>Ga0210401_10002654_pt1 | contig 19668 bp, 14 predicted proteins | sample IncBWH32MmetaG_FD_150866 | JGI IMG/M metagenome (GOLD analysis project Ga0210401, IMG submission 150866) | Forest soil microbial communities from Barre Woods Harvard Forest LTER site, Petersham, Massachusetts, United States - Inc-BW-H-32-M | ecosystem: Environmental > Terrestrial > Soil >... | reverse complement strand
AACTCGTAGTGAATCCCCAACCGCGCCATCGTCCGCAAATGAAATCCCACAATCGAATCCGCGACTACTTCCGCAACCTCAGCCTCCTCGCCTCTTCCTTCCTCAATGGCCCGGAGGGTCGCCCCCCGCAGAGCAGCTGCCCGCCCCTTATCCTCCGCAAAAAACGCGGTAGCCGCGGCATACAAATCCCAGCACAAGTAATCAAACCGCGGCTCCATAGCCATCATCTTGACGCTAACGGGCGTCCGCTTCTCCATCACCAGAAACGCAATCACCACATCGGCGACCTGCACCCCAGTGTTATCAATATAATTCTGCACCTGCACGTTGTACCCGGCCCCCCGCAGGGTCCGCGCCATGCTGTCGCCCAGCACCGCGTTCCGCACATGCCCAATGTGCGCCGCCTTATTCGGGTTAATACTTGTGTGCTCAACGATAATTTTCTCGGGCTTATGTTCAGCGGAGTCCTTCTGCGCCTGCGCCGCAGCCCAAAATGCGGCTCGATCAAAATAAGCATTCAAATACCCGCCGCCAGCCACCTCCACCCGAGCGATGCCCGCGACGGGCGCCAATCCGTTCGCGATCTCTTGCGCAATCTGCCGCGGCGCCCGCTTCAGTCTCTTCGCCAACTCAAAACAGACTGGGGAAGCGGCCTCGCCCATCTCAATCTTTGGCGGCCGCTCGAGCACTACGGTCAATTCCACGCCATATTTCTCGTGGATATGCGCGGCGAGCGCCTCACGCAATCGATTTGAAAGTGTCAGATACACGCGCCCTCTTTCTGTCTCAAGCCCGCAAAATCACACCAGTATAGACCGACCAGGGCCCGCTGTTTGCGCTGGCGGTGACTCGAAGCTTGGCCCTCGGGGCTTCGGAGACCGATCTGAAGATCGGCCACTACGTCGAGGTTGAATGGCAGCCGCGGCCTGGTACCCGTCCAAGGCCTGGAGTGAGGCAAGAATGGAAAGTCTAGTTAACAAAATCCCCCCTCCCCCCGCCTATTTTCGTAAGTGCGGATTCTGCAGAGTTTAGGGCTTTGCGGGTCTTGGGAGAGCGATCGTCCGAGGAGCAGAGAGGCGTCCGGGACGTTCGAATTAGCATTTGCGATAACACGAAAGAGAGTAACATATTGGTAAGCAAATGTCGAGCACCAAAATGGGACTCTTTCCGGTGTGGAGCGTGGGTCCGCTCGTCGGGCAACCAAAGTTTACTCAGATCGAGGGAGCCGGCACTGTTATGAAGTCATGTGACTTTTGGTGGGTTCGCTTGCCTGTTTGTGCGGTTCTCAGGACTTAGCTCCGATGCGCTTGCAAAAGCGCACCCCCCAAACTAGAGTGTTGCCTGAGGTTCCGGGTCAGTCGCGATTCTTTAAAGATTAATCGGATCACTCGGTGCGTCGAGCTGAGTTGAATAAGAAACTCGTATCCGTCTCGATGCCAGTCCAACTTTACGTCTCTCGTTTCGCAGAGAGCTTATGAGCAACCCAGCGGGATATTCCCCTCTCCGCAGACTTGCCGGTATCCAGATACCCTGGCAGTTGGTCGACAAAAATACCTGCCGTCGGTTGGCACTGCTGATCGGAAAGAGCGCTTTCATCGGTTTGCTGTACTACCTCCTGGTTGTGATCGGCATGAGGCTCCACTTTTCCACGTCAGGCCTGTCCTTGATTTGGCCCTCCAACGCACTGCTTGCCGCGACGCTCGTGCTGAGCCCGAAAGGTCGCTGGTGGGTTTACTTGCTGGCGATCATTCCCGCGCATATAGCGGGAATGGGTTCCTATAACCTAGGCCTCTGGTGGCTGGCGTATCAAATAGCATTTAACGCAGCGCTGACAGCAATATATGCGGCAATCCTTCAAAGGTTTAAGCCGGGAATACTTCATTTTGAGGCGCTACGGGACGTTCTCATCTTTCTGGGGGTATCCGTCGCGGTCCCCGTTTTCATGAATTGGGTAGCCATCTATCCGGTCTTCAAGTTCTCACCGAGTAGTGCCGCTTTTCTCGCTCACAATTCGTCAGCGGGTTTCTTGGCGGTGTGGACTAGCTGTTGGATCAATAACAGCGCGTCTTTCATAGCTTTCGTTCCGGTGATTCTCGTTTGCGCTACGCGAGGCAGCTCTTGGTTTGGAGGTTTCTCCTCACGACGAGTTGCTGAGGGAGCACTCCTGACAGTGCTCTTTATCATGGTCACTTTCCTAGCATATGGACGCGTCGCCACGAACGGCCAAATGCTAGAAGCCCTCTACCTCATTCCGATACCGTTCTTGCTGTGGGCAGCGGTTCGATTTGGTCCAGCCGGGGCAAGTCTATCCGTGACCGCGCTCGTTTGTATTTCAAGTTGGTGCGCATATGCTGGAGAGGGGCCCTTCCTACGTTCCTCCTTCATGGACCGTGTCACCTCTATGCAGATAAGCTGGATCATAATTTGTGCTCCGGTGCTTGCTCTCGCCGCCGTTGTCCGAGAGCGCAAGTTCGTCACATTGGCTTTTTTGAGGAGCGAAGGTCGATTTAGGCAATTCTTTGAGACCCAGCCAGAATGCTGCTACATGATTTCTCCAGGGGGCATCGTTCTGGACGTCAATCCGGCAGCATGTGAAGCCCTTGGTTACACCAAAGAGGAACTGGTCGGCAAGGCGGTGTCGATCATCTACGCTCCCGAGTCGCATTCCAAAATGCGCGATCTGCTTGAGAAGTGGAGGAACACGGGACGCCTTGAAAGCGAAGAGATAGTCGTACTAACGCGAGATGGAGAGAGACGGGTCGTACTCGTTAATGCGGGGTCGGTAATGGATGCGGAAGGAAACCTCTTGCATTCCACGACTGTTCATGTGGATATCACCGAACGTAAGCGGGCGGAAGAAGCGGTTTCTACGGTGAATCAAAGGTTAATCGAAGCACAAGAGAAAGAACGCACCCGCATTGCCCGAGAGTTACACGACGATTTCAGTCAACGGATGGCGCTCCTGCAAATCAGGCTCGAACAACTTGGGCAAGGGAACACGGCCGGGTTTTCGTCCAATGCTCGGCAACAACTGGACAGCATTTCGGAAATAGCCTCGGAAATTTCCTCCAACATCCACGACTTGTCCCACCAGTTGCACCCATCCAAACTGGACACTCTTGGCCTAGTCGCCTCGGTGCGGAGCTTGTGCAGAGAATTCTCTGAGCAGCACAAACTGCAAGTTCAGTTTGTCCACAAAGACATCCCTGGGCCGATTCCGAAAGATGTGACGCTATGCCTGTTCCGGATCGTGCAGGAGGCTTTGCGGAACGTCGTGAAGCACAGCGGAGCCTCAGAAGCCGCGGTAGAGCTGTCTGGTCAAGGTGATCGCATCGATCTTTGCATCTCGGATGCTGGTGTTGGATTCGAAACTGGTTCTGCAAAGGGAGCGGCTGGTCTTGGTCTAATCAGCATGCGCGAGCGCCTGCGGTTGGTTGGAGGAGACATTGTGATTGAATCCGAGCTTTTACATGGTACGAGAATTCACGCTCATGTACCGCTGCCAGCAAGCAAGCCATCGGTCACAAGCGAGGAAAAAGCATACAAAGCAGGGGCTTGATTCTTGCCGTAGACGATCTTGGGGCGTATATATTCTATAAAGTGTGAGCGCAATGATGGACATTCATCGCCGAGCTATTCAACAGAGTTCGCACGACTTGCCTAATCCCGCGAAGCTTGTTCCGTTCGGTTACTACGGGGCGGGGCTTTGGACAGGTCATCCAATCGGGCTAGTGATTGTAATTGGCCTGCTTACGATGGGAATCGTAGGATTACCGGAAGCTCGGTGGTTTCTCGCGCTTGCTGCTCCTGCCGGAGCCATCTGCGGATTCTTCATGTGGCTTCTGCACCGAAATGGACTGGCGGGCCACTAAGTTTCCACTTCTGGGGTAACCGCGTTAATCGGGACCAATCGCTTTCATTTACCTTGTGCAGTCGACTTGCTTTGTGGAATAAAACCCGGAACGCCGGTGTTCACCACTGGATTCAGCCGCTGCCTGATCTGAATTCGATTGATTTCGTCGAACGCGTCTTCCGGAAGGCGCGAGATGTCGAAATTCTCTCTGGCGCGGGCCGCACTTCTGGGCGTGGTAAGCAAAGCCGTGCCGCGCTGCACCGCCCAAGCCAGCAGTACCTGCGCCGGCGTCTTTCCAACTCGAGCGGCGACCGCAGAAATGACTGGATCCTCGAGCAGTCCCGGCTTCATCCCGTGACCCAACGGCGCAAAAGCCAAAAGCACAATGCCCCTCTCCTTGCAGAACTCCAGCAGCTCGGTTTCCGGGAGATACGGATGTGATTCTACCTGGACCACGGCTGGCTTGATTCTCGCGGATTCATAGATGGGCTTCAGCATGTCTAACGTGATGTCTGAAAGTCCGATGGCCCCGCACTTACCGTGATCCACGAGAGTTTCCAGCGCCTTCCAGGTGTCGAGCAGAGTCACGTCGCGGTCGTAAAGGACATTGCCGTATTGATCCCGCGGATCCTGGTTGTCCCCGGGTTGAAATGCAAATGGAGTGTGAATGAGATAGAGATCCAGATACTTGAGCCCAAGTCTGACCAGACTCGCCTCGAATGCCGGTTCGACGCGCTCGGGCCGGTGATTGGAGTTCCACAGCTTTGTGGTGACGAAAATGTCTTCGCGTGTTATTCCTCCACCGGGCCCTCCACCGGCAAGTCCTTCTTGCAACGCCTTGCCTACCTCGCGCTCGTTTCCGTATCGTTCCGCGCAATCGAAGTGTCGAAATCCGGCTTCCAATGCGTCTCTGGTCGCAGTTATCGTCTCGGCTGGATCGGGGATTAGGGTGCCAAATCCGAGTGCGGGCATATAGCCAGCACCGTGGCTCAGTGGAATTCTCGTCATCCGCAGATCAGAAGATTCAATCATCGTTACACCTCGAAGCCATTTTTGCGTCCGGCAGGATCGCTCGATGCGCTTAGATGCCAAGTGTCGCAGAAAGGACGCAACTATTGATTGGCCGCGAAACCGGACATGTGCCTTTTGGCCCCGATTTCTACCTTTTTCGGCAACCGCGTTTATCGGGACTTGAGAGCGCTGGGACGATCGGTGCCAGCGCGACGGCTTCCGAGTTTCAATCGGTCCGTGAAAACGGTCTCCTGTTCTGCGAATGAATCCGATAGACATCTACAGAAGATTTGTTTCGATGCGATGGCAGCGAGGCGCAGGGGCAACGCGGTTGTCTCCATAGCGAACCTTCCAGAGCGTAACGCAGCAGGCGGTTTAGTTGATGAGCACACCTGTACCTTCGGGCCATTTAAGATTCACAGAAAGAACTTCAGACTTTGAGAACGTTGACCCTTCGACTGTCGACCAACGCTTTGCGAGGAGACAAAAATGAAGAAGGTCTCTCTATTGGTTTCCACAGGCATACTGCTCATCATTGGCGGCTGCACAGTAGATTCTCAGAAAACCATGTCGAAGAATGCACCGGAAGTCGGCCAGGGATCAGCTGCGCCAGCCACTCTATCTCTCACCGTAGAGCCGACCGCGGCTCAGCTTCCCATCCCGTCAGTCGGACAGGCAAATCAACAATCGTGGCGCTCTGAAAACGTCGCAGACCCCCTTGGCAACGTCATTACGCTGAAGGTGACTTCGACGGACGGCAAATTTGATTTGGTCATTCTCCAGGAGGGCCCGCATTCCTTTTTGTCTTTCGTCAGGCACGCGCATTGGAATGCAGTCCATAACCATCCGGCCAAAGGCAAGCTAATGTACCTCCGTGCGAAGTTTGACGACGGACAGGAGAAGCGAATCGAGTGGGACGAATTGGGATTCGCCACTGAGAATTTATATAGCGTCTTATGGTCATACCCCGCAAAGGCAGATGCTCCCATTGGTCCGGCGCCGAATAGCTCCGCGAATGATTCAGTCGGAGGCGACCAACTCCTGATTCAGGAAATGATGAAGCACAACACGATGCTTTTGGAGGTGGAACCGGGGGTCACAGCACAGTTCGATATGATCGGGCTGGCGCATGAAATGGAGAAAGTTCGTACTCCCAAAACGCAGCCAGTCCTTGAGGCTAGGCAAGCGTCGGAGTAGCAGTACTAATTTTCATGCACGACCAAAGCTCACCAATACAAAACGACGCAGCCAACAGATTGATTTGGTACCGGTTGTCGTGCACAGACCCTCAAGCGAAGGTCGCGAGTTTTACGGAAGAACGCAAACACTTGTGGGCAGCGCCCATGGTGCATTGGCCGGCTTTAGCGGACATGGTAGTACGTAGACAAAAGCCCCTCCTGCAAAACACAGACTGCGAGGAACATCTAGAGTGCCGTGTGGTCACAGTGAAGAAAGAACTGATTGGACCTCCTACGGTTGCGGTGGAATTTACACGACCCGTACCGAGCCCCTGGCGTATTGCGTTCCCGCCAGCTGATTGGAGAGCCTAACAATCTGTCGCTATGGAACCTTCAGTCTAACGAGAGTCACAAGATCGACTGTACCGATTCGCTCAACCCGCCCTAAAAAGCAACAGCACGACCTCGATTCGGAGACTCAACTCTCGATTAGTCGGGCAATCGGAAACTGACCCGTCGCTCAATTTCTGGGTGGTTTGACAGTCCTAGGGTGCGCCGATAGTATCAATTCTGTACCGGGCGCAGAGATTCTTTCCAAACAAATGTCCCTACGCATCGCGGGCGGATTCCGATGAATCTTGCATATTTCGATTGTTTCTCGGGCATCAGCGGAGATATGACGCTCGGCGCGCTTATCGACGCCGGCTGCGATGTCGCGCGCCTGCGCAGTGGCCTACAAAGGCTCCAAGTGCTCGGATGGGAGCTCAGCGCCGAAAAAGTCTGGAAGAACGGCATGGCTGCTACGTATGCGAAGGTCAAGACCGAGCACCAGACAAAGCATCGATCGCTGACCGACATCCTGGAAATCCTGAAAAAATCGGAGCTCGTGCCGCAGGTCCGCGATCGCGCCAGTTCGATCTTTCAGAGACTCGGTGAAGCGGAAGCGCGCGTACACGACGTGCCGCTTGAGAAAATCCATTTCCACGAAGTTGGCGCGGTCGACGCGATCGTGGACATCGTCGGTGCCTGTATCGGGTTCCACGCCCTCGGCATCGACAAATTCGCCTGCTCGTCGCTTAATGTAGGTGGCGGCACGGCAAAAATGGCGCACGGAGTTCTGCCGGTCCCGGCTCCGGCTACGGCAAACCTACTACAAGGCAAGCCCACATACTCTAACGGCGTGCAGCGCGAACTGGTCACGCCCACTGGCGCCGCGATCGTTGCCACGCTCTGCGATTCGTTTGGACCGCAGCCGCCCATGACCGTCTCCGCCATCGGCTACGGCGCAGGCACCGCCGACCTGGAAGGCCAGCCGAACGTTCTCCGCATCATGGTTGGCGAATCCGCCGAAAAAACAGTCCCTGGATACGACGAAGAAATCTCGGTCATCGAAGCTAACCTAGACGACATGAATCCCCAGATCTACGGCTATTTCCTGGAAAGAGCGCTAGCCGCGGGCGCGCTCGATGTCTATACCACGCCAGTGCAAATGAAAAAGAATCGCCCCGGAACGCTGCTGACGGTTCTCTGCAAACCGCAAGACAGCAATGCGCTCACGTCCCTGATTTTTGCCGAAACCACGACCTTTGGAGTGCGGACGACCACCGCCCAACGCCGCATTCTGCCGCGCGAACACGTCAGCGTGAGCACAACTTTCGGCGACGTCCGGATAAAACTCTCGCGAGTGAACGGCCGCATCCTGCACGTTTCTCCGGAATTTGACGATTGCCGCAAACTAGCGGTAGAAAAAAACGTCCCGCTCCAACAGGTGATCAACGAAGCCCTCCGCCGCTACCAAGGAGGCCAATGACATTTACAGCAGCCTTTGGAGGGTTGGTGGGTGTGGCTTCCGTTGAGATCCTTCGAGCATCCTTGTCGGATGCTCTCAGAATGGCAGGGTTATGCGAGGATTGCGGGAAGGATTCTTGGCAAGGTGCCAAAGCTTAACAAATGCCACCAACAAAACCAAAATACTATCTGACCACGCCGATCTACTACACGAACGGCCTCCCGCACATCGGCCATACGTACTCCACGATCGTGTGCGACGCCATACGCCGCTACAAGCGCATGCTGGGCTACGAGGTCATCCTAACCACGGGCACCGACGAACACGGCGTCAACGTCGAGCGCTCCGCCAAGAAAGCCGGCGTCCCGGAATCCGAATTCGTAGCCAAAATGGCCGCCGAATGGAAAGCACTCTGGGATGAACTTGGCATTCAGGGCGACGAATTCATCCGCACCACGGAAGTGCGCCACGCGCGCACGGTCCAATGGTTGTTCAAACTCTGCCGTGAAAACGGCTACATCTATCCGGGCCACTACAGCGGCCAATACTGCATTTACGACAACTCGTACGTTGACGTGAAGCCTGGAGAGCCCTGCCCCGATTGCGGCCGGCCGACGGAAACCGTCACCGAAGCCAATTATTTTTTCAAGCTCTCGGCGTTCCAGAATGTTCTGCTGGACTTTTATAAGAAGTATCCCAACTTCATTCAACCGGAGGCCCGCCGCAATGAAGTATTAGCCTTCGTCGAAGGCGGCTTGCGCGATCTCAGCATCACGCGCACCTCCGTCCGCTGGGGCATTCCCGTCCCCGGCGAAGAGCCCCACGTCTTCTACGTCTGGTTCGATGCCCTCACCGCTTACCTCAGCGCCGTAGGTGGCCCGGAATACGAACGCCGCGGTTTCTGGCCCGCCGACCTGCATCTAGTTGGCAAGGAAATCATCCGTTTTCACGCGGTCATCTGGCCCGCCCTCCTGATGGCCGCAGGACTGCCGGTCCCCAAACAAATCTGGGCGCACGGCTGGCTGCTGATGGACAGCGCCAAGATGAGCAAGTCGCTGGGCAACGTTGTGAAGCCGCGCCCCATCGTCAATGTCCTTGGCCTCGACGCACTGCGCTACTACCTGCTGCGCGAAACGGTCTTCGGGCAGGACGGTAACTTCAGTTACGACTCGCTAGTCCAGCGCTACAACAGCGACTTGGCCAACGGTCTCGGCAATCTAGCGAGTCGCACCGCCGCTATGATCGCGAAAGATTGCGCCGGAAAAATTCCCAAGCCAGGTGCGCTCCAGCCGCAGGACAACGCGCTGGCCAAGCAAACTCAAGAAGCCATTGGCGAAGTCTTGGAGCAATACAACAACCTCGGCTTCTCGAAAGCCCTCGAAGAAATCTGGTCGGTGATCGCAGCTACAGACAAATACCTGACCACCGAACAGCCTTGGGCACTCAGCGACTCCGAAGCTGATCAGCAACGCCGCGCCACGATCCTGTGGACCACCGCGGAAGTCTTGCGCGTCGTGACCGCCCTGACGCATCCAGTTCTGCCAGAGAGCACCGCGAAGGTTTGGACGCTGCTAGGGCAGTCCGAACCGCTAGGTCACGTGAGTTTGGAGAGCCTGCGCTTTGGCGATCTGAAGCCCGGCACGACGTTAGGTAAGTCGCAAGCGCTGTTCCCACGGATCGACAAAGCAGAAGCCATAGAGAGGATGGAAATCATGGAGAAGGAAGAACAACAGAAACCGCACCCAAGTGCAGTAACCACGCCGGCCGCGGCACCCGCAGCGACGCCGGCAGCAACAGGCGCGGCCTCTGCCGCCGGTGCGGCCGCCGCGCCCGAAGGCGTCCAGAAAATCGGCATCGAAGATTTCGCCAAAGTAGAAATGCGCGTCGGCCAGGTGAAGACCGCCGAGCGCATCGTAGGCGCCGACAAACTCCTGAAGCTGACCGTAGACATCGGCAGCGAAGTACGCCAGATTTGCGCTGGCATAGCCCAATACTACGAACCCGAATCCCTGGTCGGCCGCAAGGTCGTGGTGGTCGTGAATCTAGCGCCGCGCAAACTCCGCGGCGTCGAATCGAACGGCATGATCGTAGCCGCAAGCGTAGGTCCCGAAGGCCGCCCGGTCCTGGCCGGTTTTGCCGAAGAAGTAGAAGTCGGAGCCAGACTAAAGTAGGTAGCGCAGGCCTTCAGCCTGTGTCGGGTGGGTAGCGCTGGGCGAAAACCACACAGGCAGGAATGCCTGTGCCACAAAACATGCAGCTCATCGACTCTCACGCTCACATCGACTTTCCTCAATTCGCCGACGACCGCGAAGCTGTATTGGATCGTGCTCTCGCCGCAGGTGTCGAAACGATCCTGGCTATCGGGTCCGGACCCGGCCCGGAAAAGCTGGACGCCGCCATCCCGTTCGCCGAACAACACGACTGGATCTACGCCAGCATCGGCGTCCATCCGCACGAAGCGAAGTTGGCTACCCCCGACCATTTGCAACAGCTCACAGAGCTGGCCAAGCACCCGAAAGTCATCGCCTGGGGCGAAATCGGACTCGACTATTTCTACGATCACTCACCGCGCGACGTGCAAGATCGCGTCTTCCGGGATCAGCTTGCCCTTGCGCATCAGGCAAAGCTCCCTATCATTATTCATTGCCGCGATGCCTGGGCTGACACCCTCAAAGTCCTCGAGGAAGCCTGGCGCGCCACCGGCCTCGGCGGCATCCTCCACTGCTTCACCAGCACCCTCGAAGATGCCCAGCGCGGCCTGGACATGGGCTTCCTGATCTCCTTTGCAGGCAATTCAACGTATCCAAAAGCATCAAACATTCGCGACGTTGCAAAAGCTCTGCCGCTCGAGAACATTTTGATCGAGACAGACTCTCCATTTCTCGCGCCGCAAGGCTACCGCGGCAAACGCAACGAGCCCGCCTACGTAGCCGAGGTAGCAAAGGCCATCGCGAGTGTGAGAAACTTATCCGCTGAAGACATTGCTACCGCGACTACTGCGAACTTCCAGCGTTTTTTCAAGCTGCGTTCTTCAGCTGGAAGTGGGCCTTGACGGAGCCTTGCCAAGCGTGCTGAGTGCGCAGGCTAAATAGTTCGGCTTTGAGTCGACTTTAAATAGATTGACGGCTGCGCGGTCGCACAGGATACTGTGCGCCTCGCAAGCACAACGTCGTTCATGCAGGCCAGGAGGAAGGCCATCGCGCTGCTCACAGCCAGGGAGATTTTCGATCTCGTCAGAGATGATCTCGTCCTCGTGGAAGACGAACTGACGCGACAAAGCGCCACCGCCTTCGAGCCCGTCTCCGAAATCACCTCGTATCTCTTGGGTGGTGGCGGCAAGCGCCTTCGCCCCGCGCTCCTGCTTCTGTCCGCACGCTACGCGGGTCATCGCGGCCCCAGCGCGATCAGGCTCGCCGCTGTAGTCGAACTCCTGCACAGCGCCACGCTGATCCACGACGATGTAATTGACAGCGCCGACACGCGCCGCGGCCGCCCGTCCGCGAATTCCCGCTGGGGCAATCATCGCAGCGTCCTGGCAGGGGACTGGCTCTACATGCAGTCGTTCCAGATGGCGCTTGAAGAGCGCAACTTTCGCATTCTCGATGTGCTCATCGACCTGACCCAAAAGATGGTGGAAGGCGAGCTTCTGCAACTCGCAAAAATCGGACGCATGGACGTGACCGAGGACGACGCAATTCAATTGGCGACGTATAAGACGGCGTGTCTATTTGGGGGCTGCGCGCGGCTGGGCGCGGTTCTCGGCGGCCTGGAAGGCGCTGACGAACTAGCCCTCGCCGAATACGGCCGCTATGCCGGGCTCGCGTTTCAACTTGTCGACGACCTCCTCGATTTCACCGCCTCCGCCCAACAGCTGGGCAAGCCAGTGCTCAGCGACCTCAAGGAAGGCAAGGTCACGCTTCCGCTGATCTACGCCATGGAAAACGGCCATCGCGATGCGCGCGAACTCGTGGCCCGCATCCTGAAGGAAAAGGAATTCGACTCCGTGCGCCCGGAAACATTGGTAGCGTTAGTCCACGAATCCGGAGCGCTGGATCGAGTCCGCAATCTGGCCCACGACTATGCCAGCCGCGCCAAAGCCAGCCTGGACGGCCGCAACGACTCGGAGTACGCCCGCGCGCTGCTCACTCTTCCCGATTTCATCCTGGAGCGAGAGAACTAGCCGCGCTGTACGTCATGCTTCCGTTCAAACTGGTTTACCACGAACGATATGATCTCAACCTGGGCGCACACGTCTTTCCCTCGCAGAAATTCCGCTTGATTGCGGAGGCACTCCTAGCGGAAGGCATCGCGACGAAGCCGGACTTTCTCCGTCCCGAACCTGCTAGCGACGAAGACATCTTGCGGGTCCACACTGCCGACTGGGTCCGCAAACTAAAAACCGGCACGCTCACCGCCAGCGAAGTCATGAAACTCGAAGTGCCGTACTCGCCCGAACTCGTCGAAGCCGTCTGGTTAGCCGCGGGCGGAACCATCCTCGCGGCCCAATCCGCATTGCGCGACGGATTCGGTGCCAACCTGGGCGGCGGATTCCACCACGCGTATCCAGGCCACGGCGAGGGTTTTTGCGCCATTCACGACGTAGCCGTTGCGATCCGCCGCTTGCAAGCTGACAAGGCTGTCAGCCAGGCGATGGTTATCGACACCGACGTGCACCATGGCAACGGCACCGCCGCTATTTTTGCCGGCGACGAATCGGTCTTCACGATTTCCATCCACCAGGAAAACAACTATCCGCCGCACAAGCCGCCCTCCAACATCGATCTGAACATGTGGGATCGCGCAGACGACGTGAAATATCTCGGTGAGCTAATTCCTGTGGTGCAAAAGTCCCTTGATGATTTCCGGCCCGACATCGTTTTCTATGTCGGTGGCGCCGATCCGTTTTGTGAAGACCAACTCGGCGGCCTGGCGCTCACGAAAAGGGGATTGAGCGAACGCGACCGCAAGGTCTTTGAAGAGGTCCGCCGGCGAGGTATTCCCGTCGCTACGACGCTGGCCGGCGGCTACGCCCGGCGCGTCGAAGATACCGTGAGCATCCACGTCAACACCATCCTGGCGGCCCGCGAAGTTGCACTTGCGTTTCCTGCCGCGAGCGCAGCCTCAAACTGATACACTCCCCGTTCTGAAATCTCGATTTGGAACTGCCCGGGAGGGCTAATGTTTCTCCGGATATCCAAATCTGTGCGCGTGCTCGCGGTCGCATGTTGTCTCGCGGCGATTGGCGCGGCGTCTTTTTGCTCGGCTCACGCCGGCGCGAAACCGTCCGGCAAGCTCAAGGTCTATATCTCCGTCGATATGGAAGGCGTCGCTGGCACGGTCACCGCGGACCAGTTGGCGCCGACGGGATTCGAATACGAGAGGTTCCGGCGCTTCATGACCAACGAAGCGCTCGCCGCGGTCCAAGCCGCGAAGCACGCCGGCGCCACGGAAATCGTGGTAAGCGATTCTCATGGCAACGGAGAAAACCTGTTGATCGAACTGTTTCCCGCGGACGTCAAAATCGTGCGCTCGTGGCCGCGCCACGGGAGCATGATGGCGGGTTTGGACTCGAGCTTCGACGCGGCATTGTTCGTCGGCTATCACGCGTCCACCACCAATCCGCACGGCGTACGCGCACACACATTCTCAAGCGCACACCTTGCCAAGGTCACGCTGAATGGCAATGCCGTCACCGAAGGCGAGTTTAATGCTGCATACGCAGGCGCACTGGGCGTGCCGGTCATTTTCGCTTCGGGTGACGATGTTGCGATGGCGGAACTGAAATCGCGGCTGGGCAATCTGGAAACGATCGAGACAAAAAAAGCATTGGGGTTTCACTCCGCGGAGACTTTGACTCCAGAAGCGTCCAGTAACAGGATTCAGGTTGGTGCCGAAGCCGCGTTCGCGCGCGTGCACGATTTCAAACCGTACGTCGTGAAACCGCCCATCACTCTGGAGATTACCTTCAAGAATTACACTCCAGCCGAAATGCTCACCTATCTGCGGATTGTGGAGCGCGTGGACTCGCACACGGTTCGATTCGTGGGAATGGATATGGCCGAAGTCTCGGACTTTGTCGATTTCGTCGACACCTACAGCGCGGACATGACGCCTTGAGAGGCGATCCTGCAGGTGGAGGGTCACGATCGACCGGGAAATATTCGTCTCCGATTGCCGTGCTCTACGTAACGGCGCCCGCTTCCCTTCGAGGCTCAGAGTAAACGGATAGCGGCCGCTACATCCCGGGCTTGTTAGCCGCCACGGTCGGCTCCAGAGCGTGATGAATTGCGGCCGTTAGCGACTGCTGAAAACTGTCTTCGCCATAGCCTTCGGCGCGGTAAACGATTTTTCCATCGCGATCGATGATGACTACGGTAGGGAAAGAGTTGACCGCGAAGAGCCGGTCCAGCCCGTCGGCAAAGACGACTGTCGTTTGCGGCTTCACTTCCTTTACGTAGGGCGGGACCAGCGTTTCGTCTTCGTCGCAGTCCGCAGCCAGAAACAGTACGCCATGATTATGCTGGAAGTTCATAGCCACGCGGTCGAACACCGGTTCAAGGGCGCGGCAGGGGCCGCACCACGTGGCCCAGAAATTCACCACGAGGATTTTCCCTTTTTCGTTTGCAAGCGGGAGACTAGAGCCGTCGGGCACACGGCGCAACGTGAACTCGAACGGCTCCTTGGCACCGGCGTTTCGTGCCGCGTTCGATTTCGCCGGTGAGGAGGTTACTTCATCGTAGGTGTGGAGAACGTATTCGCCCAGGCCATCGTCGGAGCCGTGCGCCAGACGCCACACATTGCCGAGTTTTTGGCGAATTGCGCGGCGGTCGGGCGCGTTTTTTGTAGCGTCAGCCAGCGCGAACGCGCGAGCGTACTGTTGAATAGCTCGCGGCAGATCTTTGTTTAGTTCGGCAATCTCGCCGAGTTTTTCCGCTGCACCCGCGCTGGGATCGAACGCATAGCTGTCCTCGAAATCCTTTTGTGCCTTTGCGGTTTCATGAAGCTTCAAATACAGCCGGCCGCGAAGCAGCAGGACGGTCATCCGGTCGTGGTTCTTGCTGGCCTCCCAGTCTTCTTTCGAAATCTTCGGTGACTTCTCGTCGCTCCCGATATATTCCAAGACACGCGTGGAGTAACTGGTGGCGCGGCGAAGCCCGGCCTCGTCGCCGTTGCGCTCGAGCAGTTGAATCGCAAGCAGGGTCATGGACATATCTTCGGGAGTCAGCGCGACGATGCGCTCGGCGTAGTCCGCCGCGCGTGTCGTGTCGCGGAGTTGCAAAGTCGCTTCGACCAGAGCTCGATAGATTCGTACGCGCTGCGGCGCTTCCGGATATTTTTTCAGGAACGCTTCCAGGTTGCGGACCAGAGCGGCGCGATCGTTGCCCGCGGCATCGATGGCCTGCTGGAGTTCTTCGTCGGGCGAAGGAGGCTTTTGCGAGGGTTGCGCACCCTGTTTGGAAGGAGACTTGGCGGCTTTCGGGTCGTCGTCAAGGCGAGGCGCGAGGCTGGGACGCGTGGCGCCGAGCACGACGGCGGCCGCGCAAGCCAGCGCCAGCGCTGTGTGCAGGAGAGGCATGAGGCTCTATCTTATGCAAATTTGCGCGTCCGCGCATGTCGCACACATCGAGGTCCACGGTCTGAAGACCGTACCACGAGGATGCTAAGGATAACGAGGTTTTGGAACGGCTTACGAGGCGCGCACTCGGATTTCGCCCGAGATGGTGTGGACTTCGACGCGGCCTCCGCCATTGCCCACGCGGGCGCGCAGGGAATGCTTGCCTTGCTCTTCGACCACGATCGGAACATCCGTTTTAATTTGGCCGGAGATGGCTTCGGCGGTCAGATGAAAGTTTGCCTTGGAAGGAACTCCGAGCTCCACTACGCCTGAGACGGTTTTCAGATCCCAGTAGCTGCTCTCGCTCGGATTGCCTTGCACGTCCACGCGCCCCGACGCTGCGTGCGCTTTGACGTCGCGTGTAGCGCCTTGCACTTCCACGGTGCCGCTGGCGGTGTCGGCGTCGACTCGGCCACCTGGTCCAGAGATCTGCGTAGTGCCAGACAGCGCGCTGATTCTCACGTCTCCCTTGATCTTCGCGACCGTGACGCTTCCCGACGCACTCGACGCCCGCAGGTCGTCGCCGATATTTTGCGCGTCGATCGACCCGCTAAGCGTGGTGAGCTGCGTCTGACGGTCAATATGATCCACACGGATGGAGCCGGACGCGGAATTGACTTTCACTGGGCCGCGTACGTTGACGATGGTCTGCGATCCGGAAGCGACCGACGCATCGACCTCCGTGTCGTGCGGAACCTCAATGACGTAGGAGATCGAAACGTTGTGTGTGCGCCTGACATCTTTACCAATGCGGATGGTGTCGCCTCTTTGCTCGATCGGGGGATTATTCACCACATCGTCCAGCCGCTTTTGCGGGTTGTCAAAGCCCATGCCGGATGAACGAACCTGGGCATGTACGTGGACCTGGTTGTCGCCGCTACCCGTGATGGAAACGTCGCCGGAAGCATTGGCGAGTTCCAAGCGAATCGGAGCGCTGACGGTGAGCGTGCGATCAAAGCTGCCAGTGACGGAAGGGCCCGCGGCGCAGCCCGCGCCGGCGAAAGATGCGAGCGCCAATGCAAGCGGTGCCGCAAGTTGTTGACGCATCGTTCCTCCCCTACAGCGAACCGGATCAGACGAATCGCGACGAGCGCTATGGAGGCGCTGGGCTTTAGCCCGGCGAACCGCGCTCTGCCGGCTCAAATAAAGATACGCAGGGCGAGCAGATTATGTTCCAGCAACGCCGTTCGTTCAAGCCTGTTCCCGGCGCGAAAGGGCCTCGTTAAGGGAACCTTGCCGATATCCTTCGAGATCGAGTGACACGTACGCGAAGCCGGCGGCTTTCAAGGCCTTCGCGATCGCAGCGGCCATATCGGGAGAAAGCGCGCGAGACATTTCGTCCGGCGCGATTTCGACGCGCCCAAGTTTGTCGTGCAGGCGCACGCGAAATTGGCGGAAGCCAAGCGCGCGCAGTGCCGCTTCCCCTCGCTCGACTAGCGATAGCCGCTCGGGCGTCACTTCGGTTCCGTAAGGCACGCGCGAAGCCAGGCACGCGGATGCGGGGCGGTCCCACGTCGGCAAGCCGGCACGTTGCGAGAGCGCGCGGATTTCGGACTTGCGCATCCCGACGTCCAATAGCGGAGCGAGTACGCGATGTTCTTTGGCCGCACGATGGCCGGGGCGGAAGTCGAGCGTGTCGTCCGCGTTCACGCCGTAGGCCGTAGCGGTGAAGCCCCGCTCTAGAGCCAGCGCGTCGAGGACCGAAAAGAGTTCGTCCTTGCAGTAAAAACAGCGATCCGCGGCATTGGCACGGTAGGCGGGGTTTTCCATCTCGCGAGTTTCGACGAATGCGTGATGGATGTTCTGGGCGCGGACAAAGTCTTCGACGATAGCGCGGTCATGCGCGGAATAGCTGGGCGAGAGCGCAGTGACCGAAAGGGCGCGTGTACCGAGCGCACGCTGCGCGGCCCAGCCGAGGTAAGCGGAATCGGCGCCGCCGGAAAGAGCGACGATCAGAGACGGAATTTCAGCCAACTTTTCGAGAAGTTGGCGTTCCTTTTCTTCGGCGGTTTCCGGGGACGATTCCCCTGTGCGAATTCGGATGAAAGCGGCCATTTCTGTCGTGAGTATAGCGCAAAAGCCAATCCGTGCGTGGGTTTGCATAGGGCGCCTCGCACCTCAACTTCGAGGCGCGAATTCATGTTGCGCTAACCGGGTCTTGGATGCTCGCGCGCCTGGATTTGACTGCTGCCGAACTGATTTTGCTTCTACTTGAAGTCGAGCAGGACGTCAACGGTGCGGTTGGCTTCGTCGGGCTGGATCCAATGGCCCACATTTTCGTAGTGGACTGGAAGATTATGAAAAATCTCGGAGGGCTTGGTTTCCAGCTTGGTCAGGAACTCTTCAAAGATGGCTTTGTCGAAGACCTCTCCCTGGGGAATGGCCCAAGCGTCGCGGAGGCGTTTCTCCGCAGTCGGTGACAAGCCGGTGATGGTTAGCACATTGAACTTGTAGGATTTGCCTTCGTCGATGTGAACCTTGTAGCGAATCGTGTGGGCCTGATCATCGTAGGTGGCGACGGGATCAATCTTCGCATCGAGGTAGCCGACGTGCGCGTATTCCTCGCGAATGCGTTCGAACCCTGCTTCCATAGCCATGCCATCCGCGACATCATCGGCTTTGAGACCGAGGTCGGCGTTCAGCGTCTCCGTGGACAGCAGCGAATTGCCGGAAAACTCGGCGCCTTTCCATTTGTAGACGGCGCCAGGTGTTACCGGAACGAACACGGGAATCTGTTCGGGAAGCTTCTGATTGGGATTTCCCGTCAGGCGAATTTCCGGTGGTCCGAGCTTGGCGCGCAGGTATCCCTGCTTCTGATAAATCGGCCGAACTTGTTCGGTGAGAAAAAGATCGATGGCCATCCGCGAGTATGGCTTGCCTTTCAATTCGGCGAGTTCCTGCTGCACCACCTTGGACGTGTTGAGGGAGGCGTCGCTGAATTCCAAACTGGAGATTTTGAGCGCCGCCCCATCGATCCGAAATTCCTGGATGTTGCCCTCGCCATTCGGATTCGCGGCGACTTGATGTTCGATTGCCGCTTGCAGACCATGTGCGGCCAGGAATTCTCCCGCTATCTCGGAGGCTTGATCGACTACGGCGCCTGCGGTGGGCAGCGTGCCGTCATAGAACGGCAGCTTCGCGCGGATGGCGTCGTTGAGTTCGCCGTCGGTAAACCAGGGAAGGTTGTCGAAATAAGCGGGAATGCGCTCGGCTTCATCCAGGTGGAAAATGACGACCAGACCATCGGCCCGGGATTGGAAATTGTATTTCACATGCGCGAAGAGGCCACTCTGCACCAGTTTGTCGGCGGCGGTTTGCAGGTCGTCGCGGCCGATTTCCATGCCGATTTGTAGCCCGCTCGTCGTCGCGACTTGCGGTTCGGTCAGCGATTTCAGTCCTTCGGTGCGAATTTCGCGGAGGACCGTTTTACTGGTGGAAGGGGTGGACGGAGTTTGTGCCCGGATGAAGGAAAGGGGAATAACCAGAAGGCACGCGGCGAGGCAAATGCGACGGGGCATGGAGCTAGTTTACCGGAAAACTTGCTGGCGTCGTAATGGCGCCGCCGCTGATCAGAGCTGATCAAACTATTTTACCGAGATATGGGTTACCGAGATGCGGCGCCGCCCACACGAGGATCTTTGACCTTAAATTTTGTCTGGGGCGATCTCAACTAGCGATCGGAAGCACGGAAAGGAACTAGAAGAGTCCGGGAATCTTGAGGCCCGCCATGCCGGGAATTCCGCCGGAAAGGTTCTTCATCTGGTTGGTGAGTTCTTCATCGACCCGCCGGGAGGCTTCGTTGACCGCGGCTCGGACCAGATCCTGCAGCATCTCCTGGTCTTTGTTGGCGAAAACGTCGGGCTCGATGCGTACATCGACAAGCTGCTTCTGCCCGTTCATTTTTACGGTAACCATGCCGCCGCCGGCCGAGGCTTCCACGGTTACGGAGTTTACTTGCCGTTGCAGGTCTTCCTGCAGCTGCTTGAACCTGGAGAGCATCTGTTGGAGCGCGTTGACTTCCATCAGGATTCCTCTGGGTTGCGTTTCACTTCAGTAATCTTACCACCGAAGCGCTGTAGCATCGACTTTACCATTGGATCGCGCTCGAACTGAGCTCGCAACTCCTGCGTGCCCGATCCACCGCGCGCCGCCGACGCAGCCGCGGCTGCAACTGCTTCGAGTTTAGCACAGACGCGCACCGGTCGTCCGAGGACCTTGCTCG
>Ga0210401_10002653_pt1 | contig 19670 bp, 15 predicted proteins | sample IncBWH32MmetaG_FD_150866 | JGI IMG/M metagenome (GOLD analysis project Ga0210401, IMG submission 150866) | Forest soil microbial communities from Barre Woods Harvard Forest LTER site, Petersham, Massachusetts, United States - Inc-BW-H-32-M | ecosystem: Environmental > Terrestrial > Soil >... | reverse complement strand
AGAGCCGTCACCGATGAAGCTCCCCCCGCAATCGCGTGCGTGACGGCGTCAAAGTAGCCGGTGCCGACAAAACGCTGGTGCTTCACCGCTTCGTAGCCATGATCGAGTTCGCTGCTGAATTCTTCCTCTTGCAGCCGGGAGTACGCGGTCATGCCGGTCAGCTTGTATCCGCGAGCTAGTTCGAACATGCTCAGGTTCAGGGCATGGAAGCCGGCCAGGGTGATGAACTGGAATTTGTATCCCATGGCTGCAAGCTCGGTCTGGAAGCAGGCGATGGTGGCATCGTCCAGCTTCGACTTCCAGTTGAACGACGGTGAGCAGTTGTAAGCCAGCATCTTGCCGGGGAATTTCGCGTGGACGGCTTCCGCGAACTGGCGTGCTTCCTCGAGGTCGGGATGCGAAGTCTCACACCACAGAAGGTCAGCATAGGGCGCATAGGCAAGGGCGCGGGCGATGGCCGATTCAATGCCGGCGCGGATGCCGAAGAAGCCTTCAGGAGTTCTCTCTCCGGTCAGGAATTTGCGGTCACGCGGATCCACGTCGCTGGTCAGCAGGTAGGCGCTGTCGGCGTCGGTTCGCGCCATGATCAGCGTCGGCACGCCCAACACGTCGGCTGCAAGCCGGGCCGCGACCAGCTTCTGGATCGCCTCTACAGTCGGGACTAGAACCTTGCCGCCGAGATGTCCGCACTTTTTGGCGGAAGAAAGCTGATCCTCGAAATGGACGCAGGCGGCGCCGGCTTCGATCATGGCCTTCATCAACTCGAATGCGTTCAGGTTCCCACCGAAACCGGCTTCGGCATCGGCGATCAGTGGGGCAAACCAGTGCATTCCATTCTTGCCTTCGGCATGATGAATCTGGTCGGCTCGGGTCAGGGCCTGATTGATGCGGCGGCAAAGATGAGGAACGCTGTTCGCGGGATACAGGCTCTGGTCAGGGTACATCTGCCCGGCATCGTTGGCGTCGGCCGCAACCTGCCAGCCGCTTACGTAGATAGCCTTCAGTCCAGCTTTCACCTGCTGGACGGCCTGGTTCCCCGTCACCGCGCCGAGGGCTGGAACATAGGACTCGCTCTGGAGAAGGTCCCAAAGCCTTTCTGCGCCGTGACGAGCCAAAGTGTGCTCGATTTGAAAGGAGCCGCGCAAGCGCTCGACATCCTGTACCGTGTAAGGCCGCGTAATCCCAGTCCAGCGGGCGTTTGACTTCCAATCTATCCCCAAGTTTGAACTCTTTCCGTTTCCGTTGATTCCCATGTTTTGTTTTCCTTTTTGTAGTGGCGACGTCTGGCTGGTTCCTTCTATTGGCTGAATCCATTCAATTCCCGGGGGCGGTGCCGGCCATAAAGGCCCTGCATCTTTGGGGATTCTGGCGCATAGGCCGGGCCTGGTCAAACGGAACGTTTCTATCGTACTGATAAAGTATTGTTATCAGTGCGAGCGTTTGTGATAATAGGACGTTGTTAGATGCCGGATCTGCTGGCTGAGTTTAAGCATGGAACTCGATCAGGTTGAGACTTTTCTTGCGGTCGCCACGTTCGGCGGCTTTCATCGCGCCGCCGAAGCCTTGCGGATCAGCCAACCCGCCGTCAGCGCCCGCATCAAGGCGCTCGAGGAGTCGCTGGCGGTAAAGCTGTTTTCGCGCTCACGGGGCGGGCTGATCGTTTCTGACGCCGGGCGCACGTTTCGCCCCCACGCGGAACTGCTGCTGCGGACGGCCGCAGTCGCTCGCCAGGCCGTGCATGAGTCGCAACCGGCCAGCGGCACTCCCCTACAAATCGCCGCCGCGCTGTCGATCTCAGTGTATTTTTTGCCGGACGTCCTGAAGCGCTTTCAGCGGGCGCATCCCAACGTCATCATCAGCATTCGCACCGGTCATTCGAAAGAAGTATTGGATATGGTGCTGGAGGAGAAGGCAGAAATCGGATTGGCTCGCTCGCTGCAGCATCCCGAGGTCGAAACCATAAGTCTTCGCGATGATCCACTGCTGCTGGTTGCACATCCGAAGCGAGGTCCGAAACATTCGCGGCGGGCCCGTCTGGAGCAGGTTGCGAGTTGGCCGCTGATCTTCTACGAACGGGGATCGAGCGACTGGACCCTCACCCAAAGTCTGTTTCGGACCGCCGGCCTCGTTCCGAACATCGCGCTAGAAGTCGACTCGATCGAAACGGCGAAGCGCATGGTCGAACGCGGACTGGGCCTTTCTTTTCTGCCCCAGATGGCCGTGAGCCGTGAGCTCCATACTCGGAAGCTCACCACTGTGAAACTGCTGGATGCGGAACCGCTACGGCGAAGCCTTGATGTGATCCATCCGCGCCATCGTCCGCTGAGAGCGGAAGTCCGGGCATTTCTTCAGATGGTGCGAGAGGCGGCGAATGAGGATTCGGCCGGAGACACTATTGTCCGGAAAGCACATCGGCGTCTGAAATAAATAAACTCATGCAGGGACAGATGCCCTCAGCTTCCTTCGGAGCTAAGCTCGGCGAGATTTTCGCTCAGCCATCTTTTCCGCCCTCATCCACAACCTGGACCACATCTCCACAGCATGTGCACAGCCCAAGAGTTTTTTCCAGTTGCGTGCGCTTAGACTATCGGGCACCCTTCAGAACGCACCCTAAATCATGGCTTCGGTATCCGTGAGTTCTCGACGAAATCAACTCTTGGAGTGGTTTCCCTTCTACGTTCACCGCTTGGTGGGGGACGTACGATACAGGGCCTTGAAGGACTATCAGCAAGCTTGGTATCTGAATCTGCTATTTGCATCGTGGGTTTCGGAGCGACCGGGATATTTGCCAGACGACGGGCAGTTGTGGCGCCTCGCGAATGCGCGCACTCGGCAATTCTTTGAAAAAGAATCTGAGCCGATCTTGTGCATGTTCGAGCGCGAGGGCTCGATGACTAACGGTGCTGTTTGGATTTATAACCGCGTGCTCCTGGAGATCTACGATGAACAGGTACTAAAATTCCACAAGAGGAAACGTAAATCCTCAAAATCCACAGATGACAACACCACCTCTTATCTAGATTTTGAAGGTACACTTAATAAGAAAGAAAATGGAAGAGAGGGATGTACGCGTCATCCGGAATCTGGCCTCACACAGTGGGGAACTTGTTGGGAATGTTATGCCCAAAAATGCAGTAGCCAAGCTAGCTGAAGAGCCGCGGGCTTGCCCGGTATGCGGGGGTACGGGATGGAAAGATGTTATTTCCACTACCGAAAGACGGGTAGCACGCTGTGGTTGTTTCTTGCAAACTCAGGCTAAACATATTCTGGCGGTGGCCGACATCCCCGCACGCTATGCGGACTGTGAGTTCTCGAATTACGAGACTGGTGGGAGCGATGGTTTAGCCAGTGCGAAGATCAAGATTGAAGCGTGGACTAGCCAATACCCGTTGGATCGAAGCGGCCTTCTGCTTGTCGGACCCAGCGGAGTAGGAAAAACTCATTTATCCGTCGCCGCGCTCAGGCGCCTTGCCCAAAAAGGTGTGCACTGCTTATTTTGTGACTATCGGGAGCTTCTAAAGAAGATTCAGAACTCCTACAATCCATCGGTTCAAACCACAGAGTTGGAACTGCTGCGGCCTATCTTCGAGACCGAAGTTGTATTGCTCGACGACTTAGGTGCAGTAAAGCCTTCAGAGTGGGTATGGGATACCGTGAGTCTAGTCTTGAATGCTCGCTACAATGAAAAGCTCACGACCATCATTACAAGCAACTTTCTGGATGGTGCCAGCGCAGCCGCAGAGCGGGTAGAAAGCCTGCGTCGCGCGGTGCGCGAAGAGACTCTTGGCGATCGTATCGGCGAGCGCATGCGATCACGGCTGTTCGAGATGTGTCGGCTTGTCCAAGTGAACGGGAAGGATTATCGGCAGAGGTTCCGCAACGCAAGCTTCAAGTAGGCAATAAGGTATGGCGAGGATCAGCCCGAGTAAGCTAGAAACTAATCCCCACCTTCTGCGGCACGGCAAATTCAAACTAGAATGGCGTAGTGCTGATCCACCGCATCGAATTTCTGCCAGCCCACGATTCTGAGCTCTGGACAACTGTTCCGGCCGCGCCTGCCGTGTTTCTCCTCCGCGGCGGCGATCCTCAGGCCGAGCCGTACGTCAGCAAAACTGCCAATCTGCGTCGACGTCTTCAGCGATTGCTCGGCGCGCCTGCGGAACACAGCAAGAAACTCAACCTACGTGATCGCGTCCGTTGGATCGAATACACGTCTACAGGTTCGGACTTTGAATCGGGCTTCCTGCTTTACCGGCTCCTGCGTTCTACGTTTCCAAAAACTTACGCCAATCGCCTGCGGCTCCGCTTCGCGCCCCTCGTGAAGTTGCACCTGGAAAACGAATTTCCGCGCGCTTCCGTCACCACCCGGCTCGGCCGCCTCAACGGTCACAATGTCTATTACGGGCCATTTCCTTCGCGCACTGCGGCAGAAAAGTTTGCCAGCGATTCGCTCGATTTTTTCAAGATGCGCCGTTGCGTCGATGACCTGCATCCCGATCCCAAGTTCCCGGGCTGTATCTACTCGGAGATGAAGATGTGTCTCGCGCCTTGTTTCAAGGGCTGCAGCGACGAGGAGTACCGTGCCGAGGTGTCTCGCGTACAAGCGTATTTCGATACGAGCGGCGAATCCCTGGTGCGGGAAATCTCCGTGCAGCGCGACACTGCCTCGGCCAATCTGGACTTTGAAAATGCCGCCGCCCTGCATTCGCGCCTGGACAAGCTCAAACCCGTGCTGAGCCAACTCCCGGAAATCGTTCACCGCATCGACCGTCTTGCAGCCGTGATCGTACAGCGTAGCGCCAGCCAGGAATCGGTCAATTTCTTCCAGATAAATGCAGGGCGCATTTCCGGCCCGGTGACCTTTGCCATTCAGGCTGCGGAACATACCAAGTCGCAGTCGATGGAATCACGAGTACAAGAGGCTCTAGCGGCGTGTCCACCGACAACACCAGGCCCAGCGCTCGAAACCATGGAGCACTTGGCGCTGTTGAAGCGCTGGTACTACCGCGGCAGCCGCGTAGGCGAGATCTTTTTCGCGGACGAAAAAGGCATCCTGCCGATGCGTCGAATCGTGCGCGGCATTGCGCGAGTCTATCGCGGAGAAAAATCAGAAGCCGGAGTAGTCGATCCCTCATCTGAGTCACAAGGACAATTTAGCCGTAACAAGGAATCGTGAAATATGAAGGAAGACCGCAAGGACAAAGACAAAGCGCTGCGCGAGCATGTTCTTTACCTGCTCGATGGAGGCGGTGCCCACGCCAAGTTCGACGAAGCCGTCGCTGACATTCCTGCGAAACTGCGTGGAAAAAACCCCGCCGGCCTGCCCCATTCACTCTGGATGCTGCTGGAACACCTGCGCCTTGCGCAATGGGATATCCTCGAATTCAGCCGCAATCCCAAACATGCCTCCCCCAAATGGCCTGAAGGATATTGGCCGAAAACAGAAGCTCCACCCACCGCTGCTGCCTGGAATGCAAGCATCAAGAAGTTTCGCAAAGACTTGAAGGCGATGCAGGACTTGGTGAAAAACCCCAAGACCGATCTGTTCGCCCGAATCCCCTGGGGCGACGGCCAGACCATCCTGCGCGAAGCTCTGCTGCTAGCTGATCACAACGCGTATCACCTGGGACAAATGTTGGATGTACGCCGCGTGCTGGGAGCTTGGCCGGAGAAGTAAACCTAAAAATCGCCACGGATAAACGCCGATCCATGAACCTTTGTGTGCTAGCCCGCAATCAGCCTGCTTTGATCATGTGCATATTTCGCAACAGGCCGCTTGCGGAACACAACCCGCACTCCCTCCCGCCATCTTTCGTCGATGCCCAGCAACACCCAATCAACGGCCGGCGAGATGTAATGCAGCAACGTGTCCGTTGCCGGATGCACATGCAGGGCCGGGGCGACGAGAAACAGCAACGGCTTATCCGCGCAGAGCTCGCGTCCAGGAAAGTACCGAAAGCGCTGAAACTCGCCGCGGGCGTGGTGCCACGCTACTCGTGACCAGTAATCCAGACCCTGCAATGGCAAATGAATGTCCTCATCGGCTTTGAGTTCGACCACGGCCAGTCGTCCGTCCCTGGTGACGGTGAGCACGTCGATCATGGCGCGGTCGGACGCGGAGAATGCCGGCACCTGCGAATACGAACATGCGGGATCCAGGCGCTCGTCCACCGCTGTGACGTCGCGCACAACCAGCGATTCCAGCCAGCGTTCCGGATGCAGCCGCCACAGCGGATGATCACGTGGGCCCTCGGGATGGCGCACTTCACCGATGCTGCGCACCATCTGCACGAAGGCTGCGAAGTTGTTGTCGCTGAGAATTCTTTCTTGCGCACCAACTCCGAAGACGATCTCAGATGTGCTGCGGAACGACCCGGGCTCATGAGCCAGTCGGGCTCGCGCGAACTCCAGCCCTTTGCAACGGAAAGCAATCTCCGCAGGGGACAAAGTTGCGACCTCCGCTTCGGACATGAGCTCGCGCACCCTCGTGACCGCCGCCGCGAATCTCGTTCGCGTTGACGACTCGTCGGTCGAGTGCACCAGGCGCGTCGCCACATTGCCGCAGTCCATGACGTCCAACTCTTTCAAGTTATCGTCGCGCTCTTCCAGTTCGTACAACTGCCACTTGGCGGCTTCCGGATTCAAGTGTGCCATCCGTTCCCGAGTCAGAGCGGACGCTCCCACGGGCAGAAACAGCTTTAGCCCTTCGACCGCGAACTTTCCGCCTTTTGCAACCCGGCAGGCATCGAGCCACAGAATGCCGAAAGTCAGCGCGGCATCGATCGAACCTTGCGTCTCCAGTCCGTTCACACCCAGCACTGCAAAAGCGGATTGCCCGCGATGCAGTAATCCTCTCGCATAAACAGGTCCAAAGGATCGCTCCAGGTCCATGGAGCTACTGAGTCGGTCCACGATGAAGCCAGGAAAGCGGCGCAGGATCACGCGTTGCAACACGCGCTGGTACGCCACTCGCGCGGCCCGTTTCGCAGTGGGCGTGCGCCAGTCGCGTTCCCGGCAGATTTCGAGCTTGGTTGGCTTCGCCTGCCCCATACGCTGCACGGCCAGCCGAAGGATTTCATCCTTAACCTCGGCTTCCAACACCCGCCGGACGAAGTTCCGTTCCGCCGACCACAGGTGCAGCAGACACTTATTACGTTCGCCGGAAATTGAGTACTTGGATTGGGCCAGATCGAAGACAACTGCGCCGTCTTCAACAATCACAGCATCGCGGGCGCACACCAGAAAGTCTTCGACCGTGCGAACCAGGAATTCGGGAGTCACGGAGGAATTGTTTCAGGCGGCCCCCGATTCCGTCTGTGACGAGTGAACACGACCTTAATCTGACCGAGTGCGCGATCTGGCGAACGCAGGCGAGGGAGTCCGCGCCGCACCGGCCCGTGTGGGATAATGAATACGTCCCCTCAGAGTCTTTCGATGTCAGAGGGCATCTAATTAACGTGGATAAAAACAGATTCTTTTTCCAGCACTACGGCCTGACTGAACACGATCTCGAACATTATCTGGCGGCAGCTCTTTCTGCCGGCGGAGATTATTGCGACCTTTATTTTGAGTATCTTTCTTCGACGTCGTTGATGGTCGACGAGTCCATGGTGAAGTCCGCTTCGCAGGGCATTTCCGCGGGATGCGGAGTTCGTGTTATTGCTGGCGAGCGCACGGGGTATGCGTATACCGACGATCTTTCCTCTGAGCGTATTCTGCACGCGGCCCGCACTGCCGCCTTGATTGCTAGCGGACCAGCCAAGACTCCGGTGGTCGGCTTTCAGGAGAAAGCGGCCCGCAGCCTATATCCGATAACGCTCCCTTCGGTGGATGCGGAAATTTCCGCCAAGGTCGAACTGGTGATGCGCGCCGATCAGGCGGCCCGTGCCTACGATCCGCGTATTAAAGAAGTCCGGGCCAGTTACGCTGACGAACTCCGCAACATTTTAGTAGTCGGGTCGGACGGCACCTTCGCCGAGGACTCGCAGCCGCTGGCGCGGGTGAACGTTTCTTGCATCGCAAAAACCGATGGCAATTCCGCTCGCGGCAGCTCCGGCGGTGGCGGACGTGTCGCGCTGGATTTTTTCTTCGGAGAAAAGACTCCGGAGTTTTTCGCCAAGGAGGCCTCGCGTCAGGCGATTCTGCAGCTCGACGCTCGCGAGGCTCCTGCGGGTGAGATGGAAGTTGTGCTCGGTCCCGGCTGGCCCGGCGTGCTTCTGCACGAAGCCGTGGGCCATGGCCTGGAGGCCGATTTCAATCGCAAGCAGACTTCCGCATTCGCTGGTTTGATTGGAAAGCGTGTAGCCAGCGAGAAGTGCACGGTGGTTGATAACGGCACCATGCCGTGGCGCCGTGGCTCGGTCAACGTGGACGATGAGGGCGAGCCCACGCAGGAAACCGTGCTCATCGAAAAGGGAATCTTGAAGGGATACCTGAGCGACAAGCTTTCTGCGCGGCTGATGGGAGTCGCGGATACGGGCAACGGACGTCGCGAAAGCTATGAGCACATTCCTATGCCGCGCATGACCAACACTTATATGCTCGCCGGCGAAGATGATCCACAAGACATCATTCGTTCCGTCCGACGTGGCCTCTATGCGGTGAACTTCGGCGGCGGCCAGGTGGACATTACAAACGGAAAGTTTGTTTTTTCGGCGTCAGAAGCATATTTGATCGAAGACGGCCGGATCACAGCTCCAATCAAAGGCGCGACCTTGATCGGAAACGGGCCGGACGTACTCACCCGGGTTTCGATGGTGGGCAATGATCTGAAGCTCGACGAAGGTGTTGGCACTTGCGGCAAGGACGGCCAGGCGGTTCCCGTAGGCGTCGGAATTCCGACAATTAAAGTCGATCGTTTGACCGTGGGCGGCACGGCCAAGAAGGATGTCGGCGGCTTCATGCAGTAGAATTGCTTTCTTTTTTGAAGCGGATGTTTCGGTGCGGATCTGCTTTTCCTTTATGTACCTTCGTGTCCTTTGTGGTTAAGGCATTCTGAAGGCATCTACCACAAAGGACACGAAGGTACACAAAGAAATGCTGGTCCTATAAGCGAATAATATGTCGCAAACTCAACTTGAAACTCGAAACCAAACATTGGAAACAGACCTGCGCGAGTTGGCGCAGGACATCGTGCGCCGCGCTGTGTCCGGCGGAGCCAGCGCCGCTGAATGTGTGATCCGGGAAGGTGATGAGTTTTCTACAGTTGTCCGCTTAGGGCAAGTCGAGACTCTGAAAGAATCCGGCTCGAAAGCAATCGGCATGCGTGTGTTCTACGGCAAACGCGCGGCCAGCACCTATTCCAGCGACTTCTCCTGCGTTGGTCTTGACCGCATGGTGAAATCCGCGCTGGAGCTTGCCAAAATCACTTCTGAAGATCCATTCGGAGGAATTCCAGACGCCTCGCAATTGGGCTCAATCGCAGGCGACCTCGATCTCTATTCCGCCGATGTTTATTCGCTTCCTGGAGAAGAGCGCATCAGCTATGCGCGCCGCGCCGAGAAAGCTGCGCTCGACTACGATCCTCGCATCAAGAATTCAGAAGGCGGTTCGTTCGAAGCCGCGACCGGACACAAGATTCTGGCCAACTCGCATGGGTTCGTCGGCGAATACCAGCGGTCTTATTGTTCTCTCGCTGCCGTACCCATCGCGCAGTCGGAGGACGGCGCCAAGCAACGCGATTACTGGTTCTCAGTCGCCCGCAGCCTGAGCCGGCTTGAATCACCCGAGCATGTGGGAAAGACAGCCGCACAGCGCACGTTGCGTCGCCTAGGCGCCCGGAAATCAAAGACTGCGCAAGTCCCGGTAATTCTTGATCCGATGGTGTCAAGCTCGATCCTCGAACATATTTTCGAGGGAGTGAATGGAGACTCCATCTATCGCGGGGCATCGTTTCTCGCGGGCAGGCTGGGACAGAAAATCGCGGGCGACGGCGTCAACGTGATCGACGACGGAACCATTCCCGGCGGTTTCGGCACCAGCCCGTTTGACGGTGAAGGCGTTCCGTCGAGGCGCACAATCGTGATTGAGAACGGTGTGCTGAAGTCTTACCTGCTGAACACATACACCGCGAAAAAGCTGGGCCTCCAAACTACAGGCAATGCTTCTCGTGGTTTGGCGGGGACGCCCGGCATCGGTCCGGGAAATTACTTTCTGCAGCCGGGAGCGAAGACGCCGCGGCAGATCATCTCGGAGATTAAGGACGGACTTTATGTCACTGAGTTTCTCGGACACGGAGCGAATCTGGTGACCGGCGATTATTCCCGCGGGGCTTCCGGGCTTTGGATTTCCGGCGGAGAACTTGCTTATCCTGTGGAGGAAATCACCGTCGCCGGAAATTTGAAGGAGATGTTCTTTAATATCTCTGAAATTGCAAACGACCTTGAGTTCCGTGGCGCAGTGGCTTGCCCAACCATACGAATCGATGGGTTGACCGTGGGCGGAGAGTAGGCGATTCCGATAGTACAATCGGGTCATGGGCGGTCTCATCGAGCCATCTCCACTGACTGAAAAAGAACCCGATTCCAACTTGCGCCCAATTCTGATGGGCGTGGCCTTAGTCGTGGTGGTGGTTGGCGTGATTGCGATTCTGACCCGCGGCAGTCCTAAGAGCGCGACTACTTTACATCCCTACGCTGCCAACCTAAAACTTTCTGATCTGAAAATGAGCGCAGCGGAGAATTTTGTGGGGGCCAGCGTAACCTACATCGACGGAACCGTGACCAACACTGGCGATAAAATTGTTACGCACGCAGCCGTCCACGTCGCGTTCAGAAATTCTCTCGGAGAAGTCGCGCAAGCCGAAGATGTGCCGCTGCACGTCCTGCAGACCAGTGGGCCGTATCCAGATGCCGTCGATCTTAGCCAGTCGCCTCTGGTACCCGCCCAGGGCAAACCATTCCGTCTTACTTTCGAGCACATCAGCAGCGACTGGAACCAAGCCTATCCCGAGCTGCAAGTGACCGATGTTTCGCTGAAGTAGAAAGAGCGCCACAGATCCCCACCGATTCTCACGGATTACTTTTGGCTTGTTTCGATCCGCGTAATGGTTGAAAATCCGTGGCGAGTTAGAATCCCTTTATGGCTGATGCAACGCCAATTCGTTTGACGGAGTCGGTGAAAGCTGCGGGTTGAGCTTCCAAGCTGAGTCCGGCGGCGCTGGACGCGGTGCTTGGGAAATTAGCCCGGCAGCATGACCCGAATGTTCTGGTCGGCTTCGACCATGCCGACGACGCCGGAGTGTATCTAATCGGTAAGGGCACGGCGTTGGTTCAAACCGTGGACTTTTTCACGCCGATGGTGGACGATCCTTTCACTTTTGGCCAGATTGCCGCAACTAACTCGCTCAGCGATGTCTATGCCATGGGGGGCCAACCGCGCACTTCGCTGGCGCTCGTTTGCTTTCCGGAGAAAGCTGATTTGGCAATTCTAGAGCGCATTCTCGCTGGCGGACTTTCCAAGATGATCGAAGCCGGCTGCTCCGTGATTGGCGGGCACAGCGTGCGCGACGAAGAGATGAAGTTTGGATACTCCGTAACCGGCCTGATCGATCCCAGCCGAGTGTTGACCAATGGCGGAGCAAAACCGGGTGATTGTCTTCTATTCACCAAGGCGCTGGGGACGGGCGTAATCTCCACGGCGATCAAGAAAAAAGCCGCCAACCAGTCCTGGATCGACGCCGCCATCGCTTCGATGACAACGCTGAACAAGAAAGCTGCTGAGGTCATCGTAAGTCGTGGGCAACCGGATCTGGAGACGGGCGACTCGCCCGTCCGAGAAGAGCGAAGCTCAGCGGCAAACGACCAACGACCAAGGACCAACGACGGTTTCTCCGTCCATGCCATGACTGATGTGACCGGATTCGGCTTGATTGGACACGCGCGCGAAATCGCACTCGCTTCCGGGGTTTCGCTTCAATTCCAGGCCAATCGGATTCCGTTACTCGAAGGAGCGCTCGAATGCGTTCGCGCCGGCCATATTCCCGGAGGCCTGAAAGCCAATCGGGAGTTTGCCGAGTGCGTCGTTCGCTACGAAGATGGAATCAGCGAGGAAATGAAGATGATTCTGTCCGATCCGCAGACCGCTGGAGGACTGCTGATTTCGGTCGCTTCGGAGGATGCAACTGAACTCACGGAAGCTCTGGTTGCGGCCGGAGTTCCTGCCGTAGAAATCGGGCAGGTGCTGCCCTCGGTTAAACCCCTAATCACGATTGCATTGTGAGCATCACCACCGAGCTCTAGTGAAACGACTCGCCTCTCACTAGCATCGCAAGAATCATTTCCATGCGGCGCTGCCTGGTTTCCGGCTTCTTTGCGGTTTGCAACCGGTAGGCGATGGCGTAGCGGTTGGTCTTGCTGAGCGACTCGAAGAACGCGTGCGCCTTCTTGTTCTTGCGGACTGCCGCAAGAAAATCTTCAGGGAAGGTTGCGCGGCTTGAGGAATCGTAGGCGGCCGCCCAACGGCCGTCTTTCTTCGCTGCGTCGATTTGAGCCCGGCCGGCGGCTTTCATCCGGCCCGCCTTAATCAGCCTTTCCGCGTGCCCGGTGTTGATCTTGGACCAGCCACTCTTCGTCCGTCGTGGGGTGAATCTCTGACGCCACGAAACCTCGTCATGGCTCTGCTTCAGGCCGTCGATCCATCCGAAGCAGAGCGCCTCATCCAGCGCTTCGGCATAGGTGACGGTGGGTTCTCCAGAGTCTTTCTTGAAGATGCGCAACCAGATTCCATCGGATTGGCGATGGTTTGCGGCCAGCCACTTGCGAAACTCCGACGACGATCGAAAGCTAAGAATTTCATCCATACGACAATGGGGCGAACCGAGAACAGCTAAGCATGCGGGATAAGGAAACGCCAGTTGCCGGTTGGCAGTTCTCGGTTCTCAGTTTGTTCCTGCCAGATATCCGGGATTGTGAGCGAGCAGCTCCCAAATCCGGGCCAGGTGGTGATCGTCGTGTTCGGCGACGAAGTACAAATGGTCGACCAGGCGCATGGGTTGCTTGAGTCGCGGATGCGGGATTGATCGGACAAACAGCGCAGCCTCCAGTCCTCCCACTCGATCTACGAGGCGCGATCGTGCCTGCCGGAACTCGGCGAGAATGTCCTCGATGCGGCGCGAGTTGTGGTCGGCTTCGTGTGTTTTCCGGTTGCTCAAGTCCGCGGTTGTGAGTGCGGCGGCGCCAGCGAAGTAATCCTCAACTCGCGCCATCCACAAAGGCTCGAGATCAAGCAAATGACCGGCATGCTCCTGGGCTGACCACTTCTCCTCCGGTCTGTGCACTAAACTCTCGGCGGGACCAGTGCGGACAATCTCCTCTAGCCTTGCAGGTGTGCCTCGCAAGCGGGTGCAGAGATTGGGCAATAACTCCGCCGGAAAGGAAAATTCGAACTTCCGTTCAAACCAGCTGGGGACTTGACTCATCGATTCACCGCAATCGAGCAAAATAAGACCATAGAACTACGAAGAACTGCACATTATTGTGACACCGATTCAGTCCTCGCCACCATTGTTTTCGAGGGTGCTTCCACCGGTTCCTCGCGGGACTCTCGCGATTCCAAGCAAAAAGTCGATTTCTCGCTACGCTCCGAATGACCCTCGAGTTTTGACGCCCACCCACTCGCACGCGGATCTATGAACTCATATAAAGCAGATCGACATTGTCCTCTCTCAGGTTCTAATTTTCTTGCGACGAGGCATCATGAAAATCTGCCGGCTTGGACCCACCGGAACTTACTGTTTCCACAATGCTCTTCACTACTGCTTGAGTTCACGGTTAAAGTGGTCCTCGATCTGATGGAAAAGGTGAGCGCGGTCTTCGGGGCCACGGATGCTGTGGGTTTTGGTGGGATAGACCATGAACCGGAATTGTTTGCCTGCCTTGATCAGGGCTTCGACCATCTGGATGCTGTTTTGGAGATGCACGTTGTCGTCGCCGGTTCCGTGGGCCAGGAGGAGCGAGCCTTGCAGCTTATCGGCTACTTTGAGCGGGTCAAAATCGACGTAGCTTGTCGTGTTCTTGTCGGTTGGCTTGCCGTTATAGCGTTCGGTGTAGACGGAATCGTAGTTGCGCCAGTCGGTGACTGGGGCGACCGCGGCTCCGGCTTTGAACATTTTGGAATGGGCCATCGCGTAGAGGGTCAAGGAGGCACCGTTGCTCCATCCCCAGATGCCCACGCGGGTGCGATCCAGTTGAGGATATTGGGCGAAGAGCTGATTAAGTGCGGTGAGCTGGTCTTTCAATTCGAATCCACCAAACTCACGGAGGACCGCAGTCATGAATTTGCGATCGCGCCCCGGTGTGCCGCGGTTGTCGACGGTAAAGATGGCGAATCCTTCTTGGGCCATAATTTGATGGAAAAGTCCCGAGGAACCAATCCAATCCTGGATCCAGCTGTTGGTCACGGTTTGAGCGGCTGGGCCACCGTAGATATTTACGATTACCGGGATTTTGCCTGGCGTGTTCTCTGGGGGCAGCAGGAGTTCGCCGTAGAGAACGGTATCGTCGTCCGCTTGGAATTCAAGGAATTTCGGCGCGATTAAGCCGTAGTCGTCTACGCTGTGCGAATCCCAAATCTTTCGGCAGGTTTCGCTAGCGTTGCAAATCGAGGTGCGCGGCGGTGTCATGAGGGCGGAGAATTCGTCGACGTAGTGTTTGCCGTTGTCGGCGAAGGTTACGTGGTGGGCTCCGTCTTCGCGCGAAATGCGCTGGAAGCCGGAACCATCCAACTTGACGCCGTAGAGCTGGCGTTGGCGAGGGTCGTCTTTGTTGCAGTTGAAGTAGACGACGCCGGCAGCGTCATCGACTGCTTCGACGCCAAGCGTTTCGAAGTCGCCTTTGGTGAGCTGGCGTTCGAGCTTGGCGTTGGAGGCGAGCGGATTCGCTTTGTCGAAGCTATAGAGATAGAGCTGGGTGGTTCCATCGCGCCAACTGGACCAGAGGAAACGGTCTCCTGAGCCCAGGATTCGCATGTCGTCGTTCACGTTGACCCAGGCGTTGGCGGTGGCCTCGGTCAGGACTTTGCGGGAGCGTCCGGTGCGGGCGTCGATGAAGTAGAGGTCCATCACGTCTTGCTCGCGATTTAAAACTTCTGCCCAGAGCAGGCCATCGCGGATCCACCCGAAACGCGGAATGTAGATGTCGTGATCCTCGGTGAGCGAAATCCATTTAGTGTCGCCGCCGGACGCGCTCACAACTCCAAGTCGCACGACCGGATTGGGATCGCCCGCTTTGGGGTACTTTTCCAGATCGACGGGGGGATGCGTCGGCAGCCAATTTGTGATCGGATAGGTGGGCACGCGGGTTTCGTCCATGTGGAGGAATGCGATGCTCTTGCTGTCGGGCGACCAGAAGTAGTTGCTGCGGACGCTCAACTCTTCGGCGTAGACCCAATCGACTTCGCCGTTAAGCAGATTATCGTCTTTGGTTTTTTCGTCTTTATCCTTGTCTTTCTTTTCTTTGTCCTTGTTTCGGGTGAGCTGTTTCTCAGTGTTGTCAGGCCCGGCGAGTACGTACAGGTTGTGCTTGCGAAGGTAGGCAAGGCGGCTGCCGTCGGGGGAGAACTTGGGATCGTAAATGGGATCAGGGGACGAGCTAAGTTGGAGCGCGGTGCCATTGTCGAGCGAGTAGAGCCAGAGCTGATCATGGGGAACAAAGAGCAAGTGTTGGGAATCAGGCGCCCAGTGATAGGGGTCGACGTGATAGCGAGTGATGCGTTCGATTTCGCGCTCGTCCCGGATCTTCTCAACAGGTGGAGCGAGCGTGGATAGCTTGGATTCGCTGACCAGCAGCTTTTTCTGGCCGGTGGCCGCGTCTACCGACCACAACTCGCCATGTTCGCCGGAGTCGTCGCGCTGGATGAAAGAGAATTTCGTGTAGTCGGGCGTCCACTGGAGGGTTTCCGGGGGGCGTCCTGTGATGCCGCCGGGGGCGAAGATGGCTTCGATGGTGAGAGGTTTCCTGGCCGTGTTATTTGGAGCGCCGGACTGGGCGGCGGCGAAGGAGATTAACCAGCAGGCGGTTATCAGGCGTATGAGTCGATTCACGCGGTATCTCCGGGCATAAATTCGGTTGCTATGAGGCGAGGTGGAGAAGTGTACACCGGCAGGGCGGGTTCTTGCAGGTGGGTAGAAATATCCATTGTCATTCCGAGGAGCGTGGCGACGAGGAATCCGGGTTCTGTCGGCGGAAGCGAAGAACCTATATCCCTCACGTTGGTGGGGATGACAACAAAAGGACATGGCAACTAGAAGGAGGGTAGCGGTAGTAGAGACGTTGCCAGCAACGTCTCTACAGATGCACATGCTAAAATCAGAACAGCGCTACTCTTAAAAGATGCTTCCTGACGTCCAAAACCTGATCGCACTGCAACAGGCTGATCGAGAAATCCTGCGTTTGAGGGAAGAAATCGCCGCCTTGCCCAAGCGGGTGGCCGCGATTGAAGAGAGGCTGGCCGGAACTAGGGCGATTTTGGACAAAGCCAAGACCGCTGTCAAGGCAGACGAAGCGGCCCGCCGGAAATACGAGAGCGCGATTTCGGACCAGCAACAGAAAATCTCCAAGTACCGTGACCAATCCCTCGCCGTTAAAACCAACGAACAATACAAAGCGTTGCTGCACGAGATCCAGTTCGCGGAGCAGGACATTCGCGCCAACGAAGACAAGATTCTGGAGTTGATGGTCAATGCCGAGATCCGGGAGAAGGACGTAAAGGCGGCCGAGGCGGAGTTGAAAGCGGAGATGGCGGAGATCGAAAAGGAAAAGGTTGAGGCGCGGGAGCGGACCGCGGAAGACGAAAAGCAATTGGCCGAGTGGAACGCCAAACGCGATCAGGCACGATCCGGCGTCAATCCCGATCTGTTGCCCCAATATGACCGGGTCGCGAAGCATCGCGGGACGGGGCTTTCCGAGGCTCGCGATCAAAAGTGCATGGCCTGCCAGGTCATGTTGCGTCCCCAGACTTACAATGAAGTGCGCGCGGCAACGCACGTAGTGGTGTGTGAATCCTGCCAGCGCATTCTTTACCACGATCCGGCGCATGACGAGGCGCCAGACCCGGTTGTGGTTGCGCGGAGGCGCAGGGCTCACCCCAAGTTTGAATCCAGCCAAGCCTGGTATTTCAGGTCCAGCTTTGAGGACCACGGGGAAGTGTTTCTGGTTTATCTCAATCGCAAAGGGGAATCGAGCCGGCACATATACGACGGATCGTCGGGGCGCGGAGTTGGCGATGTGCTGGTACGCGAAGGCGAATACCGATTGGCGTTTCCCGAAGATTTTGGCGACGATGTCATCCGCCTGAACGGAAATTGGTCAGAGTCCGAACTGGAGGCATGGGGAAACGAACTCCCCACGGCAACTCTTGATGCTCTGCATCGGGATCTAGATTTGGCGCGTGTGGAATCGCGTAAACACAGTCACGCCAAGAGCGGGGCTATGGCTTCGGAGCATCCCGCCGCGAGTTGAACGTCCGAGGGGAGCCAGGTCGCAACGCTTACGACTCGCAAGATGATCGGAAAGGTAACCCACTATGTCGCCCGTCATCCGTCCAACCACGAAGTAAGGTATTCTCTCTAACTCGGACCACGAACAAGGCTTCAGCTGACTTTGGAACCTGTTACCCATTTTCTCACCGGCGCCTGCATCGGACGAGCCGGGCTGAATCGCAAGACGGCGCTAGCCACGGCCACGGTAACGCTGGCTGCCGAAGCGCCTGATCTCGATGTCCTTGCCGGGTTCAAGGGGCGGATTTTTGGCTTCGCTCATCATCGTGGTTTTACGCATTCCTTCCTGGGAATCGCGCTGGTATCGGCGGCGGTAGTCGGGTTCATGTATGTGATTTGGCGGCTGCGGGGACGAAAGCTGGAGGATCCAAACTTGCCGCCGCGCTGGGGATTGCTTTTTGGCTTCGCATATCTCGCCGGACTAAGCCACATTCTGCTCGATTACACGAATAATTATGGCGTGCGGCCATTCTGGCCGTTGTCCGAGAAATGGTATTCGTGGGACATCGTCTTCATCGTCGAGCCAATCATTCTGATTTTGCTGATCTCGGGACTGGTGATTCCCGTTTTCTTCTCTTTCATCGATCGCGAGATTGGCGTGCGCCGCAAACAGCCGGCAGGCCGCTCGGGTGCGATCCTGGCGTTGCTCGGCGTGGTTGTTCTTTGGGGAGTACGCGACTACGAGCACCGGCGCGCGGTGAATGCGCTCGAAGCCCGCACCTACGAGAGCGCCGATCCGATTCGTGCCTCGGCCTTTCCTCTGTGGTGGAGTCCCTTTCGATGGGTCGGCGTGGTCGAGACCCGGAATTTCTTCGCCACCATGATGATCGATTCAGGAGCTCCCGAGGTCGATCCCGATGGCGAGATGCAGATTGTCTACAAGCCCGAGGAAACGCCGGTGACACTTGCAGCCAAGCGATCGTACCTCGGACGCGTTTATCTTGATTGGGCGCAGTATCCCATCACCGAGACCGAGCCAATAGGTCCGGGAGATTCGGGATCGGCAGAGCAGGGCTACCTCGTGCGCTTCAAAGACCTGCGATTTCAGCAGCCCGGACGGCCGGGCCGCAGCGTTCTCTCGGCAACCGTCGAACTGGATCGTAACCTGAAGGTGGTCGGAGAGAGCTTCAGTTCGCCCGGCGGATCAGCCTCGTCTGGAGGCACTGGCAAAGCTACAGCGCCCGCAGATTAGGCGTTCTTCGCGACCTCCGCCGATCTTCTCAGCGGTCTTCGTGGTTTGCGGCTTGCGAATTAGAATTTTGAGGCTGGGCTCTGGACTTCGTGACAATTCTTTGACTTGACGCCGTCGCCTGCACAGGCCACAATCTTATTGAGTTTTGATTACCGAGGTGATCCATCATGCTGGCCTACTTGTTTGTCGTGCTCGCCGTCGCGGTCCGGTTCATGCCCCATCCCTGGATGTTTACCCCAGTGACGGGGTCGCTGCTGTTCTTCGGAGCGCGCGGACCCCGCCGCCAGCTTTGGATCCCGTTCGCGCTGCTGGCCGCTTCGGACGTCGTGCTCACCAAGCTAGTCTATTCGTATCCATTCTCGTGGGACCACTACGTGACCTTCGCGTGGTATGCCGCAATTCTTTGGTTGGGCACGAGGTTGCGTGCCAAGACCAAGTGGGTTCCGGTAGTGGGCGCGGCGCTTGCCAGTTCCGTTTCGTTTTTCCTCGTGACTAATCTGGTCGCGTGGGCCTGGTTGGATATGTATCCGAAGAACCTGAGCGGCGTAATGATGTCGTATGTGGCCGCCCTGCCATTTTTCCGGCACGCGCTCGCGGGCGATCTGATCTTTACGGTTGCGATGTTCGCCACGCCGATGGCACTGCACGCCCTGAGCCACGCGTTTGGCAGGCAGAGCGATTCTGCAGCGGCGGCTTAAACCTTGAATCGCAAAGAGCGCTGAGAACATCCGCAGAGCACGCGGAGAGAATCTCTGCTTAAGGCGAGGTCTGCGAATCGGCAGCATCCTCCGCGATTGTCTTTTTCATCTTTCTTCGCATCATCAGCCAGACCACCAATCCCGCCGCGATCGCGCCCACGAGCCAGTAGTAATGCTGCCGGAGCACTGTCCCAAACAAGTGAACGACGTTTGGACCGAACTCGATGGTCAGCAGGCCCAGTGCGAGGAAACGCACCATGCGTCCGGAAAAGATGGCCAGCAGGAA
>Ga0210401_10002651_pt1 | contig 19674 bp, 8 predicted proteins | sample IncBWH32MmetaG_FD_150866 | JGI IMG/M metagenome (GOLD analysis project Ga0210401, IMG submission 150866) | Forest soil microbial communities from Barre Woods Harvard Forest LTER site, Petersham, Massachusetts, United States - Inc-BW-H-32-M | ecosystem: Environmental > Terrestrial > Soil >... | reverse complement strand
TGTCAATTATTTTGGAAATAAAAAAGAGTTCAATATTCATTGGTATATTAAAAAAACCAAACTTAGTTTTTACTTTGTTTTGTTTTTTTTCATCCATTAGTTTTTCTCAGGTACTTGTACAGTACAATTCTACCAACTATAATGCGGCTCCTTTTAATTCATTAAATGCCTCGGCTTGTTCAAGCGGCTTGGCAACATTTAGTACTTTAGGGGTAAGTCCAACTTCCTTAACCCCATACGGTTATTGTGTGGCTCCTTTTACGGGTTGTGGTTATTTTCAAATTACAGCGGCAACTCAGGCAGGATTTGCCTATTGCCATAATACAGCTCCTTCTTTATCGACTGCACCCGATTATGTTTCTTTTACGGTAACACCTGTATCATCTAACTGTGTTTATATTAATAAATTTTGTATAACAATGGGGGTATATAGTACAGGAGCCGATAAAGTGTTGGTTGGTTATTCTAACGATGGAGGTGTTACTTGGATTACTGGTCCTACCTGGACTCTACCACATACAACAACCGGAGGAGGTTCTACCGGAACCGGTAATTGTAGCACGATAGCTGCACCCGGAGGAGGTTGCGCTACAATGGCTCTTTATACATGGAATATTACGCCGTTTAGTTCGGCAACCCCGGTTATTTTTAAAATTATTCCTTACGATGCAACTACTTGTAATTGCACAAACGGACATAACGGCACGCACGAATGGGCATTTACTCAGGTGGAGGTTGACGGAACATCTGCGCCGCTTCCTCCTGTTACCATTACAAATCCGACTGCCTGTGCAGGTTCATTAGTTAATCTTACGGCCGCAGGTGCATCAACTTATACATGGAATACAGGTTCAACAGCTAATCCATTATCGGTAACTGCATCAAGTACAACCTATACAGTTACAGGAACAAGTGCTGCCGGTTGTACCAATACAGCGGTAACTACTATTACTGCTAATCCATTGCCTACTGTTACAGTTAATAGTCCTTCAGTTTGTAGTGGTACTTCAGTCAATTTAACAGCAGCAGGAGCAAATACTTATACGTGGAACACGGGTTCAAATGCAAACCCACTTAGCGTTATGCCTGGGTCAACATCTTATACCGTTACCGGTACCAGTGCTGCTGGCTGCACTAATACGGCAGTAGCATCAATAACCGTTAACACTTTAGTTGTTACGGCAACAACTACATCAGCATCTTGCGGAGCCACCAACGGAACCGCATCTGCAAGTCCAACGGGAGGTACAGCACCTTACACTTATTCCTGGTCACCAAGTGGTGGTAATACAGCAAATGCAACAGGATTAAATGTAGGAAATTATACAGTAACTATTAAAGATGCAAATACATGTACTGCTACTACTGTTGCAAATATTACAAGTACAGGCGGCGTAACTGCAAGTGTAGCATCTACCAGTGCAACTTGTAATGCGACTAACGGAAGTGCAACAGTAACCCCCACAAGTGGAACAGCGCCTTATACTTATACTTGGTCGCCAATTGGAGGCAACGCAGCTACAGCAACAGGCTTAGCAGCAGGAAATTATACAGTAACTATAAAAGATGCAAATACATGTACCGCTACAGCGGTTGCAAATGTTACAAATTCAGGTGGAGTAGCCGCAAGTGTTTCATCTGCCAGTGTAACGTGTAATGGATTAAGCAACGGAAGCGCAACCGTAACACCTGCGGGTGGAACCGCACCTTATACATACACTTGGTCGCCAAGTGGAGGAAATTCAACCACAGCATCCGGATTAGCAGCAAACAATTATACAGTTATTGTAAGCGATGCAAATAGTTGTACAATTACTGCTACGGCAAACATTTTGCAACCAAGTAATCTTTCATTAACTCCTTTAACAACTAGTGTTGCATGTAATGGCGCGAGTACAGGCGCAGCTACAGTTACTGCAACAGGAGGAACAGCACCATATACTTATACCTGGTCGCCAAGTGGTGGTAACGCAGCTACAGTAGCAGGATTAGCTGCAGCTAACTATTCAGTTACTGTAAGTGATGCACATAGTTGCACGGCTACCGCAACAGCTAATATTATACAACCAAGTAGTATTTCATTATCAACAGTATCTGCCGGCGTTACTTGTAATGGTGCCAGTACAGGCGCAGCTACAGTTATAGCTACGGGAGGAGCAAGCCCTTATACATATTCGTGGTCACCTAATGGTGGTACAAATTTTACAGCAACAAATTTAGCCGCAGGCAATTATTCGGTTTTAGTTACTGATCATAATTTATGTACTGCTGCAACAAGTGTAACTATAAACCAGCCAAGTATTTTAACAGCAAATACAATCAACACTCCGGCTACTTGTGGTAATGCAAACGGAACAGCAAGTGTAACTGCATCAGGAGGAACTCCGGGCTATACATATATCTGGAGCCCAGGTGGCGGAAATTTAAATAACGTAACAGGTTTAGCCGGAGGAAATTATACTGTAACTATTAAGGATGCCAATAATTGTACTACTACTGCACAAACAACTATAGCTCAAACACCATCGGTAAATTTAGTGGTAACGGGTATCGCTGCAAGTTGTAGTAACGCAAACGGAACAGCTACTGCAATTGCAACTGGTGGTACTGGAATTCTTACTTATACATGGAGTTCAGGAGCAAACACACCTTCTGTTACCAATCTTAACGGAAACACAACTTACACTGTTTCAGCAAGCGATGCCTTAGGTTGCTCTGTTTCTAAAAGTATAACTATTGGCAATCATCCTTCACCTGTTTTAAGTGTTACTTCAAATAGCATTGTTTGTAATGGGTCAGCTACAGGATCTGCATCAGTAAATATAAATGCAGGTACAGGATCTGCTCCTTTCAGTTACTCATGGTCGCCAAGCGGAGGCGCAAATCCATCGGTAACAAATTTACTTGCAGGAACCTATACTGTTGCAGTTAAAGATTCTGCAAACTGTGTAGCCTTATCTGTAGTTACTATAAATCAGCCAACGGCAATAAGCGCAACAGTTAGTAACACAGCGGCTTCTTGTGGCATGACTAATGGTTCAGCTACTGTTATTGCAACCGGAGGAACTCCGGGTTATACATATATGTGGAATCCTATAGGAGGAAACACTACAAATGCAACAGGATTGGGTGCAGGAATTTTTAATGTAACTATTAAAGATGCTAATAACTGTACTTATACAACACAAACTGCAATAACATCAAACTCATCCATTAATTTGTCACTAAGCAGTACACCTGCTACATGTGGATTAAATAATGGAACAGTTATGGCTACTGTAACTGCGGGTACACCGTCACAAAGTGGTTATGTTTATACATGGAACCCTAACGTAAGTTTATCTAATGCAGCTTCTAGTTTAATGCCAGGTGTATATAGTTTAACGGTTGAGGATTCTTTACAATGTATTACTACTAAAACAATTACTGTAGGCAATAAACCTAATCCGATTTTAAGTGTTGCATCAACCAGCGTAACCTGCTTTGGAGCAAATACAGCTAGTGCCACAGCGAGTGTAAATAGTGGCACAGCCCCTTTTGCTTATCTGTGGTCACCTGGTGGAGTAACTAATTCTTCTATTCAAAATTTACCGGCAGGAAATTATATTGTTGCTGTAATTGATTCAGCAAATTGTACGGCTACCGCAACAATTTCTATTATGCAACCGCAAGCTTTAACTGTTACACCAACAAGCACATTAGCTACTTGTGGCAACACAAACGGCATGGTTAGTTGTAATGTATCAGGCGGAACACCCAACTATACCTATACTTGGGTTCCATCTAATAGCAACTCATTATCCGTAAATAATTTAGCCGGAAACATAATTTATACTGTTACCGTTAGCGATGCTAATAATTGCGTACAAGCAGGTTCTGTTTTAGTAAATCAAACATCTGCCATAACATTATCTGTTTCAGGCACCACAAGTGTTAATTGCTTTGGAGCAAGTACAGGTTCATCAACTGTATCTGCTACCGGAGGAACACCAACAACCTACACATACTCTTGGGTACCAAACGGAGGAACAAATTCTGTCGGCACAAATTTAGCTGTCGGTTTATATACGGTTTCTGTAGTGGATAGTAATTTATGTCATGCAACTACTACACTAACTATTATTCAACCTCCGCCAATAAATGTTTCTGTAAATAACCTGTCAATTTGCTCTGGCCAAACTACTTCACTTACAGCAAGTGTTTCAGGAGGAAATGGTGGTGCGGTTAGTTACACATGGGCTCCGACTAATGCCAACACGCAAACAATTAATGTTAGTCCAACTGCTACAACCACTTATGTAGTTATTGCACAAAATACAGGTTGTACGCAAACAGCACAAGCAAGTGGAATTGTAAGTGTGTATCCCGCAGTAAATATTTCTATAACACCTATCGATTCGGTTTGTAAAGGTGCTCAGGCAACATTAGCAACAAATGCTACAGGTGGTAGTGGAGGTGGATTTACGTATAGTTGGAGTAGCGGGCAAAACACATCAAGTATAATTGTAAATCCAAGCGTAACAACTTCTTATACCGCTTGGGCACACGATGCTTTATGTCCTGCAATAGCAGCAACTACAGAAATTTATATTTATGCTGAACCGAGTTTAACCATAACACCATCACTTACCAGTGGTTGCGGTTTTGTTTGCGTTAGTTTTACTGCGGGTGTAGTTAGCAATGTACCGGGAAACAATATTATACCGCCATATAACTGGAGTTTTGGTGATGGAACCACCGCAAGCGGAAATTCTATTGGACATTGTTATTATAAAACAGGCAACTATGATGTTACTTTAACAGCGTTTACGCAAAATCATTGTTTGGATACATTGAAAGAAATAAATTTTATTCATGTACATCAAAACCCAACCGCAGATTTCTCGGCATCTGCTTTCGAAACCGATATTTATAACAACACTATTTATTTCTATAATCAATCAATTGGCAATATCGTTAGTTGGAACTGGAATACAGATACAACAACTTATTTAATACAAAACCCGTCTCACACCTATCCTAATGAAGGAGTTTATCCTGTTACATTAATTGTTACAGATAATGTTGGATGTAAAGACACTGTAGTAAAAAATGTTACCATTAATCCTGAATATACTTTTTATGCGCCCAATTGCGTTACACCAAATGAGGATGGAAAAAACGAATTATTTTTACCCATAGGAGAAGGTTGGGATAATAACTATTATGACTTATGGATTTTTGACAGATGGGGCAATATGATTTTTCATACTACTAATCCTTATGAAGGCTGGGATAGTAAACGATACAATGAAGTGGTACAAGAAGACACCTATGTATGGAAAGTGGTTTTAAAAGATATTTTTAAAAAGGAACACGACTACCACGGGCAGGTTTCTGTTATACGTTAAGCATTTTTAAAACATATTATACTTTAAGCATCAGAAACATTTACCGTATAAGTAGTACTTACAGTGGGCGTAACTGTAATTGCGGCACTTGATAAACTTCCGGGATTCCAAGAATAACTAATGGTTGTACTTGAATTGGCATTTAACGTAGTTTTAGCAAAGGATCAGTATTTAATCTAATCTTTTAGCATTTAAAACTTCCAAAAGTCGCCGGAATCTGCTACCTCCGTTTAAATCAACCCGTTTAAGCATATGCATGATTTTGCAGAGTATACGAACGTTTTGCATTCCACCAATTCGGTAAGACTAAATTCCATCTGTAAGTATAGCCATGCGTACAAAAAATCATACGCTAATTTACAGTTTTAATAAACTAATTTACAGCCAGTAGGCCGCGCCCGTAAGCCTTGTTAATTCTATTTTAGCAATACATAACTGGTATTCGTATTGCAGTTTAGAAAGCTGAGCATTTTGCAAATTATTTTGCGCGGTAAATAATTCAACATAAATAATTGTTCCGTTTGTATAACGTGATTTTGCAATTTTTAAAGCTAATTCGGCTTGTTGCACCATGCTGGTCGTATTTTTTACTTTTTCTTCGTTTAGTTTAATATCATCTATTGCTTGAGCAATATCCCTGCGAAGTGTGTTGTTGGTACTCTCTAATGATAATTGATTTTGCAATAAAGTGCTTTCTGCCACCTTAGTTTGTTTCAAGTATCTGCCACCTTGGTATAGCGGGACAGATAAATTAACCCCTACCAGATAATTAAATCGAACTTGAAAAATATCCGGCTGATATCCGTTTTTATATCCTAATGCACCATTTAAACTCAACACAGGTAAAGCAGCTGCCTTATTTGCATTAATATCGTGTTTAGACTGTTCTATTTTAAGTTTGGTAATTTGTATATCGGGGTTAAATTTTTGTGCTGTTGCTGTAGCCGAATCTGCAATGCTTGTACCTACATTAAAATCAAAATTTGTTTGGGTATTTGTTTTTATTGTGGTTTGACCAACAGTGTAGTTAAGTAAATTCATTTGCTTATCAAGCATGTTTTGTAAATCGGCTTTCCGGTTATTGGCATTATCAATATTGTTTTTTACTGTTAGTGCATCCAGTTCAAGCGCATCGCCATTTTTAACCCGGCTATCGATTAATTTTTTGCTTTCAAATAAAGTAAACAACAAACTATCCTGCACATCCATTGCTTTTTTAAGATAGATGATGCTGTAATAAATATTAGCTACCTGCGCTGCTAATAAAGCCTTATTGGCTTCTATATTTGCCTTAGAAATTTTAATATCATCCTTTGCTTTTTCTACATTTGCTTTTACCTTACCAAAATCGTACAGGGTTTGATTTAAAGTAAGTGCCGAAGTGAAATTATTATTGGGCTGAAAATAAAGTGTTGTAAACTGACCAGGACCAGTAGGAAATAACACTTGTGATATAGGTGCTACATACATATAACTGGCATTTGCACTAATTGTTGGCAAGTAGCCGCTTTTAGTTCCATCGGCGCGATAGATATTTGTTTCAACCTGTTGTTGCAATTCTTTCATTTTAGGAAAGTAGCTGAACGATTGATTTATTAATGTTTTTAAATCACTATTAATAGAAATAGTTTGTGCGTTTACAAAACTTCCTACTAGTAAAAAAGCAATTATAATTTTATTTGTTTTCATATTCGATAATTAATGAGATTCTTCAGCTACTTTTTTCATGGTCTCCGCACTCACCTTTTTATTTTGTGTAAGCAATAAAAAAGGAGATGTTGCAATAAAAAATACACTTATGAGTAAAAATGCATCTAAGTATGACTGGAGTGCACTTTGCTGCATAATAGTTCCATCTAACATTTTATAGGCTGCATTATTTGCACCAAATGCACTAGCCCCGCCCTTAGCAATAGCACCTTGCGCCATGGTTTGTACGCGTGCTATTAATTCAGGGTCATTTGGTTGCAAATTGCTTATCAAATCTGAACGATGAACTGCCATGCGATTTACAATAAATGTATTCATTACTGCAATGCCCACTGACCCTCCCAGCTGACGAATCATATTAGTTAATGAAATTCCGGATGGCATTTCTTGTGGCTTTAAACCTGAAACTGCTTGATTAATTAAAGGAACTGTTAACATGGCCGTACCCAAGCCTCTAAAAATATTTGGCCAAAAGAAAAATGAGTTGCCCGCGTTTAAATTTGCCTGCGAACCAGTATAACCATGCAGAATAAAAAATATAAATCCTAGTATAACAAACACTACAGGCGGAACACCACCTTGTATGCCTCTGCCAATAAACGGCATAACTAAAATTGCAGTAGCTGCTGCCGGTATAAGGCCAATGCCTGTTTCGGTTGGAGTAAACCCAAGTACACGTTGTGCCAGTACAGGAAATATAAATACAGAAGAGAACATACCAAAGCCTACCGTAAACGTAAGTATGTTACTTACTGCAAGATTTCTGTTTTTTAAAACATGTAGATTTATTACCGGATTTTTAGTCCGTAACTCCCAAACAATAAATGTGGTTAGTCCGGTAAAAGCAATAATTGCCATGGTGGTTATAGTTTTTGACTCAAACCAATCATCCGTTTCTCCACGTTCTAAAAAGTACTGTAAAGAAGCCACACCTATTATTAATGCTAAAATTCCTACATAGTCAATTTTTATTGATTTTCTATCAATTGAAAATTCTTCCAGTTTTTTTTCAATAAAAGTATAAGCAAGTACAGCCGCTAAAATTCCTATTGGGATGTTGATATAAAATATCAAGGGCCACGAATAATTATCGATAATAACACCACCAAGTGTTGGCCCAATTGCAGGGCCTAACACAATGCCCATACCAAAAATAGCAGAGGCCATGGGGCGTTTTTTAATTTCGAAAGCATCAAATAAAATGCCTTGAGATGTAGACAATAAAGCACCGCCACCTATGCCTTGTAAAAAACGCCATAACACAAGAGCTATTAAACTGCTTGCTTGTCCGCACATATAAGATGATACAGTAAATATGATGATGGATGTGATGTAATAGTTTTTTCTTCCAAAATAGCGTGCAAGAAAACCCGTCATTGGTATAATAATTACGTTAGCAATAGCATAACCGGTTATAACCCACGATGTATCTTCAATAGTAGCCCCCAAGTTTCCACTAATTTGCGATAAGGCAACATTCACAATGGAAGTATCAATTAACTCCATTATAGCCGCCGCAATTACTGTTATTACAATAATGGCTCGCTTTAAACCAGTAGTACCTGTATGAATTTCGTTATTCATTATTACTTTTCAGCTTCAACAGTAACACTTAAACCGGCACGCAACATATCTTTATACTGCGCTTGATTTTCAATAACAATTTTTACTGGAACACGTTGCGTTACTTTTACAAAGTTGCCCGTTGCATTATCAGGAGGCAATAAAGAATATTTAGCCCCTGTAGCTTCACTCAAAGATGAAATGGTTCCTTTAATAGTTACATCCGGAAACCCATCTACATAAATATCAACTGCTTTACCTTCTTTTAAATGCTCTATTTGTGTTTCTTTAAAATTGGCCACTATCCAAAAATCACTTGTGTTTACAATAGTAAATAGCGTTTGTCCGACTTGTACAAATTGCCCTTTTTCTAAATTAAGTTTACCTGTTTTACCTGTAGCCTGGGCATAAATTTTAGTATAGCTTAATTTAAGATTAGCTGCATCTAACACCGCTTTACGTGTATTTATAACAGCCTCCGCTTTTTTAATAGATGCATTGGACGTTACAATTTGAGCCGATGCCAAACTGATTTGGTCATTATTAGCATCAAATTGTTTTTGCTGCGTTTCTACATTTGATTTAGAATCATCCAGTTGTTTTTTAGTGATGGAATTATCATTAAACAATGCCTGATCCCGTTTTAAATCATAGTTAGCTTTATCAATTCTTGTTTTCTGTACACTTGCATTTGCCTCTGTAACTTTAGCATTCATCTGTGCGTTTATTAATTGCGCTTTGGCATTTTCTAAATCGGCTTCAGCCTGTGCCAAATCGGCTTCAGCTTGTGCTTTAGCAATGGTATATTCTCTATCATCAATTTTTAAAAGCAAATCGCCTTGCTTAACCGTGTTATAGTCGTTTAAAGGCAGACTATCTATATAGCCTCCTACACGTGCTATAACCGGCATACTATAACACTCCACACTGGCATTATCAGTGCTCTCATGTTTTAAGGCATGCCAAACACTTTTTATTCCAAAAAAGGCAGCTACTGCAACACCTGCCATTAGTACATATATAATAGGGCTTTTCTTTTTCTTTTCCTGAGTAATTTCTTGTTCCATAAAACAGATTTTTAAATTATGGCGACAAAGGTAAAGTAACTTTACTAAATAGTCAAGTTAATTTACTATTATTTTTTAGTATATTTGCAATACTATTATGAAAAACTTAGACAGAGAATTACAAAAAACAGACGCATTAAGCAAGCACAGTTGGGGTAAAGCCATTAGTAAGCTAAAGAAACATTTTGACACCTGGGTTGCCGAGCAATTATATGCTCATGATATTCGTGACTTTAAGCTAGCCTATATGCCTTTAATAATGAATATTGATGTGGATGGCATTACTAACACTGATTTGGCCAAACGCGCAGGAATTACCAAGCAAGGGATGAGTCAGGTAGTACAAGAACTTGAAGAAAAAAAATACATTAAAATACAAACCAATCCTAAAGACAAACGCAGCTCTATTATATATTTAACGGATAAAGGCAAAGAATTTATTCTGACCTGCCGTGGCCGTCAAAAAGATTTGCATGCTGATCTTCAAAAAGTATTAGGCAAGAAAAAATTTGAAATGGTACTTGATGCGATGTTTGAAATTGTTAATTACCAAGAAGAAGTCAACGAAAAAAAACCTATTAAGAAGCGCTAAACCATATCGTCAAACTTGAGATTTGTGCAGTTAATAAAATGAATAAGATATATTGTAAAGTTGTGTAATCATCAATTAAAAAAACTTTAACTTTCAATAAAAAGTTCGATAAGTTATTTTGGCAGTAAACATCATATGGTTTTTTTCGTCAGTTTGAGGAAAACTTAGCATTGGATTAGCCAAGAAATATAATCTTTGATAGAAAACACAATATGTGCAACTTTTTCAAGTTTAGGGACTAAGTGGCAATTTTTACATATACTTCCATTTTATCTCTAAACCCTATGCCTTTATATACACCCATATAATTTAATAAAGAATGGATTATAAATAACTTTCTTGCAAATTACTTTCCGATACAGAAAGTAATGTGGATATCACAGGTGTCGAAATTTTTGAATCAGATGGCGTTCTGCCTGTTGTTTGAAATTCACTTACCTTGTTTGGTTTTGCTATTATCGTCCTTTTTTCTGTCCTTGACCGCCCAACCAATTTCAGGTCGTAAGGCTAAAGTAACCTTGTCCTGTTTTACACCAATAAAACCTGCAACAAACTCCATTTCAAATTTTGTCCCGAAATAGTTCCATATAAAATCTGCTTGCGAAATACCGTTGTAAAAATCGTTTGTCTTTAAGCCAGAAAAGGTACTTGTTGGTTCTTTATCAATATAATTGTTTGGCCTTGGTTTATCGCTGGTGGTACTCAAGTAGGGAAATAATTTAATGAGCCACCCTTTAATATATGGCCCACCGCTACCTCCGTTCAATTTATATATCGATGCCCAAAATTCGTGATTTATTTTCCCTTTTTTTGCATTTATAAATTCGTCAATCAAAGGCTCTAAAGAATTTATCCAATTGTCAATGTTGTATCCTTTCAGTTTAAGAATGTTCTCTTTTATTTTTCCCCAATCATTCAATGAACCTTCTAAAGAAATTTGAGGGATTCCGCACGACGTTGTTACCTCATATTCAAAGTAATTACTCATCGCGTCCATTAGCGTAACTTCAAAGGCAGCTTTGTCTGTCGGAGTGGTGGTTGAAAATTTTGAAACAATTAATTTAGAAAAATCATTACCAACGTATTTATTAATAGAGTCCGCAAAAGCGGGAAACATTAACTCCCAAGGGTTGTCGATATTTCCCTTATGAAAATTCATACTGATTGGCTCAGTTGCAATTGAGATTTTTCTTTTACCTGAAAATTGAACAAACTTACTTCTTAGTTCTTCTGAATGATAGTCAACGTGTTTTGTGAAACCTTGACAAATTAAAAGCCAAATCATATCAGGTGAAATAATTAACGGTCTATGTTGTGCATAGGCTGTGTGAACCGCGAAAACAAATGGGTTCATTTTTGAAGATACTAAAGTTGTATTTCGTTTCTCTTTTGAACAGGTTTCAATTTTATCATTTAATATGGTTTCAATAGCAGATTGATAACTAACCTCGTTTAATGAGGTCGTTGCTTTAACTACATCATCACATTCAATTGTCGTTACAGAATTTTGAGCAAATAACTCAACTGTAATTAGGGTTAAAAATATTGTGATATTTATTTTCATATTGCTTGTAAATATATCTACTAATGTTAAAGGTAATTTATATAAGATTAAGATGCAATACATTTTATACCGAGTTTGTACTACCAATTAGAACAATTATCAATGAAATTATAATTAGTAGCCTAGATTATAAATTCTACACTCTTATTAAAAGAACTTTATTATTCCTTATGTTGCCCGTTTGTTGCTCGAAGCGCGGGAGGGTGTAATGTTAGGGCAAAAGTACTTTCCGTTTGAGAAAGTAATGTTGGTTACTTTTACAAAGAGTTTACTATGATGGGTGAGATTTTTACCTAACAATTACCCCTTAAACGGTTTAAACTATTTTCAATATATTTTTCCGGGGTTATTAAAGCTGTTTGTATGCGTTTGGCATAATGGATACTGTCCATCACTTCTTTATTTTTTTCATGCAATTGCTCATAAGCTTCGTCAACCTTTTGCTTTTGTTTTTCGATAATGGTTTTTTGTCTTTCAATTATGCGGAAGCGTCTAAATAAAAACAAAGAAAAAATAACTACTATTAAGAGAACGCTTGCTACTGCAAAAATAATAACCAGTTGCCTTTTCTTTTCTTCATTTGCAATGGCTTTTAATTTTTCCTGTTCCGCATCCGATTTTATTTTTAGTTCAGCCTCTTTCTTCTCTACTTCAAACTTGGTTTTCATATCCCCAAGTTGTTTACTATTATCGGCATTGAAAATGCTATCGGTAAGTTGTTTATATTTTACATTGTATTCATAAGCTTCTTTATAGTGTTTTCTGCCTGCATACACTAAAGCCAGGTTACCATAACATAAGCGCTCGCTATCTATATCACCTATTTCCCTGCTGACCTTCAACGCAGAATCGCTGTAAACTAAGGATAGACCGTAATCTGATAATGTATAATAGAGCGTTGCCATATTAAGGTAACATATCCCAATTCCGTATCTGTCACCAGTCTCACGTTTCACGTCAAGACTTTTTTTGTAATAGATTAATGCCTTGGCATAATCAGCCTGGGCTTTATAGGCAAGTGCAATATTGACGTAACCAATTCCAACTCCATATTTATTACCGCTTTCCTGTTTTATTTTTAATCCTTTAAAAGCGTATTCAAGAGCTTTTTTGTAATTAAATTGTTGGTGGTATACAACTCCAATATTATTATAACAATCCCCCATACCATTCGTGTAACCTGTCTTTTCGAATATGTGTAAAGCTTTGAAATAACATTCAAGAGCTTTTGGGAAGTTATTCAGTTCTTTATAGACGATACCAATATTGGTATAACAATCACCTTCCCCTTCTTTATCGCCTGTTTCTTCTCTTATTTTTAAGGCTTCGAGTGAATATTCGAGTGATTTAGTGTAATTAGCCTGGTCAAGATAAATACTACCAAGATTCTGCAAGCAATTTCCCATTCTTTTTTTATCATTGATTTCCCTGAATATTTTCAAGGCTTTTGTTTGCGATTCTATGGCTCCCAAGTAATCACTTTTGTTTAACTGGGCAATACCCATTGTGGTAAGAGCCCTTCCTTCAAAGAGCTTTTGTTTGGTATTACGAGCGAGTTGCAGTTGATATTGCGCAAGCAGAATTGCCGAATCAGGATTATTGTCTAGGTAACCATTGGCCATTTTAAATATAGCCATCAGGCGAGCAGTATCAGCTTGAGTTTTGTTGTTGTATACTTTCCAAAGGGAGTCAATTTTTCTATTTTGCGCATAAAAAAATAAAGAATTAAAAAAAACGATAAGAAATATGGCTGCAAATCTTTTCACTAATCAAATCTAAGAAAAGTTTATAGAAAACATACATTCTTCTGTCGCCAGTTTGTTACCCGACTGGCGTGATAGCGTGACAATAGGGCAAAAGTACTTTCGGAATGGGAAAGTAATGTTGACCAAAGTTAATAATAACTCCTTAGATATTTTTTAAAATAAAACTAAGTACTGGTGCTTATGATTATAAACACCGGTAATTAGTTTGAGATAAGCTACTCTGCTTTTACAACCTTAAAAACATTTTCATAACCTTGAATTTTTATATGTAAAAAATACGAACCAGGCATTAAACTACTTATATCAAGCGAATTTTCGTTTTTAAAAGTGCAGTTAAGCTCATTGCCAAGTATATCGTAAATCTTGCACGATTCAATTTGCGCGCCTGAATTATTAGTTATAAAAACAGTATTACTAGCAGGATTTGGATAGATATTAATAATTGGTTCACTTGTAACAACGCTTTCAATAGCCATTTCACGATTTGTACTTCCATTTAAGTAAAGCACGCGCTTTATACACCCCTTCGCCATATTCATAAGGACAAAGAAGAGCAATACTTTTTACATCTTGTACTTGCGATGCATTCATATGTTTCTTTGCTTTTTTATATGCAGCATACAGGTTGTTTATTTTTTGCAAATAAGCATCATGCTTACCTGTTGGTATAAAACTATTATTAATAGCTAAAGCTTGGTTTATTATACTACTATCAGTACCGGCATTCGCCAAAAGAGTATCGGTTACTAATAGTTTTTCGTGAGATGAACCAACCATACTTAGCATAAAAGAATTAAGTACAGGGTTAGCCGTATAAAAAGCTGAACCTGTATCTACTAATGCACGGTATAAATCGTGCTGATTACCATATACAGCAGTAGCATTATTGCCGCTAAACTGAATAGAATCCTGAGCTATACTCTGCGCTGTTACAGGATTTAGAATTGCAGTAGCTAGCCTTAAGCCAGAACAGTTAAAGAAATTCCCTCTTAAATGCCCAAGTACAGTGTAGTCTGCAATTGGACTACTTGTGCCATCATGACTACTTGGAAAAGCATGTTGATTAACAACACTACTTACATAATAAAAGGGAGATAAGGTGCCATTGGTATTGTTTCCTGCAAAAAGTGCATCTGTCCAAGTATACGTATTTTCTCTTGAAAATGTATTTCCAGTACCAAGAGATGCAGAACCTTGTTGACCGACATAACCGTAATTATCCAACCAAAAATTAAATGGTTGTGCATTTTTAAAAGCATTACCTTCTATACTAGAAACGTTATTAGGTCCGCCACAATACATAGATACATCTGGTCCATCTATAGTATTACATAATATCTGGCTATTGGCACAGTTTACTGTAACTATACCATCTTGACTATACATCCAAGCTGCAGTTGATGTATTTGGTGCTTTTACAGTGTTTAAAATAACGTATGAATAATCGCAGTTGGTAAGCGATATACCAAAGGTAGGGTTGTTTTGGTCGTTTGGCATACCATCAATCGTATTACGACTTATACTTGTATAATAAGCAGATTGCCCTTGTATACCTTTTTCGTATCCATGTATGGTATTGCCAGAAATACTAAACGCGTCATACATTGAACCATAAAAAGGGTTTGCGAGACCAAAACTAGCTACTGAAATAGCTTGTGGTGCATAACTAAAATTGGTGGGCTGTTGCCAAAAAGGAACAAAAGATGAATTAAAAGCAGCTGATATTGTAAAGTTATTATAAGAAGCACTTATAGAATTCATATCTCCATTTTCTAAAAATATGAGGTTAATTCCCAATTGAAAATGATCTTTAAACGTATTATTAGTAACAGCTATAGATTGTGCTGATGCAGACTGATAGTTTACATCATTCATATAAACACCACTTATGGTTGTGCCAGAAAAAGTGTTATAAGTAATATTAACAGGAGACTCGCCATCTGGTTTTGCTATAACACCATAATTAGAATTGGTAAACTTACAGCCGGTGGTTGAATTACCCCCTACATTTAATTGAGAGCCAAAAAAGTTGATACCTGCACCCACACTGCCAACCGGATTGGTACCGGAACCTCCAAAAAATTGTGAATATGGATAATAAAAAGCACCACCAGTAGGGCCATACATATCGTTCACAGCATAAGCATTGTTTATAATAAAGTTATAGTTTGGAGATGGAGAAACTAATTCCATGCGATTAAAAGAACAAGAGGTAACATTTAAATTACTGGTTGCAGGTGTATAATAGTCTGTTGCAAAAGAAGAAGTATAGAAATTATAAGGATTATCATAAGAAACTATACCATCTACCAAATTATCGAAGTAACAAGAATTGATGGTATTGGAAGCACCAAATGAAGAGCCATTTGCTGCTATACCGCAAAAAGAATAAAAATTAGGGGTATACATGTAATTATGCAAATAGTCACCGGCAAGCCCGTTTGTATTATAATTAGGATTAGCAGCGGTAACCCTTGCCATTGTTATTCCACTTAAACAAGAGAAAACGCAATTTGTAGCGGTAATAACACCTGAATTAAATAAATGATTCGTTGAATAATTTGAGTACGGTACAGTAGAATTTAAAGCAATCATAGAATCGGGGTGTAAAGGATCGTAATCTGAAATAATGCCAGCTGCACAGCGATTAAACCATGCATTGTTTAAAGTAACCACAGGTTGAGCTGCCTGACCATTTGCTAAAAGTTCGCTCTGATAATTACTACTTGGTATATTTCCATATGCTATGTTAACTCCATAAATAGCATCTTCAATTAATGAATTATTAATTATAAGGTTAGGTGTTTGAGGGTCACCCGATCCGGTTAAGCTATATAGTGTATTAAAACTAATTCCCTGCCACATATCACTGCAAGCATAAATATGCGAATTAGTTATGTTTAAAGTACCCCCACCATCTACTACAATGCTAGAACCGGGATTCATTTCAAAATTTACATTATTAAGGGTTGTATTACCTATAAAAACTAATTGTCCTGTTACAACATAGGTATAGACATCTGTTGAAGATGAATTAGTATAATTTTGATTAGTAAGATATGTTTGTCCCGGATGATTTGGATCTGTAAGCGTACCAAGATTAAAATTGAAATGATGATTAATATTTCTGGCCGCTGTGCAACATTCTTTAAGAACAATAGAAGTGCTGGTAGGACAGCCATCTGATGAACCCGTAAGAACTAAGGTAACATTACCATTTACACCAGTAAAATTAACACTTGCATAATTTTCACTACCATTATTGTAGGATTGAATAAAAGCATTACTACCACTTGGCTGAACTAAAGACCAAGTTCCAGTTACATTACTATAGAAAGTCTCAACATTATTAATAGCCTCGCATTGAAATGCATAAGGCACATTTATAGTTGCCGGAGTAAAACCGGTTGGTACGGCAATGGTAAAATGTTGAGTAGATATGCAATGTGTAGTAGGGTTAGTTGCAACACAAGTATAAACTGTATTCCCTGTACCGGGTGATACGTTTATAGAAGCACTTGTAGAGGAAAATCCGCTTGGGCCCGACCATAAATAGGTATAACCCGTACCTGATGCAGTTAAATTAACCGAAGTGCCTGGGCAAACAGGGCCTGTAGGGCCACTTATTGAAAATGAAGGCGCTGCATTAACATCTACCACAGATGAAGCAACAGATGAAGCACAACCAAACTGATCAGTTGCAGTTACATCATAGGTAGTTGTGGTGGTTGGACTAACTGTAATATCTTGAGATGTTGAATTACTACCATCACTCCATTGATAATGATAAGTTCCACCACCACCTGAACCTACAGAGTTTATTGTAGCAGAACTACCACTACAAATAGTTTGTGGGGAAGGGGAAGTTATTTGTACTGTAGGGGCTGGTAAATTAGTAACTGTAATATTTTGTATAGTTTCATTACATAAACCAGGATTATCATAATTTTGATTAGCCGTATTAATTGCAACTTGAAAAGTACCAGCAGTTGATGTGGAAAAAGGATTACCACCGCCTAATGAAGCTCCAGTAAGTTGATTGGACCAATCAAAAGTATAATTATTGGTAAGATCATCACCATCTAAACCAGTTATTTTAATTACTACTTGTTGCCCTGCGCAACTAGTAAATGCTTGAGTAGAAATTCCCATTGAATTAACTATCTGCGCATCGTTAAAAACAAAATCAACTTCAACATCAGAACAATCTGGTGATGCATCACCACTAAAATTATTAGGGTCACAAGTGTAATCAGTTTCTATGGTAAAACTAAATTTAAGGGTTGTAGCAATAGGTCCACTATAGCTTATACCTGTTATTGCAATATTATAAGGGCCTGAACCAGGACAGTTGGAAGATGAATACAGAGAAGTATTAGCACTAGTACCAACATTTGATGCATTAATTTGTGAACTGCAACCTCCACCTGAAACAGTAACATCAAAAGTTAAATCGTTAGGAACACCTCCATTGTCAATACAAAATATTTTTAAATACGTTGTACCATAGATGCAATCTGCACCATCGGGATTAGAACAATTATCCATAGTAAAGATTGGTGGGTCAGTAAAAGGCCCAATAGCTTTAAAACAAAAAGTTTGGTCATCACCTCCACTCGATTGAACTGACTGATACGGAAATACTCTCATCGATAATGTAGATAAATCACTACTTGTTATCTTTCTTGTTAGTTGAATATAATAGGATTGTCCTACAATTAGATTTGTCGCTAATGCTGTATATAAAGAATCTCCACTACCGTTTGTTGGAGCAGTATATGATGTAATAACATGTAAGTTGTTATTAGTGCCTCCATAAACATTAATTACATTGTAGTCATCATTTTTATTTATATTACTGTTAATTATACTAAAATCTGTTGTTGTTTTTTGTGCGGTAAACGAAAACCAAATAGTATTTAAAGCTGTTGTTCCTGAAAACGAATTATTTGGTGGTGTCACATAATTTACTAATATTGGATTACCAGAAGAACTACCTGGTTGGGGGTTGTAAGTTGCTATACTATCACATACATCTAAATTTTTCAAAGTAGCAGTAAGTGCCCTTTCATAATTACCCTGCGGTATAGCCCCATGTTGCACATAACTTAAACCGGTAACAGCAGAAGTAACAGGAAACGTTTGGGGAGAACCAGGAGCGTGTACAATTCTTGCAGGGTCAAGAAAAAGACTTATTCTACCAAGTGTTGAGCTAACCCTTTCCAGTCTGATGTAATAGGTAACCTCCATAGAAGGTAATGCAATCCCTTTAGATACAGCATTCCAAGTCGCACCAACTTTTGAATGAGCATAAAGGGAATCTGTATTTTGTGCCCCACCAAAAGGAGAATTAATATACGTTTCAATTGCATTTTGATTGGTTTCTGCAAAAGAAGGAGTATTCCATGCATTTAGGGTATCGGCAATAATGGCCAGTAAAGAATGGGCAACACCCCCACTACCTCTGCCTGTATATTCAAAATCAACATCACCTTTCCAGGCACTATCAGAAAGTGTACAAGCCAAAGGATGTGTAGCATAACTAAAGGCCGTGTTACCAGAAGCGTTACAAGGTGTGTTATTAAAATTAAAAGAGCTTGTGCCTATAATATAAGTGCCACCATCTGTTTTCCATCCTGCTGGCGACGGATAAGTGGTGTGATAGCAACATTGTGCCTGAGCATTTAGGATACCTATAATTCCTAAAATGATTAATATTTTTTTCATGGGTTTATTTTTTTGTAAAACTGAATAATAAAAGCAGCTTAAAACGAGCCTTTTATTAAACTGCATGTTTTAGGTGATGAACTGTATAATCTATTGAGGGAACGGTAAAACACAAAATTTTATATAAGCACTAAAATTTCATTTAGTAAAAACTCTAATTTCTTTTATGGCCCTATTGTTGTCCAAAGGGTAGGAGGGTAGAATGTACGTCTTCAAACCAATGCGAACTTTTATAGTTAAAAATATTTGGACACTTTCTGATTTTAAAATTAGTTATTTTTTTGATTCACATTTT
>Ga0210401_10002650_pt1 | contig 19676 bp, 17 predicted proteins | sample IncBWH32MmetaG_FD_150866 | JGI IMG/M metagenome (GOLD analysis project Ga0210401, IMG submission 150866) | Forest soil microbial communities from Barre Woods Harvard Forest LTER site, Petersham, Massachusetts, United States - Inc-BW-H-32-M | ecosystem: Environmental > Terrestrial > Soil >... | reverse complement strand
AAATGATCTCTCGCCGAAAGGCCCTTTCACTGATGGGATTGGCGGCTGCGTTCGGCCTCGCGGCGGCCCCTACGGTACTGACAGTATCCGATGCTGAGGCTCAGACCGCTGCGGCTCCGACCGCTGCGGCTCCGACCGCTGGCATGCAGCGGCGTGCAGCACGGCACGAGCGGCGTCACGAGCGGCGTGCAGCACGGCACGAGCGGCGTCAGGAGCGGCGCACAGCACGGCACGAGCGGCGTCAGGAGCGGCGCACAGGTACAGCTACCGGTACAGGTACAACTACCGGCACAGCTACCGGGCAGAAACAGTAATTCCACTGGCTCGGCGACGTCACTTGCTGGTGGCGGATTGATTGGGGAGCCACCAAATTCAGGCATTCAAATGCGCCGATAAAGGTCCGATGTCGCTTAGTGGCACTTTTCTCGGACATGGCGCGATGTCCGACTTGAGTCCGTTATGCGGTCGAGAGCGGACATCGTCGTCGTTGAGCCCGTAGTCTCCAATCGGTTGGTTCATGGGGGTGATTTACGTCGCCGCGACGCACGCCACCCTTTCACGTTTTAGGTCCTATGCCAGCTCCTGTGGTTCGTTCTGATAAGTTTCGGAGACCTTGAGAGGCGTCCCCTGCTTCAGCGCATCAGTGAGGCTGCCATAACCACGGCCCAAACTTTCCCCTCGACTGCGCAAAAGGACCCAAATTGCTGTCAATGTTTGTAGACGACCTTGGGGTGCCGTTCGACGCCGGAGGTTAGTCCCTGATCTCCGCCGTCACGGTGTTTCCTACACCCTGCCCCGAGCATGGCTGCCAGCTCCGGCAAGCCGTCCGTGATCGCGCGGTCGTCCATCCGGTCGGTCTCCCTGCCGCTCCGCATTGTGTCCATAGATGCCCTTGGCAATTGGAAGGGCATCTTAGGTTGGAAAGGGCATCTTAAGGGCTGGCCCGTGCCCGTAATTTCATTTTTCCGTCCTGAAGGTCCGGCACCACCGGCGCTACCGACGCTACGCCGCATTTTCAGGCGCTCTATGCCGACCCGCGCAGAATTAATCTATCGCGCACGGCTTGATCGATGCAGGCCAGCTCCATGGTACCGTGGAAACGGTGTGGCTATCTCGCTCGTCTTTCTGGGCTTGTGGAGAAGCGGCCGTGGCGGTGTCGCGGAACGCGATCAGCTGCGGATGGGGGTGCCATTCCGGAGCGCCAAGCGACGCGGAACGCGAGACCCCTGCCCTTCGGGCCAAGGTTATTCTTGGCTTCTAGGAACAGCCGGCGGTTTTGATCCTCCGGATCCTCGATAATGAGGTAGGCAGACCGGGCAGCGGCGACGAAGGCGATCGAGCCCGCGAAAATTCTTTCAGTGGCATGTCAAAAAGCTCCTTAGTGGCGCCGCGATACTACAACGAGAGCGGCGCGAGATCGCAAGGCGATAGAGCGCATCGGAAGCAATCTAACAATTGCTGACCGGCTGGCGAGTGTGTTCTAGAGCTGCCTGCCGCGTTGTCACTTGTCCCGCTAAAAACAACGCCACGCCCTTTGCTTTCTAGCCATGTATTGCTCGAAACCTTCAAGCGGCCCGGACCGAGGGGCTCGCTGCATCAAATAGGCGAGCCCTTCAAGGTGGATGCGTAACAGAGTTCTCATCACCGGTGATAAATACGCCCTGCCGTTCCCGCCACGGGGGTTAAGTCGCCAAAGAGCAGTCGACTGGTTTTGACTGGCGGCAGTGCGCCACCTTACATCTTCAAAAATAGTCCGTCCGTAAGTCGATTCAGTCAACACGTCATCACGCTACGGCTCCTTTCGGCTTGACGCCAAACGTCCGCGTTAGAAAGTCTGCGGTCTCTGCGCTATAGAGCTTACAGACCGTGTTCTGGTTTGCGAATATTCCCTCGAAGGTCTTGGCATCTGTCCGATCGATGGGCGCTCGACAGCCGCCCGAGGAATTCGCCTTGGGCTGGACGCTCCTCGGCTGGGCCACCGCGCTCACAAACCGCCACCGCGTGTGGAGTACGTCAACAATGAAACGCCGCCTCGCTGCTTTCGCAATTGCCGCCAGCCTGTTCGCACCAGATGCGCACGCCAACGATGCCTTGGAAGCCAAGGTGCGGGCCTACGTTCCGGTCGTCTCCCTCGCCAAAGTATGTGACATCAGGATCAATGACGCCGCCTCAGGTGACCACCGCGCCATGCTCGAAGCGGTGAAATCCGACCCGAACGCCAGCAAACTCGCCTACCGCCTCCATTACGAAACGATGACGGCCTACATCAAGGCCCGCGACGGAGGTCAACGGGTCGCCTTCTGCAAGGACTTCATCGCAGCCAACAGCCAATACGCCAAGGCGCGCTTCACCGCCGAGGTCGAGGACCACATGAGCGAAGTCAGCACTAGTGTGCAGAAAGCGATTGCCTACAGCGTCTGCGGAGCGAACACCCCCGCCAAGCTGTCCAAGGCCGACTGGAAGCCGTACGCGCTCATCAAAAAGATGCTTCAGATCGAGCAAAAGTTGGCCAAGGAAAACGCCGAGACGAATGGCTGGGACGTCGCCGACGAAACGGCGGCGGTCACGGAACAGTTCTGCGCAGCGGTAAAAACCCGATGAGCACCGTCCGAGCCCCGCTGATGCGTCTTTGTGCGGCTTTGACACGATGCCCTCCAGCCCGAGCCTGAAGGCGAACAGCACCGCATCGTGGGCCCCGGCGTTGGCTCCCGCAGCGCATGGAAGTCGGGCGTCCCGTCGTCGCGGGCGATCACCGCCCTCGCCGTCAATCAGGAACGATTGCGCCTTGATGCGGCTGGCGGCGTCAACTATGGCCGGGAAGCGGTCGGCCCAGTCATGGCCGTTGCGCGTGAAGCAGCGGACGCGCGCTTTCGGCCTGCATCCGCGTCGATGGTCGAGCCCGGCGCCGTTCGTCGAGAGACACCACGTCGCCGCCGGTCGGCTTCCACGCAGCATCAGGGGCTGTGCCGACTGCACAGAAATGGCCGCATGTCTTAATGGCTTAGGACACCGAACAGCCTTAGATACCCTCTGGAATGGGCGTCTCGTTCGGATATTTGCCGGACGAAACAATCTCAAGAATTTGCTGACATTCTAAGCGGCGCCACCACGCCGTTCAGCCGGGGCCTTTGCCGAGAGACCAAATTGCTCGTCAGAACCTTTACCCATGAGTTCTGGCGGGTCATTTCGTTTCTCTGATATTTAAGCAGAGCCTCATGGGCTGCTGTATAGGCGTGTTCCGAAGAGCCTGAGTACAAGCCGTTTGAGACCATTTTGTCTTCTAGCAAAATCTCCCACTTCCAGACACCGGTCTTGCCGCGCTCGGGAAATAGCTGGATTTTGGGAGTATCCATAAATCGCAATATGCGCCCCGAACCGGCGCTGTTACCAGCCTTTCTTTCAGGCGTCCATTTCCCGCTTAATCCGGTGCACCGTCCCGGTACCAAGCCCCACCAGCTTCGCGGTCCGTAGAATGCCCGTTCCCTTGCGCAAGTGGCTTTATGCCTTGCGTTCCAGATCGCTGGCGATGGCTGGCCTGCCAAGCTTCTTGCCCTGAGCCACCGCCCGCTTGAGGCCAAGCTTGACCCGTTGCTGGATCATGCTGCGCTCGAATTCGGCAAAAGCCCCGGTGAAGCGAGAGCCGTACAGCGTCCACGAACCGATACCAAATGAGTATTGGTTTACGAACAGGTTCGAGTGGTTCGATTTGTTAAAGGGCAAGCCATCGGCGAGCCAAAGAATGACGCTTTTAAAGGCGATAGTTATTCATCTTTGATGACGAGCAAGGAGGCGGTGGCGTCTCACCTGTGATCGGCGGGATTGCTGCCAAAGTCGCTTTGGTGGCGTTCTTCACCTTCCGCTTCAACTTCATGGCGGACAATTCGGCCTGACTCTTGGTAACAAACCCGGCAGGATTGCCATCAAGATCAACGCGCCCCGCACCTTCGATCATCACCTTGCGGTAGGTTTCATGGGTGACGTAGATGCGGAGAACCAGCTTTACGATCTCGGTGTCAAGTTCGGGATCGGCGGCGAGGATATCTTTGTCGATACCAACCTTCAGTGGCTTCTTCGGCCGCATATAACCGCTGAAACAATTCGGCCAGCGCTTCAGCAAGGCCCGGCGGGTAGCGGCAATGGCGGCACCGCGGGAACGGCCTGCCTTCTCAGCCTCGTTCAATTCAGGCGGTGCCACCTTGGCAGGGGCAATCGGGGCCGGGACTGATTTAAGTGCAGCCTTAAGTTCTGGCTTCGGTGTTGGCTTCGGCTTTAGCGGTAGACTGCCCGCTCGGGCCGCCAGTGCGGCGCGGAGCCTGTCATTGGCCTGCAACGTCTTAACCGTCATCGCTTTATCCGCTGTGGTTCATCATGGGGCTTGGCGAAATACTCAATGCGGTCGGTTTACCTAATCAGGCACTTCCTGTTTCGCCACCTCCAAGGCCTCCAACACTTTGTGAAGGGACGGGCGGAAATCAAGCGTCTGGCGGAGTTTGCGGCATGCGGCTTCTAGGTCGCTGATTTAAAATATGGAACATCCCGATCATCGGGATCGTCGTTCCGTGATTTGGCGTAGGCAGAGCGCGACAGCCTCCTCGGCTTTAATCGCACCGGCATGGCCAGCTGGCCCAGCAACGGTGTCCTAGCTGGTGGTGGCGCTCGACGTCGCTGGCGCCGCCGTACTCCGCGTTCGATTTGCTTGCGATTTTCAAAGATCCGTCAAGTCGCGTTGACGAGAAATTCGAAAAAATCTCCACGCGCCCGTGAGCATGACCGACCTGAAGGTGTCCGCCGGCGTCGGCATGCAGGCGCGCCACCGGACGCCGCCGCTTCAGTTTTCATCGGGGATTATGGCTGTACCGGCCATACCGGGAAACATCCCGGCTGCTACATGGCGGCGACGGGCGGCTGCGATGCCAAGATTTCCGGCGAGCACCGATCAGCGAGGGTGGATCATGGCGGCCGAGGATCGCGGCGCGTTTCGAAAACCAATTTTATAGGCCGGATGTCGTGCATCCGGCATCAACCGCTCTTGCCATCGCCGGGGACTCGTAGGGCCTCCGGCTGCTCCTCCATTAGGCCACTTACCACCAATTACTGCGCGCAAAAGACCGGTCCCACCTCCAGCTGCGATGCTTTTTCGGCTTTAGCGATGCCGCACGCGCCGTTACCCGGGCGCCGACATTGGGCGATGCCAATGCCGGCTCACTCTTTACTCGTTCGTCTCCGACTTCGCGGCGCGGCCAAGCAAAATCGTCGGCGCGACCGGCCGGCGCCGACAAAGGCTCACCTTTGACCATGACGCGCGCTGCTAGCGCATCGATCGCCGCTGGCTGCGAACCCGGACCGCCCAGCAATTGGTCGGTGCCGACGGAGGATGCAACCAGCGGCAGGATCGGTCCTGCCAATGGACGCGGCGCCGGCTGACCCGGCAGCGCATTGGCGTCGGGCGTTCCGGGCTCGCTTGGCAGCGTGATCAGCGCCGAGCGCCCCGCCAGCAGCCGCGTGATCTCGCGCTCGACATAATGCGCAAGCTTGCGAGCGCCGGCCTTGGTGAAATAGACGCCGTCATAGGAGCGCAGACGGCGGATCTGGCCCTCGAAGTCGGGGCCCTGCTGCAGGAAGCGGCCGGCCTCGTCGACAAATCCATCCCAGACATCGACATAGGTGATGCCGGCCTTGGCCGAGCCCTCGCGGTAGAGCGAATCCAGAAACAGCGCGTCCGAGGTTGCCCTGTCGCCGCGAACCGCGGGCAGGCCGACCCACAACACCGGCACGCCCTTGGCTTTCAGCACACCGATCATTTCATCGATTTTCTTGTTGTAGAGTTCGACCCAACGCTTGTCGCGGAACTCGACAAGGCCGTTCGACGAGCGTGGGCTCTTCTCTGGCGCGATGGCCGGCGGTCCGTCATTGTCGGCGGCATCCTCCGGTGACAATTCGGTATCGACCGGCTTGTCATCGGGCTTCGCGGTGGCGTCTGTACCGCCACCCGGTTTGGCACCGGGTTTTCCGTCCGCAGGCTTGGCCTCCGGTTTGGCTTTGACGTCCTTCTTGTCGGCCCTTTTGTCCGTCGAGTTGCTGTCGGATTTATCGACCGCCGGCTCGCGCATCGCCACGCGGTCGTCTAACCCGAGCATGATGACGATGGCGTCCGGCTTCTCAGTGGCGAGGACGCCTTTTGCCGCGGCGGCCCAGTCGGCCGGATCGCCCTTTGGCTGATACTTGATGAGACCAGAGACGGTCTTGTGCTTGCGGATCACGCCCATTTCCGGCTGATCGGCATAAGCGTCTTCAAGACCAGAGGCGAGCCAGTCCGCCATGGCGTCGCCGAGCACAAGAATTTGGCTCTGCGGTACAGTGTCATGTTTCAGGGGCGGGGGTGCCTTTGAAAAATCCTCGCGCACGGCCGGTTGTGTTTGCCGCCTCCAACGAGGCTGGGGCCCATACTGCTGGAACGGGTCAAACATGTTGTTACCAAACCAGCCGCCACCGAACCCGCCGCCACCGCGTTGTGGCTGCGGGCGCTGCTGAAATCCGCCGAAGAACTGCGCCGAGGTGGGTCCTACAATGCCGAGCACAATCCCCGCCGCGATGGCTAGCGCAATCAGCGGGCCGCTCTTGGTGAAGACGCACAGCTTTTTTAATTTGTCGAGCATGCTTTTGGACGGCATAGGACGGCGAACTTGCCTCCGCACAAACTAGCACTAAGGCTCTGTGACGAGTCTCAGATTACCGTGAAGTGCGCGTTGTTGCCGGTATCGCGCGGTTTCACGGCCCGTCGTACCGGCTCGGGCTTGCGCTTCTTGGTTCAGCAGCTCGATGAGTGCGTCGTAGCGCTCTTCAAATTTGGCCGCTTTGACCGCCTGCACGGGGAACCGGAAGAAGGCGAAAGTCGTTTTCGGCTGCCCTTTCTCGATATACAGGCTCAAGGCAGACCAAAGCAGCAGCGTGAGCTGCATCGGCGACGCGGTGTTTCCAATGCCCCCGCCCCAACCATAGCTGTCAGCTCCAGCGAGCAGTCCGTGATCGTTCGATGGTCCATGGTTTGGTGGTCCATCCGGTCGGTCTCCTTGCCGCTCCACGTTGTGTCCCTAGATGCCCTTGGCATTTGGAAGGGCATCTTAGGCTGGAGAGGGCATCTTAGGGGCCGGCCCGTAGTTTCTCTCCTCATTCTGGGCTTGTGGAAGGAGTTCGGCGAGAGGCGCAATGCGTAGGCCGGGTGCCGGAGCGCCAAGCGCACCATTTAGCTGAATAATTGCAAGCGGTTTATACCTCTTTGGGAGTTCTGGGGTGCCCTTATTCTAGATTTTCGTCAATGAGGGTTGACGACTCGCGTGAGAGGAAAATGCTTTCGCAGAGGCGGTCATGGGTTCGAAATGGAGACAAAAACGGGCGATCGGGTTGGACGCGTCGAAGCCCGCTCAGAACATCATAGGCTGCCAAGGCGCGAGACGCCTTTACCCGGCTCCTATTTGCCCCGGCGGGGCGAGGAAGGTTTGCTGCGGAGTGGCGGCCACCGGAGACGCCGCGTGGATTGCAGCATCGCCACGAGCCTGCGGTTTATCTTCGTCGCGAAACTCGAGGTTCTTGACGAGCAGAGAAGGCTGTCGCCGCCACTCGGTTCATTATCGTCGCGATACTCGACGTTCCCATCGCCGTGCGTGCCCGCTGGTTCGTTCGACGTCCTACCGTCACCGACGCCGCTGTCAGCACGTGGTGTTTTAGGCCCTATGTCAGCCCCGCCCGCTCGTTCAAATGGATCGCAGGGATCACAATAGGTATCTCAGGGTCACCGGCGACGGCGTCCTGATCCTCGCGGTTCACCTGCCATTTCTCTGCAACCCTCTCGGCCGTCAGCCCCATCCCGTAGGCCATGCCGATGTTCTCCTTCTTTTCGAAGATCGCAGGGTTGTTCGAACAGGCGACGGTAGACCGGTTTGCCGAAGTGACAGACTTCGAGCACCGTGAGCCACGCCGCAAGGCCAATCGTAAAGGAAGGAAAGATGATGTGAAACGAGACCGTGAAGGCGAACTGCACCCGGGACAATAGAAGTGCGGTCCACTGCATCGCTTCACTCCCTTCCTCGAAGCTCTCAGCGCGTCAGATTGACCTTTGCCAGGTCGATGAGTTGGCTCGCCCGGCCGTCGAGCACCGCCTTCATCATGAACATGCCGAAGTGATAGGCCTGATCGAGAGTCGTCTTGGGCGGCATCGCAAGCTCCTGCCGGGCACTCACCACATCGACCAAAACCGGCCCCCTGTGCGCCAGCGCGGTCTCAAGTGCGGCCTGCGGGACCCGCCTGACACCGGTCTTTTCAAGCGCCTGGACAAGAAATTCAGCGGCCGTCCTGCTCATGCTGTAAATCCTCCGGATGCATTCATCTCATTTCGATAAGACTTTGCCGCGCGACTACACGGCATAGTTCTTCAGGATGCGCAGGTCGGTGACGGAGTACGACATTCCGAGGCGATAGCCCCGGCCGACCCGGAGCGGCGCGATGAGGTGCATCTCTTCACCCCGCACTTCGGGGATGCGCAGCTCGGCCGAGCCGGCCCACACATCCACGATGGCGAGATTGTCCGTGAGCGACATCGTCAACTCGTTCACCGGCGGCTTCGATTGATCGGCGGCTGCGAGTTGCGGGAAGTACCGGCGCATCACGGTCGGGCGATTGAAAACCGTCGAAGGATCAGCAATTCGCTCCTCGAGCTGGATTCGCGCGGTCGCCAGCCGTTCGCCGTGCGCCGCGACGCTTGCGCCGAAGCGACTTCCCTTGGCCAACGGCGCCGCAGCCGGGCTCGGCGCAGAAAAGCTGCGCGTTTGATAAATGCTGCCAAGCTTCTTCGGAAAACCCTGCGCCCAGCCGCGCGCGATCGCCGCGTCATTGTCGACGAAAATGAAGGGGCAGTAGTTGATCGGCGTGCCCTCGAAGATCGCTTCGACCAGAGCAAAGGCCTCGCGATATTGATAACGCGCAGGATCAGTCAGTTCGTCGTCGGAAGCTGTATACTGCCAGTCGAGGAACCAGAAGAAGGCACGCCCTCCGGATTTCTCGTCTAGAACGACGCCGGGTGGGAGGAGAGCCGCAACCGCCGCCGGATCGGTCCAGTACTCGATGGCGATGCAATCGCTGGAATAGTGCCAGGGTGGTGGGGTCGCGAGCGCAGATTTTCCACCAGGGGTGAGAGGAACCGTAAATCCCTTCAGCATTTGTCATGTCCTCCGTTTACGAGATCACTCGCGGCTGCTCGCCTCACTGCCTTCAACATCCGGCATGATCTGTCCCATCTCCATGGCCTGGCTCGACGGCACCTCTTGAATACCAAGGACGATCTGGTCGTCAGCTGCGCCCGTCGCGTCCTGCAGCAGGTCCCAAAGGCGTTTCAGTAACCCGCGCTTGTATTCTGGCGACCGGCCCGTGCGGATCAGCAGCGTCAGCGCGGCTGTCGCCGCCACCTCGCCAGCGGTGAAGCCGTTTCCCGATGCATATTCCTGGAAGACGATGTGGACCCAGTTCTTTGGAACGCCGGCATACTCCGAATGAAATGCGGTCAGTTCGGCGGCGAGTTTGGCCTTGGCCTTGCCGCTCAGCACGCCAGCCTGCGTCGTTACCGTGTAAAGAGGCATCGATTGATCCCCGCGATGGAGCCGGTCGCCGGAGGCGTCAGGCTTGCGAACTCGTGCGATCACCGGACATTGTCGACGACCATTTCCCAGAGGTCGTGACCTTTACCTTGCAGCAACACGACCGCGACAGGGCGCATCGCTTCCTTTGGTTGTCATCTCGATTCTCCTTGCGCGGGCTAACTTGACGGGGAGAGTCTGGACAAAAATTCCATCTCCAGCTCACCTTCATAAGTTTCGGCGCCGAGCTTCAATGCTTCAGTGACGCGCGCCTGCGTCACTTCGCTGGCGACGCTCAAATCGGACTCGTGGGCTTCCACCAGAAGCCCCTCTGCTAGGGAACGAAATGCTCCGCTATCTACGGCTGTCTTCACGTGAGCGATGGCATGAGCGGGAAACGAGGCGATGCGGCGAGCCAATTTCTCGACAAAAGGCGTCAGCTCGCCCGCCGGCAACGCTCGATTGATATACCCGTAGCGCTCGGCCAGCTCCGCCGAGAAATCATTGCAGCCCAGAAGTACCTCCAGGGCGCGTCCGCGGCCGACAAGCCGTGGCAATCTTTGCGTGGCGCCGCCACCTGGAACAAGCCCAATCGCCACTTCTGGATTGCTGAACACGGCTTTGCCGGCGGCAGCAAAACACATGTCCATGGCCAGTGCGATCTCATTCCCGCCGCCCCGCGCCCGTCCCTCGACCTTGGCAATGGTTACCTTGGGCATGTTCCTGAACCGCTCGCCGACCATCTGCGTGAGACGAAAGCTGCGGGTCTGGGATACCGTCTTAGGCGCCGCTGCAACCCGGCCCAAACCAGAGTGGGCTATGAAAAAATCAGGAAGTGCGCTCTGCAAGATTACGACACGGACACTCTCATCGGATTCGAGCTCCCTGCCGAGTTTTTCGAACTCCAGCGACAGCACCTCATCGAGAAGATTTATCGGCGGGTGATCGATGCTGACGAATGCGACCCCGGAATCGAACCCTAAGCGGAAACATTTGTAGTCAGAATATCGCATGGCCGTGGCTCCATTTCCGTGGCCGTTCCAGATGACCGTCTCCGCGAGAAGACTCCTGATAGCATGGGGTGATCTGTCAGCCGCCCTCCGGACGACTCAATTCCTCGAGCAGGAAAACGAACGACTCATACGGCCGCCCCGTCGCGTGCCGAAGGCCCATCTCGCAGGTTCGGTTCGCGGAGACGTAGGCTTCGGCCGGATGAGCATCGAGAACGGCTTTGACTTCGCGAGTCGCCGAGACGACGAGCTCAGGATGCAGGAGACCTCTGTCCCCAGCCGTGCCGCAGCAAGTCGTGCCGATGGGCACTTCGACCTCCTCGGCCAAATGCGCCCCGATCTGCTTGAGCGTTCCGGCCAATTGCAGGTGCGTGATTGAGCAGGTTGGGTGCACGGCGATCCGACCGAGCTTCCGCCGGATCGTCAACTTCGGAAGCAGGTCGCGACACCATGCGATCGAGTCGACGATCGACAGACTCTCGTACCTGGTTTTGGTCTCGGCATCGAGGAGTGGTGCAATGTCCTGGCTGAGACCGAGAGTGCAAGATGCCGCATCGACGACGATCGGAATCTTACCGCCGTCGCTCCACCGCAGCATGGCTTCGGCGATGGACTTGGCCATGAACCCGTGGCCTTTGGGATAGCCTTTCGACTTCCAAGGGGTGGAGCAGCATAGACCGGCGACGTCGGGCGGGATCCACAACGGCTTTCCGGCCCGTTCGGAGAGTGTCACGAACGCTTCCGGCAAGGACGGCGAAGCCGGGCCGTCCGGATCGCGGCCAAACATCCGGTTGATGCAGGCGGGAAAATAGACGGCTTCAGCACCTTTCTTTTCGGTCGACCGCGGAGCCCGAGCTGCCCGAGGCATTGGACCCGGCACGCTGGGGATGAGATCGGGATTGGCGACCGCTCGTGCAACCCCGGTCAAGGCCGTCAGCGGCTTCGTTCCGAAGAGAGCAGAAAAGGCATGCGCGGCCGAGAGGCTCACTCGGGATACTTTCTCGACCGTGCTCCAGTTCTCGGCGACTCGCAGTGCGACCTTGTCGGCCGTCGGAGTGGTCTCCGTCGCGCGGAATTCGCGGATCAGAGCACCGGTGTTGATTCCGATCGGGCAGGGAATCGCGCAAGTGCCATCGCCGGCGCACGTCTCTATTCCGTCGTACTGGTACTCTTCCTGCAACCGGGCCAGCATTGGCGATCCCGGCGATTGGCGGGCCATTTCGCGTCTGAGCACGATCCTTTGCCTCGGCGTCATGGTGACATTGCGGCTGGGACAAACCGGTTCACAAAATCCGCACTCGATGCATTGCGAAGAACCCGTGACACCCTCGATCTGAGGCACCGATTTCAAATTCTCCAAATGGATTTTTGCGTTGCGGGTCAGGATCACGTTCGGTCCCAGAATGCCTTTTGGGTCGGCGAGCTCCTTGATCCGCCACATCATGCTGGTGGCCTTCGTACCCCATTCCGACTCGACGAAAGGAGCCATGTTGAGACCGGTACCGTGCTCGGCCTTGAGCGAGCCGTTGTACTTGCAGACGACGAGATCGACGAGTTCTGTCATGAAGGCGGCGTACCGCTTTTTGCTCTGTGGGTCGCCAAAGTCGGCGACCAGCGTGAAGTGAAGATTTCCGTGGGCTGCGTGGCCGGCGACACCGGGGATGAAACCGTGCTTGCTGAGCAGTTCCTGGAGGTCCGTGGCTCCTGGCGCCAGGCGTTCCGGTGGAAAGCAAACGTCCTCGGTTATGAGCGTCGAGCCCTCCGGACGGTGTTTGCCGATGAGTCCAAGCAATCCTTCGCGTACGTGCCACGCCAGCTCGATGGCTTCCGCCACGCTAGTGAACTCTACGGAATGGATGAGATTGGCTTTGGAGGCAAACTCCATGACCTTGTTCTGCAAGACCTCGAGCGCTCGCATGTCCTCGGCGCCGAACTCCACGAGAAGCGCCGCGGCCTTTGGATCGAGTGTTCGCCAGTAGGCAGGGGTTTGCGCGAAGGCTTGGCCGGCGGCGACGAGAGCAGGCGCGACCATCAGTTCGACCGCAGTGGCTCCGAGACCGACGAGGCCCGAGACAAGACCGACCGCTTCGTCGATTGTCGGGACCGGTATCCAGGCGACGCTGGTTACGTTGGGGAGAGGAACGGTGTCGATCACCACCTCGGCGACGAACGCCAGCGTTCCCTCGGATCCCACGAGGAGACGTCGAAAGATTTCGAGCGGTGTCTCGCCGTCGAGCAGGGCGCAGAGCCGATAGCCATGGGTGTTCCGTATCGCGTACTTTCGTCGCACGCGGTCGACGAGCTCCCGATCGGCGAGCAGTTCTCCGCGTAGCTCCAGCAACCCGATTGCGAGGTCAGGTTCGGCTCGTTCGAACGCCGCTTCCGCGTCGGGTGCAGAGGTGTCGATGACGGCGCCGGATGGCGTCACGAACGTCATCGCCGAGACGGTCTGGTAAGCGTCGTTTCTCACGGTGCAGCGCATGCCTCCGGAGTTGTTGGCTATCACGCCCCCGATAGTGCATGCGTGCAAGCTTGCCGGATCCGGTCCGACTCGTCGACCGTATCGCCCGAGCATCGCGTTGACGTGGCCCAGGATCATCCCCGGACGCGCGCGCACCCGGCGGCCATCGTCCTCCACTTTGGCGCCGTACCAATGACGGCGCACATCGATCAGAATGTCGTCGGATAGCGATTGACCGTTGAGGCTCGTGCCTCCCGCACGAAACGTCGCGTGCCTTCCGTTCTCGCGGCAGTAGCGGAAGAGCTTGACGATGTCGTCGGTCGTTCGAGGCAGCACGACAACTTGAGGGATGAGCCGATACGGGCTAGCATCGGAGGCATACCGTACGAGATCGATTGCCCTGTGGAAGACGTTCGCTTTTCCCAGAAGGTCGATCAGATCGGCCTTTAAGTCGCCTGGACTGCCCTCGATCATCGAGGCGGGGACAGCGTCGCACACGGGTGGCCCGTCGAACCGTCCCATGCGCGCAGGGTTTGGGGAAAATAGCTTTCTCATTCGACGCAGCGCCTCTTTTCACTCGTCCTGGATGGGGTTACTCAAGACACCAATCCCCTCGATCTCCACTTCGAAGACATCGCCGGACTGCATGAAGACGGGTGGCTTGCGCGCCGCCCCAACGCCGCCGGGTGTTCCGGTGATGATCACATCACCCGGCTCCAGAGTGATCGCGACGCTGATCAATTCGATCAGCACGGGGACGCTGAAGATGAGTCGGTCGGTACGCGACTCCTGCATCACTCGGCCGTTCAAGCGGCCCTGAATGCGCAAGCCCTGGGCTCCCGGCGGCACGGCATCGGGCGTCACGAGCCAGGGACCGAATGCCCCTGTGGCGTCGAAATTCTTGCCCATCGTCCATTGTGGCGTGCGCAGTTGAAAATCGCGTATCGTCGCATCGTTGAACAGGGAGTAGCCGGCAACGTGATCGAGGGCCCTGTCGCGGTGGATACGGCGCCCTTTCCGGCCGATCACCACGGCGAGCTCCGCCTCATAGTCGAGCGCGGACGATTCGCGTGGCCGCAGGATCGGTTCACGGTGAGCAATAAGACTCGTCGCGTAGCGCGCGAAAATTTCCGGATAGACCGGCTTCTTGAGACCGCTTTCCTCGAGGTGATCATCGTAGTTGAGACCGACACAGAGGATTTTCGGCGGCTTGGGCACCGGAGGCAGTATCCGAACTGAGTTCAGGTCGATGGCTTGCATGGGCAGAAGGGCTTTGCCTCTGCGCAACAGATCTGCACCCTGCGCAACCAGTTCGGGCAGAGTGCCTGGAAAGCCGCTTTCACGCTTGGTAAGGCCGTGCCAGCCCGCGCCATCATCCGCCGCAATTCCCGGAACACCTCCCTTCTCGAAGTGGACAATGCGCATAGGCCCCTCCTTGTGACTGAGCCGATCAGGGCGATGACCTCATGCGATCACCGGACATTCTCCACCACCATCTCCCAGACGTCGTGGCCTTTGCCTTGCAGCACGGCTATCGCGCTCTAGACCGCCATCCCGATCACAGCCTCCGGCGCGACCAAGGGCGAAGGCGGCATCACGAGCTCGACGGCGATATTTGAAAGCTACGCTCGTGTCTTGAAGGAAAAAGGCAATTCTTTGAAGGAAACGGTGCGCTGCTAAGCGCGCAGCAGCGCTGGCGTGGTGCGCAGGTGCGTTTGAAATATGCGGGTCATGTGGGCCTGATCGGCAAACCCGCAAACCGACGCTACCTCCTTGATCGGTAAACAGCTCTGTGCGAGCAGGCGTCGGGCCCGATCGACGCGCCGTTCGATAATGTAAGCGTGCGGGGTTCGGCCAAAGGACGCACGGAAGTGGCGGGTAAAAGTCCACACGCCTACTCCCGCCACTGCCGCCAGCGTTTCAAGATTGAGCTGTTCGTGCAGCCTGTTGTCAATGTACTCCGTCAGCCGACGAACTTGCGCCGGCGACAGCCTTCCTTTGCCGCTCGGTTCGCGGAATGTCACGGATGCGTATTTGCGCAAAAGATGTACTGCGAGCTGCGTCGCCACAGCTTCAACATACAAGGCGCTACCCAACGGTTGCTCGTGGGCCTCGCGCGCAATGGCAGCCACTGCTGCCGTCACGACCTGATCGTGCGCCTTTAATACATCCTGCAATCGAACATCAGCGATGCATCGGCCCGTTACCTCAGCACAAATTCCCGACAGAAAATTTTCGCTCAGATAGACATGGCTAACATCGATTTCCTCGGTCCAGTGCCAATGCGAACGCTGCGACTTGGTCAAGAACGAAACATCGCCCGGCGCGCAATGCGTCTTGGTCCATGCGCCTTCGCACCGCCGCTCCATGAACGTAGCTCCTCGGCAGTACGATACAATCGTGAAGTCCCTCACTGGTGGCACAATGACATCCAGAGCACTATAGCGATAGCCGCGCAACCAAACTCCATTCCAGCCGAGATCGTCGCTCGCCGCCGTTACTGTGCCAGGCACATATTTCGGCACTTCACTAGGCGTAATCGTCGCCATAGCCTCGTCTCCCTACCTTCTCAGGTTGGTGCCGGCACCAGAGCCGCTTTTCTTTTGTTTGCGCCTATCGCGCAGTGGCAACGCATGGCGGTTTAAGTCTAAACCCGTAGATCAGGAACCAAAAGCTGGGCGGTCGCGCTTTTTTAAAGGTCAGTGGACCGGACACCACGGAAGGACCAATTGCGAAAGGCCCACGTGAAAATTGTGCGAGAGGGGGTTGGAAAGGCGAATATCTCGAATCTGTGGGAGCAGTGGAGGAACTCGGAACCTTCCCCGAAACTTGGGCGGCCTTCCTAGATCGAAGCGGCGGGAACTTCCGCAATGGGCCCAATTTCGGAAGTCGGCGCTCGTAACCGCGAAGTCTGCTTTGCACCCCGTGAGCGGACATAAAACGTTCCCCGGCAGGCCGCAGCCCAGCGGGTTCACCGGTGACAAAGAGGGTTACTAATCTTTTCGAGCCCATTCGACGACGGATCCCGGCCTACGGATGGCGTCCCCCCGCCACGACGGGCCAAATCACCTTCGGCGACATGCGCGAGTCCGGCGTGCGCGGCGTGCTGATCTATTGCGCGGATGCCGCAGACCATGAAACGCGAGGATGGGACCTTCAGCCGGGAAGACTTCACGTTCGACAAGGACCGTAACGTGTACATCTGCCCGGGATACGGCTGGTTCACCGAAGGATTTGATGCGCCTGACTTGAAGCAGGCGAAGGCCTTGCTGGAGGAGTTGAATTCAAACCGGCCCTGACGGTTCTTACTCCGCTATCGGCCAGGATTTGATCCCAGAGGCCAAAAGCGAACCGGAAGACCTTGCAGAGCGCCCGCCGTCCGTGGCTGGGGCGTCTGCCGGATGCATGGTGCTGGCGGCGGCGATCCGTCGGGACGGGCCAATGGCAACTACCGTCACGGTGGGCGAACCAAGAGAGTCGCGGACGTCGTCCGCTACATCAATGCGTTGGCAAAGAAGGCTCGCGACATTCGCTGAAGTGATCAGGGCGCTGCGACGATGTCCATGTTGTCTCGAGCGATGTCGGCGCCCTTCTTGAGAGGGAATCCGCGCGTGGCCGCCGTTCCGTCGTCCAACCATGGGAACCATTCGTCGTGGATGTATCGGTTGCGCCGCTCTCTATCGGCCTAGTGCTTCAATCCCAACAAGCGGTTCGGAAAGCTGGGAGTCCTGAAGTCCGGTCGATGTTCGTGCCAGTTCGAGCACCTGTTCTTTCGCGTTGTTGGACTTCAGTACGGCTTGGGCATGACGCTCGTCGACGCCCTTGAGCGTCGCGACCAGGCTGAGAAGCGATGCTTCCGCCTGAGCAAATAGGACGAAGATTCTCTAGCGGCGAATGAATGGACGGCAGAATGCGTCGACGAGATCATTGGTCATGTGCCGGCCACTCAGCCCTAATGCGAGGGTGCCGCGGTCAGCCGGCCGATCGTGGTGTGGCTCACGCCGTAGGTGCGCGCAATGTCCATCAGCGCCTCGCCGGCATCACGCCGGGCGATAGCCTCGCGGCGCTGGTGCGGCGTTAACTTCGGTGGCCGCCCCATATGAACCCCTTGAGCCTTCGCCCTGGCGCGGCCTTCCCCGGTCCTGGCCCTGATCAACTCTCGCTCAAATTCGGCCAAGCCGCCCAGCACCGTCAGCATCAGGCGCCCGTGCGGCGTGGTAGTGTCGGCCCAGGCATCGGCCAACGACTTGAAGCCGGCGCCCCGCCTGGCAAGCTCGTCGAGGACATTCAGCAGGTCGCGGGTGCTGCGCGCCAGCCGATCCAGCCGTGTCACCATCAGCACGTCGCCCTCGCCGAGCCGGGAGACGAGCTTGCGCAGCTCGGCCCGATCGGCTTTCGCGCCGCTGGCCTTTTCGCTGTAGACCTTGGCGCAGCCGGCGGCGTGGAGGGCCGCATCCTGGGCCGCAAGTGTTTGCCCGTCCGTCGACACCCGCGCATAGCCATAGATGGTCATTTTGAGCACCTCACTTTTGATCATATCTTATGCACAAAATAACACGTGTGTTTTCAATGTCGATATTTTTGAACGAAAGTCATGATTTTTGCACGAAGCCGATCGATGTCTGTTATGCGGGGTAGAGCGGACTCATTGCGAACGGCTCATCACTTCCGGTTTTGACCCCCATAGGCGACATACGGCGAATCCTGGGAACCTCCCCACGCGGTGGCCAAAGGTGGAAGGCGACGGGGGGTCGCGCCACGCATTTTTGAAAGCGTGAAGGAAGCGCAATCGGATTGGCGGGATGCCGAAGGCCTCGCTGACTCCGCAACGGATCGCGCCGTTGAGATGGTCCGTGCCGCCGGCCTTGGCGCGTAAGCGCCGTAGGCGGCTGCTCCTCACGCGGCCGCCAGTGCCGATACCGCGATGCACGCCTTGCGAAGGTGTAGGACGCCAAATAAAATTGCGTGATTGCTGAAAACATCAAGCTACGTGACATTTGACCTTGCGCCGCCGCAATTTCCATTCGGCACATTTTTTCATAGCCTTTTTGGGGAGAGAATTTCGTGAAAAAGCAGAGCAAATCTCGAATGTTCGGCGGTGAGGTTTTGGAGTTGGCCGGGGAGACCGCAAAGACCGAGCAATATTGGATTTTGGGCAAACGATCCCAGCCACGCAACCCACCGAAGGACTACAAATACGTCGAGGAGCTTGCTCACCTCCAGATCGAACTGATCAAGATGCAGGAGTGGGTGCGGTCCAACCGCCACAAGTTGTGCGTTTTATTCGAAGGGCGGGACGCAGCGGGTAAGGGCGGAGTGATCAAGCGTATTACCGATCCGCTCAATCCACGAGTCTGCCGTGTCGTCGCGCTGGCAACGCCGACCGAGAAGGAGCGCGGGCAATGGTATTTCCAACGCTATGTGGGGGAATTGCCAGCTGCCGGCGAGATCGTCTTGTTCGATCGCAGCTGGTACAACCGCGCTGGTGTTGAGCGAGTCATGGGCTTTTGCAGCGACGATGAATATCGGGAGTTCATGCGCTCGTGTCCTCTTTTCGAGGAGATGCTGATTCGCTCGGGCGTCATGCTCGTGAAGTATTGGTTTTCGGTCAACGACGAGGAGCAAGAAGCGCGCTTCCAGGACCGCATGCGCAATCCGATCAAACGATGGAAGCTTAGCAGCATGGATATAGCATCACGCCAGCATTGGGTCGACTATTCGCGGGCCAAGGACCTTATGTTCGCCGAAACGGATACCAAGGTGAGTCCGTGGTACGTCGTAAACTCCGACAACAAGAAGCGGGCCCGGCTCAACTGCATCGCCCATTTGCTGTCTAGGGTCCCGTATCGTGATCTGAGGCCGGTTGAAATCGAGTTGCCTCGACGCCAGGCTGATACTGGCTACAAGCGTCCGAAAATGACGGCTCAGCGATTTGTACCTGAAATCTACTAACGACTTCCACGCGCGCACCCGCTGTCGCAACTGTCGGCGAACGAAACCGGTCCTGCATGCGCGTCACCTCCGTGTGTCTTCTCATACCTATTGCATGACTATTCACGGCGCGCCCAGCGGCCTTCTTGACATGCCGGCCAAGTTGTTGACGGTCGCCGACGAGGTGATCGAATAAGGTGCTTTTGCTGTGGATGCATGAGTCCGGAAGTGGCCCGTTTGGGACAATCCACCGGATGCTAAGAAAGTCCGTTTGTCGGGGCAGACCGGAAATGACTGACCGGCTTTCAAAACGACGCTTTTCGACCCGAAGCGGACACGAAAAGTCGATATCTCAGAGACGGGTGCTGTAGGGGCTAAATTTCGACTTCGAGGCCAACCTCAACGACCTGAGCGGGCGGGACTCCGAAATACGCCGCTGGCAGGTTGGCGTTGAGGTGCATCGTAGCGAACAGGGATTTTCTCCAGACCGCCATGCCGGACGCCTTCTCGCAGGCGATCACCATCACGCGCCTGAAATAATAGGTGATATTCTCGGGATCGATGCCTTGAAGCTCGGGCAGACGGCAGGCGAGCTTCAGCCCTTCCATGATGTCTGGCGTTTCCATGAAGCCGAAATAGAAGATGACG
>Ga0210401_10002648_pt1 | contig 19679 bp, 19 predicted proteins | sample IncBWH32MmetaG_FD_150866 | JGI IMG/M metagenome (GOLD analysis project Ga0210401, IMG submission 150866) | Forest soil microbial communities from Barre Woods Harvard Forest LTER site, Petersham, Massachusetts, United States - Inc-BW-H-32-M | ecosystem: Environmental > Terrestrial > Soil >... | reverse complement strand
GTGTGCAGTAAGCAGCACAGTACCGGCTAAGATACGACTAATACGGGGAAGTAACATGACGGCTCTCCAGCGATGAATGGATCTTCAGCTGTTATCCATTGATTCGCAGGACGGCCCGTGGTGGTACCACGGAACTTCATTGTAGGACTAAATCAATGATGGGAGCACTGCAGAATAACCGCTAGGGATGATTCGGATTGATTTTGAGATAGGCGAACAGGAGGGTTTTACTGCTAGGTCTGTGACTGCCACCGTTGGGCTCAATCGTAACAAATACCGCGTCGATCTGAGCCAAGGTCTTTGGATCTTCGCACTTCATGATCCATCGCTTTCCAGAGGCGCTGTCTTCAAAAAAGATGCCCAGACTGAGCGCTGTCTGCCGATCTGGTCCTCGGCGACCCCACGCCTGGAATGCATTTGCCGTTTTGACTTCCGCCTGCTGGTCCAAATCGTAGGCATAAAAAACCAGTGACTTTCCCCGCGTATAGAAGACCCGACCATAAGGCTTCTTCGTATCGCCTGTGCCGGACACATCGTAAACTTCCGCAATGTAGAGATCCCGCGCCCCCATTAGCTCCCTGATGTCCCGATCGTGGGCGAGCAATTGGTCTTGCTGCTCAAGGACTGCCTCCCGATCTTTAAGCAGGCGACTAAGATCGTCAGTTTTGGTCTCCAACGCTTTGGCCCTTGCCGTGTCCAGAGCAGACTGTTGCGCCAAAGAGTCCAGCTTCTCACCGAGCAGGTGCGCACGATTTTGGGCAGACTCCAACTGTTGTGCCAGATCGCCGCGTTGCTGGATGAAATCCTCTTGGTGTGCGTTGCTAGCCCGCAGTTCGCTCTCCAGTTGCGCCTGCGCCGCCTTCATGTGATCCATCTCGATCGATTGTTGAGTCAGTTGTCGGCGGAGTTCCGCAATGGTCTGGTTGCGTTGCTGAATCTGGGCACGAGCGACTTCGCGCTCGTGACCGGCGTCGCTTAGCTGTTCTTCCAGAGCCGCTTGAGAGAGCAGGCTAACCGCAGCCTGTTGCGGCGCGCTTGGATCATGGCCGTCCCCTCGCTGGCCTCCCAGTCGATATGCATAGAAACCGAGGGTAAGGAAAAGCAGGACTCCGGCGGCATAAAGCATCCAAAGCTGACGCCACGTTGACTCGTTTGCAATCGCGGCAAGACGATTGGGCGCTGCCGGTGAATGTCTAGTGCTCAAGTCGCCGGCGGCTTGCGGTTCGAGGTCCGGCTCCAGAGGTGGGAGGAGATCCTTCTCCGGGGGGGGCTGTGACGAAGGCGAGGCGAGATTTGTGCTCTGCGTTTCTTCGTTGGCGACAATCGCGGGAATAACTCGGCCAACCACTGCACCGTACTGCCGAAGGACCACCCGACATGACTCGCAAACGGCCAGATGCTCCTCGAGCTTCCTCTGTTCTGCCTCAGTCAGCTCGCCTGAGGTTGAAACGGCGCAGAGCTCTAGGAACTCGTCATGGGGTCCGGTTGGCGACAACGCCCCTGCTCCTAGGTTGGACGCAACCTTATTATCATAGTGCTCATTCACTCGGCAATCTGCCGCCCAAAAATCTCTTTGCGCAGTCTCTCCAGGCCGCGGAAGTAGTGGTGTTTGACGTTTCCCCGCGATTGTCCGAGCTTCACCGCAATCTCATCCAGGGTATAGCCTTCCATGAAAAAGAGCCGCAGGGTGTGACGTTGATTCTCAGACAGCGTCTCAAAGCTTTTCGGCAGATTTCCGTTTTTAACCCTGCTGTCGATGGAATCCTCAAGCTGTCTGGCATCGGTCCGCGGGTCTGCTAATTGGCTTGCCGCATCTTCAAGGTCGAGCCGTGTGTAGAAGTGGCGAGAGGTTAAGTAACGGCGTCGGGAGATGGCACGGCGATAGGCCACTTGGAGAATCCAAGCTCTTGCCGAACCCTTGGAACTGTTAAAGGTCCTGCAGTCTTGATGAACGAGCAGAAACACATCCTGGACCAGGTCATCCGCTTCAGATTTGTCTCGCAAGACTCGGTACGCTACAGCTCGCACCAGATTTGTGTAGCGCCGAAAAAGAAGAGCGAGCGCTTCGCCGCTGCCCTCGGAGATCTGAACCATCAAGACTTCGTCGGCGATCGGAGAGTCGACGGGTGCCGGCAGGGCCGTCGCGACCGATGCGTCAATCTTGTGCGCGGGGGCGGCAAAACCGGACAGGCTGATTGTGAGGGAGGAATTCATAAGACCAAGGCGAGGAACTGTGGGTGACTAGACCTCTTCCTGTGGCAGCGCTTCTCTGCCGCTGGCGCTTCAAGACTCTGGATCCAGTTCCGCATGCGCCACTTGGGGCCATCTTCGCGTACACTTTCAGTCCGCAAGATAACCACTGCAGTGTCAATCATTTAGATCAGTCGCACTCAAGCGGGCTCAGTTTACCTCCTGAGTCTTTATACAATTCCGAGCTGGTCGCCATCTGATTCGAGCCAGTCCTCGGCACATCAATCTGTCTCGATCTGCTTCGATGGGCCCATGCACTTTCCAAAGGCACATGATCGCCATTCCGTCTTGGAATAATCCATTTTGGAGTAATTGTCAAACGATTCCTATGCTCCGTGCATGGAGCGGATTGGAGGACTCTCTGCTGAGCGCCAGCGTGATCGAAAGGCATTCCTCCGTTTGCTCCGCCGCGTCCGAATAGAGGCGGAACTCACCCAGGCACAGCTCGCGAAGATTCTTGGCGTGACCCAAGCGCGCATCAGCAAATATGAACAGGGTGAACGACGAATCGACATGCTCGAACTCAAGACCATCTGCGATGCCATCAAGTTGCCTTTGACCGAATTTGCGCGGCGCTTTGAGGAAGGCTGCAAGTGACGACCATCAATTCTCAAAGAGCGCAATCCATTTTGGAGTATCGCATGTTGGGTACCTACCCTATCGCCGAATGGCAGGATCGGCGCAGCGCGCAAGCAGGAAGCAACGCGAACGCAAGATTCTGCTTGAAGGTCTGCGTGAACTGAGAAGACAACGCAATCTGACACAAGATCAGCTAGCCAGGTCGATGGGAGTTAAACAAGCATTTATCAGTAAGTACGAAACTGGCGAGCGACGGCTTGACTTCCTAGACCTCGTTGCTATTTGTGACGTGCTGGGCCTATCAATTGTAAAGTTCGCCGAGAAGTTCGAGGTCTCGCGCAAGGCCCTCAAGTAACGGCCCGTGACTTCCACCTCTTACGTCCCTAATATCTGCCACCTTCGCCGCAGCGTCCTCCTGCATTGTGTACCAGGGTTGCGGGCGTGGCGGCTCGCGGAAGCCCGAAGAAAAGGCATTCCGGCTTTTCGCATCTTCACCGACGAAGCGTTGCAGGCCATGGTGAATTTGAGACCCAAGAGTCCCGATGGGCTTCAGGCAATCTCGGGCATCGGCCTCCGAACTGTTGAGCTGTATGGCGTGCAAATATGTCGCATCTTGTCCCAACATGCTCAATAAGTAATTGAGAACTTCCGCAACCCCTGCTCAGACCGGGTCATTGAGTGTTTATCGGGAGTGGGTTGAAAAAAGTCACAGCGCCTAGCAGCATCAGATTCAACAGAGGGGTGGTTGGAAGGAGACACTTGCACGTGTTGTGTTTGATTTTGATTGTCGGAGGCCTGCTGATCATGATGGGATAGCACAACCGCTCGGAAGCATTATTTCACTACGTTCGCGTGGAAGATCACACTCCGCTTACCGGGACCTCGATATTTTTGGGATGCCAGACATGCCGCCTTGTCCGATCTCGGCGGTTCTCGCCGAGGGCAGGTCGCCCTCGTCCATATTAGGAGCACGCAGTGGGACAACCTCTCCCTGCTGACGCGGTTTCCTTGCGACCTCTTCGACGTGCGGACGGTGTCCAGGAAGGCGGGTTGTGGCTTTCGCGCACGGCACCAACCCATGGGCGTCACAAATTCGCTGTGCGGTATCGACTATGTCTTCGAAGGAGCTGGGGAATGGGCGTTTCATCCTGAGCAAGGGCACCATCACAAGAACTACGCTAGTGTCGCCGCGACTTTACCCATCGGCTGTGATCGCAATCACACAGGAGAAAAAAAGTCTGGGTATTGATACCTCCCTGGTTCGGATCGGTAAATCGGCCCTTGCATGACGGCCCCAACCCCGCGGCTTGCCGTGCGCGTTTATCGTTGGAATGTATGTGTAGATTGTGCCGAACCGTATGCACCTGATCCAGACAGGCGAAACCACGAGCCGTAAAGCGCGTCAGGCGCCGGAGCGCCTTGGACAGAAACCGTCACCCGAGGCCGTTGATGATGCTTTTCAGTTGCTTGGTCAGGGCCTTGGTGACTCCGTGCAGTTCAACCAGGCTACCTCTTTGAAATTCGATGTCCGATCTCTCCAAATCGTCAGCCAGAGATCGGCAAAGGCTGTAGGCGACACGAACCCGTTCACCAGCCAAAAGCGAGTGCACAGTGGTTGAGCTCTGACCACTTTCCTTTTGGGCGACATATTGTTGGGCGGCCCAGGCGCTGTTCCTGACTCGGTTCAAAGCCTCCCGAAAGTCTTCTAGAACATGAGGAACGAGATCGGCGGAGAGCAATAACTCGTCTAGCCCCTGAAGCTCGGAAATGGCCGTTTTCAAGCGAGTCCGAACGCCGGAACCAGTTTTCGGTGACATCCTGCTTGCCTTATGGCCGGGTTGACGTTCTGCTCCAGTCGATGCAAGACGCTGGGTAAGGTTTGAAGTACTGAAGATTGGATCTACACTACAGCGCTGGTGACGCTCTGTACAGGGCCAGAAACGAACAAAATGCAGAAGGGATTTTTGCTGCATCGCTCAGGTCGGCGCACCTGCAAGGCTTGGCCACGACCGCTGAACTCTGATCGGGTTGGTCGGGCCTGCTGTATCGTACGAGGAAAAGCAGCTGTTCTTTCAAAATGTTGCCCTGAAAGCGTTCCACCTCTGGGAGCTGATCATTCCCCTGGTTGCAGATTCCTGCGCTAACGGGAAATCTGGGATTCGACGCCGGCAGGTTTGCTTGGAGGAAGAAGCATCCGCTGGTCTCCTCAACTTCTGCCTGGCTCGCTGAGTTCGTTCCTGCGAAGGGCTTCCAGCGAACGCCTCTGGCTTCGATTCTTGAGGCCGGTAGCAGGCACCCAAGACGCACGGCATTCCGCCACGCAAGCCACCGCCTTGACGCACCAAAGGCGGGCGGGTACTATCGGCCACAAACCGGGTGGAATTGTCGGTCCCCACGCAAAACAAATGCCCTTTCTCCCTGGCCCAGGGAGCGCTGAGTCCGGACGTTTCACTCCCGGCGAAAGCCATGGACCCAGTTGACACAAGCCATAAATATATTTCGAAGCTGGTGTCAGCGTCTGCCAGTCAGATTCCGATCAGCGCCCTGGCTGTATTCTGTATCGCCCTGTTGATTGCAGTATCAGAATCCAACCTTCAACAACCAAGAGTGTCGGCGCTGCTCTTGATTGCCCTGGCCGGTGCATTTGTCTTTTTTAGTATTCTTTTGGGGGCGGTGCTCGTTCAACTGCAAAACAATCAACGACAGACAACCGGCGCTCTTGAGGCTACGGAGAACGAGTTCCATCAGATGGCTGGCAACATCCAGGAAGTGTTCTGGATGATCGACGCTGACAGCAAACGAGCCATTTTCGTGAACCCGGCCTATGCAATCATCACTGGACGTTCCTGTGAGTCTTTGGTCAAAAATCCCACTTCTTACAAAGAGGCGATCCATCCCGATGACCGCAGTCAGGTCCTGGCGAAGCTCGATGCGGCAACCCGAAATGGACCCTTCGACGAGCGTTTCCGGATCGTCAGGCCAGACGGGGATGTACGTTGGGTCTGGGCGCGTGGATTTCCAGTACGGAACTCGGAAGGCAGGATTTACCGTCTGGTGGGTACGGTTCTTGACATTACGGCGCAACGGACAGCGGAGGAACAGGTCGAAGCCAATCTTGCCCTAGCACGCTCCTCTTGGGCGGAAGCCGATGCGTTGCGCAAAGCAACTCTCGGTCTTACTCAGGACCTCCGGATGGACCTTGTTTTGCAAGCGCTGCTGCAGTCCCTGGCCGACCTAATACCGTACAGCTCGGCTCGGGTCTTGATAGCCGAAGGCGGTCCCCACGTTCTATCCCTCGGAGAGAAACATAGCTTCGAGAATCAAAAATCCCTCCCGGATTCCCCTCTCACTCTTAATGCCGACGAGTCTCCCTTCCTGGAACGGGTTTTGTCTGGTCAAAAAACTGTGCTGATTGCAGATACACGACAGGAAGAATCGTGGCCCACCTTCACAGGACACGCGCACCTGCGCTCCTGGCTCGGCGTTCCCTTGGTGGCCGCGGGCGAGTATCTGGGTTTTCTTTCGCTAGGTCACACTGAGTCCCATCGTTTTACGGAGGACCATGTCAGACGGGCACAGTTGTTGGCTATCCCGGCGGCGGCTGCCATACAGAACTCTCGTCTCTATGAGCGCGCCAGAATTTACGGCGAGGAACTTGAAAGACGTTTCGAGGACCTTCGGCAAGCCCAAGCCGCGCTGGTGGAATCGGAGGAAGGTCGTCGGCTCTCCGAGCAAAAATTCCAAAAAGTCTTCCGTTCGAGCCCCGTTCCGTTCTCCATCACAACGCTCGCGGAAGGGAGATTTCTGGATGTAAACGCCGCATTCGAGTACCGGTACGGCTATTCGCGAGCAGACGTCATTGGCCACACAGTCCATGAACTGGGGATTTGGGAAGATCCCTCAGAGAGTAGGCTGATGGTGGCACAGTTGCAACAGGGTCCGATTCGCAACCTCATCACCCGCTTACGGATGAAGTCCGGCGTGATCCGGACCACAGCTTACTCAGCCGACAAAATTCTGTTCGACGGTCAAAGTTGCGTTTTGGCAGTCTCGGAATTCCTGTGTGAGAACGACCAGGACTTGAGCAATTGAAGTGCTCCCTAAGCGCGAGTTTACAGTGAGAAGTTGTGATGTGATCGTTGATGTGTGAGGTCGGTTTCCTGCAGCGAACAACTTGAGTCTGCCGGTATTCCTGAAAGAACCTTACTGTTGCCCACCCGTTGAGAGGGCGCTTTTCCTTGCGCCCGATGGCAAGGCGCTCGACTCATCTTGAGGTGGGCAACCACCGGCAGCAGTCGCTGACGGGGGAACCTGATTTTGCATCGAGATCGGGTCAGTAGGGCTTCGCCCGAAACGTGAAGTCTACGTTCTGGGTTTCGTCACCCGTGATGGTTACATCCTGGGTCATCGGACCGTATTCTTCCTGCCATGCCGTTATGGTGTACTTGCCGGGGGGCAAGTTCGGGAGCGAAAAACTTCCGCCGTCGCTGGTCACGGAGTAGTGACTGGTTTTCAGAACAGCGAAATAGGCGTGCATCCACGGATGAACGTTACACTTCACGGGGATGAACTCCTCCTTGTCGAATTTCTCAACCAGGGGCGGGGTTCCGGGCGGCTGGGACTTGTTCCACTCGCGGTTGAGCTTGGGGAGGGGATGGATGTTATGCGAGGTCTGGTCCTCGTTGACTACTTTCAATGGCTGGGCAGTCTGCAACACAACGAGGTGGGGCGTATAGCGACATCCCTTCTGGGTGAAGGTCACGACCTGAGGCGATGCCGACGATTCGTCCGGGGCTCCAGCCGATACGTAGACCACCACGTTCTGAAGCGAATTGTTTGAGCCCGTCACCACGGTTTCGGTGGTGGGCGGTGTCGAATACTGTCGCGCACAGCCCGGCTCTTTCGACATGTCAATGGTCTTTGGCTTGGCGGGCGTCCCGGTATAGGTGACTTTGCCGCTTACCGTGCCGGCGAACATTAGCGCCGGAGCAAGGGACAGCCAAACTACCAGCAACATACGCTGCATACGAGTTCAGGTCCTCCTAGATTTGGCGGAAACGGACTGCAGCTCGAGATGGCATCCTGCGGGCCGGCAAACGGAAAGCGATCAGCTCCTGTATCAGGTTGAGAGTACAAGCATCCGGCAGCAGGACGGCGAACGACTGATCGTAGGCAGGAAACCGCCTATCCAACGATCCGCAATAGTACTCAGTTGCACCGAGGCCGCATTCACGACCCCAGTGGCGCGAAGAAACGCTGACAACTCGATGTGTCGCGTGCTCAGGGTCGATCAATTGTTGAACTTTTTGCAGAATCTGCACGTCGAACGGCGAGTAGACCCCATGTTTATCGGGCACGAATTTTCAGAACCGACACCAGTCCTGGTTGAGTTTTCGGCTGAAGGGGAGAAAGCAACTGAACCGTCTCACAGTCTTCAGAAAGAAATCTTCAACTATGGGTGGATCGGTTGACGGGTCTTCGATAAGAAGGGAAGCCAACCACGTGACCATAACTGGGTTTGACATGCTATTAACATGAAAGTATGCTAACAGCATGTCAAAGATGATCCAGCTTCGCAACGTGCCAGACGGTTTGCACCGCAGTCTGAAAGCTCGTGCTGCCCTAGCGGGTATGTCGCTCTCGGATTATTTATTGGCGGAGATCAAGGAAATTGCCGAGCGGCCCACGCTGGCGGAATTGCGCGAGCGACTGCAGAAACGAGCCCCGGTATCGACCGAGTTCGATAGTGCTCGCCTGGTACGAGAAGAGCGCGATGCGCGATGATCGTCCTCGATGCATCTGCGGCGGTGGACTGGCTGCTTCAGACATCCGCGGGACGCCGTATCGAAAAACGAATTTACGCGCGCAACGAAACCCTGCACGCGCCACAGCTCCTCGATCTTGAGGTCGTGCAGGTACTCAGGCGCCTGGCTTTCGAAGGAGTGGTTACTGCCCGTCGAGCTGACGAGGCTTTCGCCGATCTGCTCGATCTGCGAGTTAACCGCTACCCTCATCTCGTCCTCCTACCCCGCATCTGGCACCTTCGTCACAATCTTTCTGCCTATGATGCCGCCTACATCGTGCTGGCCGAAGAACTCGGAGGCACACTGCTCACCCGGGACCGTCGACTCGCCGCTGCCAAAGGTCATGGGGCAAACGTCGAGCTGTTTTAGCTTCAAGGACCGCTGCCGGTCAGAAATCGCCAGCGGGCAGCTGTATCGCATGTCGGCCAACGAGGACGGCGCTGCCGTTCCTCAGCCAGCCACCCAGGATCCCCCCTGCTGACCGTAACAGCGACCGCTACACAGAAAGATGGCCATCGCCCGAGGAGAGTGCGGCACGATTGTGGAACAAGGTTCTTGACCCGGTGAGAGCCTGGGAAAACGGATCTCGCATGGTCACCGTGATGCAGTCTCCGCAGACCGGTCCTCGAGTACCCCACCACCTCAAGACCGGATCTGTAGGACGAAAATCCGGAGTGTGGTTATGCTTCGACCCGAGGTCTGCTCTCTGCAAATCGACGGTATCACTCTCGAGCGTCGCGCTCGCGACGTGGCTCTAGTAAGTGAGCGCGGGATTGATGTCAACCACGTAGTCATGCAACTGACCAGTCCGGCGACCTTGGAGGTGCACTGTTCCAGCGGAAAGCAATTTCGCAGATTCGTTCCCGGTGACATCCATGTGATTCCGCAGGGGTCCCGGGTCAGCCTCTACGTAACGGGCACAAGTGACGCCATTATGATGAGCTTTGACAATTGGGTGCTGGCAAGGAACCTGGCGGCAGAAGACCGCCATGGCAGTGTACCGACGCTCGTGTTGCACCTGGGAGTACGCGATCTCCAGTTGCAGTGTCTATTGTCAGCGGTCGAAGTGGAGTTGAAATCCGGGTGCCATACCGGCCGAGGATATCTTCGTCAGCTGGGCGCTGCCCTCACCAGCTATCTCACCCACCGTTACTCCAGCGCGACCGACGCGAATGCAGCCCCTAACGATGGCCTGCCCGCGAATCGGCTCCGAACGGTTCTGGATCACATTCACACTCACCTGGAGGACAGCTTGACGGTCAGTCAGCTGGCGGCAATGGTAGGCATGAGCCCGCAACACTTCGCAAATTTGTTTCGCCGAAGCACAGGGCTCGCTCCGCACCGTTACGTGTTAGGGCGTCGCATTGAACGGGCGGAGCATTTACTGTGCACAACCGACCTCAGCCTCGCCGAGATCACTCTCGAGTCAGGCTTTGCCGGCCAAAGCCATTTCACCGACGTGTTTCGCAAGGCGCTCGGAATCACACCCAGGCGGTATCGAACTCATTTTATGGGCGCTCGAGATTTTGCAAAAGAACCGCTACGAGGAATCGAGAATGCACTAGCGATCAGCAGTAGCATGTCGGAGAGCAGTGTGAAAAAAGCGTCAGGATCGTTTGGCGCCGCGACAAGCTCGGAGCAGCTTTCCATCTCGTTTTGCGGCGACGGCCTGAAATGCGGATAATCGGAAAATCTGGGTGCTTAACGTTGCTTCTCCTCGTCCCCCTGCGTCGCATGGGAGCCGGTGGTTTGCTCGAGACGACTCAGGACCTTACGCACAGTTCGCTGGGCATAGTCGTGGGCATCGTATTTTTGTCCGGATCGGAACCGTGTCATCTCCTCAGTTACGGAGCTCTCAGACTCACCTCGTGCAAGGGCGCGATGGGCAAACGCCCAATCGCGCTCGGATTGAGAACGGATTTGGGATGTCCGGCTCGGCGGGTTGGAGGAACGAAAGGGAGGCCAGTACGGGGCGAGCGGTTCCTCGACGGCCAGCGTCGGGAAGTCGCCCGGATGGCGGGTTACGCCACTCCGAGCGTCGGCTGAAACCAGATGTGCTGGGCTGTATTTGTGGTTGTAGAAACCTGGCAAACGCAAGACTCGGGCCACGTCTATAACACAGGGATCAGCACCAGTGCTTCGCACCAACCCTCTCTCCAGTTCCTCGGCGGCTGCCTTCTGGAAGCCTTCCACCTTCCAGATCACTTGCCACTTGTCCGGCGAGGTACTGACCACATAGTTGGGCACGGGCAGGTCGGTTCGCGCCAGCAGCGCCTGTAGCAGCCGGTCACCGTTCTCATCAAAATCAAGAAAAACATGCCGAATTCGATCCACATCCTCCTTGGTCCGTCCCCGGCTTCCCCGCTTCAGGGTGTTCATGGACAGATACAGGTCATGTTTCTGGCCGTTGAGGTAACGTAACCAGGCTTGAAACGGCGGTGACGCCAGGGTTTCAGCGGTAGTAATTCTCTGCATGACCGAGTTGGTCGCCCGGTGGAGGGCCAGGAGCGCAACCCGGTCCTCAAGGGCAAAGTTTTCATGAACGTAATCGGCCGCGGTCAAATGCTGGCTGGTCATCGAAGGCCCCCTTCAGCTTGGTAGAGTGGTTCGTATTCGTAGTGGTCATGGACAGCATCGTAGCCCCCGAGACGAAGCAGTTCGGCAAGGTAGCGCCTTCCACTTCTCCGCTCAACGTGCAGGATTAGGTCGAGGGCATCTGCGATATTGCTCTGAATGGCGCGATAGGGGAGATCGATACCTGATTGCAGAACGCAGGTGATAAATCGTGAGACGGCCAGTTTGGCCGAATTGGCATGGATGGTCGAAAGCGTGCCGGAATGTCCTGTATTCAGCGCTTGGAGAAGGTCAAACGCCTCGCCGCCTCTTACTTCTCCGACCAAGATGCGATCCGGGCGATGACGCAGAGTGGCGCGCAGCAGATCCCGGATGGTCACCGCGGGCCTGCCTGGCTGCTCACGGCGCGCCTCAAATTCGACCAGATTCTCCAAGACGATTTTTACTTCGGCTGTCTCCTCGATCAGCACGACTCGCTCAGAGGGGTCAATGAAAGTCGCCAGGGCTTCGAGCATCGTCGTTTTTCCGGTTGATGTGCCCCCGGATATCAGGATGTTCCGATGGTTGCGGACCGCGTCGGCAAGGCAAGCGAGCACTTCTACAGGGAGCGCACCCTCTTGCACAAGCTCATCGGGCGTGAAGCGCCGGCTGGGAAACTTGCGTATGGTTAAGGTGGTGCCGCGCCTGGAACAAGGGGGAATGGCGGCGGCAACGCGTGACCCGTCGGGCAGCCGGGAATCGAGCAGCGGCGTCTCGTCGTTGATCTCACCGCCAAGCACTCGCGCGATGTTGCGAACCGCGACTTGCAACAACTTTTCTGTCAGCACAACGTCGGGAATACCCAGGATCTGGCCCCGTTTTTCGATGAAGATGTGACCGGAACCGTTCACCATGATTTCCGATATCGAGTCATTGCGAATCAAGTGCTCGATCGGACGCAGGAAGGGCAGGATCAGCTCGAAGCTCACAGGCGACCTTCGGCGAGATGTTCGAAATAGGTGGTGTTTGGGTCGAGGTAGTAGGGCTTGAGATAACAGAACGTCGGTGGCATGGGATTAAGACCGTCATAAGCAATCACGATGCTCTGGGCATTCTTCAGTTCGGCGAATACTTTAGGCTCAAAAAGCCAGTCGCGCTGCACGTTGTAGTTCTTCGATGTACTCAAGGAGGAGCGATGCGCGCTCGCCCTTCCCGTCAGCATACTGACCCCTGCGTCCTGGCCGCTTTCGCTAATGGAATAGTTCATCTTCAGTTGCTCTTCCTTTCCACACAACTCGCTGGCAATGCGGGCGCTGAAGTCATCACTCAGAGTCAGGAATATCTTGGTACGAAAAGTCTGCAGAAGGGTCCGCCAGGATTCGCCGTGTAAGGTAGATCGCAGGGAACTGACACTCTGCGTGGCGATAATGGCGATGCATTTGGCTTGCCGAGACAATGCGAAGAACTTCTCGTCCCCGGTGGGATCGGCTTCTCCGGTCGTCGCGAAGGAATGGTATTCATCGCACAGAAACAGCGCCTCCCGCCAGTGCTTCTCGGGGTGCTCCTCCATTGCGGGAATGCGAGCGATCATGGCACGCTGGAAGTCTTGTTTCAGCATGGTGCCGATTGTTTTTGCGAGTCCAGGATTAGCGCTCACCGGAAAGTTCAAAGCCACTACCTTGCCTTGCTCGATGAGCTCGCGAAACGGAGGCAGAGGTACGCCATAACGGCCATCCTTATTCGCGATGGGGTCGTAGCATGCTTGCGGCGGACAAAAGGTGCGCTTCACCGCGGGGTTGTCATCGAACAACGAAAGGAATACGGAGATGCCTTCTACGATGCTGGTGCGCAGTTTAGGTTCAATTCGTTTCCAGTCATCGTTGAACCAACGCTTGACGGCCTCGAGTCTCTGACGCCGATCCTCGTACTCGGGGTCTTCCAGTGCCTCCCGCGATCCTGATTCCGAAAGCACGTCATAAGGTATCTGTTTCAGCTCCAATAACTGTTGCAGTTCCACGGTCGCGGGTGCCTTCATCCAGTTCGTAGTTTCAATCCGCTCCCAGCAGAATGTGATCAGGTCGCGGTGGGCTACGTAGTCGCCATCATCAATCAGCAGGTAGTCTCGCGCGCTATACAGACGCTCGGCTTCGGCGATCTTCGCCTCGATCTTGTGAGCGTTTATGGCCGACTCGTAAACGTCAAACAGAGTTACATAGCTGTACAGCACCTGATGCAACAGGATGATGAACTTCACCAGATTGGTGTAAGCCTGCTGCCAAAAAGGCTCTTTGCCGCGGCCAAAAAGATTGTTCAGCAGTGACGCGATGCCATAGGCCAGCGCGTACGCCTCCAGTTCGTTATGCAGTGGGTTATAGCGATAGGGCGAGTCGAGTGAAAGCTCGATGTAGTCCTCGGCTCGTCCGTGTTTCGCGAGCAGGTCACGCACTTTATGACAGAAGTCTCCCTTCACTTCGAGCACGAGGGCTGCGGCACGGCGCTCGACATCTTGTGCCCGATACCCCAGCACCTGATCCGCGAATGGGTACATGCATCCAGTCGTCTTCCCACTGCCAATGGCTCCAAAGACCGCAATGCCGGTGAACAGGCCACGATCCGGGATGATGAGCCATCGCGGACGCTCCACCGGTACCGGGCGCTTGGGATGATGGAGTTCGCCCACCACCAGGTACAGGTCGTGTCTCAGGCAAGGGTCAGGGTAGTTGGGGAGGGGTCGGGCCTCTGTCTCCCTTGTGCCATAGCCCCCAAAGATATAGACAAAAGAAAAAATGACAGACGCAATGAAGAAAGGAGTCGTGAACAGCATCGTGATGAAGCAGAATTTGATTCCATAGAACAGGTATGGCTTTTCCAAAACTACAATGCGTAGCACGACATTCTCATCCGGGAAAGGCCAGTGACGGTAGGTGTAGAAGCCCGAGGTCAAGCTCATCAACAGGCTGGCCACAGTACGGTATTGGGAAATTCTTCTCATGATTCTCATCTCGGGAATTTTCCCGGAGATCTGGGCGTGGTTGGTTCGGCGAGGAATTCTCTGCCTCGGTCCGATTTTGGTGCGCCCTCCTCAGTCTGTAACCGAAACGGTAATGGAGCACTCTGAGGGTCGGCGGTCGCATCCAGTCCTTGCTCGACACGCGATTTATGTTCCAGCCACTGCAGAAAATCTTTGTCCTTCTTGAAGACCAGATCCAGCGCCTGGTCGATGATGTAATCTCGGCTGTCTTCGATAAAGCAGCCATACTGATCAAGCATGGCCAGACGATCCTGATAGAGCTTGATTGTGATTTGTTGCTTAGCTCGCTTCACGCGCTGTGGAATGTACGGCGACATACGAATTCACCCCTTTCGTCGCAGCCAAGTTGTGCGTGGAATCTCAGATCGAACACCAGGCCGTACGCTCCCGCGGGTCGAGACAAGTGGGTGGCTCCCTTCTGCGGACCCTTGGTTTCCCACAACCCTTTTCCCCTTCGGCCGGTTGGCAACACGCATCTGAACACGCAGTTGGGCCGATGACGTGGAGATTCCATGCCGGACTGGAGGCAGGATTCAAGACCCCGCCCCGTCAATCCGGCCATTTCCAAACTGCTTCAGGCGGCTGTCATGGCCGTAAGATCGCCGAAAAGTTGATATTCGTCAGCGGCTCGCCAGAAACGAAATCCTGGGCGACCCCCACTTGTCCCCGTATCGACGCTTAAGGCAGCGTTCCGCCCTGCTTTCCACTGTTGATAAAGGGCTTCAAACTGCGGCCCGCGATATTGTTGAAGTTCATCCCGAAAGCGATCGAGTCCCTGTTGATCGAGAGAACGATTGCCAGGGAGTTCAAACTGTTCGCGAATTCGAAAGTGTTCCTCCAAACCGGGGAGGATCCGAACTTCGTCGAGGTGAACCGAAGGCACATGGAAGCGCCGTGCAAATATGCGTTCGGCCTTGAGAAACATCTGCTGATCGATGGCTACGTAGACCACCTCGAACGAGGAAAGGATCGAGAAAAGATCCTGATAGTGATTAAGATAGGTTTCGAAACCGGCAGGTTTCGCTCGTGCCCCGTCCACGTAGCAAAGCGAGACTACCGGTCGAGAATCGGTTGAAGTGTGGGTGACGAATATAGGAAATTGATCCGCGAAGTAGCGGATGCGCGTTGGACCCTCAAGATGCCTGGAATGATATTCGCGAGCAAACAGACGGTTGCGGTCGAGACCGAGCGTGCCACAGAAAAACGCAAGCTTCTCTTCTTCGGTAGCCAAGTACCGGTATTGGGGATGGGCAAGAACGAAATCCAGGCCCATCAGCTTTAATTTGATAGAGAAGGGCTGACGCCAGCGCTGATTCGGGTTGTTCTCGTCAGCGAGCAGCTCGTACAAGGGCCGCGCCGCGAGATGGTAGATCAGCGTTCGATTAGTCGAAGCGTGGATCCGGAAATGACCTTGTGACAGCCCTCGCTGGATGAGTCGTTCGGCGCTTGCTCCGGGTTTCTGGCCTAAGAATGTGTGGTACTGACGGCGCAGAAAGTAGCCGCTATGGAGCGCGACCGTGGAGAGAAACGTAGCCTGGCGGCGGGTGTAGCCACAGGTTTCCAGGGCGCAAATTCTTTCCTCATTTGTCATAGCGACAGGATGGCATCGGTGAGGCCAGGCCCCTCCGGGACGGGTGCGCGGCCCCGCGTCAGGTGAGCGTTCAGTCGCGCGGCTGAAGGGCCATCGGCATAGAGTTTGAAACCGACTCTGGCCTTCGCCAGTGCGTAAGCCCCGTGGTAGTGATAGGTGGCAAGCTCGAGATCCACCTTCCTCAGCTCACCCTCTGCGGTTTCATATTCCACCCGCACGTCAGGCAGCAGAATCCGGCCTTCAGTCACCTGAAGGCCGTGAGTCTGGGCAACTTCTTTCTGTGCCTTCGCATAGTCGACGCGAGACCCGGAACAGGCTGGTGCAAGGCGCGCGTAGATACTGGCCTTGAGTTCATAGTCGAGGATCACCCGACGCACGGCTCCTCCACAATTGCTGATGTGAGCAGCCTCGGCGGCATACATTCGATACAGGGCCGCATCGTGCGCAATCTCACGGAGTTTTAGCCGCCCCACGGGGCCCGGCTGTCGACCGTTCTCGGTACCGAGTGCGGCCAGAAGGGACCTGGCCTCTGGCGTCGGGATCAGAACCTCCAACACTTCGCCCTCTCTCCCCGCCATGATTCGATGTGTGCGAATCAAACCCTGGCCCTTCAGACTGCGAAGGTCCTGACCGAATTGCCGAGACCGGGAATCGTAGAGACACGCCAGCAGGTCTGCGACGGCAATCGAGCGAAACAGCGCCAAAGTGAAGAGAAGTTCCTTTTCCGCTTCACTTACTCGATACTGTCGGCCGCGAACGGCCACGGCCCTGCGCACCCGGCACGACTGGGATCGGAGTCCAACGTCGCCCTTCGAGCGCCCTTCCAGTTGGTGGATTGCGAGTTGGTTTGAACCGGGGCGAGTGCGAGTCTCTGCCTTGGACAAACCCGACGTTGACGGAGGTGTCGGTTCCCAGTGTGGCTGTGTTCCCCGGCTGTCGTCGCGGCTCATCGTCCTTCCTCTTGGTCACGAAGGCGTTGTGTCAGCTCTTCGGAGATGCTGTTGCCAGTACGAATTTGCCTCTCGATGTGGGCGAGCTTTCGCCCGGTGTCCTTCAGGAATAGTTTGCGGGCTACCAGATAGATAAGGGCAAATACATTCAAGAACAGAGCTGCCAGGTACAGCGAAATGGGCGCTCCGTACTTGTCGATCAACAGTGCCCGATAGGGCACCAGGAAGGAACACTCCCCGAGCAGGAACAACAGCAAAGCCAGGAACAGAATGCTGGTGACGAACAGGCTATTTGCCAGCATGCCGGGCCTTCCTTGTCCAGGATCGGAGGTGCCCTTTACGGGCACCGTTTCTAGCCCGGAACATCTTCTTCCGCCGGAGTCGTATCGAGGCTCCCATCGTCGACGGCGGGACGCTCAAGATGAGTAACTGCATGGGCACGTACTTCCCACACACGGTGCTGTACGCCGGAGTTGTCCTGGTAGCGATAGCTTTGCAGTTGGCCCTGCACTTCGACGTGAGCTCCCTTGAGGAGTGACTTGGCAGACTCCGCAAGCCTGCCGTTAGCGATGACGCGGTGCCATTCTGTGTGCGCCACCAGTTCGCCGGATTGGCGGTTGCGGTGCGTGCTCTTTGTGGCCAACGAGAGAACCGCAAAGGGGGTCTGATTCGTGTTAACGTGCAGCGCGGCGTCTCGTCCGAGAAAGCCCTTGAGGGTGACATTGTTTCTGTAGGTTGACATCGTGATCTCCGTTTCTGCCCTGATCTGGTCTGGGCACTCCGGGCGCAGCCATGCGAGTGGGCCCGGCTCCCAAGGTCAAGGTCAGCTTTCTCGGAGGGACCCAAAAGAAATCCTCCGTCAGCAGGAAGCGCCGTCTGGACGCTCGATTTGTTTTGGGAAACCGAGACCCGAAGGGCCCGTGGAAGCAGATGACCGCAGAGCCGCAGGGCGCCGGAAGAGCCCCGAAGCAGTGCCAGAGCAGAGCTGGGAAAAACGGAGTACGCGAAGCCAAACAACCGCTCCTGGCACCCGCCGGCAGACTTACGATGCGAGACGCCCCACAAAGCTGCAACACCACTCTCCTCCGTAGCGTTCAGATCGGGCACCAACACCCCAAAGGCAACCTGGGATCGGCCATTGGGGACAGAATCCGATCCGACTGCGTCAGCTGCACCTGGGAGACAGCGAGACGCGGCGGTACGAGATGGCAGCCGAACCGTGGTCACAGCCGCGAACTGATCTGACGTTGGCGATGAAAGGAACATGGCGAAGCAGAATAGCGGGATCCATGGGGCCGATTCCTCCGTGAACGAAACACTCCTATCGGATTTCATGGGAATGCTGGGACCGTTGTTCATCGCAAGTCCCAGTACAGATCCGTCCCGGAGTGCATGGTGCGGCGCAATCTGCGACCGGAGTCCGGACTTCTCGAGCCAGCGGAGCCGAGATATGAGGTCCGCGGTGACCATCGGCCGGCTAGCTTGCACTGCGCGACACCTTGGGAACATTATTTAGTACACAGCAGATTGATTGGGGAGACTCGGCGCAATCGGGGGCAGCTCAAGACGATCCAACAGGCTGCGAAAAAGGCCTAACATAACTCCCTGCATGGCCAGCCATAGCGGCATTCGTGTATATGGCTTCGCTACGACGGTCTGGTTCGGTTCCTGCATCGTCTGGTGGCAACAATGTCCGAGGGCAATTCACAATCCTTCCGAAGTGCGAAATGCATGCCGGAGGAGAACGGCGCTAACATTGGTGCCGCCGGTCCTGTCACTGAAAAGCTTGATCCTCGCGAAAATACGTGATGGTGAGGCCCAACGGATTTACGGGAATGAAGTTGTTGGGAACTTTATCCATAACAGAAAACACAAAATGTCCGACGTAACGCTCCCTCCGCGTAATCACGTGATCCGCCGAGGTGTAATACAGCTTTTCAAAATCGACGCTCGCTCTGTAAGGCTGTTTTCTGAGATCCTCGATTGCTACGTTGCTGACGTGAACTTCAATCTCATCCTCACGACCGCTGAGAAAGCTTTCCAGGGTCTTCGCTTTTTTGTTCTCCTCGATGATTCCGTCAGCCAGCTTGCCGTCCAGATAGTAGAGGGACCTCGTGTAGTTTTCTTGTAGTGTGGCGCGATCTCGACTGTAGTGGCGTTGAACAAAATCCATCAGGAAGTATCGAATCTCGGCCTCGCGGGGTTGGTAATTGAAACTGTCATAGGTCACGGCTTCAGCGCGTCCGACATCATCGATGCGAACAATCAGAGGCTTGAGATGATGGAGCGTCTGATACAGACGTACATTCACAAAGAGCAAAGCCAAGACTACAACCGTCAGACAGAGCACACAGATTTTCAAATACAGATTGCTCACCATCGCAGAAGCGATCTGCTCAACGTAATGCCGCCCGGACCAGGGAAGTTCGTCCTGGGGCAGCGGCGCAAGTTGTCTGGCGCACATTGAGCGTCATCTCCCCGGTTCGTCTTGCCGGCCGGGCACGGCCGACTCGCCCGAGCGGCCAGCAAACAAGGAGTTCACCAGCGACGGGATCAGTAGTACTCCCCAGGTGAACGCCACCAATAAGAAACACAATGGCATGAAAAGAACTGCAAGAGCAGCCCCGTCGTAGGGCGGCGGATGGGAATCCACGAAGTGAATGAGCAACTGCCCAAATACGAAAATGTAGGCGTTTGCCACCACGGGATAGAAAGCATATTGCAGAAACGATTTTAGCCAGCCCCAGAACAACCACTCCAATCTTGGAACAATAAAGAATGGGATAAAGATCGGCCCAAGCATCACTGCGATGGCGGATGCCACGTACCCAAATGCGATCACGACGAAAACTGCGATTTCAGCTGCCTCGAGAGCCAAAAAGGTAATCGCATAGCGCAAGAGCTCGAGCGAATTCAGCGCG
>Ga0210401_10002644_pt1 | contig 19699 bp, 14 predicted proteins | sample IncBWH32MmetaG_FD_150866 | JGI IMG/M metagenome (GOLD analysis project Ga0210401, IMG submission 150866) | Forest soil microbial communities from Barre Woods Harvard Forest LTER site, Petersham, Massachusetts, United States - Inc-BW-H-32-M | ecosystem: Environmental > Terrestrial > Soil >... | reverse complement strand
CCTGTGGTCGCCGCGACAGTCCCGCCGGAGCCGGCCACAGTGACGACAGCCGCCGCTTCGCCGCTGGATGCGCGTGCCGAAGTCAAGCCAAATGTCCAGCCGGCGCCCGCGCCGCCGCGGAAGCGGCTGGCCCGGGTGCATCATCGCTCTCCGCGCCAACCAACCTCGACATGGGCCGACGCCAATCCGATGGCGCGGTCCTGGTCATGGAACTGGTGACGTCAGCGATCTTTTCGCCCGTCACTTGCTCGCAGCCCTTGGCGCGCGGCAGTTGAACGCGCGGCGGAAGCCTGCGGCCTGCGCATCGTCCTCCGAGCAGAACCAGCGGTCGGGCCGGGGCAGTCCGGCATAGCTGGGGCAGCCTTGCAGATGATAGATGCCGACATTGCCGGTCACCCGTGCACGCACGGCGAGCTTGCCTTTGATGGCGCAGGAGGGCGGCATGGCGACGTCCTCGGGGAACAGCACGGCGCGAATTTCCTTGTCGCGATCGGCTCGGCATGATCCGCCGATCAGCGCGCCGTCCTTCTTGCCGAGGCGGAATTCCTGCGGCGCGACAAAGCAACCCTTCCAAAGCCCGCGTTTGTCGGCCTGCGCCTTGGCGGCGTCGTCCTTGGCATGAACCTTCAGCGCCGGCTCAACGGTGATCGCAAGACCCATCTGCGCAATCTGCTGGTTCAGGCTCGCGCTGTCGCCTTGAACGGTGCAGACGCCGACATGGCGCTTCCGAAACAGCTTGTCCGGCCCGAGGTCGTCGCAATGCACGTCGCGGCCGGCGATCAGCTTGGCGAGCTGGTCGCGCGCATCGATGCCGCAGCTCCAGGGATCGGCCTGGTCGTTGATGCAGATCTGGTCGAGCTCCGGCGCATCGACGCCGTCGAGGCGGTAGGTGACATCGCCGAGCTGGATCGTGTCGCCGTCGCGGACGATCACGTTGGCGGTAAGGGCAGGGGTGGCCAGCAGGATCGCGCTGAGGAGCGAGAAAATCGGGAAAAGACGCATGTGCTTTCAGAACCGGTCAAATAAGAGGCTTCAGATAGTCAAATCAGAACGTATCGGGCTGGCGCCTAATCCACCTGGCTCTCCGCGATAACGAGGTTTCCGGCGGAGCTCTTGTGTCGAAGGCCGATGATCTTCTGATATTCCGGCGACTTGTACCATCCCTCGGCAGCCTCTCGCGAAGGAAATTCGATGATGACAAGACGCGGGTGCGGCCATTCGCCTTCCAACAAATTCAGATTGCCGCCGCGAACGACGAACTTGCCGCCGAAAGGTTCAAGCGTCGCAGGCACGGCCTTTCGATACTCTGAAAACAAGGCCTCATCGTTGATGGTCTCGGCTGCAATGACGAACGCTTTCACCGTCGTCCTCTCATTGATGGGTACAAAAGCGGATGAGCAGAGGCGCCATCCTTACACCAGCCGTGTTGCAAATCTATGCCAGCTTGAGCTCGCTATACCCGTTCGCCGCGACCTCGTCGCAGCGGGCGCGGTAGGCCGGCGCGCTGCCGGAGTAGCGGGCGATGATGCGCGTGGTTTTGCCCTCGACATTGCGGTTGATGCCGGTCATCCAGGAATCGACCTCGTTGGACAATAGCCCAACGCCGAGCGCCTTGACGTGATCGGTCCAGGACGCAACGCCCTCCGGGGTCGCCTCCAGCCGCGTCAGGCCGTGCATGTGGGCGTAGCTGACGAGCCCGGTGACCCAGTCGACGCTGTATTCGATGCTGCGCGGAATATTGCCGAGCGCGGTGTGCGGCCCCATCAGCATCATCATGTTGGGGAATTGGTGCACCATCAGGCCGAGATAGGTCTCGGGCCCGCTCTTCCATTTGTCCTTCAGCCTAACGCCGTCGAGCCCGCGGAAATCGATCGCATCGAACGCGCCGGTGATGGCATTGAAGCCGGTCGCGAAGATGATGATGTCGAACGCATAGTCGCTGTCGATGGTCTTGATGCCCGCAGGCGTGATCCGCACGATCGGCGTTTCCGTGATGTCGACCAGCTCGACATTGTCGCGGTTGTAGACCTCGTAATAGAAGGTCTCGAGCGGCAGCCGCCGTGTGCCAAAGCCGTGATTCCTCGGGATCAGCTTTTCCGCGGTCTTCGGGTCCTTGACGCGGGAGCGGATCTTGCGCGCGACGAAGTCGCTGATGGTCGCATTCGCCTTGCGGTCCATCAGGATGTCCCTGAAGTTGCCCTGCCAGATGCCGAAGCCGCGTTCGCCATAGAGTTTTTCGTAGAACGCCTCGCGCTCCTCGTCGGAGACCTCGAATGCGCCGCGGGGATCAGGCGTGTGGAGGAAGCAGGCAAAGGTCTCCCGGCATCGCGCGAACATCTCGGGATAACCGGCCTTGATCTTCGCTTGCGTCTCTGCGTCGATCTTGCCGTTATGCAGCGGCGCGCACCAGTTCGGCGTGCGCTGGAAGACGGTGAGATGGCCGACCTCGCCGGCGATGGTCTGGATGGTCTGCACACCCGTGGCGCCGGTCCCGATCACGGCGACGCGCTTGCCCTTGAAGTCGACGGGCTCCTTCGGCCAGCGCGCGGTATGGAAAGATTGGCCGTTGAACTCGTCGCGGCCCTCGATGCGGGGCAGGGTCGGTGTCGACAGCGGGCCGATTGCGGTGATCAGGAAACGCGTCGAGAACCGACTGCCGTCCTCCAGCGTGACCGCCCAGCTTCGCGCCGCCTCATCAAAGATCGCCGATGTGACGCGGCTCCTGAACTGAATGTCGCGGCGCAGGTCGAACTTGTCGGCGACATATTTGCAGTAGCGGAAGGTCTCCGGCTGGCCGGCGAAATGCTCGGACCATTCCCATTCCTCCAGCAATTCCCTGGAGAAGGAATAGCCATAGGAATAGCTTTCGGAATCGAAGCGCGCGCCGGGATAGCGATTCCAGTACCAGGTGCCGCCGACCTCGGTGCCGGTCTCGAACACGCGCACCTTCAAGCCCAATTCGCGCAGCCGCAACAGCTGGTACATGCCCGACAGGCCGGCGCCGATGATGATGGCGTCGAAATCAAGGTCCGATCTTCCGTCCTGCGGAATCTGGCTTTGAATCTGGCTTGTAGTTTGGCTTGGCGAAGCCGGCACCTGAAATCACTCCCCGATATCGTTGCTTGGACTTAAGGCTAACCGGTATTCGACGGGCGAACAAACCCCGCATCCATGCGTGCGGCGTTTGCAGGGTTGCACTGGCTCGTGACCTTTGACTAGCGGCGTGATCTGTACTTATCGTCGCAGCCACAAACGGTCGAATGAAAAACGAAACTGTCATTCCGGGGCGATGCGATGCTTCGCATCGCCCCGGAATGACGTGAAGGAAACGCAATGAACGATCCCGTAGACGTCCTGATCATCGGCGCCGGCGCATCCGGCGCGGCGGTGGCGTGGTCCCTGGCCGAGACCAAGATGCACATCCTTTGCCTCGACCAGGGCGGCTGGATGAACCCGTCGGAATATCCGAGCACCGGCCGCGACTGGGAGGCGAAGTTCTACGGCGACTGGTCGACCAGCCCGAATATCCGCGGCCGGCCCGAGGATTATCCGATCAACGACGACGACTCGCCGATCAAGGTCGTCAATTTCAACGGCGTCGGCGGCTCGACGGTGATGTACACGGCGCACTGGCCGCGGCTGCACCCGACCGACTTCAAGGTGAAGACACTCGACGGTGTCGCCGACGACTGGCCGATCGACTACGACGCGCTCACCCCGTTCTTTGAAGAGAACGACCGCATGATGGGCGTCTCGGGGCTCTCAGGCGATCCCTTGTCGCCGCTGACCCATCCGCCGATGCCGCCGCAGCCGCTCGGCCTTTCCGGCCCCCTGATCGGCAAGGCCATGAACAAGCTCGGCTGGCATTGGTGGCCGTCGGATACGACGGTCGCGACCACCGACTATGAGGGCAGGGCGCGCTGCATCAATCTCGGCCATTGCACGCCGGCCTGTGCGCAAGGCGCGAAAGCTTCGACCGACATCACCTATTGGCCGCACGCGATCCGCGCTGGCGTCGAGCTCAAGACCCATTGCCGGGTGCGCGAGATCCTGACCAATGACGAGGGCATGGCCACCGGCGTCGTCTATTACGACAAGGACGGCGTCGAGCAATTTCAGCCTGCCGAAGTCGTCATCATCGCCTGCAACGGCGTCGGCACGCCGCGGCTGCTGCTCAATTCGGTATCGAGCAAATTTCCGAACGGGCTTGCCAATTCTTCCGGCCTGGTCGGCAAGAATTTGATGTTCCACCCCTATGCGCAGATCTACGGCTTCGTGAAGGAGCCGACCGATAGCAACCGTGCGCCGCCGACCTGCCTGTGGAGCAAGGAGTTCTACGACACCGATCTTTCGCGCGGCTTCGTGCGCGGCTATGGCATCCAGTTCGGCCGCGGCGCGGGACCCGTGTTCGAGGCGGTGGCGAGCGAGCAGAAGGGCATCCTGCCCTGGGGCAAGGATCATCACCGCGTCTTCCGCAAGCTGAATGGCCACCGATTCCATGTCTCCGCGATCTGCGAGGATCTGCCGGAGGAGCACAACCGCGTCACGCTCGACCCCGTGCGCAAGGACAGCCACGGCATTCCGGCGCCAAAGGTCGACTACAAGCTCAGCGAAAATAGTTTGAAGATGATGGATCACGCGCTGGCGCGCGGCCGGGAAATCCTGGAGACGGCGGGCGCGACCGACATCTGCCTCAACTCGCCGATCCCCTGGGGCGGCTGGCATCTGCTCGGCACCGCGCGCATGGGCACCGACCCCGAGCGTTCCGTGGTGAACGAATGGGGCCGCTCGCATGACGTGAAGAACCTCTTCATCGTCGACGGCAGTGTGTTCGTCACCTCCGGCGGCGTCAATCCGACGTCCACCATTCAGGCCATCGCGCTCTACATCGCCGACCAGATGAAGAGCCGCCTCGCCAATCTCTTCGACTGAGGATTTTCAATGATTGCCGAAAAGTCTCTCACTACGGCGCAACGCGACGATCTCCGCGTCATTGCTGGCATGATGATCCCCGAGAGCGATGAATATAAAGTGCCGGGTGCCGGCGACGCCGCGATCCAGGGTGACATCCTGGCGACGCTCGGCCGCGACACCAAGATGGTCTCTGCTGCGCTCGACCACATCGCAAAGCTTGCCGGCAAGCCGCTCGCCGAACTCGACGACGCCAAGCGCGACGCCGTCGTCACGGAATTCCGCGCCAGCGGCGGCGCGCCGGCGGCAACGCTCGCCCGCGTGATCCTGCAATGCTACTACCGCGACGACCGGGTGCTGCGCTCGCTCGGACTGGAATTACGCGCGCCGTTTCCGAAGGGGCACGTGCTCCCCGAGGGCGACTGGTCGCTGCTCGATCCGGTGAGGGCGCGTGGAGGTAGCCTGCGGCGGGCATGAGGGCTTGCCGTCGACGGCGAACCCAGTGCTCAAGCCTTGTGCAGCTCTTGGGCAGTTGTGTGGCTTGTCGTGATATTTGGATCACAGCCGAGATAGAATCGCTCCGCGGCCCGGCGAAACGCCGGGCGGGGTCGTTGCGCGCTGCGGCAAATCATCCCTAACCTGCGGCATACGGCGCGGCCTTGTTCGTGCGAGCTATACCACGGAGTAGGTGCGAGTCGCGCTGAGCGGGGAAGGCCATGGCCGATATTCGCCACGCGCTTTGGTTCATTGCTATCGCGGGTAGCATCTTCGTCCTCTCGATCGCCTTCGAGTGGGGATATCTGTTCCACCGCGGCAATCGCTCGTCCTATGACCTGCGCGAGGTTCTCGCCAACATCTGCACCGGCATCATGTACAAGGGCCTCGACGGGGTCATCGTGGCGCTGTTCGTCACCTGGGCCTATGACGACGTGGTCAAATTTGGCTTGCCGGTCCATTTTTCCAGCACGCCGGTGAAAATCGCGGCTGCGTTTCTGATCACGGACATCACCTATTTCGCGCTGCATTGGCTGATGCACAAGACGCGCTATGGCTGGTCCTCGCATGTCACGCACCACAGCTCGACCCGCTTCAACCTGGCCGCCGCACTGCGTCAGAACTTCCTGTTCGACCTCAGCGGGCTCGTGATCCTCTGGTGCCTGCCGATGGCCCTGGTCGGTTTCGACAGGATGACGGCGGTGGTGGCGATCGAGCTCAACCTGGCCTACCAGTTCTTCATCCACACCGAGGTCGTCGACCGCCTGCCGGCCTGGTGCGAGGCCATCTTCAATACGCCGTCACACCACCGGGTGCACCACAGCGACGTTCCCGGCGAGATGGAAAGCAATCTCGGCGGCGTTCTGATTGTGTGGGACCGCTTGTTCGGTACGTTTCTGGATGAGCGTGATGTCGGAAAAATCAACTACGGAATACCGCACCGTCCGCTGCAAACGCTCAACCCCCTGCGTCTGAATCTGGAAGAATGTTTCAGGATGTGGCGCGACGTCTGGCGCAACAGGGACATCAGCCTGTTGTGGAAGCACCCGGATTGGCTGGAGGATGACTATCATCGGCGCACCGGCGCGACGCTGCGATTGCGACCGCCGGCCGACGCGGTGCCGGTGGCGCATCAGCCCCAAAGCGCGATAAGATTAAGTTGAATCTTTGTCGCGCTTCAGGTTTCGATGGAGCATGATCTCTGCGCAAACGCTCTGCGTTTGTCGCGAGGGAAAACCGCTGCACACTTTGCGCTAGCGCGGCCCTTCGGGTCCGGATCATGCTCTAGGCTATGCTTGGCAAAACCTGCATCATAACTGGCGCGACCTCCGGTATCGGACAAGCTGCTGCTTTCGCACTTGCCGGCAAGGGTGCTCGCATCGTGATCGTGGCACGCGACCGGCGGCGCGCGGATGTCACGCTCGACAAGCTTCGTGCGATCAATCCGAACGCCGCGCACCGGGCCTATCTTGCCGATCTGTCCGGGATTTCGGAGATGAAGCGGGTCGCGGCGGAGATCTCCGCAAGCGAGCCCCGTATCGACGTGCTGATCAACAATGCCGGCGCGCTGTTCAGCTATCGCAAGACGACAGCCGACGGTTTCGAACGGACTTTCGCGCTGAACCACCTGGCCTATTTTGTCCTCACCCACGGCCTCATCGAGCGGGTGCGGGCCTCGGCGCCCGCGCGGATCGTCAATACCTCGTCCGGGATCCACAAGCGTGCACGGCTTGACCTCGACGATTTGCAGTGCTCGCGCGGCTATGACGGCGTCACCGCATATGAACGATCCAAGCTGTGCAACGTGCTGTTTACGCGCGAGCTCGCCCGTCGCCTGACCGGTACCGGCGTCACAGCGAATTCGTTTCATCCGGGTCTTGTCGCTAGCCGCTTCGGCAATCGCAGCAACGGCCTGTTTACGCCGTTGTTCTTCGTGATCAAGACCGTGTTCGGCTTGTCCGCGGAAGCCGGCGCAAGGACACTGGTCTATCTGGCCTCCTCGCCGGAGGTGGGCTCGGTTTCGGGAAAATATTTCGAAAACTGCACGGAGGTATTGCCAGGCCGATGGGCCGAAGATGATGAAGCTGCGGCCCGGCTCTGGCGCGAATCGGCTGGCATGACCGATATCGATTGGTAAGGCCTGCGGCGACATTTGAGCCGCGTGCGATAAGCGTTTGCGATGACGGCGCGCCCGTGCCAAGGTTCGCACGAACAGAACATCGGACAAAAAGTTCGGGAGGATTCGATGGTGGACTCGGGCGGCCATTGGCCGGGCAAAAAGCCATTCCGCAGGCCGGAGCCACCGCCAAGCCATTCCGGCGTCACCCGCCGCAGCCTGCTTGCGACCGCAGCGCTTCTGATCACGACGTCAGGTGTTTCCGCGCGCATCGTCACCAAGGTGCTGCCGTGGAAGCCGAACGAAGCCTATCCCGTGACGCCGGTCGTGCCCGGCGGCTATCTCTTTTTCACCGCCAATGAAGCCGCTGTTGTCGACGCCTTTGTCGACCGATTGATTCCGACCGATGAGCTCGGTCCCGGCGCCAAGGATGCTGGTGTCACCACCTTCATCGATCGCCAGCTCACCGGTCCCTATGGCGGGCATGACTGGCTCTATATGCAGGGGCCGTTCTCGTCCAATCCGCTGCCGACGCAGGGACTGCAATCGCCGCTGACGCCGCGCCAGCAATATCGACTGGGGCTCGCCGCGCTCGAATCCTATTGCAACACGACCTTCTACCGCGGCTTTATCCAGCTCAAGCCCGAGGAACAGGACACGCTGATCGCGGGTCTCGAGAAGGGCGAAGTGCAGCTCCCGAATTTCTCGAGCAAGATGCTGTTCAACGCCATCCACGGCAACACCATCGAGGGCTACTTCGCCGATCCCATCTATGGCGGCAATCGCGACATGGCGGGCTGGAAGCTCGTCGGCTTCCCCGGCGTGCGCTACGACTTCCGCGACGTCCTCGACAACCCGAACAAGCCCTATACGCTGCCGCCGGTCGGCATGCAGGGACGTCCGGCCTGGGGAGCACGCTGATGGTCCGCCGTCTCCCGCGCAAGGATGTCGTCATTGTCGGTCTCGGCTGGACCGGATCGATCCTGGCTTACGAGCTTTCACATACCGGCCTGGATGTCGTCGCGATCGAACGCGGACCGTGGCGCGACACCGCGACCGATTTCAACATCGGCACCGCCGCCGACGAACTGCGCTACGCGGTGCGCCAGGATATCTTCCTGCGCCCGAAGCAGGAAACGCTGACCATGCGCAACAACCCGTCGCAGACGGCGTTGCCGATCCGCAAATGGGGCAGCTTCCTGCCGGGCAATGGCGTCGGCGGCGCCGGCGTGCATTGGAACGGCCAGACCTGGCGTTTCCTGCCCGACGATTTCCGCATCCGCAGCCATTACACCGAGCGCTACGGCGAGGCGTTCCTGCCGGAAGGCAATCACATTCAGGATTGGCCGGTGAGTTTTGAAGAGCTCGAGCCCTATTACGACAAGTTCGAGCGCGTGGCGGGCATCTCCGGCAAGGCCGGCAATATCAAGGGCCAGATCCAGTCGGGCGGTAATCCGTTCGAGGGTGCGCGCGAGCGCGACTATCCGACGCCGCCGATGAAGCAGGGCTATCAGCAGGAGCTGTTCACGCAAGCCGCCACCAAGATGGGCCTGCATCCATTTCCGCGGCCGTCGGCGAACCTCTCGGCCGCCTACACCAATCCCTACGGCTGCAGCATGGCGCCGTGCACCTTCTGCGGCTTCTGCGAATGGTTCGGCTGCGCCAATTATTCAAAATCCTCGCCGCAGACCTGCGTGCTGCCGGCGCTGATCCGCGAACCGACCTTCGAGGCGCGCACCGAATGCGAGGTGACGAAGGTCAATCTCACCGTCGACGGCAAGATGGCGACCGGCGTCACGTATGTCGATGCCAATGGCGAGGAGTGGGAGCAGCCTGCCGACCTCGTGCTGGTCTGCGCCTACGCGCTGTTCAACGTGCGGCTGTTGCTGTTGTCCGGCATCGGCAAGCCCTATGATCCCGTGAAGGACGAAGGCGTGGTCGGACGCAACTACGCCTATCAGACCGGCTCGGGCTCGCAGGCCTTCTTCGAGAACGTGCAGTTCAATCCGTTCGCGGCCGCGGGCTCTACCGGCGCTGCACTCGACGATTACAACAGCGACAATTTCGATCACGGCCCGCACGGCTTTGTCGGCGGCGCCTCGATCACCTGCGCCCATACCAATGGCCGGCCGATCCTGTTTCACCCGACGCCCGCGGGCACGCCGGCCTGGGGCAGCGCCTGGAAGAAGGCGGTGCACGACAACTATCAGCGCGTCGCCAATATCGGCGCGCAGGGCAGCGTGATGAGCTATCGCAACAACTATCTCGACCTCGATCCGACCTACAAGGATGCGCTCGGCCGCCCCCTGATGCGCATGACCTTCGACTATCAGCCGAACGAGCAGAAGATGGCGAACTGGATGGCCGCGCGTTGTGACGAGATCGCGAAAGCCATGGGCGCCAAGACGACGCAGGTCAATCCCCTTCGCGTGCCCTGGAATGTCGTGCCGTACCAGAGCACGCACAACACGGGCGGCGCCGTGATGGGGAGCGATCCCAAGACCAGCGTGCTGAACCGCTATCTGCAGTCCTGGGACGTGCCGAATGTGTTCGTGATGGGTGCCTCCGCATTTCCGCAGAACGCCGGCTACAACCCGACCGGCACGGTCGGCGCGCTGACCTATTTGGGGCTGGACGGCATCTTCAATTATCTGAAGTCGTCCGGCCCGCTGGTGCAGCCGTGAGGATGGAGCGGATCATGCGGCTGCGCCATCTTCTCGTGCTGTTGCCGTTGCTCGCGATAGGTCGCGCCGCTGCCGATCCCGACAATTATGTCTCTATCGAGCGCGGCAAGACGCTTGCGACCGCCGGCGATTGCATCGCCTGCCACACCGCAAGCGGCGGGCAGCCCTTTGCCGGCGGGCTCGCATTGCAGACGCCGTTCGGCGCAATCATGACGCCGAACATCACGCCGGATAATCTGACCGGCATCGGAAGATGGTCGAAGGACGATTTCGCGCGCGCCATGCATGAGGGCAGGCGGCCGGGCGGCAGCTATCTCTATCCGGCGTTTCCCTACCCTTATTACGCGAAGGTTTCGCGCAGCGATCTCGACGCGATCTACGCCTATTTGCAGACGCTGCCGCCGGTCGAAAACCGCGTCAACCGCAACATGCTGCCGTTCCCGTTCAACATTCGCCTGTCGATGGCCGGCTGGAACGGGCTGTTCTTCACGCCGGGCGAGTTCAAACCCGATCCGAAACGCTCGGACGAGTTCAACCGCGGCGCCTATCTGGTTGAAGGCCTCGGCCATTGCGGTGCCTGCCATACGCCGTTCAATTCCTTTGGCGCGAGCCAGAACGGCAAATATCTGCAAGGCAACCAGATCGACAACTGGACCGCACCCAACATCACCAACGACATGCAGGCGGGCCTCGGCAAATGGACGGTTGCCGACATCGTGCAATATCTGAAGACGGGACAAACGCGCTTCAGCCTCGCCAGCGGACCGATGAAGGACGTGATCGAAAATTCGACCTCGAAGATGGCGGATGCCGATCTCAAGGCGATCGCGGTTTATCTGAAGGAGCGGGGTGCCGCAGGACCGCCGGCACCTAGCCCGTTGGCGTCTTCCGACGCGCGCATGCAGATGGGCGAGGCGGTGTTCGTCGATACCTGCTCCGCCTGCCATATGCGCAGCGGCGACGGCGTCGAGCATCTGTTTCCAAAGCTCGCCGGCAATGTGGTCGCGACCCAGGACGATCCGGCGAGCCTGATCCGCATCATCATCGCTGGCGGCCGCGCGGCCTCGACCGACACCACGCCGACCGCGCCGTCCATGCCCTCGCTCGGCTGGCGCCTCGGTGATGAGCAGATCGCCGCGGTCGTGACGTATGTGCGCAACAGCTGGGGCAATGCGGCATCACCGGTCTCCGCGGAGACGGTAAAGGCCGAGCGCGCCAGGGTGACTGGCGCCGGCGATTAGCTTCGGCTGCTGCGGTAACGACGGTGCATCTCTCCCCTTGTGGGGCGAGGTCGAATTGCGAAGCAATTCGGGTGATGGGTCTGTCTCCGCGAGTTCAACTTCGTTTCGTGCCCGGGGATGCAGACCCCTCATCCGGCGCCATAGCCGATGCTCCGCATCGGCGTTTTATTAGCTTAGAACGGCGGCCGAAGGCCGCCTACGCCACCTTCTCCCACAACAAGGGGAGAAGGACGTCCGGGCTCGCGGCTGCGGTCGAGCAGCCTATTTGGCGCCCTTGCGCCACCGCCGCCCGGTAACCATCTGACAAGCCCAAAGGAAGTTAGCCATGTTGGATTTTACCTCTGACGCCGCCGCCGACGGCCTGCCGGCCGCGAATGAAGCGCCCGTCAACGACCAATCGCTGCTGGACGCCTATTCCAATGCCGTGATCGACGTGACCGAGCGCGTCGGCCCCGCCGTCGTGCGCGTCGAAACCGGGCCGAAGGTCCGCAATGCGCGCGAGCGCGGCGGGCTCGGCTCGGGCATCGTGATCTCGCCCGATGGGCTTGTCCTGACCAACAGCCATGTCGTCGGCTCGGCCAAGGAGATCAGGCTGCGCGACACCGAGGGCTTTGACACCGAGGCGCATGTGCTCGGCGTCGATCCCGACACGGATCTGGCGCTGTTGCGCGCCGACGGCGCACGCGAATTACGCTATGCCGCGCTAGGCAATTCCAAGCGGCTGCGGCGCGGCCAGCTCGTGGTCGCGATCGGCAATCCGCTCGGATTCGAATCGACGGTCACCGCCGGCGTGGTGTCGGCACTGGGCCGGTCGATCCGCTCGGTTTCGGGCCGGACCATCGAGGACGTGATCCAGACCGATGCCGCGCTCAACCCCGGCAATTCCGGCGGCGCCTTGGTGTCGTCGAACGCCGAGGTGATCGGCATCAACACCGCGATCATCAACGGCGCGCAGGGCATCTGCTTTGCGGTCGCGAGCAACACCGCGCAGTTCGTGCTGTCGGAGATCATCCGCCACGGCTATGTCCGCCGCGCCTATATCGGCGTCTCCGGCCAGACCGCGCCGGTGCCGCGGCGCCATGCCGTCGTCGCCGGAGTCGAGAACAAGATGGGCGCGCTGCTCATGAACATCGAGCCGGATAGTCCGGCGGCAAAGGCCAGCCTGTTGCCGGGCGATGTCGTGGTCCGGCTCGACGGCGTCGACATCAACGGCGTCGATGATTTGATCCGCGTGCTGGACCGCGATCGGATCGAGAAGACGCTTGCGATGGACGTGCTGCGGCTGGGGAGGCTGCGGGCGATCGACATCCATCCGGTGGAGCGGAAGCCGGCGAAGGTTGTGGCCCCGTAACCAACCGTCATTGCGAGGAGCGAAGCGACGACGCAATCCATAGCGCCGCAAGCGGTGAGATGGATTGCTTCGCTTCGCTCGCAATGACGGAAGCTACTCCGCCGCTGCCGCGTACCGGCTGTTCTCGAGGTCGGCTTCCAGCCGCGCTCTTTCGGCCGCCGCCTTCCTGATATTCTCTTCCTTGACATGGCCGTAGCCGCGGATCGTCTCGGGGATGCGGGCGATCCTGGCCAGCAGTGGGATGTGCTCGGGCCTCAGCACGGCGGTGCGCTGGTCAATCATCGCGAAATAGTCCTCGACCAGTCGGCGTTCGGTCTTGCGCTCCGCGGTGCGGCCGAACAGATCGAAGGCGGTGCCGCGCAAAAATTTCAGTTTTGCCAGGAGGCCGAACGCCTTCAGCATCCAGCCGCCATATTCCTTCTTCATCAGATGGCCGCTTCGATCGCGCTGCGCAAAGATGGGCGGGGCGAGGTGGAATTTGAGCTTGAAGTCGCCGTCGAACTTCTCGGATAGCTTTCCGGCGAACGAGCCGTCGGTATAGAGCCGTGCGACTTCGTATTCATCCTTGTAGGCCATCAGCTTGGACAGGTTCTTCGCGACCGCCTCGGTCAGCTCCGTGGAGGCGGGGGCCGCGGCACTCTCGGCGCCGCGGACCTTGTTGACGGCGGCAAGGTAGCGATCGGCGTAGGCCTTGTCCTGATAGGCCGTCAGGAAATCCGCGCGCAGCGCGATCTGCTCGTCCAGCGTCTTCGCCGGGGCACCGGCGCGGCTCTTGAACTGGATCACGCTTTTGACCCGCGACATGTCATGCGCGGCAAGCCGGCCCCAGCTAAACGCCTGCTTGTTCATCTCGATCGCGGCGCCGTTGATCTCGATGGCACGGAGCAGCGCTTCCAGCGACAGCGGGATCGCGCCCTTCTGGAAGGCGAAGCCGAGCATGAAGGGATTGGTGGCGATGCTGTCGCCCATCAGCGCCGAGGCGATGCCGGTGGCGTCGAGGATTTCCAGATTGCGCTCACCAATGGCGTCACGCAACGTGGTCTGCATGGCGCCAAGCTCGAAATCGATATCGGGGTTTTGGACGAAGCTCGCGGTCGGCTGCAAATCGGCGTTGACGAAGGCCTTGGTCGTGCCGCGTTCGACGCGGGAGAGGGCGGTGGTGCCGGCCGACACCACCATGTCGCAGCCGAGGATGAGATCGGCGCCGCCATTGGTGATGCGGACGGCGGAAAGCTGCTCCGGTCTGTCGGCGATGCGAACATGGCTCATGACCGCGCCGTTCTTCTGCGACAACCCGGTGAAGTCGAGTGCCGAGCAGCCCTTGCCGTCGACATGGGCGGCCATGCCGAGCAGGGCGCCGACGGTGATGACGCCGGTGCCGCCGATCCCGGTGACGAGGATGTTGTAGGGTTTGTCGAGCGCCGGAGGCGTCGGCAATGGCAGGTCGGCGAAGAGCTGGCCCGAATCCACCGCCGAGTTCTTTAGCCGCTTCAGCGAGCCGCCATGCACGGTAACAAAACTCGGGCAAAAGCCCTCGACACAGGAGTAATCCTTGTTGCAGTTCGACTGGTCGATCTGACGCTTGCGGCCGAATTCGGTGTCTAGCGGCTGCACCGAGACGCAGTTGGAAGTCTGCGAGCAGTCGCCGCAGCCTTCGCAGACGAGATCGTTGATGAAGACACGCTTGGGCGGATCGGGATAGAGGCCGCGCTTGCGGCGGCGGCGCTTTTCGGCGGCGCAAGTCTGATCATAGATCAGGATCGACAGGCCCTTCACCTCGCGCAGCTCGCGCTGCAACGCGTCCATGTCGCGGCGGTGATGGACCGTCGCGCCCTGCGGGAAGTAATTCGCGGGATATTTGCCGGGATCGTCGGAGACGATCGCGAGCCGCTTGGCGCCCTCGGCCCAGACCTGGTGGGCGATCTGCGCGACATTGAAGCCGCCTTCGGCCGGCTGGCCGCCGGTCATCGCGACCGCGTCATTATAGAGGATCTTGTAGGTGATGTTGACGCCGCTGACGGCCGCGGCGCGGATCGCGAGCAGGCCGGAATGAGTATAGGTGCCGTCGCCGAGATTCTGGAAGATATGTTGCTCGCTGGTGAAGGGCGCCTGCCCGATCCAGTTCGCGCCCTCGGCGCCCATGTGCGTAATGGTGTCGGTGCGGCGCGCGGGGATATAGAGCGCCATGCCGTGACAGCCGATGCCGGCCATGGCGCGGCTGCCCTCGGGCAGCTTGGTCGAAGTGTTGTGCGGGCAGCCCGAGCAGAAGAACGGCGTCCGCTGCAGCGAGATCGGCGCGTGACCTTGCGCCGGCTGGTCGAAGGCGACGAGCCGGGCGAGGCGCTGCTCGAGCAGGGGGCTCTGGTGCCCGAGCCGGCGCAGCCGCGCCACCAGGGCGGAGGCCACGATGGTCGGATTGAGCTCGCCCTCGCTCGGCAGCAGCGGCGCGCCGGTCTCGTCGCGCTTGCCGGCGATGCTCGGTCGCTTCCAGGCGTCGACATTATAAAGAATGCGCATCAGCTGGTCTTCGATGAAGCCGCGCTTCTCCTCGACCACAAGCACATCCTGAAGGCCTTCGGCGAAGCGCCTGGCGCCGCTCTCTTCCAGGGGCCAGGTCAGCGCGACCTTATAGATGCGAAGGCCGAGCTGCTCGGCATCGCGATCGGAGATGCCGAGATCGGCCATCGCTTGCCGCAGGTCGAGATAGGCCTTGCCGGTCGCGATGATGCCAAGCCGGGCCGGCTTGCCGTCGAGCACGATCCGGTCGAGCTGGTTGGCGCGGGCGAACGCCTTCACCGCCTCCATCTTCGCCCCGAACAGCCGCTTCTCGGCCTCCATCGGCGGATCGGGCCAGCGGATGTTGAGGCCACCCGGCGGCATCTCGAAATCATCAGGGATGACCAGGTTGATCCGCGACGGATCGGAAACAATCGAGGCCGAGCTTTCCACCGTCTCGCCGATCGCCTTGAAGCCGACCCAGCAGCCGGAAAAACGCGACAGCGCAAAGCCATAGAGGCCGAGGTCGAGATATTCCTGCAAGGTCGAGGGATTGATGACGGGGATCAGGGCGGCAGCGAACACCTGCTCGCTTTGATGGGCCAGGGTCGAGGACTGGCAGCCGTGATCGTCGCCGGCAAGCGCGAGCACGCCGCCGTGGCGCGAGGTGCCGGCCGAGTTTGCGTGCTTCAGCGCGTCCACCGATCGGTCGACGCCAGGCCCCTTGCCGTACCAGATGCCGAACACGCCATCGGCCTTGGCGCCGGGGAATAGCCCGACCTGCTGGCTGCCCCAGACCGCGGTCGCGGCGAGGTCTTCGTTCAGGCCGGAAACGAAATTGATATCCTGGGTTTGCAGGAAGGTCTTCGCACGCCACAGCGCGTGGTCGTACATGCCAAGCGGCGAGCCGCGGTAGCCGGAGATGAAGCCTGCCGTGTTGAGGCCCGCCGCGCGGTCGCGTTCGCGCTGCAACATGGGAAGGCGGACGAGGGCCTGCACGCCCGAAAGGTAGATTCGCCGGGCTTCGAGGTCGTATTTGTCGTCCAGCCCCACCTGCATCAGCGTCATTTCGTTACTCCGTAAGTCTTCTTGGCGGACGGCTTCTTGGCTGGCGTCGTTCGTCGAAGCGGCGGTAAGTGGAGAAGGATGGGCCACCAATGTCAATATCGCTGGCCCAATCCACTTGCATGGCAGGCTTTGCACATGCGCTTTCTTTACGCTGTCATTCCGGGGCGTCTCGTCGGGGCGAGCTGTGGGGCGCAATTGCGCCCCTGAGAATCTCGAGATTCCCCGATGCGCAATTGCGCATCTGTGGTCTGGTCCTTCGGAGCATCCCGGAATGACGGGCTGCGAGAAATCCCGCTCATTCTTGCGGCTGTTGGCGGCGCGTGTATGCAACGCGCGCCCAGCGTTTGAGCATGCTTTCGTCCGCACAGAGAATAAGCAGATGTAAGCACTCCAACGAAGAGCCTGAAAACACGCGCGATTCTGCCGCCCGCCGGTGCCGTTTCGAATTGTACACAATGGCATGGCGCTTGCAGAACTCTCTTCAAAGAGAGTTCGAGAACTCCCTTCAGAGAGTTCGAGAACTCTGTTTGGAGAGTTCAACCGCCGGGGGGCGTTTTAAATGATGAACTCAAGCTACGCAGCTACAGGGACTGTCATCGCCGAGCCTGAGCCGATCGATATCGATTGGTCCACGACCGCGCTCGTGATCATCGACATGCAGCGCGACTTCATGGAGCCGGGCGGCTTTGGCGAGACGCTCGGCAATGACGTGAGCCAGCTTGCGCGCGCGGTGAAGCCGATCGGCGCGCTGCTATCGGCGGCGCGCGACATGGGCATGCTGGTCATCCACACCCGCGAGGGCCATCTGCCCGATCTATCGGATGCGCCGCCGGCCAAGGTCGAGCGTGGCGCGCCGAGTTTGCGCATCGGCGATCCCGGTCCGATGGGCCGTATCCTGATCCGGGGCGAAGCCGGCCACGACATCATCTCCGAGCTCTATCCGCTCGACAGCGAGATCGTGATCGACAAGCCCGGCAAGGGCGCGTTCTACGCCACCGAGCTCACGGACGTCCTGACCAAGTACGGCATCGAGAATCTGCTGGTGTGCGGCGTGACCACCGAGGTCTGCGTCAACACCACCGTGCGCGAGGCCAACGACCGCGGCTATCGCTGCGTCGTCATCTCGGATGGCTGCGCCTCCTACTTCCCCGAATTCCACGAGATGGGTCTGAAAATGATCAAGGCCCAGGGTGGCATCTTCGGCTGGGTCGCGGACTCGGCCGCGGTTCTCAAGGCAATGCAAGCGGAGACGTCGAATAATCTGAAAGCAGGAGCATCACGATGAGCGGGACGGCAACAGTAGTTAAATCCGACTTCAAGCCGGCAATCTGGACGCCGGGCGACTGGAACGCATTCTTCGGCTTCGGCACCAACATCCTGGTCAACATGCTGGTGCTGACCGGCCTGTTGCGCTTCGTGCTCAAGATGCCGGACTCTCTGGTGTTCGGCCGCATTCTGCCCGCGCTGGGGCTGATGTTGTGCCTCTCGACGTTCTACTACGCGTTCCTTGCCTATCGGCTGGCGCAAAAGACCGGCCGCACCGATGTCTGCGCGCTGCCGTCGGGCGTCAGCGTGCCGCACATGTTCATCGTCACCTTCGTGATCATGCTGCCGGTGACGCTCAAGACCGGCGATCCCATGAAGGGTTGGTCGGCGGGCCTGGTGTGGGTGTTCTTCCAGAGTTTTATTCTGATGATCGGCGGTTTCATCGCGCCATTCATCCGTAAGATCACGCCCCGCGCCGCGCTGCTCGGCACGCTTGCCGGCGTCTCGCTGACCTTCATCGCGATGCGGCCGGCGCTGGAGATGTACATGACGCCGCAGATCGGCCTGGTCTGCTTCGCCGTCATTCTGGTGAGCTGGTTTGGCGGCGTGAAATATCCGCGCGGGATCCCGGCCGGCCTGGTGGCGATCGTGGTCGGTATGATCATCGCGTGGGGCTCGAACCTCTTCGGCCTCGGTCTCGGCGGACTGAGCGTAAAGGGGCTTGGCGACGCCTTCGCCAATTTCGGCTTCTCGCTGCCGATCCCGGCCGTGAACACCGTGTTCTCGGGCTTTGAATATCTCGGCGTCATCCTCGTGACCGCGATTCCCTTTGGCATCTATGACCTCGTCGAGGCCATGGACAATGTCGAAAGCGCGGAAGCTGCCGGCGACGAATACCCGACCACGCGGGTGCTGACCGCCGACGGCATCGTCAGCCTGATCGGCTGCCTGATGGGCAACCCCTTCATCAACGCGGTCTATATCGGCCATCCCGGCTGGAAGGCGATGGGCGGCCGGATCGGCTATTCGGCAGCGACCGGCGTGATGGTGATCGTGCTGTCCTGGCTCGGCATCATCTCGGTGCTGCTGGCCTTGGTGCCGGTGGTCGCGATCTCGCCGATCCTTCTCTATATCGGCATGCTGATGACGGCGCAGGCATTCCAGACCACGCCGCTCAAGCATGCGCCCGCGATTGCGCTCGCCTTCACGCCGCATCTGGCGGCCTGGGCCAAGCTGTTGATCGACACCATGCTCAACTCGACCATGAATGCGGCAGCCACCGTTGGCGGGCTCAGCGCCGACAAGGCGGCTGCGGTCAAGGCGGCCGCCATCGCCGCGCTGCCGCAACAGGGCGTACTCTATAAAGGCCTGGAAGTGATGGGCGGCGGCTCGATCCTGGCCGGCCTCGTGCTGGGCGCCGTCGGCGTGTTCGTGATCGAGCGCGATTTCGTCAAGGCCTCGGCCTTTGCGTTATCGGGCGCCGTACTCACCTTCTTCGGCTTCATGCATGGTGAATCGGTCGGACTCAATGTCACACCGGCCGTGGCGCTGGCTTATGCCGTGGTGGCGGCCGGGCTGTTTGCGGTGAGTAAGCTCGAGTCCACCGAGCACTATGTCGCCCATCCGGAGATGTCGGCTGCGCCCGCGGAGTAGGGGCAGGAGGAATCAGGAATGCACACGGCTTCCTGATAGCGCTGCCTCGGCGGCATCGCCGATCGCCGCGTAGATCTCATGGAGATCTTCGGCCGTGACGCAATAGGGAGGCATCACGTAGATCGTGTTGCCAAGCGGACGCAGCAGAAGATTCCGACCGCGGAACACGGCCTGAAGCGTCGGGCCCACGCTCGAAAGATAACCGCGGTCGGGCACGATCAGATCGAGCGCCGTTATCGTGCCGATCCGCCGCACGTCTTTAAAGCGCGGATCGGTACGGAAAGGCTCGATTTCCCGTTCCTGCATCCCGGCAACGGCCGCGACCCGATCCATGACCGCCTTGTCTTGCCACAGGTCCAGATTTGCCTTGGCGGCGGCGCATGCGATCGGGTTGGCCGTATAGGAGCTCGAATGAAAG
>Ga0210401_10002643_pt1 | contig 19703 bp, 21 predicted proteins | sample IncBWH32MmetaG_FD_150866 | JGI IMG/M metagenome (GOLD analysis project Ga0210401, IMG submission 150866) | Forest soil microbial communities from Barre Woods Harvard Forest LTER site, Petersham, Massachusetts, United States - Inc-BW-H-32-M | ecosystem: Environmental > Terrestrial > Soil >... | reverse complement strand
TCACATCCTGTTTATTGCGGCTGGCGCATTCCACGTCACCAAGCCGTCCGATTTGATTCCGGAATTGCAGGGGCGCTTGCCGATTCGGGTGGAGTTGCAATCGCTGAAGGAAGAAGACTTCGTCCGCATTCTCACGGAGCCCAAGAATGCGCTCATCAAGCAATACATCGCGCTGCTCGAAACCGAAGGGTTGAAGCTCAACATCACGGAAGATGCCGTCGAGACCATCGCTAAATTTGCCACCAGCGTCAACGAGCAGACGGAGAACATCGGGGCCCGGCGCCTTCATACCATCCTTGAAAAAGTACTTGAGGAGCTTTCGTTCGAGGCTTCCGACCTGAAAAAGAAAAATGTGAAGGTGGACGCGGCGTACGTGAACAAACAGCTCGCTGAAATCGTCAAGAACCAGGATTTGAGCCGCTACATTCTGTAAGACGGGCTGTAAGGCGAGACTCGCTCAAACACGAACCCGAAAATGGACCATCGAAACTCGCGGACACCGCCCACGCGAATGCCGGTCGACCGTTCGTGGACCAATTTACTTTGGTGCCCCGTTTGGACGACGGGGAAAAGATTTAACACAGAGGGCACAAGGGTCAGAGCACAGAGGGCACTGAGCGCGAAAGCGCTCGGCCGGGTACCGACTTGTTTCGGTTCTCGTCTTTCGACTTTCGATTGCGCAGTTTCGATTCTCGGCCTCGTGTTTTTTCTCGCGGGGTGTGGCGCGCCTGGGGATCCCGTTGCACCTTCGCCGCCGATTCCAGTCGCCGTCACGGACCTTGCCGGCCGTCAAGCTGGCGACGCCGTGCAGCTTACCTTCACCATGCCGACCAAAACGATCCGTGGTGCGCGCCTTACCGAACCGCCTGCCATTGAGGTCTTACGCGGCGCGACTAAGGCCGACGGCACGCCGGACGCCAATTCGTTTCGCATCGTAGACACCATTCCCGGCGCGCTTGCCAAGAAATATGAAGCCGATGACCATATCCAATTCCTCAGCGCAGTCGCCCCGGACGAGACGCGTACTCATCCGGGCGGCACGCTCGTTTACCGCGTGCGGACCCGCGCCTCCAAAAAGCGGGCATCTGTCGATTCCAATGCTGTTTCTGTGCGGGTTTTCCCCGTGCCGGAACGCATCGCGTCCATCCAATCGAAAGTGAACGAGACGTCCATCGACTTGAGTTGGCCGGCGCCTACGCGAACGTCCGGCGGCGATCCCATCGCAATCTCGGAATATCACGTTTACCGCGGGCAGCTCGATCCCCGGGCACACGACCCCGCCACGAAGGACGTTCTGCATGAAAAATGGATCGCGCCATTAACTTTGCTCGCTGCCTCTGGCACGCCCGAATACCGCGATACACAATTCGACTTCGGCGAGACTTACGTGTACGTGGTCCGCAGCGTCACTACGGTTGCGGGAAATCCGCTGGAGTCCAGCGATTCCGATCCGCTCGTGCTCGCTCCGGTGGATACGTTTCCGCCGGCTACTCCGCAAGGCCTAGTCGCGGCGGTGCTGTCGAATCCGAACGGTAACGCACCGGAAATCGATCTTTCGTGGTCGATCAACGCCGAACCGGATCTAGCCGGCTATCGCGTCTATCGTAGCGAGCAGGAAAACGACAAGGGACAGTCCGTTACGCCGGACTTGTTGCTCTCCCCAGCGTATCGTGATACTTCTTTAGCCCTCGGCCATCAGTATTGGTATCGCGTGACTGCCGTCGACCGTTCCGGCAACGAGAGTGCGCCCACTCCGCCAGTGGCTGCCGACGTCGCGCAACATTCCCCGTAGTCCCGGGTTTAATCTTCGACCGAAACTGGGAGGCCCCGCCGTGATGCGGGCCACTATGCGGGTTGACAATCGTTTTACAGACAACGAATTGGCTCTCGTCTTGCGGGATTCAGGGGTGCGTACGGGAGTGTGTTCGGGCGTAGGTCTGGCCATCACGTTGGTCGCCTGGGTATACGTTGCCAATCGTGTTGCGGCCCTCGAACACGTGGCGTTGCAGCGTAACATCATTGCCGCCGCGGTCTTTGGCGTGTTCTTTCTCGTGCCCGTGGTTCGGTTCATGTGGCGGCCCGGGCGGCTGCTGGTTTCCAGCCTGATTGCCTGGAGCATTCTTACGTTCACGTACCGCGGGCTATCCATGCTTTTCGGCGCGCTTGGTGAACGGTACAGCGCGGTTCAAATTTTCACCTTGGGCGCCATCGTGTGTATGATATTGGCGACGCTCTCTTGGATCGGCACGTGCATCTGGAGAGTTCGAGAATCGTATATGTCTAACCATCGGGTATCGCACTCCAACCATCACCTATGAAATTTTGCCGGTTTCTGCCGCTGGACACTTCCATCGCGCGGCCTGCTACTCCTCTCTATGGCCTGCTGGAGAACGGGCAGGTCTGCGAACTCTCGGGCGCGCCCTGGGGAAAATGGTCGCGCACGACCCACACCTGGCCGCTCCCAGACGTGCGCCTTGCCGCGCCCGTCGTGCCGGGGAAAATTGTCTGTGTCGGCCGGAACTATGCAGCACACGCCGCCGAACTCGGCAACGAACTCCCGAAAGAGCCGATGATCTTCCTCAAACCGTCGTCTTCGATCATCGGTCCTGGCGAACCGATTGTGCTGCCCATCTTCTCGCAGCGCATCGAACATGAAGCGGAGCTCGCTGTTGTGATCGGGCGCCGCTGTTCGCACCTGACCGACTCGGACGACGCTCTCGAAAATGTCCTCGGATATACCTGCGTCAATGACGTTACCGCGCGCGACTTGCAGAAGGCCGATGTGCAATTCACGCGGGCCAAAGGCTTCGACACCTTTTGTCCCGTCGGGCCACACATCGAGACCGATCTCGATCCTACGGATGTGCTCGTCGAAGCCCACGTCAACGGCGCGCTGCGTCAGTCCGGCAGCACTTCGCTCATGTCGTATCCATGCGAATTTCTCGTCCGATGGATATCCCAGATGATGACGCTTTATCCGGGGGATGTAATCTCCACGGGCACTCCTGCTGGTGTCGGCCCGCTCGTCGCGAACGACGTCGTGGAGGTATCGGTTGCGGGAATCGGAGTGTTGCGTAATCCGGTGCATGCCCCGCAAGCGTAACGCGCGTCTCACGTCCGGTTTCGGTAGAATACGCATTCGTGAGGGATTTTCGGGCTGACCAAATCTCTCCGGATGAACGTGGACGAGACTGCCTCTGCAATGAATGCGGTCCTCGCGCGATTCAATTCATGGATACTTAGGGAGTTTGTCGAAGACAATGTTTGCTGATTGGAGAGTCGCGGTCGGGATGGGTGCTGCAGCTGTTGCCGCCATCGCCATGGTGGCTTACGCCTTTTTTCGCCCCGCGGAGCCGCCGGAGGATATCGAACGCAAGAGGCGCCTGCAGCTGAACCAGATCGGACGGATCGCGGAAGGCCAGGTTGTTGAACTGGTCGAGCATCCGCCGGAGGAACCCGCGGCTAAACGCATGTTTGGTCCGCGTGCGCAACCGATTCCGGATACGCGGCCGCGGCATCTGGTTTCGTACAGCTACGCCATTTCCGGCGTGACCTATCACACCGCTCAGGACATAACCGGCTTGGAAGGGCAGATCCGCTTCGAGCGCCTGGTTACCGGGCAGCCTGCCAGCATCAAATACGATCCCGCCAACCCTAGCGACTCCATCATCGTTGCCGACGACTGGTCGGGCTTGCGCTAAGTCTGGGGCTCGCTCCGATGGCTGGTGAACCTCGCCGTTCTGATTTCGTTGGGGTTGCGCTATCCTTCTTCGGGACCTTTGGTAGTTGTGCGGTAGCACGAAGAAAATGGGTTGGTAGCTACGCCAGGTTGATCGCCTTCATAAGGCACAGCTCAACAGGCTGCGGAAAAACGCCGCGCTCTCATGAAAAAGATTCTTGCCTCGATCTTTACCACCGTGCTGATTGTCGCGATGACTCTGGGCGCCATGTTCACTCTTGTGACTGCGACTGTTTACGTCACGTCCATCGAATCGCCCGCGCAGCGCGCCGTCGCTATCGGCGCCGAGATCGTTCTGGGTGTAGTTCTGCTTCTCGGCACCACCTGGCTCGCCACGCATCTTGCCGTACGCATCTTCCACAAAAAAGAACCGTCCGCCCCGGGAGAGACTCTTGGCTGAAAACAAATCTGCAACGTCGATCGGCGCAAAGCAGCGGGACCGCATGGAAGAGCTCCGGCGTCTTGACGCGGAAGCCGAAGCGGGTGGCGGCCCGGAACGACGGGAGCGTGAACACAAGGCAGGCAAACTCTCCGCTCGCGAACGTGTCGATTTGCTTCTGGATGAAGGCACGTTCGAGGAACTCGACAAATTTGTGCGTCATCGCTGCGTGGATTTTGGCATGGAGGAGCAGCGGCCTGTGGGCGACGGCTTCATCACAGGTTTCGGCCGGATCGATGGGCGACTGGTTTATGTTTTTGCCCAGGACTTTACGGTTTTTGGCGGTTCGCTGTCGGAAACAAACGCCCTCAAAATTTGCAAGATCATGGATCTGGCCATGCGCGCTGGCGCTCCCGTGATCGGGTTGAACGATTCCGGCGGGGCACGCATACAGGAAGGCGTCGCTTCGCTGGCGGGTTACGCGGACATTTTTCTACGTAATACGCTGGCCAGCGGCGTGATTCCGCAAATCAGCGCCATCATGGGTCCTTGCGCGGGCGGGGCGGTCTATTCGCCGGCGATCACCGATTTCATTTTCATGACGCGCGAGACTTCGTACATGTTCGTCACAGGTCCCGACGTAATCAAGACGGTGACCCACGAGGAAGTCACCAAGCAGGAGCTGGGCGGAGCGATGACGCACAACGCCACAAGTGGCGTGGCTCATTTCGTATCCATCGATGACGCCGATTGCCTGGCGATGATTCGAGAACTGATGAGTTTTTTGCCTGCCAACAATCTGGAAGATCCGCCGCGGCGCGCGACTTCCGATCCCATTGAGCGACGCGATGAATCGCTGAATGCTTTGGTTCCGGAAGATCCGCAGAAACCTTACGACATCAAGGATGCAATTCATTCCGTCGTTGACGACGCGTACTTTTTTGAAGTCCACGAACATTTCGCGAAGAATCTGGTCGTCGGGTTCGCCAGGCTGGATGGGCGTCCCGTGGGCATCGTGGCTAACCAACCCGCTTTCCTGGCTGGGGTGCTGGATATCAACGCGAGCGTCAAGGGTGCGCGCTTTGTGCGGTTCTGCGACGCGTTCAACATTCCGCTGATCACATTTGAGGATGTCCCCGGCTTTCTTCCGGGCACGCAACAGGAGTTCGGCGGCATCATCAAGCACGGCGCGAAGCTTCTGTTTGCTTTCGCTGAGGCTACGGTGCCGAAAATTACCGTGATCACTCGCAAAGCGTACGGCGGAGCTTATTGCGTCATGGCCTCGAAGCACATTCGCACCGACGCCAATTTCGCCTGGCCCTGCGCGGAAATTGCGGTTATGGGGCCGGAGAGCGCGGTCAACATCGTTTACAAACGCGAAATTGAACGCGCGCCCGAGTCCGAGCGGGAGGGTTTGCGACAAGATAAAATCGCGGAGTTCAGGGATCGCTTCGCCAACCCTTTTGTCGCCGCCGAACGCGGATACATTGATGCGGTGATCGAGCCGGCGGACACTCGTTTCAAGGTAATTACTGCGCTGCGCTCGCTTGAGAATAAAAAAGACATTAATCCCAAAAAGAAGCACGGCAACATCCCGTTGTAGCAAATAGTTATCGTAGCGGCTTTCTCAAACCTGGCGGATCCTAGCAGGACGCCATCGGAACGCTTACGTGAGGCAGAAAATCACGCCGCTTCATTTTCAAAGCGTCGGCAATTTGCTGCGATTCGGCGACAGGCGCGCGTGGATCGTTCTTTCCGACGATCACGAACATCGGCTTTTTGATCTTTTCGATGTTGTTCATGGGCGCGATCTTTTCGAGATATTCGCGCATTTTGGGATCGCGGTCGTCGCCGTATTCGACGCGGCGCAAATCGCGCCGGTAGGCTTCTGTGTGTTCCAGGAAGGTCACGAGGTTGGACATGCCGACGATGTCGACGGAGCATCGGATGCGGTCGCTGTAAAACGTCGAGACCGCCAGCGTCATGTGGTCGCCGTAGCTACCGCCGGTAACGGCAATGCGATCGGCATCAAGATCCGGTATCCGGTGGATCCACGGACGTTGGGCACAATCAGGGCGATGCCCATCTCATTGAGGTAATAATTTGCACGAAAGTGATGGCGAAACGCAGATGTCGGAGGAGTTAGAACGGTTTGTTCGAATGAGTTCTACTGACACAAATGAGTGTAGCACATTGTTTACCAGATATTGATAGATAACTGCTGTGGTATTCAAACGGTTGGGCCGCGACACGCTTGAATCCCGGTGACCCGCGAGGTCAACTGATTTAGAAAAGGTGGGGGAAAAAGATTTAACGCAGAGGGCACGGAGATAGGAACACAGAGAGCACCGAGAATGCGAGGAGAGCGTAGTAAGATACGGCCATGACTACGGGAAAAAGCGTGGCGGAATTTCGGGCGCCTAGCGCGGTCGAAGCGCTGTTTAACCGGACATTTGGGTTTCTCGTCGGGTTGGGGATCGGTCCTAAGTTCATTTATCTTTTGCAGGTGCGGGGGCGCAAGAGCGGAAAGATTTACTCGTCGCCTGTGAACGTCATGGAAATCGGGGGAAAGCAAATCCTGGTGGCGCCAAGGGGCCGGGCGCAATGGGTGCGGAACGCGGAGGCGGCCGGAGAAATTACGCTGAAGCGGGGCAGCTACCGGCGGCAGTTCGGGTTGCGGCCCATTGCGGATGCGGGGAAGGCGGAGATTTTGAAGGAATATTTGGATCGGTATGACAGCGCGGTACGCAAGTTTTTCCCTGTGCCGCCCGGGTCGGCTGTTGAATCGTTTCGCGATATCGCGGCGAATTATCCTGTGTTTGAACTTATTGCGCGTTAGGGCGTAGGTTGCTCGGTCGCACCTTGTGGGCGTTTTTGAAATGGCTCGCATGGTTGGTTGGTCCGTTTGTGATTGGAGTCCGATTGGATGACTGGGTCGTCGGAGCACAGGCAGGAGTGCCTGGGCTACTTTTTAGGATTTGCCAGCCAAAGATGGGGCTTCGTTGGCAACAGGCGCGGATTCGTGGAGGCGGAATTCGTTGTGCAGGGCGACTAGCGCGCGCTGCATGGAGTCCTTTTGCACAACTAGCGAGATGTTGTATTCGGAGGAGCCTTGGGCTATCGCCATGATATTCACGTTTTCGCGGCCCAGTGCCGTGAACGTGCGGCCAGCGACGCCGGGGATTCCGCGCATATTCTCGCCGACTACGGCGACAATGGCGATGTCGGGATTGCAGGTGACGTGCTCGACGGTTTGTTCGGCGATTTCTGGAGCGAAGGCGTCGCGTAGGGCTTTGAGCGCGCGCTTTTCGTCGGCGGTGGCGATGACGAAGCAGATGTCGTTCTGCGAAGACGATTGCGAGACGAGAAACACGTTGGTTCGCGTTTCAGCGGTGGCGGCGAAGGAACGGGCGAGGACATCGGGCAGGCCGACAATGCCGGGACCGCCGACGGTAACTAGGGTGACGTCGCGGATGGCGGTGAGGGCCTTGACGCCTCCGCCGGTGGGCATTCCTTCGGCGGTGATCCTTGTGCCGGGCTTCTCGGGTGCGAAGGTGTTGCGGATCCAGACCGGGACGCTTGCGGCGGTGACCGGTCGTAGCGTGTTGGGATGTAGAACTTTGGCGCCGAAGTAGGCGAGCTCGGCAGCCTCGTTGTACGAGATCTCGGAGATGGTGCGGGCTTCCGGCACTAGCCGCGGGTCCACAGTTTTCACGCCGTCAACGTCGGTCCAGATTACCGTTTCTTGCGCGCCGAGCGCGGCGCCCAGAATCGTAGCGGAGTAGTCAGATCCACCTCGACCTAGCGTGGTCTGCACGCCTTCCGGTGTGGCGGCGATGAAGCCGGTGACAACCGGCACAATGCCTTGATCGAGCAGGGGGCGCAGGCGGGCTTCCGCGCGACTGCGGGTGGGGGCCATCAGCGGTTCGGCGCGGCCATGGTGGGAATCCGTAACGATGACTTCGGTGGCGGAAATCGATACGGCGCGGAGGCCTAGTTCGCAAACCGCGGCGGCGACCAGAGGTGCGGAGAGACGTTCGCCGATTCCGGAAATCACGTCGAGAGCGCGCGGGGTTAGTTCGCGAAGCAAAGTGGTGCCCCGGAGCAGGCGTTCGAGTTCGTCGAGAACCTGCTGGCAGGCGGCCGCTACTTTGGCGCGGGCTTGTGTATCGCTTACGAGGGCTTCCAGCGCGGCGATGTGCTGGGTGCGGAGTTCATTGGCCAACGGCGCGATGGCGTCCTGCTCACCGTGTTCGGCGCGGTGGGCAGCCTGGACCAGACGATTGGTGACGCCGCTCATGGCGGAGACCACAACCACGACGGGGTGCTCGGTGGCCGCGGAATGAACGATGCTCGCGACGCGGCGGATGCAGTCGGCGTCGCCGACGGAGGTGCCGCCGAATTTCATGACCTGGAGAGCGGGTTTCATTGGGCATTCAACGAAGCATTTAATTTTCGCACATCATGCGCGGTTCGGCACGACCGAGGAAGGTTGCGTGACGTGATGCTAAAGCAGGCGGTGCAATGGCCGCGCCGTTCTTTGGCCCTCGCGGTGGATTTGGATTGGGTTGACTCTAAACCCCGCGGTCTCGGAGACCGCGGCTACAGGTGCTGGCTCCGCGCTTACGGCTGGGACTTAGATTTGCTGGAGTTTCCAGCGGCCGCGGCGGAACAGGATTATGCCGGCTGCGGCGATGGCTCCTTCGGCGACTACGATGGAGATGAAAACGCCGTTGGAGTGCAAGTGCGCTGGGATGGCCAGGACGTAGGCCAGCGGAATCTCGATGAACCAGAAACCGAAGAGATTCACGATGGTTGGAGTGATGGTGTCACCCGCGCCGTTGAAGGCTTGCAGCATGACCATGCCGTAGGCGTAGCCGATGTTGCCGTAGCTGATGATGCGTAAGCAAGACGCCGCCAGCGGGATGACTTGCGGATCGCTGGTGAACAGACGCACGACCGGCACTGCAAAGATAGCGAAGAACACACCGATGCCACCCAGGAAGAGCATGTTGTAGAAGCCGGTGCGCCAGACGGATTTCGCGGCACGCTCGGGTTGCTTGGCGCCGAGGTTTTGGCCGACGAGCGTGGCTGCGGCGTTGCTGAGTCCCCAGGACGGCAGCAGGATGAAGATCACGATGCGGATGGCGATGGTGTAGCCGGCGAGGGCGGCCGAACCGAAGATGCTGACGATGCGGACGAGGCCGATCCAGCTGGTGTGGGCAATGGCGAATTGTAGGATGCCGGTCAGCGAAACGCGCAGCAAGCGCAGCAAGACGCTGAGATTCAGGCGAATCTGGCTGCGCAAGATGCGGATACGCTCGCTGCCGCGGAGGAGGCGGTAAAACTGGTACAGGACGCCGATGCTGCGGCCGGTGAAGGTAGCGAGCGCCGCGCCGGTGACCCCGAGCTTAGGGAATGGACCCCAGCCGAAGATCAGGCAGGGGTCGAGGATGAGATTGATGATGTTGGAGACCCAGAGCAGGCGCATGGCGATGGCGGCGTCGCCTGCCCCGCGGAAGATGGCGTTGTTGAGAAAAAGCAGCATGATCGCGCCGCTGCCGCCTAAGGCAATGCGCGTGTAGCCGCTGCCGGTGGCGATGATTTGCGGCGATGCACCCATCAACCGGAGCAGCTCCGGCGCGAAGAAAAAGCATGGGACGCCGACGAGAATGGAGACCGCCAGACCGATGGCGATGGCCTGCACTCCCGCGACGGCTGCGCCCTCGGGATCTTTTTCGCCGATGCGGCGGGCGACCATCGCGGTGGTCGATAAGCTGAGGCCTAGACCCACGGCGAAGACCAGGCTGAGCAGAGATTCGGTGAGGCCGACGGTGGCGACTGCGTCAGCACCCAGGCGGCCGACCCAGAAAACGTCGACCACCGCGAAAAGAGACTCCAGCACCATTTCGAGGACCATGGGGATGGCCAAGAGCAAAATGGCGCGATTCAGGCTACCCGTCGTGAAGTCCTGGTGCGATCCGCGGATGGCTTCGCGGATCGATTGCCAGATAGGGATGGGCCTTGGTTCAAGAGTAAGCTGCTGCGTTTCCATGAAAACCTTTGTATTTCTGCACGAAGGCGCCTGAAAAATCGGGCGCGATGGCGCGGCTATAGAAATTGAGAGTTACGACTTAGAGAGACGCAGGTCCGCGAGACTCGCGGATTAGAGGACTGCCGGGATTTGTACGATGACGATCTTCATCTGATTTCACCAGTCATCGTTGGGCCGGCGAAAGGCTTGAGCCGCAACGGAAGAATTCGCGAAGAGTATTGTAGCGAGGACCTGGTATTCGCGCCAGAAGAATTTCTCGCGGAATACAAGGCGCCCGCTTCGGAAAGCGGCCGCTACGACTGCGGGTTGAGGAGGCGGTCGGCGACACTTACGACTTGCGCCATTTCGGCGACGTCGTGGACTCGCACGATGTGCGCGCCGCCGAGAATGCTGGCTGTGACTGTGGCCGCGGTGGCCCAGATGCGTTCTTCGGCGGGAACCGATTCGGTCTTGCCTGTGGCGCGTCCCTTTCCCAGAGCTAACGTTCGGCCGAGAAATCCTTTGCGCGAAGTGCCGACCAGGAGAGGGCGGCCAAGTTTAGCTAGGTCCGAGAGGCGGCGCAGGATTTCGTAATTTTGTTCGAAGCTTTTGCCGAAGCCGATGCCGGGATCGATGATGATTTGCGATTTCGTGACCCCGGCTCTTCTGGCTTTCTGGATCGATGCTCGAAGGCCTTGGGTGATGTCCTTCATCACGTTGCGGGCGAACGGGGCCTTTTGCATGGTGCGAGGCTCGCCGCGCATGTGCATCAGGATCAGTGGGACGCGGCGGCGGGCGGCGACTTCGGCGACGCGCGGGTCGTGGTTGAGGCCGGAGACGTCGTTGATGATTTCGGCGCCGGCGCCGATGGCTATTTCGGCTACGCTGGCTTTGCGGGTGTCGATCGAGATCGGAATTTTCAGTTTGCCGCGGAGCGCTTGCAGGACAGGGAGAAGACGGCGGAGTTCTTCGACAACACTGATGCCTACCGAGCCAGGACGTGTTGATTCTGCTCCAATGTCGAGGAGATCTGCTCCCGCTTTCTGCAAGGAGAGAGCGTGGGTGATGGCGCGGTCCGGAGCCAGGAACTTGCCGCCGTCCGAGAAGCTGTCGGGAGTGATGTTGAGGACGCCCATCAGCAGAGTGCGTTTGCCGAGGACGAGCGTGCGGGTTGGGAGGTGGAGGCGAAAGATTTTTCGGAGGGGCATTGGCGTTGGAACAGTTTAGCGTAGGAGGCGCATTGCGCGGGATCTGAGGGATCTGAGAATAGGAAACGGTGAAAAGATAACGCAGAGGCGCGGAGATGCCTGAGGATCGTGGAGATAAATTCGTGGGGAGGGCGGCATGTATGGCGATACGCCCAGTGAGGACCGATCTAAAGATCGGCCACTACAACACGGCGGTTACTAGTCCAGGTCGAAGTCGCGGATGGGTTTGCCGGCCGGGGCGTCTTTGGCTTTCTTCATGGCTTCTTCGAATTTCTTGGCGAGGATGTCTTCTTTATTGGATTCCTGGAACCAGGAGTCGCGGAATTTGTCTTCGCGCTGGCGATTTTGTTCGGCGAGAATGCCGGCTGCGTCGGTCAGATCGACGCCGGGCCCTGCCTTGGCGGGAGCTTCGTGCGACAGGACCACACCCAGGCCAACATCGATTCTGAGCTTTGCGTGGCAGCAGGGGCAGGCTACTTCAAGAGCGCCATCTGGTTTCTTCGCCATGAGCGTATTCTACCTCTTTTTTTCGGGGAAGAAAGAGGTGGGGTGTTGCGGGTCCTGGCTGTTGGCTGGGCTAGGTAAGGACTGGGGACAATTTGTGCGACGTGGATGATACATAGTGAGGTTGACATCGTGCACAGGCAGGAGTGCCTGTGCTACTTTGGACCCGCCTTGAGGGCTGATGTTGGCTCCTGCCCTCCGGATTCCAAGTTGACGGCTACCTGAGCCAGCCTTTCCAGCTCTGCCCTCAGATTGAGCCAATATTCCGATCCCATCGCCTTCACGAAGCGCTCCTGAGCCGCTCTCCACGCGGGCAAAGAGTCTGCCAGCAGCTTCTCACCCTTCGGCGCCAGGCTTACGAAGCGTTGCCTCTTTACGGCCCTCGGGGACACGGTCAGCACGCCTTCCTTTTGCAATCGTTTCAGACTTCTCGTAAGTGTCGTTGAATCAATAGCTAAGACGGAAGACAGCGCTCCTATGGAGGTTGGCTGCGCTTTGGCGACCGCTACCAGGATCGAGAATTGAGTCGAGCGGATACCCGCGCCTTGGAATGCCTGGTCATAAAGGCGAGTTACGGCGCGGGCGGTGCGGCGAAAGTTTAATGAACCGCAATAGCCAGTGCCATAGAGATCGAGTTCGAGTCGGTCGGGCTTCAAAAGTAAACCTCACAACTTGACATGTATATACATCTCAAGATATGCTTACCCTCCATCGGTTGTCAAGTGGTGGAGAGTTATTCGATCGGGTAGAGGCTTGCGAGCGAGTGGATAGAGGCCTTGACCCAATTCGGTAACGCTATTTCTCTATCCGCTCAAGGGTCTGTTATGAAGACTGAACCTCTTGGCCAGGTTACTCAAGAAGACGCCCGCCGAAACCCAGGGCACGAGGCATGTCAAGACGGTTCGACTTCGCCGACGCAACGCTTGCGTTTGGGCGAGTACGATCTGGACTTGCACCAGCGGCAGTTGTTCAAAGACGGATTGCCGGTGAAAGTGCCGGGCAAGGTGTACCAGGCACTGGTTGCGTTGGTGGAAACTCCCGGCGAGCTGGTGACGCGGGAGGCGCTGCGGGTGCGTTTGTGGCCGCGAGATACGCAACTCAACTACGACGCGAACGTAAACACTACCGTCAACAAGCTGCGACAGATTCTTGGGGACACCAACGAGGAGTCGAAGTTTATCGAGACGATTCCACGGAAAGGCTATCGCTTCATTGCGAACGTGGAATGCATCAATCTACCGGCGACGAACGCGGAGGTGGCCGAGGCCGTGGAACCGAAGGAATCCGCTTGGAAGTTAGCGGAAGCGCCGGAATCTTTGCGGTCAGGTCCCGCAAGAATATGGTTTACCGCGAGTGTGATCGCGCTGGTGATGGCGGCTATTTTGTTTGGCGCGGCGATTACATTGTTCTCCCTCCGATCCGTTCGACCTGAAATGGCTTCGCATCCCGCCGGGCAGGCAACGGACACCACTAGCAAGCCTTGATTTCGTCATCACTAGAGCAGGCTTGCAGAACTGTCTTTGTGCGTTTTGTACGCATCGATTCGCAGCAGTGTGGTGCTAAACACCTTGCCAAATTGGGGCACAGCAATGCTGCGCCCCTACACGATTTCGGTCTAGATTTGTTCTATCAGGAAGATGTTGATTGCGTGCCCAGATTGCCGCGGAGGCCTAGCGCGTCGGCGTTTTCGCGCATGGCGGCGATGCAGAAGGCGATGTGCTCTTCGAGGGGAATGCCGAGTTCTACGGCGCCTTTCCGGACATCGTCGCGAGAGACTCCGCGGGCGAAGGCTTTGTCTTTCATGCGTTTCTTTACTGAGTCAACCTCCAGATCCAAGATGCTTTTCGACGGGCGGACGTAGGTGCACGCGGTTAGGAAACCGGCTAGTTCGTCGCAGGCGAAGAGTGTGTGTTCGAGCGGCGATTGGCGGACTACGCCGGAATAGTCCGCGTGCGAGAGGATGGCGCGGACGGATTCCTCCGGGTAGCCGAGTTCGCGGAGAATTCTTGCGCCCTCGGCGGGATGCTCTTTGTCGGCGGCATGCTCGGCGTTCGGAAAGCGTTCGTAGTCGAAGTCGTGGAGGAGTGCGGTGATGCCCCACAGTTCTTCCTCGGCACCGTTTTTGCGGGCGTAGGCGCGGACGCAGGTTTCCACGGCGAGCATGTGTTTGCGCAGGCTTTCGGATTGCGTGTATTCGCAGAGAAGTTTCCAGGCATCTTCGCGCGTGGGCATAATTCTCCTCAAAAAAAAAGAATGTGTAGTGTACCGCAGGAAAGGCGTGGAGGTCGGATTACAGAGCGTGCTGGTGATTACGCCGGGCGGGGCAAGCCCCCGCGCCTACAACGAGCGTGACGTGTTTTGCGTTAGGGGGCGCGGACTTTCGCTTGTTTCGCCCTGTCCGGGAGAACAGGCGAAACTGGGGCGTAAACCGGGTGAAACAGGGACGCGCGCCTAAAAAAATTCTAAAAATACTCTTGACAGAGAATGCACGGTGCACGATACTCCCCCTCGCGCCAGTTACTGCCTTCCCCCCGAAGTACGTTCCGACGTTCCTCTCCTATCCGCACGCCGGACAAAGTCAGCGAAGGAGTACCGGTGTCCTTACAATTAGAAAAAGAGTCGTTGAATTCATTGGAAATGGATAGGGAAGTCATTCGCTGCAAGACTTGCGGCCTCGTACAATACCGGACGCGCACAGGAAACTGCCGTCGATGTGTGCGCGCATTGCCCCAGCGTTTGGAGTTCCTGATTCCTCCACCGGCACCTGCGGAGGAGACCAACGCTGAAGCCACGCCCGAAAAATTCGCCAACCGCGAGACGGTCGAGAATATCGGCCAGCGCATCCGTCAGTTGCGCGAATCACGCGCGATGACGCAGAGCCAGTTGCAGTCGCGCTCGAAGGTGTCGCGCTCGTATCTGTCGCGCATTGAAAGCGGACAGATGACGCCCAGCCTTGGAACCTTGGAGAAAATCTCGGAAGCGTTGAACGTGGGCTTGAATCGCTTCTTCATTCCGGAATCGGACGGCGAGGCGCTGCTCGAGGACCCTTTCATTCAGGGGTTGCGGCCCTTCCTGCGGCAGTTGGATTGGGAACAGTGGCAATCCATTCTGAAGCGGCTCCAGGCGATCAGTGATCACGTTACCGCGGTTCCGGCGACTAATCTCCGCCCTATCGGTAATCCCGCGCGACTGCCGCAGCTCGCGTCGGGAAACGGGAATGGCAACGGTCATATCACGCAGCCGGGCCATTCGAATGGGCATGCGTTGACGCATGCTCATGGTCATCCGCAGGGCTATCCGCTGCGGCGTCCCGGGGCGCCATTGTTTCAACGGCCTTTGGCGCGATAACAGTTTTCTTGCAGAGCACACTGGTGCGGCGTGATCCTCGGATCGCGCCGCACTTTTTTTGTTCGCGTATACAAGAATAAGAATGCTTTTGAAGGCTGGTGTTTGGGCCGGGGCACTGCTGCGCCCCAACAAGATCACGGATATGGTTCTGGGTGTGCGGTTCGTTACTTTTTTGGGGAGTGTTAGTCGCGGACTACGGCGACTTTTGCGGACGGCACTTCCAAACGCATCAGTCGGTGGTTTGAATCGAGGTACAAAAGTACTTCGAGATCGGACGTCGCCACACGTAAGCCGTCATAAGACTTGCCGCCCGCGCTGAGCGAGCCTGCCGATTCCACCGAAATCGATCCAGGCGTCAGTTCCTGTGGGATTAGCACCGGTAGACTCTGTGCGCCGCGCTTGGACCAGTCGTAGACGCGCGCGAGTACAGCATATTGGTAATACAAATTGTTATCGAGAACGGCGATGAGCGGAGAGCCGAAGCTCATATCCTGCTCGAAGGGGCGCGCGTCCTGCATTTGCAACGTGATTTTCGCTACGCCGTTCGCGAACAGAATGTGCGCGCCATTTGTTTTTTCGGCTTGCGCGGTCCACTCGTAGCTGATGGGGGCGCCGTCGGGCTGAAGCGTTAGCGCGCCGGTGATGCGCTCCGCAGGGGAGTCCGGCGCGGTAATGTCGGTGGTGCTGCGAGCTAGCCAACCGCCGCCGGCTGGCGCGAGATCGAATTCTTCGTGTCCAACGGGCCTGCCATTCAGCTGAATTGTGAATTTTCCCTTGTCCTGCGCAAAGACGGAGGGGCTGGCGGGGACCGCGTTCTTTTTTTGAGCCGCGATCGTCAACGTCGTGCACACGAAGAGGATCGCCATGATGTAAGTGAAAATCTTGGGCTTCAAATCGGTGATGCTGTTTCGCATGGTTCCCTCCCCTCGATGAAGCGAGTGTGCCACACGCTGCGACAGGAACTGGGAGACATCCTTGCGGAATGCGCCCAGAAAGACACTGGTCTGTGTTTGCGGCGGTGGGCACGATCGCGGCCGATTCGTGAGTTGCTGGGCGGGCTTGCTCCGTTGCTCGACCTGTGACGCCGCCCATCGCCGGGCGAGGCAAGCTCCGCCCCTAACAGAGCCTCGCAGAATCCGAGCCGAGTGGAAGAGGCGAACCGTTTCAGGGCTGCGGTTTTTCAACGATCAGGTGAGCTTCATTTCCGCCGGCGGCAACGATTCCGCGGCTCAATATTTCCGCGACTACGCGAGCTGGATCGCCGGAACTGTCCACGCGGTGCTCGGCCTGCTGGTAGGAAGGCAGCCGCTGCGCATGAAGAACGCGAAAGCTGCTCTCGTCGCGGAAAAGAGGACGGCCGGTCATGGTCATGCAGCGCGCGAGCAAGACTTCGACCGGCGAATCCAGCCAGATCACAGGCACGCCTGCTGCGCGCAGAAATTCCGGAGCGCCGATCTGCGCATAGGTGCCGCCGCCGAGAGCGAGAACGATAGATTCATTAAATTCGAAAACGCGTCCGAGAGTTGCGCGCAACTGGTCGGCCTCGATCTGGCGAAAAGCGGGCTCGCCAAGGCGCTCGAAAATTTCCGGGATGCGCAGCCCGGCAGCTTCTTCAATGCGATCGTCCAGGTCGACGAAGCGCCAGGCCAGCTGACGGGCGAGCAGCGTGCCGATGGTGGTTTTGCCGGACCCCATGAAGCCGGCGAGGCAGAGCATTTGTACGCGCGGCTGAGACGGACGTGAAATTGGTGGTTGGGTCATCAACAGTTGACTGCGCCGCGTGAATGAGTCTGGCTTGACTGCGTCCTGAGCCACCAAAAGCCAAGTGGCTTCAGGCCGGGCCAGCCGGGGCGCAGAAATGCTGCGCCCCTACAATGGGACGGCGAACAGTCTTGCAGCGCGAAAAATAATTCCGGTTAGTCGCGCTTCAATATGCGGATTGTACCACTGTAGGAAGAGAGTTCGACTTTGGCCAAGCCGCTGCCCACGGTGCCGAAGAGGCCCTTGGTGAACCTTGAGGCCATGTGCTTCATGCCATGCGAATCGGGCTTGAGGTAGGCTTCCGCCTGGTTGTCCACGGTGCCGGTGGCGGTTTGCGCGTTTAAATCGAATGAATCGTTTCCGGAGAAATGCACTTCGACGGTGCCCTTGCCGCTGCGCATGGTGTAAATGCCGGTGCGAATGAAATCGCCGTCGAAGAGAATGTTACCCGAGGTGGTAAACAAATTCACGTTGGTGAGGGCGGGCTGCAAGAGCTGGGCGTTGCCGCTCACGGAATTAAAATCCAGTTTGCCGGCACACTGGGCGCAAACCAACGAACCATGGGTTGTGCGGACCACGATGTAGCCGGAAACTTCCTTGAGGTGAACGTCACCGGCGACGCTTTGCAGGGTCATATCGCCCATCACCTGCTCGACGTAAATCAATCCGGTTTGTGTTTTCAGTTCGAGTTCGGTTTCTTCCGGCACGGTGAGCTGAAAATTGACTTCGGTTTCGTTGGGCTGCGCGGTGACGTCAACAATGTTTGCCGAGACATCGATGCGATCACCAGCGTTCTCGGTCTCCAGGGTGACTTTGGACGAAGCTTGCGTGCCGGCGACGATCACTTCCGAAATTTTTGAGGATTTCACTTCGATGCGGCCGTTCCCAATGTTATGGATACAGACCACCGGATGGCCCTTCACGGGGAAATGTTTCTCGAAGTGTTGCGTCGCTCCCGTTGCTGGGGTCGCGGTCAAAAAAAACAGTCCGGCGCCGACCAGCGGCAGAATGCTCCGACCCATCGTTTGCGCGTTCATTTCAGTTTACGCTCCCCCCGCGTTCCATCATCGCGGACAGCAATTCCGCTTTCTGCTGGTAGGCCCCGGTGAGATACTCACGCGCCAAATCATCGCGCGGCTCTTCCTTGATGCGTTGTTCGCAGTCGGCAATAAACTTGTCAACGATGTCGAGATTTTGGCGGAGAGAGACGTCCACTACCGAGCCGCCGAGTTGCATCTGCGACAGGTTCGCCTCATCGGCGTTCAGAACCGTGGCAGCGTCGTCGTAAACGTTGCGTGCTTCGGTGGCGGGAACTGGACGCTGTATCTGCAGCGCGACCGCGGCAATCACAGCCAGACCCACGGCAGCGGTGGCCAGCACGCGGCTGCGGAACAGATCCGAGAAGCCCTGCAGCCACGAACCACGCTCGGCGGCCGCCGGCTTGATGATTCCCTCTTCTTCCAGTTGGGCGCGTAATGAGGTCCAAACATGAGCTGGGGGTTCGACTTCGGCGGGGAACAGGTGAGCCGTAGCGACAATGGAGGTCAGGTCTTCCACCAGGTTCTGACAAGCTGCGCACCCAGCAACGTGCACGCGCGCGGCTTCTGGCAGAGGTGTCCAACCCTCGTGTTCAAGGACGACTTCCACTTCTTTACACTGCATGGCCGTTCACTCCGCTAGACGAGACGACAGGTGGCTTGCCCGCTCAATTTTCGAGGAATCGCGCGGCCCGTCTTCGTCTGAGACAACACCCCGAAACTCTTCGTATTGTAGCTCAACCGCCATGTCCGGTCTGGGTCTTTGCCGCATGACGCACCTGCCGCGCCTGCTCTCGTACTTCTTCTTGGAGCAGATCCCGCAACTTGGTGCGCGCCTTGTGCAACTGCGACTTCGAGTTACCTACCGAACAACCCATGATCCCGGCAATCTCGTTGTGTTCGTAACCCTGAACATCGTGCAAAACGAACACCGTGCGATATCCGGGCGGCAATTTGTCGATAGAGCGCTCCAGATTGACCCGATCAACCGCTCCGCTCAGCTTCAGGTCCGGAGCACCGATATCCTTCCGCGGCCCGCCGGTGTCTTCATCGGGTTCCGTGGTCTCTTCTAACGAGGCCACCGGAAGTGACTTCTTGCGAAGTCGCATCAAGACGACGTTGACGGTCATCCGGTGCAGCCACGTCGAAAAAGCCGACTCGCCGCGAAAAGTGCCAATCTTGCGGAAAAGCTGCAGGAAAGCTTCCTGCATCAGATCTTCCGCGTCCGACGGATTACCCACCATGCGCAGGCACAGAGCGTAGACGCGGCGACCATGGAGTTCGTACAGGAACTCGAAGGCCGCAGCATCCCCGGCTTGAGCCAGACGGATGGCTTCCCCCTCGCTCAGAGGTTTAACCTGCTGAGAAGAAGTCGATACGCCGGGATCGCTCGGTCGGTTTCGGGCCAACGGTCCTGTAACGGCGCATCCAACGGTTCGGATGCACCGGATACCTCCTGGAGTTGTATTCGCAATTAACCCGCGCTGCCAAAGAAATACGCGGTGACAGGCGTTTTTCCCCGGAATGCCCGGTGACATTGCCGACGGGCAGACCTACCCGCCATCGGCAGGCTTGTCTATTCTCCCCCGACTGCGGCCATACGTCTATGCCGGAATATCCGTTTGCCGGATAGTGTGGAATCGTCGGGGGCGTGCGTCTGGGCCCGCAGGGATTTCTGGAACGTACCCAATTG
>Ga0210401_10002641_pt1 | contig 19704 bp, 8 predicted proteins | sample IncBWH32MmetaG_FD_150866 | JGI IMG/M metagenome (GOLD analysis project Ga0210401, IMG submission 150866) | Forest soil microbial communities from Barre Woods Harvard Forest LTER site, Petersham, Massachusetts, United States - Inc-BW-H-32-M | ecosystem: Environmental > Terrestrial > Soil >... | reverse complement strand
TGATACCACGAGCGGCCAGGAAGGTCTCGATCTCATCGCCCAGATCAAAAAGATCGAAGGCGCTCCGCCGATCGTGGTGATGACAGCATGGGCGACCGTCGATCTGGCGGTTGCGGCTATGCGAGCCGGCGCCCGCGACTTCTTTCAAAAGCCTTGGGAAAATGCGCGAGTGTCAGCGATTGTTCGGACACAGCTGGATTTTTCGGCAGCCGAACAGCGCGGCCAGCGATTGGAGTCGGAAAATCAGGTCCTTCGCGGAGACGCCGGACTGATTTCCAGTCAAAAATCGGCATTGGCAAGCAGTGGCCTCATCGCGCATTCCCCCGGCATGCGATCCGTGGTTGAGACCATTCAGCGGATTGCGCCTTCCGACGCCAATGTCTTGGTAACCGGTGAAAACGGGACGGGGAAGGGCATCGTTGCCCGAGCGATCCATTCCGCCAGTCAGCGAGCAGAAAAGGCTTTTGTAACCGTCAATATGGGTGGCCTGAACGAGAATCTGTTTGAGAGCGAGTTGTTCGGCCACATGAAAGGGGCTTTTACCGACGCCAAGAACGAGCGGGCGGGACGTTTCGAAATCGCAGACGGCGGAACCTTATTTCTCGATGAGATCGGGAATATCCCGCTCTCCCAACAATCCAAACTGCTGCGCACCGTCGAGACTGGCGAGTTTGAAAGGCTCGGTTCCTCGAAGACCCGACGCGCGAGCGTCAGGCTTTTGTCAGCAACCAACGCCGATTTGCCCGCTGAGGTTGAAGCCGGCCGGTTCAGGCGGGATCTCTATTTCCGGCTGCGTACAGTCGAGATTCAGATTCCGCCGTTGCGAGACCGCCCGGAAGACATCGTTCCGTTAGCCCAACATTTTCTAGATCGTCACGCTGGCCGGTATGCAAAGCGGATCACCGGGATTGACCCAGCTGCGGAGAAAGCACTCATGTATCATCGGTGGCCGGGAAACGTGCGCGAGCTTGATCACACCATCGAGCGGGCCGTTCTGATGGCGGATAGTCCTCAGATCCGGCCTCCGGATCTCGGCCTGGCCGACATCGGAGGACAGCCAGCTTCTGACCCATCGAGCCTCGATGAAATGACCTTAGAGGACATCGAAAAGTTGCTAATCAAGAAAGCTCTCAACCGCTACGGCGGTAATGCCCGACGAGCTGCTGAAGCTCTCGGTTTGAGCCGGAGCACGTTTTACAGGCGATTGCAGCAGTACGGGCTGTGACTCGAAAGGAGTCAGGAGCCAGAATCCAGGAGCCAGGAGGATGCGGGTGAGTCAACGACGCGCCCGGAGGGGAGCCGCTTTGGAGCGTACCTAAAGAACCTCGCGATATTCTTTCGAGAGCGAGGGAGGCCAAATAAGGTGTTAAACAGGCGGCTCCCGGGAATTACCGCACGCGATGTTTTGTCTGTCGTTCTGTTGGGAGGTTATTCCTCCGCTTAACGGGCCGACAAACCTAACACGCGTTGAAACGTTCCCGGGAGCCGCCTGTTTAACGAAATTTGCGGTTAGGCACGCGCCGAGACAAATATCGCGGGGATTTCTTGGTACGATCCAAAGCGGCTCCCCTCCAGGCGCGTCGTGGGACCCACGTCCTCCTGGCTCCTGGATTCTGACTCCTGACTCCTCATTCTTTGCGCTTTGCGTCTTTGCGTCTTGGCGTGACATTATCTGTTCGCATGCACGACTCCTCCCGACGTCCCTTGCTCCGTTGGCGGAATCTGCCATTTGAGACCTCTGTCCAGGTTCTTACCTTCGTTGCGGGCGCACCTGCGGTCGCGGCAACACTAGTCATGCTATGGCATTCGACTTGGCCTTGGTCAGTCCGAGTTACCATCGCCGTGGTCGCAGTAGGAATTTGGATTGCCGTGGTTATTGCCGTGCGCCAGCAGGTGCTGTTTCCGATCCGCACGTTGACAAATTTACTGGCAGCGCTCCGCGAAGGTGATTATTCGTTGCGAGCACGGGCGGCTCGCCGAGTCGATTCTCTGGGCGAAGTCATGCGGGAAGTCAACGCATTAGGCGATCAATTGTTAGTCGAAAGGCGACTAGCAACCGAAGCTAGTGCCCTGCTAAAAGCGGTGATCGACGCCGTCGAAATAGCGGTATTTACGTTCGACGAAAAAGGAAAGTTGCGACTCATGAACCCCGCAGGCGCGGTGCTGTTGATGCGCCGGCAGGAATACGTTCTGGGACACGACGCGGTTGAGTTAGGTCTGGATGATTGTCTGGCGGGCGATCCTGTCCGTCTAATTGATCGAGATTTTCCCGGCCGATCCGGAACTCGCTGGGGATTGCGTCGCACAACTTTCCGCGAAGGTGGCCGTCCGCATCAATTGTTAGTGTTAACCGATCTCGGCCGTGCTCTGCGGGAAGAAGAGCGCATCGCCTGGCAAAGATTGATCCGGGTCCTTGGCCATGAGATTAACAATTCGTTAGCTCCGATCCAGTCGATTGCTGAGAGCTTAAGTGATCTGCTCACACAAACCGAGGAGACGCGCCCGAGGTCATGGGAAAAAGATCTTCAAGGCGGGATGGCAATTATTCGGGATCGGGCTTCAGCATTAGGTCGGTTCATGACCGCCTATGCCCGGCTAGCCAGGCTACCGCCACCGATACTGCGACCGGTTGAGCTTGGCTCAATTATCCGCCAAGTAGCTGCCTTGGAGACCCGTCTCACCGTGAAAACAACGTCGACGGAAAAAGCCGTGGCTAATATTGACAGAGATCAGATAGAGCAACTCTTAATCAATCTGGTCAAGAACGCCGTTGATGCCAGCTTGGAAAAAGGTCACGACGTGGAAATCGGTTGGGGTAGATCGCAAACCGAATGGCTGGTCCAGGTCATCGACGAAGGCAGCGGCATCGCCAACCCGACCAACTTATTCGTCCCATTCTTTACCACCAAGTCGAGTGGATCCGGCATCGGCTTAGTCCTCTGCCGCCAAATCGCAGAAGCGCATGGTGGCAGCCTGACCCTAGAAAATCGTACCGACGGGATCGTCGGCTGCATCGCCGAACTACGTTTGCCGCTCTTAGCCGGCGAAGTCGGAGGGTTGAGAGGTGAGGGGTGAAAGGTGAAAGGCGGCGCATAGCGTCCACTCGGTCCACTCTGTCAACTTTGTCCACTCCGTCCACTTGCGCATGACCCGTCCGCCGCCTCGCTATTCTGCTCGTCCTTTACTCCTTCTATTTCCGATCGACCTTTCTTTGCGCTCTTTTGCGGCTATACCTCACGTCTCAAATTGAGAATCCCAATCCTATTTTGAGATCGTTTTCTAAGGTGCCTTAGCTTCTGTATTAATTATAAACTGCTTATAACAAGCTAGTTACACATCAACTATCAAGCTTGGCACGACAAGTGCATATGGGGGTGGACGAAGGCTGTTATTATGAAAATCATCCCATTCTCTCCGATCATGGAATTTCAACGAGAGTCTCAACGAGCGATTCGTGGAACGGGCTTTGCGGAGTCAGCCGTGTGGGCGGTCTTCGCTGCGAGCACCGCAATGAGTATGCTCTTGAGTCTGTCCCAGCTCACACCGGCTTCTGCGCAATCGGATGCTCCGAAGGCATCGGCAGTCGTCAGTGATGGGCAGAATGTCCAACCCACCTGCACAGTTCAAAATTCCTAACGTGACGATCCGCGTGCTGCCAAAAAAGAAAGCAGAAGCAGGTTTCTCTGTCCCGGCGGACGGTTCCCGGATGGATATTCCCCGAATCGGTTACCGCCAAAAAAAATGGCGTAGAAATGTGTTGCTGCTCTTGCTGGCCGCAGCGCTGGTGACGGGAGTTAGTATTTTCGTCGCCCGGCTTGAACCGGCTCTGCCCGCGGTCGACCGCAGCTCCGTCTGGATCGATACGGTATCGCGAGGACCGTTGATTCGAGACGTGCGCGGAATCGGCACGCTGGTGCCGGAGGACGTCCGCTGGATCCCGGCTCGAACCGATGCTCGAGTCGAGCAAATCGTGATTTGGCCGGGAACAGAAGTAACTGCGGATTCTGTTATATTGATTTTAAGCAGTGCCGAGTTGGAGCAGGAAGCGAGAGACGCCGATGCCGGGAGTAAGAGCGCTCAAGCGAAACTAACCCAACTCCAATCTGAGCTGGAAGGCGAACTGTTGGAACGACAGGCCGCTCTGACCAAAGCTCAGGCTGACCGCGACACCGCTAAAGCCGAGCTGGACGCTGATCAACGACTGGCAAAAGGGGGACTGATTTCCGACCTCGATTATAAGAAAGCGCAGATTGCCGCGGTCGAACTGGCAGCAAACTTTGAGGTAGAACAACAGCGTTACGAATATGCTAAGAGATCCATGGCACCGAGAATGGCGGTTGCCCAAACCGATCTCGAACTAGCCAAAGCCCAAGCGGATTTGCATCATAGTCAGGTCGATGCGTTGCAAGTCCGAGCCGGGATGAATGGCGTTCTTCAGCAAATTGCCGTTGATGTCGGGCAACGAGTCTCCGCTGGTACCAATCTCGCCCGGGTAGCAGACAACACGAAGTTGAAAGCGCAGATCAAAATCCCGGAGACGCAAGCCAGGGACATTGCCATTGGGCAGACCGGGCAAGTTGATATGCGTAACGGCAGTATTGTGAGCGGCACGGTGGCTCGCATCGATCCAGCTGTAAGAGAAGGAACCGTCTTGGTTGACGTTACCTTCCATGGGACGGCACTACCCAAAGGAGCAAGACCTGACCTGAGTGTAGAAGGAACCATTGAACTAGAAAAGTTAGCGGATGCTGTCTACGTCGGACGGCCTGCATTTGGTCAGGATGATTCTACTATCGGGTTGTTCCGCTTAGGCGCCGACGGCGTCACCGCCACAAGAACTAAGGTCCAGTTGGGCCGCGGTTCCGCTACCAAGGTCGTGATCCTGAACGGCTTGATGCCCGGGGACCGCGTGATCCTGTCCGATACCAGCGCTTTTGATAGTCACGAACGGATACAACTCAGATGATTCCGGAGCGCCGCCTCGCTTGCGAGGCCGAACCGGTCGGAACTGTTTATTCAACTGTTAATTGCTAACCGTTATGCTGCAAGACCTACGCTATGCTTTCCGGCTTCTCCTGAGATCGCCGGGCTTCACGCTATTTGCGCTCTTGGCACTCGGCGTCGGGATTGGCGCTAACGTGATGGTATTTAGCGTGCTGGACGCAGTCTTACTGCGGGGTCTTCCAGTTCCTGACGCGGGACGGTTAGTCCGGGTTTACGAAGAGTGGGAGCCGGCTTGGCCCTATTCACTAGCGTCCGCGCCAAACTACTTAGATTGGCAGAAAAGAAACAATGCCTTTGGCGAACTCGCAGCCTGTCGCCCCAAAGACTTGACCCTAGAGCGAAGCGCGGGACCGGAGAGAATCAAAGCCGCGGCCGTGTCACCAAATTACTTCCGTTTGTTGGGAATAAGTCCAACCATCGGCCGAAGCTTCTTAGCGAATGAGGACCAATTAGATAATTCACATGCCGTTATCCTCAGCGAAGGGATTTGTCGCGAACTGTTTGGATCGACCGAGAATGCCGCTGGTCGGTTTATCCGGTTAAATGCTGAGTCCTATCAGGTGGTAGGAGTCGTGCCGTCTGCGTTTCACTTTCCCGATGAGACCATTCAGCTATGGATTCCGTTGGCGTTCAAGGAGAGCGAGTTAGCGAACCGAGGCAACCGCTGGCTCTCGGTTTACGGGCGGTTGAAGCCGGGGGTTACTATAGCGCAGGCGAGTAAAGAAATGTCGAGGATCGCCGATAAGCTCGCTTTTGAATACCCAAAGGAACAAACGGGATTTGGGATTCGTTTGGTTTCGTTGCAGGAGGACATGGTGGGGAGTGAGCGACCGGGATTGTTGCTTTTACAAGCAGCCGTTGGTTGTCTGCTCATGATCGCTTCGATCAACTTGGCGAACCTTTTGCTTTCTCGGAGCCTGAACCGTTGGCGGGAGCTAGCAATTCGTACCTCTTTGGGAGCGAGTCGTTGGCGGTTGGTGCGACAATCGCTGGCCGAAAGCTTAGTGTTAGGAGCGCTTGGCGGCGTACTTGGAATCGGTCTAGCGAGTCTGGGGGTTGGTTCCTTCAAGCTTATCGCAAAGTCGCTTTTACCGCGCGCATCGGAAATCACTATTGATCCAGGAGTACTTGCGTTTGCTATCGGTCTTTCGATTGCGGTAGGGATTCTTTGTGGGTTGCTGCCGAGTTTGGCGGCTCCGAAACAGCCGCAAACAGGGCTGCGCGAAAGTTTGCGCGGTTCAATCGGAAGTGTCGGGCAGGGTTTGCTGCGCAATATATTGGTGGTCTCCCAGATTGGTGGGGCTTTAGTGGTACTGAGTTGCGCTGGGCTGCTCCTCCGATCCTTCCTCAACCTGCAGGGCAGCGATCCCGGGATTCAACATCCGGAGCAAACCCTAACCGCGTCGATTGCGCTGCCACCGGTGCGGTATCAGGATGACGCCACCACCAGGGGCTTCTATCGTGCGATTCAGGAAAAACTAACCCAGTCAGCGGAAATAAAATCAGCCGGTGCAGTTACCTTATTGCCGCTGACTCCCGGCGACAGCGATATCTCATTCCAAATTGTCGGCCAACCGCCTTTTGCCCAAGGTCACCAACCGGTTGCGCAGTACCGCATAGTGAGTGGCGATTATTTTCAGGCAGCAGGCATACCTCTAGTAGCTGGCCGATTCTTCGATCAACTAGACGGTCCTGATAGTCCGCACCGGATCTTAATTAACCGATCTTTGGCGCTACGTTTTTGGAAGACCCCACAGGCTGCGCTCGGTAATCAAATCGAAAACGAAGACGGATGGTCTGCGACTGTCATTGGTGTCGTGGGCGATGTTCATCACTTCGGTTTGGGAGCACCAGTTCGGGACGAATATTACTATCCTCTGAGTCAATCCCCTCACTATGGAGTGGGCGGGACCAGCGATGCCCTCGAGATGGCTTTGGTGCTCCGTGCCGGGGATGGCGTCGACCCGAGAACTTTGGTTCCAATCTTGCATCAGATCGTTGCTCAGACTGATTTAACCGTGGCGCTTTCCAGAGTCAGCGTCTGGTCTCAGCTTATTGCCGACTCGATCGGTGACCGGCGGCTTGATCTTTGTTTGGTTGGCGGATTCGCCCTGGCCACGATGGTGCTCTCCGCGATCGGACTTTACAGCGTTATCTCGTACGGGGTGACTCAACGTCGCCGAGAAATTGCGGTGCGATCGGCATTAGGAGCCGGCGGTCTTGAGATCTTTCGTTTCATTTTGGTACGAGCGATACGTCTCATCGCGCTCGGCATCATCATCGGCCTCTTCGCCTCTTTTTGTGTAGGCGGCCTACTGCAAAGTTTGCTCTACGGTGTGACCCCGGTTGATCCCGAAACCTTACTCGGTGTGAGCTTCCTACTGTTGTCTATCGGTCTTCTGGCAAATTATTTTCCAGCTCGGCGGGCGATGCGGATAAGCCCAACGGCCGCGCTCAGGGAGGGATAGCGGCGCGAACCAGCTCAACAAAACAAAAATGGATCAAAAACTCGAACAACTCCGAAACTTTTCAAATCGCGCGCGTGTAGTGAAGGTGGTTCAACGCTCGCAAAACGGGCAACGCGACAGCAATCCTAGAACAAGGACGAGAACGATTCAAACCGTAAACTGCAGACTGCCAACCGTTAACTGTAAACCCCAACCGTGAACAGCGAACAGCGAACAGTGAACCCCGATCCTCTACTCCACCTGGACGGAATAAAGAAGGTATTCCTTACCGACGAGATTGAGACCCACGCGTTAGCCGGGATTTATCTCAAGATCTTGCAAGGCGAATATGTAGCGATCGCCGGACCCAGCGGTTGCGGCAAGTCCACGCTGCTATCGATCTTGGGTTTGTTAGACTCGCCGTCGGAAGGCGCCTACCGTCTGAATGGGAGACAGGTGGAACAACTTAAGTTGTCTGAGCGAGCGAGGATCCGTAATCGGGAGATCGGGTTCATTTTTCAGAGTTTCAACCTGATCGGTGATCTCACAGTATACGAGAATGTCGAACTACCGTTGACCTACCGCGGCGAAATGCCTCGTAGTGAACGAAAGCAGCGGGTTTTGGAATCCTTGGATCGAGTTGGTATGAGCCATCGCCAGCGCCATTATCCGAATCAGCTGAGCGGTGGACAACAGCAACGAGTTGCGGTAGCCCGGGCTTTGGTCGGTTCGCCATCAATCCTACTAGCGGACGAGCCGACCGGTAACCTGGACAGTAAAAATGGCGATGCCGTAATGGACCTGCTGTCCGAACTGCATCAAGCAGGCGCCACCATTTGCATGGTAACCCACGACTCGCGGTTTGCCGGTTATGCGGACCGAACCGTTCACTTGTTCGATGGCCAGATCGTTGCAGAGAACAAAGAGAACGAAGGGGAACCTGCTCCCCGCGCCGTGGGTGGATAAATAAATTTAACCACAGAGGCACAAAGTTCACAGAGAACCCGTCGCGCGTAGCGCAGCGAAGGAGGATAGAAAACAGTAAGATGAGGCATTTATTAGAAGACGTAACTTCATCGATCAGCGGACGAGAGGAACCCGCAGAAAACGAGGATGGTCTGACCGCGGAAGAGAAGACCCAGCTTCGCGGACTTTGTGTGCTGATTGTTATAAGTGAATTTTTGGAAAAAAACCGCGAGACCGGATTGGACACAGCGAGGCCGCAAAGACCGCAAACATAGATTTCACCACAGAGGCACAGAGGACACGGAGGTCAGATAAAATGAGACTTTGGATTTTGGTGTGATGGCACGCGCCCGGACCGGTGGCACCATATCCGGCAATGAAAACGCCCTGGTAAGCGACAGGTAAAATGTGGAGGCTTCAGACCTCGGTGTCCTCTGTGTCTCTGTGGTGAAATTTAGAGCCAGTGACCAACAGCCGGTAGCCAAGGGAAAGAGGAATAGGAGTATCCAGTATGAACCTTAACCGCAAAGCGCATGGAGCACGAACGTCGGTCATCTCCAGCCAAGTCATCGACAACTCGACCCAAGCGCGGACCCTCCTAAACCCTACCCATTGGCTATCGGCTATTGTCCGCTGATAAACCAAAAATTTCACCACAAAGACACAGAGAACACCGAGTTAAAACGGATCGATATTTTGGCAGTTTTAACGAGGTAAACCGAATAAGAAGGGGAATCGCAGCGTAAAAATCATCCCAGTGGAACACGTAATTCCGTCAGATACGATTTTAATGCCTCCTAGCTTTGTGTCCTCTGTGCCTCTGTGGTGAAAGAATCTTAACCTATGCGCAGCCTAATCTCCCATCTCCGGCATACCATCCGGCTACTACTAAAGTCACCGGGATTTACCGTCACGGCGATCTTGATTCTGGGTTTAGGCATCGGCGCCAACACTGCGATCTTCAGTTTGATCAATGGCGTCCTATTGGAGCCATTACCCTATCCGCAGAGCGATCGGTTGGTCAGGATTTATCAGCCGACCCAAGACGTTCCGCGGATGAACATGGCCTTTAGCGATTACAGGGACTTCAGGGCTGGCCAACATACGCTCCAGGACTTAACACTCATCGGCGGAGATGATTTTCAGATCACCGGCGATGCTGAGCCAGAACGCCTGGAAGGAGCCTATGTCACCGGCAACTTTTTCTCCGTCATGGGCAGACCGTTTCTGCTTGGCCGCCCCTTCGGAGAGGCGGAGGAAAAAGCGGTGGCTAATGTTGTGGTATTGACCGACGGCCTCTGGCGGAAACGCTTTCATGGGGATCCGAAAGTGCTTGGGAGAAACATCACTTTGAATGGGAGTACTTTCCAGATCGTCGGGATTACCCCACCCCAGGCCAACGAGCTCCAGCGGATCGACCTGTATATACCGTTCACGGTCGCCCCGAACTACAAAGATGTCAGCAATCGTCGCAGCGGCCATATGTTTGATTGCATCGGCCGGCTGAAAGACGGTGTGACATTGGACCAAGCCCAAGTGGATTTCGAGGTCCTCACCAAGAATTTAATCACTCAGTATCCGGATACTAGCAGTCTATTTGGGATTAAGCTGGTCCCGTTGCTCAGCAGTGTGGTTAGCGACTACTCGACGACCCTTTGGCTGCTGGGTGGGGCGGTGCTTTGTCTCCTCTTAATTACGTGTGCGAACACCGCAAACCTGTTGCTGGCCAGGGCCCGTGAACGAAGCAAAGAGATAATGGTGCGAGCCGCGCTGGGCGCCAGTCGGGAGCGTCTGGTCGTTCAGCTCTTGAGCGAGAGTCTAATCCTGGCGCTGGTGGGAGGCGGAGTTGGTTTACTAACTGCTTGCTGGGGTGTTTCTTTAATCAAAGTCCTAGATCCCGGTAGAATCACTCGGCTGCAGGCGATCTCGATCGACGGATCCGCTTTGCTTTTCGTTTTTGTTGTGACGTTGCTGACTGCAGTGCTCTTTGGGTTGTTTCCTGCTCTCGTTCTGTCCCGGGCAAACTTAGCATCCGCGCTCCGAGATGAGGGTGGAAGAACTGGCACTGCCGGTCGCGAACGTCAGCGCAGCCAAAACCTTTTGGTCATCGGGCAAGTCGCCTTGGCATCCGTGCTTTTGATTGGAGCAGGATTTCTGTTGCGTAGTTTCCTAGCTCTACAAAGCGTTCCATTAGGATTCAATAGTCAGCATGTCCTGGTCGCGGATGTGTACTTGGCCAATGCAAAGTACGCGGATGGGGGAAAGAGGAAGGTTTTCTTCGATTCTTTGCTGGAGAAAGCGGGACGTCTACCCGGCGTCCTTGATGCCGGTTTGAACGATGGAGTTCCTTTCGGTGAGACCTTTGATCTCGAGACCTTAATCGTCGCTGGGCGTCCGGTGACGGACGTCAGTCGGTTACCCTGGATGTTTCATCAGGTTGTCTCGCCCGGCTATTTTCGAGCCCTTGGCATACCGCTGTTAAAAGGGCGTTTCTTTGATGAGCGAGATCAAGAAAACGCGGAAAGCGTTGTGATTATTAACGAGAGTATCGCTCATCGAATTTTCGGTGGTGCGGATCCGATCGGAAAACAACTCGATGACCGGGGAGATCTTTTCAATCGACCACGCCATCTTACTACTATCATCGGCGTAGTGGCTAACGTTCAGCATCGGGACCCCGAGGTTCAAGATACCCCGTTCCAAACCTATTTTCCATATACCCAATCCGCCAGCCAGTTCGGAGAATATAAGAAATTTGAAACTCTGGTTGTGCACACCAATGGCGATCCCCGAGCCTTGGTTTCTGCCTTACGAAAAACGGTCGAGAAGATTGATCCGGACCTTCCTCTGACCAACGTCGGTCCCTATGACGATCAGATCGCTAAGAGTTTTACGGCAAAACGCCTCTCGCTGATCATCGTCAGTTTGTTCTCGGGTGTAGCCTTGCTGCTAGCTTCGATCGGATTGTATGCGGTGCTTTCTTACTCCGTGAGTCTGAGAGTACGTGAGATCGGCGTCAGAATGGCTTTAGGAGCTGAAGCATCCAATATACTTAAATTAGTGACTTATCAGGGCCTCGGTATTATTTGCATTGGGCTAATCATTGGCCTCGGCGCCGGGATCATATTGGGGCAGATAATAGGAAGTGTCCTTTTTGGTATATCGGCAACTGATCCCACTGCGCTGTTAACCGGGACGCTGGTGCTAGCCCTTGCTGCGCTACTTGCCTGTTTGTTACCCGCGTTCCGCGCGACGCGCATCGATCCAATCACGGCGCTCCGAGACTAGGTGTGAAAACGGAAAGGGAAAAAAGCTGAACGTCTTCAATCATGCGGCGACGACCTACCTATTGGTCTGCCACCTTTTACCTTCATTCTTCCTGGCTCCCTAGCTTCCACCTCCTTCCGCATGCGCAACCTAATTTCCCATTTCCGCCAAACTCTCAGGCCGTTAATTAAGTCGCCGGGATTTACTATCACTGCCATCTTGATACTAGGGCTCGGGATCGGTGCCAATACGGCTATCTTCAGTCTTATCAACAGTACTTTGCTGAACCCGTTGCCATATCCGCATCCAGAGCGCCTGGTGCAACTCTTTCAACCGTTCCGGAATTTTGATCGGTTCTCGTTCGACTATCCGGACTTCCTTGATTTTAGAACCAGCCAACGTGCCTTTGAAGCGCTTACGGCCTTCCTCAATGATGACTTTAATCTGGCTGGGCGAGGGGAACCTCAACGGATCAGCGGTTTGTATGTTTCTGGAGAGTTCTTTGGCCTCTTAGGCCGGCCATTTATCATAGGCCGTCCGTTTGGTGAAAATGAAGACAGGCCGGATGCGCCTGGCGTGGTTGTTGTTAGCGAACATCTTTGGCGGACTCAATTCCATGCTGATCCCAACTTGCTCGGCGCCAAAATCACGTTGAATGGGAAAAGTTTCCAAGTGGTCGGGGTTACCCCGGCTCAGGCCAATGAGTCGGCCAAAGTCGACGTCTATGTGCCGCTGAGTCACAGTTCTTATTTCGGCACTTGGATGACGGAGCAGCGAGGTAGTCATAACTTTTCTTGCCTTGGCCGGTTGAAAGAGGGCGTGACCCTTCAAGACGCGCAGGCTGACTTGGAGGTTGTCCGTCAGAATCTCGTCGCTCGCTATCCTGCTACTAACAAATCCTTTGGCATTCGGGTCGTTCCTTATCTCGATAGCGTAATGAGCGACTACGCTGCGACCCTTTGGTTGTTGGAGGCTGCGGTCGCCTGTTTGCTGCTGATCACCTGCGCGAACGTTGCGAATCTACTACTAGCCCGGGGTCAGGAGCGCCGGCGAGAAGTCAGCATCCGAGCCGCTTTGGGAGCCAGCCGTTTTTGTTTAATCCTGCAACTGTTGCGCGACAGCGTATTGCTTGCATTTGGCGGCGCCGTGATTGGTGTATTCATCGCGGCTTGTGTGCTTAATGCCATCCGGAGGTTCGCTCCGTCTGATGTCACCCGATTTCAAGATGTCGGACTCGACGGCGGCGTAATTGTCTTCGTGGTAGTTATTACCGGTTTCACTGCCGTGTTCTCGGGGCTTCTTCCGGCGCTGGTCAAATCGCAAGCGGATCTCGGTTCTGCCCTAAAGAAGGAAGGCGACAGGAGCGGAACCGCCGGTCGTGAGCGGCACCGGGGGCAAAACCCTTCTGGTGGAGGGCAAGTCGCCTTGACTACGGTTTTGTTGACTGGCGCTGGGTTATTAGCCCGAAGTTTTCAGGCGCTGCAAAGAACTCCGCTTGGCTTTAATCCGGACCATGTGCTGACCGGTGACATCTACCTCGCAAACACGAAATATTCGAGCCAAACTTCCTGTCAGGCCTTCTTCGACGCCTTGCTCGCCAATGTTAAGAAGCTTCCTGGCGTTACCGCAGTTGGCTTGAATAGCGACCCGCCTTTTGTCGGTAGTACCAACGATGCCTTTGGAATCGCCGGTCAACCCGATCCGGACTTTAGTCAATTGCCCGTTGCCGAGTCTCAATGGGTCACTCCAGATTACTTTAGGGCGGTCGGAATTACCGTTTTACTCGGTCGTTTATTTTCCGACCAAGATACCGGGGCTAGCGAGAAAGTAGTCATCATCAATGAGAGTCTGGCTCAACGTTTTTTCCCTGGGCAGAATCCAATCGGAAAGCAGCTTACCGATTTGCACGATGTCGGTGGCAGTGGGTTAAAACGTAACTTCTATACTATCGTAGGAGTGGTTGGAAACATACAACATAACAGTCCAGAATCTCAGCAGACGCCATTCCAGGCATACTATCCTTATCCTCAAGTCCAACTACCTACCCCTTTAAACTGGGCCTCGCTGGCGATTCGTACGGAGAACGACCCGCGTGCGTTGATCCCGGCTCTAGGAAAGCTAGTAGCGGCGATTGACCCAGATCTCCCTATCGCTAACGGCAGCCCTTTCAATGATCTAGTGGCAAAATCATTTGCCACCAAGCGTTTGGCGACCCTGGTTGTCACTCTCTTCTCCGGCGCTGCTTCGTTCTTAGCTGCGGTCGGCCTGTATGGAATTCTATCCTATTCAGTTGCTCAGCGGAAACGTGAGATCGGCGTCCGATTGGCATTAGGAGCCGACTCAACCAGCATCTTACAGTTGGTGCTAAACCGAGGACTTCGAGTGGTAGCTATCGGTCTGGTCACTGGAATTATGGCCGTTCTTGCACTCTCACATTTGATTTCCGCTATTCTTTACGGGGTTTCAGCAACCGATCCACTCTCGATCATCGTTAGCGTCTTGGTCCTTGCTCTTGTCGCCTTGGCCGCCTGCGCTTTACCCGCATTCCAAGCTACGCGAATTGATCCAATTACCGCACTAAGAGAATAAAAAAATTCACCACAGAGACACAGAGGACACAGAGTTAACCGCAGATGAACGCAGATAGACGCGGATAGAGTTCACTGCGAATGCATCCGCCTCCACAAGATCCACCGCGCTACACGCTATGCATTTGCTGTCAACTTTGTGTCCTTTGTGTCTCTGTGGTGAATAAATCCTGAACTATATGCGCAGCCTAATTGCCCATCTCCGCCATACGATCCGGCGGTTGGTTAAGACGCCGGGATTCACGATCACCGCCATCCTGATCCTTGGATTAGGGATTGGCGGAAATACTGCTATCTATAGTGTGATTGAGGCGGTCCTGCTAAAGCCGTTTCCTTACCCGCATCCGGAACAGTTGGTGCAGGTATATCAAGCTTTTCGGAGTTTCGATCGATTGCCACTCGATTACCCCGATTACGTCGATATCAAGGCTGGCCAGCACTCTTTCCAGGACATGGCGATCTCGCTCAACGATGATTTTACGCTCACCGGGCGTGGCAATCCGGAGCTGATCAGCGGTACCTATATTTCGGGCGGTTTTTTCCAACTATTTGGCCGTCCAATGCTGATTGGCCGCGCGATCGAGATAACCGACGACCGGTCGGATGCGCCGCGCGTAGTAGTAGTGAGCGAACATTTTTGGCGTACAAGGTTCCACGGTGATCCGGATGTGATCGGTTCGAGCTTGGCCCTCAATGGAAGTAGTTTTCAGATAATCGGAGTAACTCCTTCGGTAGCGAGCGAGTCGACCAAGATCGATCTGTATGTGCCGCTGAATCAAAGCCGCTTTTACGGGACACTCGAGATGACCCAACGGCTCAACCATGACTATGCTTGCTTTGGCCGGCTCAAGGAAGGTGCTACGTTGGAAACGGCTAAAGCAGAGTTAGAGGTTATTCAACAAAACCTGGTAAACCGTTACAGTCAGAATCAAGGGTTCGGCATCCGGGCGGTTTCCTACCTCGATACCGTGATTGGCAGTTATTCCGGTTCTCTGTGGCTCGTGGAAGCGGCGGTAGCATGTTTGCTGATTATCACGTGTGCGAACGTTGCCACACTGTTGCTCGTTCGGGCGCAGGAACGGGCAAGGGAGATGAGTGTGCGCGCTGCGCTCGGAGCGAACCGGGGGCGGCTGATGGCGCAACTCTTGATCGAAAATGCGGTTCTGGCTGTTGCCGGTGGGCTAGTAGGGTTGGCTGCCGCTGCTTGGTCGCTCCAAGCGATCAGGACTTTGGCGCCGGATGAGTTCGCCCGGTTTCAGGACGTCCGTCTCGATGCCGGCGCTTTGATCTTTATCCTGGTGATTACCCTTTTGACGGCGACCCTATCCGGACTGTTCCCCGCTCTAGTCAATTCTCGAACCAATCTGGCGTCAGCGCTCAAACAAAGTGGGGAGCGAGGCGGTACTGCCGGTCGGGCACGGAATCGCGGTCAAGCGGTCCTGGTTGCAGGTCAGGTGGCGCTTACTGCTATCCTGTTAGTTAGCGCCGGCCTGATGGCCAGAAGTTTCCAGGTCCTGCAGCATACTCCACTCGGGTTCGAAGCGGTTAACCGGTTAACCGCGGATCTTTATCTGACGGATGCCAATTATTCGGATGAGACTGAGTACCGTCACTTTTTTGACAATTTGCTAGAGCGCACAAAAACGTTGCCCGGCGTTATCTCAGTTGGTCTGAATAGCGCCTTACCGTTCATGCCGTCTTCTCCGGCCAGTAGTCTTGATGGTTTTTGGATCTCAGGGCGTCCGGAACCACCTCAAAGCCAATTACCGGCTTGGCAAATCCAGTTTATCTCGCCGGATTATTTCCGGAGCATGGGTGTACCGCTGATACGCGGGAGGACGTTTACGAATCAGGACGGTCCTGAAAAAGAGAAAGTAGTGATCATTAGTCAGAGCGTCGCGCAAGCGTTCTTTTCTGGTCAGGATCCGATCGGAAAACAGATCTACGATTTTCATGACCGTGTCGGTTTGAAACGGAACTTCTATACCGTCGTAGGCGTCGTGGGCAGCGTGCAATATGATAATCCGGAATCACAACCGACCCCGTACCAATGTTACTATCCCTACGCGCAAAATACGGAACCGAATCGGATTAATTTCGCCACATTAGTGATCCATACCCAGAACAATTCGAGCCTGCTAATCGAGCCTTTGCGGAAGGGGGTTGCGGATCTGGATCCAAATCTGGCGGTCTCGAACGTTGGGCGATTGGAAGACCTGGTGGGAAGGTCGTTTGCCATCCGGCAGTTAGCCTCGATGGTAGTCGGCGCATTTTCGGCAGTCGCTCTGCTATTGGCCGCTATCGGTTTATACGGTGTGCTTTCCTATTCGGTCAGTCAGAAGAAACGTGAGCTTGGGGTCAGAATTGCCCTGGGCGCGCAGCCCACCTCCATTCTTGCGCTAGTCGTCAGCCAAGGCTTTAGAATCGTTGGGATAGGACTCTTGATTGGGTTGGTGACCGCCCTGGCTCTATCCGGGTTGATCGCCGGTATCTTATATGGGGTCTCTGCGACGGATCCAGTTTCGATTGCGGTGAGCGTCCTGGGTCTTGGTCTCACCGCGTTGATCGCCTGTTTCCTACCCGCTTTCCGTGCGAGCCGCATCGACCCGATCACCGCGCTAAGAGAATGAAAATTTCACCACAGAGGCACAGAGGACACAAAGCTAGGATCCATAGGGCACTCTCCCCTTTCGTGATAAATTGGCATTCAGTGGCTGATAGCGACTCTACTGGCGCACCCCTCACGGGACTCCTTCGCACCAAAGCAAAACCCAGGTTTTTCCGAACTCCGTGTCCTCTGTGTCTCTGTGGTGAATAAATCTTTTCTCCCATGCGCAGCCTAATCTCTCATCTCCGTTACACCATACGGCTTCTGTTAAAGTCGCCCGGGTTCAGCATTACCACCGTCCTGATCATGGGGCTCGCTATCGGCGCGAATACCGCCATTTTCAGTTTGGTCGATTCGGTTCTGTTGGAATCGTTGCCTTATCCGGAACCGGAGAAGCTATGCACAATCATGGACACGAGCCCGGCTTATCCGAAAATGTCGGTGGCCTATCCCGATTACCTCGATTGGCGGGCAGACCAACATTCGTTCGAAGACCTGGCCGTTTTTCGTCGGGATAATTTTAACTTAACTGGGAATGGGGATCCAGCCTGGGTTCACGGCGCATTCGTGACCTCGAGCTATTTTCGGGTGTTAAGAGTTCAGCCGGCCATGGGGCGCGCGTTTTCCGATAATGACGATCATCCAGGTGGAGCAGGTGTCGTTCTCTTGAGCGATCGATTCTGGCGAAGCCGTTTCGCGGCGGATCCGAGGGTTATCGGCCAAAACCTGGTGTTGAATGATGTTAGCTACGAAATCATCGGCATCATCCCGCCGCAAATCATGACCCCGGAGGGCATGGATGTTTACCTGCCGTTCAGCCATTTCGAGAACAAACCGGCACTAACGGATCGCGGTATGCATCCCGGGTTGTTCTGTTTTGGTCGCCTTAGGCCGGGTGTTTCTCTTGAGAGTGCGTCCGCCAATCTTCGGGTAATTGCTCGAAATCTCGAGGTTCGTTACCCGGACACTAACTCGGGCATCTCTACTCAGGCAACGCCGCTGTTGGAGGACGCCGTGGGAAAATATCGGACGACGCTTTACTTATTGGTGGCCGTCGTCGGTCTCGTTCTTTTGATCGGCTGCGCGAATGTTGCCAACCTGCTACTAGGTCGAGCCATAGCGCGCCAACGCGAAGTTGCGTTGAGGGCGGCCCTTGGCGCCAGCCGAGGCCGGCTGGTCAGCCAGCTATTATTCGAGAGCGTAGTGTTGGCAGTATTTGGCGGCCTGCTTGGTTTACTTTTAGCGCAGACCAGTCTCGAAGCGATTCGGGCGTTAGCCCCTCATGATGTCGCCCGGTTCCGCCAGGTCCACATCAACGGGATGGTGCTGTTATTTACGACGCTGGTGACTTTAGGCAGTGGTCTCGTCTTTGGATTATGGCCTGCCTTGAAGACCTCTCGGATTAACATCCGCGCGACGCTAGAGAGTGCGGGCGGTCACGGCAGTACCGCGGGCGCCGCCCGTCAACGGAGCCAAGGCTTGTTAGTTATCGGCCAGGTGGCTTTGGCTAGTCTTCTTTTAGTCGGTGCCACCCTGCTAATTCAAAGCTTCCAGAGTCTCCAGAAAGTGCCGCTCGGATTTGACCCGCACAACTTGCTGACCGTCGGGATTAAACTGCCGAAGTCCAAATATCAAAACGAATCCAATCAGTCACCGAAGATCGAGGATATGGTGGCCTTTTACGGAGCACTGTTGGAACGGATTCAGAGGATCCCGGGTGTCGAGGCGTTTGCCCTGGGCAGTAATACACCATTCAATGGCGACAACTATGTAGCGGATTTTGGGATTGTGGGTCAGCCGGTACCCAGGCCCGGCGAAGAACCAACCGCCGAATATGAGTCGGTTTCGCGGGATTATTTCAAAACGCTACGGATTCAAATCGTTCGGGGCCGCGATTTCGACGCAGAGGATACCATCGGTAAAACGCCCGTCGTTATCATTGATGAAAAACTGGCCACTCGCTGTTTTCCTGGCCAGGATCCGATCGGCCAACAGATTATTGAGGACCCTCATAAGCCGGACTCGCCAAAATACACCATCATTGGAATGGTACGGACGGTGCGGCATAACGACTTGGTAAACGTGCCCAAACTCGCCGAGCTCTATTATCCGATCTCGCAAAAACCAGAGCTAGGGATGACTATCCTGCTCCGGGCGAAAGGCGATCCACTGCAACTGGTATCCGCGGCTCGCGAGGCGGTGCAATCAGTGGACTCAAATCTACCGGTCTTCAATATTCGAACCTTGGAAACTCAGCTCAGTAATGAGCTGGTGACGCAACGGCTTTCCGTCATTTTGGTGGGCCTATTCTCGGTTCTCGCTCTGCTGCTGGCTGCGGTCGGACTGTACGGCGTACTAGCCTATTCTATCGCGCAACGTACTCGGGAAATCGGGATTAGAATTGCACTCGGGGCAGAATCCCGAACCATCCTCAGTTTGGTCGTTCGGCAAGGGTTAACTATCGTTGGGATCGGCCTGGTTGCCGGTATCATAAGCTCAATTGTCCTAACGCATCTGATCCAGAGCCTGCTTTACGGTGTTTCCGGCACCGATCCGGTTGCCCTTTTAACCGCGGTCGGTGTATTAGCGCTGGCCGCATTCCTGGCCTGCCTGGTGCCCGCCCTGCGTGCGATCCGGGTCGACCCGATCACCGCGCTCCGCGAGTAGGAAATTTCACCACAGAGACACAGAGGACACGAAGGAAGACGGTAAAATCCGCAGATTACGCAGATTAAGGCTCAGACTAGTTGCTCGCCGGAAGTAGAAGCGCCGCCGTTTGACTTCCTCGCGTCACTAAAACTGGGCCGAAACCAAGAATGGAAAT
>Ga0210401_10002639_pt1 | contig 19714 bp, 13 predicted proteins | sample IncBWH32MmetaG_FD_150866 | JGI IMG/M metagenome (GOLD analysis project Ga0210401, IMG submission 150866) | Forest soil microbial communities from Barre Woods Harvard Forest LTER site, Petersham, Massachusetts, United States - Inc-BW-H-32-M | ecosystem: Environmental > Terrestrial > Soil >... | reverse complement strand
GTTGCTCTTTGTGCCTTGACCCTTTCAGTTTTTGTCTGGGAGAAATGGAATCGGAAGACCGGACGCGAGAGCTCGCCGCAGACCGTGGTCGCTGCCGCTCCCATCTACACTCCCGTGAAAACACTTCGTGCCACGGTGGGTAGCCCTGCTCCCTATTTGGATCATGGTGGTTTCACCTGGGACAGCGATCATTTTTGCTCGGGAGGAAGCTCATTCTCTATCCCTGGGCACACAATCCAAGGCACCGAAGACTCGTTGCTTTTCTCTGGCGGGCGGCGCGGCATTTTTCATTGCAGCTATCCCGTCGCGCCGGGCACGTACGAGGTGCATCTCCTATTTGCGGAAACGTCGGGGCTTCAAGAGGCCAGCCGCAACGTGACCTTTTCCTTCAATGGAGGACCACCTAACAACTTGGATGTGGTGGACGACGCCGGCGGCGACGATATTGCGACGACCAAAGTATTTACAGATGTCGCGCCCGCGAGCGACGGATCGATTCATCTGGACTTCACCACATCTGAGGCCTTCGTCAACGCGGTGGAAATTCTTCCCAGCACTCCCCACCGCGTGCTTCCCGTCAGAATCGTAGCCGGACATACCCCCTACCGCGATTCCAACGGCAACGTGTGGATGCCGGACCGTGACTTTTTCGGCGGCCGCCTCAGTAGCTTTGGAGGTGATCTATCCAAACTAAACGAAGGGCGTCTTTACGAATGGCACCGTTTTGGACACTTCCACTACGCGATGCCTGTCGTGACCGCCAGCAAGTACACTTTGAGAATGTACTTTATGGAGCATTGGTTTGGTGTCCAGAATGGCGGCATTGGCGGCGTGGGCAGCCGCGTGTTCGATGTTTCTTGTAACGGGAGCATGCTCTTAAAGGGATTTGATATCTTCCGGGAGGCCGGCTCTACGCCATTGGTCAAATCCTTCCCTCACATTGAGCCCACGCCACAGGGTAAGATCGAGGTTTATTTCACTCCGGCTGTGAACTATGCCTCAGTTAGTGCGATCGAGGTCATCCCCGAATAACACACTTATCCGAATTCTATGGATTAGGCCGGTGCAACACAAAGCGTCATTCGCCTCACTGCCGAAATAAGGGCTTCTCACCGGACGACGCAAACTGAATTTCGTCGCTTATAAGCACGTACCGGGTTGGACGCTTCTGGACGCATCGTCCGAAACGCAAAACGGCGTTGTGAGAAGTCGAGTATTTGGAAGGAAAAACCCTGGACAAGTGGTTCAGGATCGTCCAACGCCGAAACTATATCTGTGTCGTTTAACACAGATAGAAAGACTCAAAACGGGGTAATGCAGGGCTATGCACGCGGGCGAACTTCTGGAACGAGCCACGATAAGGGAAATTGACAGCGCGCAGGGAGTGCCTTACAGTGCCGACTCGTGGGAAACGATTACCGGCTTGTTTGTTTTATTGCGCGGAGTTGCCGAGGTTGACTAAAAATGCTTAAGGTAATGGTGTTGGGTGTTTTGTGTTTAGGTTTGTGTGCAACTCTATCCGAGGCTAAGACGACCGTGACCACCCAGCCGTTTGGCAAAATTCCCGATGGAACGCCCGTCGAAATCTTCACTCTGAGTGATGGCACCGTTGAAGCCCAGATTATCAGCTACGGTGGCATCGTCGTTTCCCTGAAAACTCCCGATCGAAATGGCAACTCGAGCGATATCGTGCTGGGCTTTGACGATGTGGATGGCTACTACGCCAACAGCAACAATCCGGGGGGCGCTTTTTTTGGAGCGATCATCGGGCGTTACGGAAATCGCATCGCCAAGGGAACGCTCACGCTGGATGGCAAGACGTATCATCTGCCCATCAACAACGCACCGAACTCATTGCATGGCGGCCCACACGGCTTCAACAACGTCGTGTGGAAAGCGAAAGAGATCCCGGACGGCGTCGAGTTGACGTATTTGAGCAAGGATGGCGAAGCGGGCTATCCGGGAAACCTCGCGACGACCGTGCGGTATACGCTGGTCAAAGGCGAGCTGCGAATCGACTACTCGGCGACGACCGACAAAAACACCGTCGTAAACTTGACGAATCACTCGTACTTCAACCTCGCCGGGCAAGGCAAAGGCGACATTCTGCAGCATCAACTCACGTTGATGGCCTCTCGATTTACTCCAGTGGACTCCGGACTCATACCCACAGGCGAATTGAGACCGGTAGCGGGAACACCCTTGGATTTTACGAGAGCCACGGCGATTGGCGAGCGCATCGATGCGGATGACGAGCAGATCAAACTCGGCCACGGCTACGATCACAACTGGGTTCTGGATGCCACGGGCGGAAAGCTGGCGTTAGCGGCGGAAGCATTCGATCCGTCGTCCGGGCGCGTGTTGCAGGTGCTGACCGACCAACCTGGAGTTCAGTTCTACACCGGCAATTTTCTGGACGGCACGATTAAGGGAAAGGGCGGCGTGACGTACGGCAAACACTCGGCGTTTTGTTTGGAGACGCAGCATTTTCCGGACTCACCCAATCATCCTGACTTTCCTACCACGGAACTCAAGCGCGGTCAGAAGTACCACACCGTGACCGTCTTCAAATTTTCGACGAAGTAAGCGTTCAGCGCGTCTCCTTGAGGCGACGCTTGTGGAGGCGCATCCTGCTGCGCACCATCTCGGCAAGATGCCAACAAAAAAGTCCGACGAAGTTCGCCGCACCCTCACCGCGCAGCTCGCGCAGGTTACAGAGACCACCGGAGCATCGTGTACGACCGCGCCGGCACCTCAAATTTTGTGCGCCCGTTCGTGGTCGCCGGCTTCGCGAATGCCTGCGGAGCCACGCGTTGCGGTGACTGAAAACTATTGACCGCTTTCAAGTCGTCCCCGGTGAGCAGAGAAGTGGTCAGCACGCGAGCGGGAGCCTGGTCTTCCCACATAACCTCCACGTCATGAGCTTTTTGCAGATCGCGGTTCAGGATGAACAGGACAACGCTGCCGTCCGCCGCGTTGTGGGTTGCCGTTGCGTCCAGATGCGGTACCGGGTCCATTCCTTTGACTTCATATGTAGAAGACTCCACAAGAACATTCAGGGCCGCGCCGCGCGCGAACTGCAGCGCCCAACTGTAGGGGTAGTAAATGGTTTGGCGGAACAGCCCCTCCGCGTTCGTCATAATCGGCGCGATAACATTAATCAATTGCGCCAGGCAAGCGATCTTGACTCGATCGCAATTGCGGATCAAGGTATTGAGCAAGCCTCCGACCAACAGGGCATCTTCGAAGTTGTAGATTTCTTCGAGCAAATGAGGAGCTTCGGTCCTCTTGCCGTTGACGGCATCGCCACGGCGCTCGCGGTACCACACGTTCCATTCATCGAACGAGAGCCAAAGCTTTTTCGGAGAGCGTTTATGCCCGCGCACCAGATCGCAAACCGCGAGTGTCTCGGCAATCTGCCGGTCCATGGTCAAATTCATCGCCAGAAATTTCGCGCTATCGCCGCCGGTCGTTTCAGTATTGTCAAAATAGCGATGCAGCGAAAGCCCGTCCACGTACTCGTAGCACTGCTCGAGCACCTCGCGATCCCACTCAAGATAGGTAGGCATGAGCGGCCCGCTGGAGCCGCAAGCAATGAGCTTGAGGGAAGGATCAATGTAGCGCATCTGTCGCGCGGCGTCGGCAGCCTTCAGGCCATATTCTGTGGCGGACATATGGCCGATTTGCCATGGGCCATCCATTTCGTTGCCAAGGCACCAGTGTTCAATTTTGTAAGGGTCGGCGATGCCATGTTTGCGCCGCAGTTCACTCCAGCGCGTGCCTTTTTCGACGTTGCAGTATTCCACGAGGTCCGCAGCTTGCTCGGAAGTGCCGGTGCCGAGGTTCAAGCCCATCAGCGGCTCGGTGCCCACTTCTTTGCACCAGGCCAGAAACTCGTTGGTGCCAAACTGGTTCGAGTTCAGCGAATTCCAGGCCTTGTCGAGAACCACCGGCCGGTCTTTCTTCGGGCCAACTCCGTCGAGCCAGTTGTAGCCGGAAACGAAGTTGCCCCCAGGATAGCGAATGATCGGCACCCCGAGATGCTTCACTTCATCCATCACATCTTTGCGGAATCCGTCGGAGTCAGAGAGCTTGGAGCCGGGATCGTAAATGCCTTCGTAGATAGCGCGGCCGAGGTGCTCCAGGAAAGAGCCGAACAGGAGGCGGTCGATGGGCGCGATAGTGCGCCGGGAGTCGATATAAACGCGGGCGGCGGTGCCGGTACTGGCCGCTGGCTTGGCCTGCGCCAACAGGGAGCGACTCAGCAAGAGGTCCGCGGAGCATGCCGCTGCAGTTACGGAGGCCTGTTGTAGGAAATGTCGTCGGGAAGTGCGGAACATAGATCGGATCTCCTATTCGGCGGGTGGCCGCTGGTGAACAGGCAAAGTAAGCGTTTACCCGGCGCTAGGAAAATAGAGCCTTCCCGCCACCCTGTCAATCAAGCGTTTCCTCGTTGTGCCGGGAGGAGGAACGCTCTTCCCGCTGGAAATTTAAGTGGTCTGTTGCCGTGCCGGTTGAAGCCCAGCGCCTACGCTGGCGTTCGAGTGTCTGCCCCGAGGGAACGAGCTCGGTCAGTTTTCTTTGCCCTTTGCAGCCGCCTTTGTTTGGCCGAGCTTGTCGAAGTCTTTCAAGAAAACACGCAATTGGAAACTCGTGGTGATTTTCGTGTAGCCTGCGGCGAGTTGATCTTTGTAGTGATCCAAGTAGAAGTCCATTGGATCGTCGGGATTCAAATCGGACAGAACTATGTCTGCATCGTCCATTGTCAGTTTACCGCAACGCAGACGGTTTCCCTGGAAGGCCATGTAGTTTGCGTTCTGCAACTTCGGTGCCGGCGTCGTGCCGGTGCCGCCAAAAGTCTGAATGATCGAATTTCTCTGGACGCGCACCGAGGTAACTTTGCCGTCGATGTGAGGCGGCGGCAGCATTTGCTCCAGATCCAAAATCAGATCGTTTCCTTCGGCCTGCACGCCCGGGACTTTGCCGGACTTGATCATGTCGTCTACGCCGATGCCAAAGGCATCCATCAAGCCTTTCACCGGCACATGCAACGCTTTGATTTTCTCGCTGTGCAGCCGAACCCTTCCGTCCGGCGTCGGAATCATCACACCCTCCGACTCAAAGGAAATGTCGCCCTTGTCCCGAAGTTTCCCTTTGACTTGCAGCCGGCCGTTGACAATCGCGACAGAAATCCCGGACAACGGAGAGTTGGGTCGCGCGAAAACATAGGAATTGAGCAGGTTGGCGAGGTCCGTTGGGCCGATCGCGATTTCCGCGGTGTCGATGTGAATCCGGAAGGAGCTTTTGTCGTCCAAGACTGGAAACTCGTTGCCGCTGGTGGGAACCAGCGCGCCGTTCAGCGAGTTAATTTGCACCGCGACGTCGTCGCTCAGCCGATACTTCACATTGTGCATTTGCGCGCGAACGGCGGCATCCGGTTTCGCCTGAGTGGCGCCTTCTTGCGCCCTGGCATCGCTCGTAAGTGCAAGGAAAAGCAGGAGGCCAATCAACAGGGATGACGCCGAATTGAGTTGCATGGGGAAGAAAAGTTCACTCGTTCCGCGGGCGCGTCCCAATGACGGCCTCCGTTTCTAGCGTTGAGGTTGCGACTGTGGCGGCGACGGCGGGCCGACGGGCGGCGTCACCGTTCCCGGGTCCGAATGCTCGCTGGGCACTAGCTTGGTAATTCCCAGGCTCTTGAAGATCGTCGGCCAGTATTCCTTCACGACATTGTCGAGTGCGCCGAAGCCGACTCGAACTCCGTACCGGCTGAAGGTCTTTCCCGCGGTGCGCTCCGCGTCCGGAAGGTAGCTGTTGGCCAAGCTCTCGGCCATCAATCCCCCTAATACTCCGGACCAATTGAAAGTATTTCTCCCGTCATCCGTGCGTGTGATCACAACGCGTTCGATCGCATACAGAATGCGGCTGCGCGGACCTCCGAACGCTTTGACAAAGTAGCGGGGATCCTCGTGAAGCATCGTCGGCAGCAGAAAAGTTCCAAACAAGTGGCTAGAAGCGTTGCTCGCGACCGACGAGCCAAATCGTTTTCCGTAACCATCCCATCCTTGCCCGTACCCCGGCAAAGCATTGCGTGCCTGACCGATTCCGGCCGTGATCATGGAGCCGAGAAATCGCGAAGGCGCGATGGTTTCATCGACCGACAGCTCGAACTTCTGCCAAGGGTCGAGCGGCCCTTTATCGAACGCCAGCTCAGGGAAAAACACCGACCGCTTCCCAAGTATGGCGATGGTCGCCTGCAATTGCTGACTGGGGTTCTGCTGTTTGGGAATGGGCGCGTCAGGAAGATTCGCGGTCCTCGATTCTTCATCGGCCATTGCCACGGCGCTACCCGGGGCAATGAACAGGACTGTGATCGCGAATGAAATTGCCAGGCGTGAAGCGAGGTTTCGCACGTTCATGTCGGTTGAAGTTCCCCCAATTAGATGCACTTCCGTTAGACAAAACCACCCCCAAGAGCTACCAACCGCGGCTTCCGCGCCAACTGTCGATTTAGATGCAGTCAAATACTCATTCGATGTGAACGTTTCTCGGCGGTTGTCAGGAAATCTGCAACGGTCCGGAGGCGGGATCAAGGCTCAGGTTTGACTGCCGAATCAGGCTTTCGCTGTAGGTTTGGCCTCGAAGGTGTGTGCTATCATCGCCTCGCCGCAACGAGACTTGGTTCCCTAATGCCTGCCGCGATGGAGGTCCTGTATGAGCCGCTTACTTAAAATTATCGCCATTGTTGTTGGCGTACTCATCGTTTTAGTGCTGGTCGCGCCGTTTCTGATTCCTGTGAATCAATTTCGGCCCACCATCGAGCAAAAAGCTTCCGCTGCATTGGGACGAAAAGTAGAAGTCGGCAATCTCAGCTTGTCGCTTTTCAGCGGGGCTCTGGAAGCGGACAACCTGTCCATCGCCGACGATCCCAAGTTTAGTAATTCGCCTTTCTTAACGGCCAAGTCGGTCAAAGTCGGCGTCGAGTTGATGCCCCTGATCTTCTCGAAGACGCTGAACGTAACCGACGTGACCATCGACAGCCCGCAAGTTTCGTTGATTCGGAACGCCGGTGGTGAATGGAACTATTCTTCGTTCGGTGCTTCGGCCGCCAAGTCGCAAGCGCAGACACCGCCGCCGGCTGCTACACCTTCCGCTCCCGCATCCTCTTCGTCCTCGGGAGAAGAATTCTCGGTCCAAAAACTGGAACTCGAGAGCGGCCGCGTCACCGTAGGCTCGACGGCTTCGCAGAAGCGCAGCACCTACGACAACGTGAGTGTGGTCGCGTCGAATGTCTCCCTGACCTCGAAATTTCCGGTCACGGTTACCGCCGATCTCCCCGGCGGCGGCAACTTCAAGGTCGACGGCACGGCTGGTCCCATCAACCAGACCAATTCCGTGCTCACTCCGCTCAGCGCCAAACTGACCGTCAATTCCCTCAATATGGCTTCGACTGGTTTCCTGGATCCCTCCGCGGGCCTAGGTGGCATGGTTGACTTAGACGCGACGCTGGAGTCGCAAAACGGCACTGCAGAGACCAAGGGCAGCGCGAAACTGTCGAAAGCGCTGCTGGTTGCGGGCGGAACGCCATCGTCGATACCGGTAACAATTAATTTCCATACGAAATATGATCTCGTCAAGAATACCGGTGTGCTTGAGCCATCGACATTGAAGATTGGCAACGCGGTCACGAACCTGTCTGGGACGTATGAGGTCCCGAGTGAGGGCGCGATTTTGCATATTAAGGTCAATGGACAAAACCTGCCGGTGAAGGATTTGCAGGCGTTCTTGCCGGCTCTGGGGATCAATTTGCCGAAGGGCGCGTCTCTTGAGGAAGGCACGCTCAACGATGACCTGAATCTCTCCGGGCCGACGGACAAGATGGTGACCGCCGGCACCGTGGGTCTTTTCAATGCGAAGCTTGCGGGGTTCGATCTGGGGTCCAAACTATCCGCGATTTCATCGCTCACGGGTGTGAAGTCGGGAAAAGACCTGGAAATCCAGAAAATGACCAGCAACGTGCGCATGGCCCCGGATGGTATCCAGGCGACCAATTTCGATGCCGTCGTTCCGGCGGTTGGCACGCTCGTTGGTGGCGGTACCATCAATTCCAAAAACGTAATGGACTTTAAAATGGCAGCCACGCTCACAGACGTTCTGGGTGCGGCCGGAAGCCCGGTTGGAAGCACAGGTGCGCTCGTGGGCAAGCTTGGCGGCGGTGGGGGCGGCAAGAATTGCAAAAGCCAAACCATCGTCCCATTTCAAATTCAGGGCACAACATCCGACCCGAAGTTCATTCCGGACGTCGGCGGCCTCGCGGCCGGAATGCTGAAGTCGCAGCTGGGATGCGCCGCCGGAATTATTCCCGGAGGTTCCGGCGTTCCCAACATTCCTGGAATTCCCGGTGCCGGTGCAGGGCAGAATCCGGCGGACGCGGTGCAGCAGCTCGGCGGCTTGCTTGGTAAGAAGAAAAAGCCGCAGTGAGCTCGACCAATCGATGAGTGGGCGCTTCAGTGCGTCGCTCTTACGCGGTTACTGAGAGAAGGCTCGCGCCTTACTCATATCGTAGTGCAACCATCGGATCAACGCGCATGGCGCGTCTCGCGGGAACGTAACTCGCGCCTAGCGCCGTAAGCATCAGCAGCCCGACGACCGCGGCATACGTCGCGGGATCTGTGGTTTTAACCCCGAACAGCATGCTCGTCAAAAATTGCGTCACCACCGCCGCTCCCGCCAAGCCAATGACGATCCCCGCGCCCGCTAACAGCAGTGTCTGCCGCAAAACCAATCGCAGCACATCACTCTGACTCGCTCCCAGCGCCATGCGCAGTCCGATCTCATTCGACCGCTGCCCCACCACGTAGGACATCACTCCGTAGACCCCTGCCAGCGCGAGCCCGACCGCCAATGCGGCGAAAATGCCTAGCAACAGCGTCCGAAAACGCGGAGCCGCCACACCTTCCGAATTGAGAGCTTCCATCGTCGTGAACTTCACCGGGACATCCACAGAGAGTGCGCGGATCTTGTCGCGAACTGCCGGCGAGATCGCGCCCGGCTGCATCGATGTTCGCACTAGGACGCTGAGGGCGCTGGCAGGTAACGGATGTTGCTCGTAAGGCATGTAGATTTCCGGGGACGGCTCTTTCGCCGGTCCCTCTTGCCGAATGTTACCTACAATGCCCACAATCTTCATGCCATTCATCGAATCCAGCCCGCAGAAAATCGAGTGCCCGATGGGATCCTGGTTCGGAAATGCATGCCGAGCTAGCGCTTCATTGATAACCGCCGTGAACGGCGCATCATACGTGTCGCCTTCATTGAAATCTCTGCCGCGTTCCTGCGGAATCCCGAGAGTGGCAAACGTTCCCGGTGACACGACCGAGAACACCGCTTGCGGCGCGCTGACGTTCAGCGCTGCGGGCAGTTGGTCGATCCAATAGCTGCCGTCCGATGCCGTGTGGCCCGGAGGCTCCATGGTTGCGCCCGCATCAAGTACGCCGGGAAGCGCGCGCACCTCCGCCAGTAATTGTTTGTAGAATCGTGTCGCACGCCGCGCGCTCTCTAGATCCGAGGCGGGCACGCTGGTTCCAACCACCAGCACGCGCTCCGGCCGAAATCCCAATTCGACATTTTGCAACGCAACGAAACTCTTGATCAGCAATCCAGCGCCCGCCACCAGGATCACCGACAACGCAATTTCCGCCACCACCAGCGCTTGGCGCATGCGGTCCGCAAGACTCCCGCCTCCGGTGCGTTGCACGCTTTGCTTCAGTGCGCTATTGAGATCGACGCGCAAGACCTGCAGCGCCGGCGCGAGACCAAACAGCAAGCTCGCCACCATGGAAATCCCCAGCGTGAATAGCAAAACCTTCCCGTCGATGCCGGTATCCGCGAGCCGCGGCACGTCTCCAGGCGCCAGCGCCACCAGCGTCCGGCATCCCCAGACCGCCAGCGCCAGTCCCGCAGCCCCCGCGATCAGCGCCAGCAATATACTTTCGGTGATCAATTGCCGCACAATTCGCCCGCGGCCCGCTCCCACCGCCGCGCGCACGGCCATCTCTCGCGTGCGCGCGACCGCTTTCGCCAGCAGCATATTCGCCAGATTGGCGCACGCGATCAACAGCACTACGCCAACCGCCGCCAGCATCACGTAAAGCGTCAGCCGAAACTCGCTGACCATTTCGTCGCGGAGTTGCGTGACCGCTACGCTCTTCCCCTTGTTGCTGTCGGGATATTTCTCCTCGAGTCGCGCTCCAATCCCCGCCATCTCCGCTTGTGCTTGCTCCAATCGAACGCCGTCCCGCAGCCGTGCGATGACCCGATAGTTGTGAGCCCCGCGCGACTCCGTATCCGGAACAATGGTGTTTGCCGGATACCAGATGTCCGTTTTGACTGGAAAGCGAAAACCCGGCGGCATGACCCCTACGATATCCAATATTTTGCCGGCCATTTGCACGCGTTTGCCAAGCGCGTCGGCTTCATCGCCGAAGTGCTGCACTGCATACGCATCGCTGAGAATCGCGGCGCCGGGTCCGCCGCGCTTTGCTTCCTCAGCGCTGAATTCCCGTCCCACAAAAGGCGTCACGCCGAAAACGCGGAAAAAATCCGGACCAATCTGTGCGGCGTGCGCGTATTCTGCTGTCGCGCCCGTTGCCGTCCCCGCGGTAACCGCCGTATCCCAGGCGCCATAGTAGGCCATCGCCTCAAACGCCGAGCTTTGATCGCGCCAATCGTGATAGTCAGGTGCGGACACCTGCCCCTTGCCCGAGTCCGCTTTCCAAAAAGTTGCCAGCGTCACGATGCGATCCGGATCGGAGTACGCCAGGGGTTTCAACAGCACCGCGCGCACCACGCTGAACATCGCGGTGTTCGCGCCGATTCCCAGCGCGAGGATCAACACCGCCACCACCGTGAAGCCCGGGTTCTTCAGCAGCATCCGAACCGCAAACCGCAAATCCTGTAGGAGCGTCTCCACTGCCGGAATCCCGCGGCGCTCCCCATAAATCTCTTTCGTCTGCGTAATACCGCCAAGCTTGATAAGCGCCTGCCGCCGCGCTTCGTCCGCAGTCATTCCTGAACGCAAGTTGTCGTCGATGTGCATCTGCAGATGGCTGTCCATCTCTGCGGCAAATGCACGGTCGGATCGTTCCTTGTTAAACAATCCGCCCAGCCGGACGAACCACGCGCGAAGGCGCCTCATGACCGATCCTCACTCGGCGTCAGGAATCGCGCCAGGATCGCAGTGGCCTGGTCCCACTCCTGCGCTTCCTTAGCCAGCTGCTTTCGCCCGGCACGCGTGAGCCGGTAATATTTCGCTTTGCGATTGTTGTCCGACTGGCCCCACGCCGAACCGATGTAGCCTTCCTGCTCCAGCTTCAAAAGCGCGGGGTACAACGTTCCATAGTTCACCGAAAGCAGATCGCCGCTGGTCTGCTCAATCCGCCGGGCGATCCCATAACCGTGTAGCGGTCCCAAAGTCTCCAACGTCTTCAAGACCATCAGCGCCAACGTCCCTTGCCAAACATCCGTTTTTTCCGCCATGCCACTCTCTCCTATGGGATACCCATAGTGAGAGTGCCACAGCTCCTATTGGAAAACAATAGAAGAGTTTGCCAGGAACGGATTCGACCGCGCCGCACAAACAACGCCCCAAGGGAAACCGAGGTCTCCCCTAGAGCGTCCCCCGGGGCGGAGGAAGTTTGTGTTTGTCTTTTCTATCCGGAACCGAAGGCCACCGCGCCCTCTCAGTCCTCGACCTTGCCGAGCTTGTGGCCGTCGCTATGAATCAATGCGGGCACTGGTCCGGGAGCTCCCGGAGGCTGGAGTGAATAGACCGTGGTGTGAATCGCGCGACCGTGATCGCTTAGGATGAACTTCACTTTGATCACGCCATCCGATACTGGCGCTCCGGCGCTGTTCGTGTACCCTGCGTCGGTAATCGTAAATTCGCCGGTGCAGTCTGGGTTGACAGTGTATGTCCCTGATTCGTCCGTATTAAAGCCGGATACGCTATCAGTCGGACCCTTCGGAGGCGCCGGAGCACCGGCCGGAGGCGGGCTGCTGAGCACGAAATCCACCTGCGTGAATTTGCCATTGCCATCGAAATGGGTCAGGGCGATACCTTGGCGCTCAATCGTCCCGCTGGGCAAGAAAACCTGCCCGGAAACGGTGAACGCGTAGTCGCCTTGTAAAATAGAGTTACCCGCGCTGCAGGGTTCGCTAGACCATGCCCTCGCACGACTATTGAACGAAAACGCAGCGAACGTCACAACCAAGACTGCCCTCAAAATCCAAGTCCTCATACTTTCCTCCGGTGTCGAAATTTCGTCGGGAGTCCCCGACCTGCTGCCTTCTGCCACTTCTTGGCTCCGCAGCACAATGGACCGGCCCTGAAGGTTTCCTGAAGTCTTCCTGTAGAGGTAACTGCAAGCAAATTGATGGCTATCTCTCCCCGGGCCGTCTAGATACAATCCCCGTTCTGTCCCGTCATCCGGGGGGCGAATCCGCCATGAGCGCTGAAGTCTATCAGTTCGAGGATTTCGAGCTGGATCACGGGGCCTATCAGCTCCGTCGCGACGGCCGCGTCGTTCATCTGGAGCGCATCCCTCTGGACCTGCTTTTTCTGCTGGCCGAACGCCATGGTCAGCTCCTCACTCGCGAAGAAATCCTGGATCGCATTTGGGGCAAAGAGGTTTTCGTTGACGCAGACAACAGCATCAACACGGCTGTCCGCAAGATCCGCCAAGCTCTAAAGGACAGCCCCGAAAGTCCCCGCTTTCTCTATACGATCCCGGGCAAAGGCTACCGCTTCGAGGCCTCGGTAGTGGAGTTACGGCCCGCAGCCTCGACTCCAGCCCCCGCCGCTCTGACTCTTGATACTTCCGAGCCGATACCCGTCGAGTTTCCAGCCCTGGCGGCGACATCTCCCCCGACACGCAGAATCCGGCTATGGCCTTTCTGGCTCGCACTCGTTGCGATGCTGGTCGTCGCGGTGTTCCTCACCAGGCCCTACCTTCCTAAGGCTTCCAGCCCCAAAGCCAGTGGAAAACTCATGCTCGCCGTTCTGCCTTTCCAAAACCTGAGCGGCGATTCCAACCAGGATTATTTCGCCGACGGCATGACCGAGGAAATGATTACCCAGCTAGGCGGACTCGATCCGCAGCACCTGGGCGTCATCGCGCGGACCTCCGCCATGCAATACAAAGGCGCCCCCAAAGACGCCGCGCAAATCGCTCGCGAACTTGGCGTCGCCTACCTCCTCGAAGGCAGCGTGCGTCGCGACGCCGGGCGCGTGCGCGTCACTGCCCAGCTCATCCAGACCAGCGACCAGACCCACATCTGGGCCGACAGCTTTGACCGTGACCTCGGTGACATCCTCAACCTGCAGCGCGAAGTCGCCCGCGCCATCGCCGGCAAAATTCAGCTCACCCTTTCGCAACAAGTGGAAGCTCGCCTGGCCGGCGCCCCGCGGGTCAGCGCACAGGCCTACGAAGCCTACCTTGAGGGGCGACAAGCCTTGGACCAAAGAAGCCGCGCGAGCTTCCAGCGCGGTGTCGACGCATTCAACCGCGCCATCTCCATCGACGCCAACGATCCGCGCCCGTACGCAGGCTTGGCTCGCGTCTATGCTCTGGCACCGATCTTCGGCGCGAAGCCATCCGAGACCATGCCCAAGGCTCGCGAAAACGCCATGCGTGCGCTCTCGTTGGACGACTCGCTCGCCGAAGCGCACGCGACCCTCGCCTTCATACGAGCCCATTTCGAATACGATTGGCCCGCAGCCGAACGCGAGTTCCATAGCGCCCTGGAACTCAATCCTAGCGATGCCACTACTCACTTCTTTTATTCCAATAGCTATCTCTCTCCCTTCGCCCGCCACGACGAAGCTATCTCCGAGATGCAGACGGCCATTGCGCTCGACCCACTGTCAGTTCCCATCCGATCTTTCTTGGGCCGCACATATCTGTGGGCGCGGCGCTACGACCAAGCTCTGGCCGAATTGGAAAAAGCCGATAAAATCGATGCGGACTTCGTCCTCAACCACGAGCGGCTCGCTCACCTCTACACCTATCTGCGACGATATCCCGAGGCCATCGACGAAGAGACAAAAGCACGCATGCTGGCTGGAGAAGACCCTAAATCCGTGCTTCTGAAGCAGGGCCGACTAAAAACCGCGTTTGCGGCTCACGGTCCCCGCGGTTACTGGGAAACTCTTCTCGATTTTTCGAAGGACAAAGAAAATCCACCCGAGTCCTACACTAACAACTATGGTATCGCTGTCCTGTATGCGCGTCTCGGTGACGCAGACAAAGCATTCGCCTCTCTAGAGCGCGCTTATTCCGACCGTGAACTCGCCCTGACCGAACTCGGCGTCGAGCCTGCCTTCGACTCTTTGCGATCCGATCCACGTTTCCAGGATCATCTTCGTCGAGTGGGCTTGGCAAAATGAAGTCCGCGATGAAGTTTTTAAAATTCCGGTGCCGTCGATCTCGAATTTTCCTTCTGACGCGTCTTGACTCTTTCGAAACTTCCCACTAGCCTCGTCCGTCTACAAAAACAGGTTCGGGGATCGCGTCCTTCCGCGCCGCCCATCCGAAGGAGTTAGCATGCACTCCGTGTCTCGTCGAAGTTTGTCGTTTGCGATTGCCGCGACCGCAGCCTTTCTCGCGGCAACTGCGGTACCTCCCGCCGCAGCCCAAGGTGGCGAGCCGCAATCGTTCGCCATTCGCGGCGCCACCGTCGTACCGGTCTCCGGTCCGCGTATCGAAAATGCCACGGTGCTTGTCTCGCGCGGAGTGATTACTGGTGTCGGCAAGGATGTCACTTTCCCGCAGGAAACCTGGATCATCGATGGCAAGGGACTCACGGTTTATCCCGGCCTGTTTGATTCGTTCACCGACGTCGGACTTGGTTCTTCAGCGGCGCCGGCTGGCGGCGAAGGCGCCGGACGCCAGCAGCAACCGATTTCGCGCGGTCCCGAAGATCGTCCCGGCGCGACTCCCTGGCGCGACGCCGCCGGCGAAGCAACCCTCGCCGACAAGCGCATCGAAACGTGGCGCAGCGCCGGATTTACCACCGTCATCTCCGCAAACAAGGGCGGCATCTTTCCCGGCCAGGCCGCGGTCCTCGATCTTGCCGGCGAACGCAACGGCGATCTGGTCGTGAAATCTCCGGTGGCCATTCCGGTTTCGCTACAACCGGTGGGCAATTTCGCAAGTTTTCCGGGATCGCTGATGGGCACGATCGGCTACGTGCGCCAGGTCTGGCTGGACACTGATTGGAGCGCCAAAGCCGAAGCCATCTACGACAAGAATCCTCGCGGCATGGCGCGCCCTCGCTACGATCGCACCAACTCGGCTCTCGCTGACGCATTGGAAGATCACGCGTTGGTCCTGATTCCCGCAAACAATACGGTCCAGATTCGCCGCTCGTTCGAACTGGTGGACCGCTGGCACGTCACCGCCGCGATCTACGGCGGCCAGATGAGCTACGAAGTCGCGGATGAAATTGCAGGAAAGAAACTGCCTGTGCTCGTCGATCTGAAATGGCCGGAAGCAGACAAAGACGCCGACCCCGACGACGCTCCCTCGCTCCGCACGCTGCGCTTCCGCGATCGTGCTCCGTCGTCGCCCGCCGCCCTCGCCAAAGCTGGCGTAAAGTTCGCGTTCTATTCCGGAGGTATCGCCGCACCGAAAGACATCCTGAAAGCCGCGAAAAAATCGATCGACGCAGGCCTCGCTCCGGACGCCGCCTTGCGCGCGTTGACTCTTTCCCCCGCGGAAATTTTCGGCGTGGCCGACCGCCTCGGCTCCATCGAAAACGGAAAAATCGCGAACCTGGTCATCACCGACGGTGACCTGTTCAACGAAAAAACAAAAATCAAATTCGTCTTCGTCGATGGCCGCAGATTTACGATCCACGAACCCGAAAAGCCTAAAGATTCGCCTAAAGGCGATCTGACCGGCAAATGGAAACTCGCCTACACCACTCCCGAAGGCGCCGAAGGATCGACCGCCGACCTCACCATGGCCACCGACGGCTCACTTTCCGGCACGTTCACCAGCAAGCGCGGCACGCAGACCATTCTCAGCGGCTCTCTCAGCGCCGACAAATTCACCTTCACCATCAACATCGTGTTGGAAGATGGTCCGACCGACGCGGTCTTCACGGGCACCTTCGATGGCACCTCGGTGAAAGGCAACATCAATGTGGTAGGAATCGACATCGAGTTCACAGGCACCAAAGCGCCAACGCGCTCCATCGCAGCCGAGCAATCGACGAACGCGCAAGGAGCCGCCCGATGAAGATTTCGATGAACTCATCACGTCTTTTAGCCGTTTGCATCGCGACGCTTCTCGCCGCGCTGGCGCCGGCGCCAACACGCCCCGCAAATGCACCGGCCGTAGCCAGCGAGCCAGCACCAGTCATCCTTATACAAAACGCCACGATCCTCACCGTCTCTCACGGCAACATCGAGCACGGTTCCATCCTCATCCGCGACGGCAAGATCGCCGAAGTCGGCTCTTCCATCAAGGCTCCGAAAGACGCTCAAGTGATCGACGCCGCCGGCCAATTCGTCATGCCCGGCATCATCGACTGCCACTCCCACATCGCCATCGACGGCAACGTCAACGAAGGCAGTATCGCTGTCTCTTCCATCGCCAACATCGCCGACGTACTCAATCCAGACGATATCGACATCTACCGCGATCTCGCGGGCGGAGTCACCGTCGCCAACGTTCTCCACGGCAGCGCCAACCCCATCGGCGGCCAGACCGTAGTCATCAAACTCCGCTGGGGCCAGCCCGCCTCTAAGCTCCCGTTCGAGGGCGCCTTGCCCGGCATCAAGTTCGCCCTCGGCGAAAATCCCAAGCACTCGAATTTCGGTGGACGCGGCCCTGAGGCGCGTTATCCCGCCACGCGCATGGGCGTTGAAGAAACCATCCGTGGCGCATTCGCGGAAGCCCGCGACTACAAAGTTACATGGGACGTCTACAACAAGCGCGCCGCCGCAGGCGAAAAAAATCTGATCCCGCCGCGCCGCGATCTGCGTCTCGATCCGCTCGTTGAAGTGATGGAAGGCAAGCGCTACGTGCACGCCCATTGCTACCGCGAGGACGAAATCCTGATGCTCCTCCGCGTGGCCAAAGAATTCGGCTTCAAGGTCCGCACTCTTCAGCACGTCCTCGAAGGCTACAAAGTCGCCGACGAACTTGCCGCGGCAGGCGTCGGCGCCTCCACGTTCTCCGACTGGTGGGCCTACAAAGTCGAAGCCTTCAACGCCGTCCCCTACAATGCCGCAATCATGACCCGCCGCGGCGTAATCGTCTCCGTCAATTCCGACGACGCCGAGGAAGCCACCCACCTCAATCAGGAAGCCGCCAAAAGCATCAGGTTTGGCGGACTCTCCCGCGACGAAGCTCTCAAACTCGTCACCCTCAATCCCGCGATACAGTTGGGCATCGACAAGCGTGTAGGCTCCATCGACACCGGCAAAGACGCCGACCTGGCCATCTACAACCACGACCCGCTCAGCGCCTACGCCGTCGTACAGCAAACTTTGATCGACGGTCGCGTGTACTTCGATCGCCAGCGCGACCTCGCCGCCCGCCCCAACCTGGAAAAGGAAAAGAAAGCATTACTCGAAAAAGAAAAGAGAGCTGCCGCTGCTGAGAAAAAACCCGACGGCAACTCTGCGAAACCTGGCGAAAAGAAGCCCGAGGAAAAGCCCAAGCCACCATCCGCGGCAGTTTCCGGAGGTGCGCTGTGAAGCGTACCCTCGTAACCCTCGTCCTCACGTTATCAGTCGGGTATTTCTTCTCCACAGCAATCGTCCTAGCGCAAACGCCATCCACCAACTACGCGATCACCCATGCAAAAATCTTCACGCTCACGGGCCCGCCCATCGACGACGGCATCCTCGTAATCCGCGACGGCAAGATCGCCGCGGTCGGCACCAACGTTGACATTCCCTCCGGCGCGCAAGTAATCGACGGCAAAGGCCTGCAGGTCTACCCCGGCCTCTTCGATCCCGTCACGCAAATGGGCTTAAGTGAAATCTCCGCCGTCAGCGCCACCGTCGATACCTCCGAGACCGGCGCTTTCAACCCCGATGCCATCGCCGCCGACGCCATCCTGCCTTCCAGCGAGCATATTCCCGTCACCCGCGCCGCGGGCATCACCGAAGTTCTCGCCGTCCCCGCCAGCGGCGGCTTCGATTCCCGCGGTTCCGCCAATATCCTCGGCGGCCAGGCTTCCGCAATCCACCTCGCCGGTTGGACCATCAACGACATGCTCATTAAAAAGAGCGTCGCGATGGTCCTCGATTGGCCGAAAATCGAAACGCAATTTTTCGATATCGCCACCTTCTCCAGAAAAAACAAGCCATTCGCCGAAGCGAAGCAGGAATACGAAAAACAAGTCAACGAACTCTCCGACTGGCTGGACAACGCGCGTCACTACGCGCAAGCCTGGGGCCATGGCGGCCCGGCCGAGTATCAGCGCGACCTCAAACTCGAAGCGCTCGTTCCCGTAGTTCGCGGCGAACTGCCGGTCCTCGTCTTCGCCGAACGTGCCCGCGACATCGGCAGCGCAGTCGAGTTCTGCGACAAGCAAAAACTAAAAATGATCCTCGCCGGAGGCGCCGAAGCCTACAAAGTAAAGGAACTCCTGCGCTCGAAAGGTATCCCGGTCATCCTGCAACCGACGCTCACCGAGCCGCTCAACGAAGATGACCCCTACGATCGCTCGCTAACTCAACCGGCCGAACTCGCCGACGCACGCGTCAAGATTGCATTCGGCAGCTTCGACAACTCCTTCGCGCGTCGCCTGGGCCAGCAAGCCGCCAACGCCGTAGCCTACGGCCTGCCCTACGACGAAGCTCTAAAAGCAGTCACACTCTACCCCGCGCAAATCTTCGGCCTGGCCGATCAAATCGGCACCCTCGAAACCGGCAAAATCGCCAACGTAATCGTCACCGACGGCGATCCGCTGGAGCTCACCACCGACGTTCGCTACCTCTTCATCAAAGGCCAGCTAACGCTCACTGACAACAAACACAAATCCCTCTACGACAAATATCTCAATCGCCCAGCAGCAAAGTAGCGAAGTCTCGGTCCTCTGTCGGGGTGCAGCGCCGCTGCATCCCATCTCGGCACGATCAATCCAACCGTGCTGAATTCAAACCCTCCTTCTCGCTTGAGCGTGTCGATTCAACCTCTCCAGACAAACCCACAAAACCTTCGGGGTTCCCGGTCCGTCTAAACCGCGATAGAATCGCGTCCCTGTGGGAGCCTCCATGGAAACTCTGCTCCAAGATCTTCGCTACGCCTTCCGCGTCCTGATCAAAAGCCCCTCGTTCACCGCGATCGCGGTCCTGACGCTCGCCCTGGGCATCGGCGCGAACACCGCGATTTTCAGCGTCGTAAACGCCATCCTGTTGCGTCCGCTCGCCTTTCATGATTCCTCGCGCATCATGCTCATCGCCGAAAAAAGCAAATACCCCGACCCCAGCGTCTCTTACCAGAATTTCGTCGACTGGCGCGACCAAAGCCATTCCTTTGAATGCGTCCAGGGCATGCGCGCGTCCACCATCACCCTCACCGGCGCCGGCGAACCCGAGCGCCTCAACGCCCGCTGGGTCACCTCGGGACTTTTTCCCCTCCTCGGCGTGAAAGCCCTCCTCGGCCGCACCTTTCGCGACGACGAAGACCGCGCC
>Ga0210401_10002637_pt1 | contig 19729 bp, 13 predicted proteins | sample IncBWH32MmetaG_FD_150866 | JGI IMG/M metagenome (GOLD analysis project Ga0210401, IMG submission 150866) | Forest soil microbial communities from Barre Woods Harvard Forest LTER site, Petersham, Massachusetts, United States - Inc-BW-H-32-M | ecosystem: Environmental > Terrestrial > Soil >... | reverse complement strand
GGATTTCGGTCCAATGCGCATGGGTATCGACAAAGCCGGGCACAATGGTCTTGCCGGAAACGTCGAACACTTTGGCGCCAGCGGGAACGGTTCCCTTAGCGCCGACGCGGGTGATGCGATTGTTTTCAACGACGATGTCGGCGTTTTTTAGGACTTCGTCGCCTTTCATGGTGACCACGGTCGCGCCGCGAAGCACCATGGTGCCCTTGGGCGTTTTGCGCGGCACTTCGAGATCAACGGCGATTTCGGTGACGCTCTTCTCCTGCTCTTTCAGCTTCTTTTCTTCTTTTTTTTCGTCCTTCTTTTCGTCTTTCTTGTCCTTTTCGTCCTTCTTCTCTTTGTCGTCTTGCTTCGCGTCGGACTTCGCATCCGCCGAATCCTTCTTGCCGGCGTCTTTGTCTTCGCCTTCTTTCTTTTCGTCCTTGGGCGGTTCAAAAGTGATGGCGCTCAGGGGTTCCCGAAAATAGCTCGAACCCACCGCCCAGGTGATGGTCTTGCCGTCGTCGGCCCATCCGAAATAGTCGGCGCCGATGTCGGTCAGGCGCTTCGCGGCGACCGACGGCGTGGAGACATCCACTGTGGGAGCTTCGCCGCCGACCACCGGCATGGCGATCACATAAAGCTGATTCATCAGGTGCGCCAGAACCCACTGGCCGTCCGGACTTGGCTGTACGTCGTCGGCCGGAATGGGCTCCTCGAAGAAGAACAAACCCTTGCCCTTGACCACCAAATGCGTGCGGCGATCGGTGCCGTCGTAGCGCAGGGAGATCAGGCCTTGCGGGGTGTAGACGTAGATGCGGTCTTTCTCGTGCGTAAAGTGCGCGCCGCCCGCGCCGCGTGCCGGCAGAATCAGATTGGCATCGCCACCTTCAGCGGGAATCCACATCAAATCGGCGTTGGAAGTTTGGCCGCCGTCGAATTCACTGTTTTCGCGATCGTAGGCATTTCCGCGGAGCACCACGATCTTGGTTCCGTCCGGCGACCACGCCGGATTGCTGTATACGCCCAGCGATTTCGACAACTGTTGCGGCGTTCCGCCAGACGCCGGCACCTTCCACAATTGCCCGCCTTCATTGGACCAGGTGACGTAGGCGATGGACTTGCCGTCCGGCGACCACGCAGGCTGAAACTCGCGCGCGTTACCGCTGGTCACTCGCTGAGGTTTCCCGCTGGGAAGATCGAGCGTGTACAAGTGGGTCATCGCCGAAAAGGCCAGCTTCTTGCCGTCGGGCGATTCGACCGGATCCTGAATCAGGCGGACCTTCACCGGTCCTTGCTCCACCTTTTGAGGGAAGTCCAGCTTGGGTCCGATGTCCTGAGACACCTTGGCGGTGAAAGGAATGATGCTTTCCGCGCCGGTGGACAGGTTCAGCCGCCGGATCTTGCCGTCCTGGTTGTAGACAATTTCCTCTCCGCCGGGAAGGAACGCATAACCGGGAAACACGTCGCGGGAAAACAGGGATTCCTGGTCGTCGCGAGTGACCGGATAGCGCAGCCAGCGATCGTCGCCGGTTTTCAGGTCGCGCAGGCGCAGTTCGCTTTCCGTTTCGTAACGCGTGACATATAGAAGCTTGGTGCCGTCGGGCGAAAGGATGGGGCGGAAAGCGCTCTCCAACTGCTCGATCAGAGCGTCTTCATCGCCGGTCTTGCGGTCGCGGCGCATGATGGTCCATTGAGGGAACTGCGCGTTATAGGAGAAGGGGCCTTTGCGCATCGCGTAGTAGAGGTACTTGCCATCGGGTGACGCGACGACACCCATGTCATTGGGCCGATCTTTACGCGGAGTCGTTGGCGTGGGCTTGGCCTTGGTAATCTGGATGCCGGTACCGCCATCGACGTGGTACATCCAGATTTCGTAGGAAGTGATCCCGAACCCGGCCTTGGAGACGAAAATGTATTTCCCGTCGGGCGACCAGTTTGGAGAGGCAAAATCGTTGTTCGGATCCTTGGACACCTGTTTCGCTTCGGTGCCGTCGGGATGCATGATCCAAATGTTTTCGCTGCCTTCGCGATCGGAGAGGAACGCGATCCACTTGCCGTCGGGTGAAAAACGCGGCTGGCTGTCGAAGGCCATCCCGCCGTCGATCAGCTTAGCTTCTCCGCCTTCGATGGGCAGGGTGTAGATATCGCCCAAGAGTTCGAACACGATGGTCTTGCCGTCGGGTGAGACGTCCAGGGAGAGCCAGGTGCCCTCATCGGTGGTGAATTCGATTTTCCGGTCAGGTTTGAGCGGCAGGCCCTTCTTCTCTTTTTTATCGTCCTTTTTTTCGTCTTTCTTGTCGTCCTTCTTATCCTTGTCTTGCGCGCCTGGGTCGTCCCGCTTCGCAAAGGCGGCCGCCGGGCTCCAGCCACCGGCAAATACGGCACAGACCATCGCCAGGGCGATAAGCCACATGCTCGAATTAGTGCGCCGTCTCACCAGGTTCGGGTTCATTCCTGCTCCTCCGTGAAAGAATCAGAAAGCCTTGGCCTAAATCGCTTTAAATCGATCGAGCACAGACCGTCTTTGCGGCGCGGCATGATACCCCGGCTGCGAAAAACGCGCAGCAAGATGTTGTGAGGGCGGCGTTTCCGCCGTCAAAAACGGCCGACGCTCCGCAGCGTAGTTTTCCTGGCCGGGCTGGACATCCCGGAACCGTGCTAGGCTATCCAACTGCCTTTACCGACCGAATGTTCAGAGCGAATAACAACTCCCTGGCCCGAAATTGCTCTGCGCCCCGCACCCCATTTCCTCTGACGGCACTCCTGGCGTTTCTGCTCTTTTGCTTAAGTTTTGGCGCCGACCGAACGCCCGCGCAGCAGGTGTACAAACCGCCCGCGAAGGGCGGCGTGGCCGAGCTTTCCTCCAGCGGCCCGCAGAAACACCAGGGCGACCTGACCATCGCCGATGGCGCCGTGGACATTCACTACGGCAACCAGCGGCTGCAGGCCGATCACGTGGAATACAACGAGCAGACCAACGAAGCGATGGCCCGCGGCCACGTGGTGTTCGACTACGAGAATCAGCACCTGGAGGCAGACGAGGCACATTACAACATCAGTACCGGCCGCGGCACTTTTACCAACGTTCGGGGCACCGTCAAAATCGAACGGCGCCCGAATCCCACGGTGTTGATCACCGACAATCCGCTGTACTTCGAGGCGCGCAATGTCGAAAAATTCAACAACGACCTCTATTTTCTGAGCAAGACCTGGATCACCGTTTGCGACCCGGAACATCCCAACTGGCAGTTCTACGCGGAGCATGCCAATGTGCGGGTCGACAAGACGATGGCGCTGGTGAGCGCGAACTTCCGATTGTTTCGTGTGCCGCTGGTGTGGCTGCCTTACGCGACCGCGCCTGCGGGTCCGAAGGTTCGGGAATCAGGATTCCTGATCCCGATCGTTGGCAATAGCACCAGCAAGGGATTTGTTTTCGGCGACGCGTTTTACTGGGCGCCCGTGCCATGGCTGGACACGACGCTGGGCGCGGAACTGCTCAGCCGCCGAGGATCGGCCGAACGCGCCCATTTCCGCGCAAAGCCCTGGGAAAATACATCCATCAAGTACAACTATTTCGGGGTGATCGACCGCGGCGTCCCCACGGTCGTGAATCCCGGACTCCCCACGCAGACCACCGAACTTGTTTCGCAGGGCGGCCACGAGCAGCAGCTGGAGGTCACGTCCCTCCTGAAAAACAATTGGCGCTTCGTCGCCGACGTCAACGAGCTTTCTTCGCTGACCTTCCGCCTGGCGTTCTCTGACACCTTCGGCGACGCCATCAACTCCGAAGTGCGCAGCTCCATTTTTCTGACGCACAATTTCAATGGCTTCAGCCTGAATTTAGCGGCGCTGAACGATAAGAGCTTCCTCACGGTCAATCCGGTGCAAACCAGCGTTTTGCTGCGCGAGGCGCCCGAGGGGAGTTTCAGCTCGGTGGAGCAAGCGCCCTGGAAGAATCTGCCGATTTATTTCGGATTCGACGCGTCCGCCGGTGCGGCGCATCGCGACGACGGCGTGATCGACACGCCATCAGCGGTCACACGCACGGAGTTCGCGCCGCGTGCCACCCTGCCCATCCACTTCGGCCCTTGGCTGGATGTCACCGCGACGGCGGCGTTCCGCACCAGCTACTTCGGTGATTCTCTGGTTCCCGGCTCTATCGTCACTACTCCCTTGCTGAGCGGCGAGTCGATTTCCCGTAATGACGGCGAATTCAGCGTCGATTTTCGGCTTCCGACGTTTGAGCGGTTTTTTCAACGCCCGCAATCGAAGAAAAAATACAAGCACACGATCGAACCCTACTTTAACTACAACTACGTAACCGGCATTCATAATTTTTCGGAAATCATCCGTTTTGACTCCGACTCCACGCTCACGAATACGAACGAACTGGAGTACGGCGTTACCCAGCGGCTTTGGGTGAAGGACGGCGACGATCAGCCGAGAGACCTGATCACCTGGAGCCTGGTCCAGAAGCATTATTTTGATCCCACGTTTGGCGGCGCTCTGGTCACGGGAACGCGCAACGTGTTTCAAACCCTGGACGACATCTCACCGTTCGCGTTTGCCGACACTCCGCGGAACTGGTCGCCGATCATCAGCGATTTCAAGTTGAGCCCCGCGGGCCCGTTCGACTTCGAACAGATTTTGGAGTACGACACGCAACGAGGCACTTATGGGCAGCTCACGACGATCGGCACGCTCGCAAAAATCAAGCCATACAGGGACTTCTTTTTCACCATCGCGGACTTCCGGTTGGGCGTCTATCCTTTTGTGCTCCAGCCCAAGGCGAATCAGATTCGGGTGCTTGCTGGCTATGGCAGCGAAACGCGGAAAGGGTTCAACTTTACCAGCGGGATCAGCTACGACTTCACCAACAGTGCGCTGCAAAATCAGCTGGTCCAGGTCAGCTACAACGGGAATTGCTGCGGGCTTGCGCTGGAATACCGGCGTATCGCGCTTGGTCAGGTGCGCACGGACAATCAGTTCCGTGTGGCGTTCATCATCGCCAACATCGGGACCTTCGGCAATCTGCGGCACCAGGAAAAGATTTTCTAGGGACTGCACACGCGGATCTGGAATGCGGGGATCTGGAACGCCGGGCTCAAGCCCGTCGCCTACGAAAGCGACATCGATTGTCTGCCGTTGTTTTTTCGCATCAACCATCCGCCGATGAGATATCCCAGCGTGCCGGTGGTGATGCCGCCGAAAATGTCCGCTACGTAGTGATATCGTCCGTAGATTGTAGACACGCACATGCAAAGGACCAGCGGCAGCATCACCCAGAATAGCCAGCGGCGGTGGCGCCACGCTCCCCACAGCGCGGCAAACGATCCCGCGACGTGTTCCGAGGGAAATGCCGCGCCGCGCACGCGGCCGTAGTGCTCGATGAAGTTGATCAACGCGGTGAACGGTCCGCCTTGTAAGTCACCGTGCCACGAGCCCGCCATCGAAAACCAGGGGCTCTCGATGGGAAACGATATCGCGATCAGATAGCCGATCGCGTAGGCCACGGCGGAGTACGTCATTACCGACCAATAGCCGCGCCAATCCTTGCGGTAGTAAAGAATGCCGCCGAGCACCAGCAGATACGTGAAGTAGGTGATGTACGTGAACTGCATGAAGTCGTTGCGCGTGGGAGTGGCGAATTGCTCGAGCCAGATGCTTGGGTGTACGCCCGTCAGCCAATAGTCGAACGCGATGAGCCTCGCATCCTGCCAGCGTGGCGAAATCAGATGGACCAGTTGCGCGAGTTCCTCGAAGCAGAACAGGAAAAACAGATGGGGGTACCAGTGCCGCCAGAAATGCCAGAATTTCGGCGTGTAGGTGTCGAGGTGAGACTCGGAGGCGCCTAGAATCTCGCTGCCACGGCATAACAGAATGATGAGCGCCACCACGCACGCCCGCGTGACCAGCAAGCGGATCGGGTGCGCGAGATTTTCGGCAAAGGCCGCGATCAGCACGCTGGATATGGCTACGTAACCCAACGCGATCCATTCAAATGGGCCGCACGCCGCGCCGATCGCGAGCCATTCGTTGCGCAGGATCTCCGTGACGCGGCTGCGCGCGGGAATCGGCTGCGAGGCGCCCTGCTCCGCCGTGATGACGCGCGACTGCCAGGGCAGCGCGGTTTCGTTGGTGCGACGATTTTGCGGGCGTGAAAGATTCATCCACAGGTCTCCGATTTGATGTTCGGGATCACTTCACGGCCGAGGCGGTCAAAGCATTCCGCTGTTGCGGCGGCGCCTGCTTGTCGTGGACGATTTTCTCTCCAGAGGAAGATCGGCCAGGCGCGCAAACGGGCGATGCGGTCCAATTCGCGCGATGGATTTACCGCGGTTGGTGAACCCACGGCGCCCAGCATCCAGCGATCGCTCGCGGTGTCGCCGTAGGCATAGCAACGAGCCAAGTCGAAGCCGCTTTCAGCGGCGATGCATTGCACGGCGCGAGCTTTGGCTGGGCCGAAAATTGCTTCGCCTGCGATGCGTCCGGTCCAGCGATCGTGGGTTTCTTCGAGGCGGGTGGCGCAGACGCGGATCGACGTGGTGATTCCACGAGCAAGAAGGCGGATGGTCAGAGCTAGCGCCGCTTGTTTCGCGAGAGGTTCCAGAGTGCCGGTTACCAGGACAATGGCGTGGCCCTGGCTAGCGTGCCAGGCGGCGCGGTGGATGGCTTCGGGGAAGAAGGCCGGGAGATGGTCGATTCTTGAGCCGACGGACGCCGCTACGTTGTGGCTGACGGGGACACAGGCAAGAGTGCCTCTGCTGCGTAAGAGGAGTGTGCCATGGCTAGCGGAAATGTTGCGGAGGTACATCTTGTTGGCGTGCGTCATGCGGAGAAGACCTTGCGGACTCAGGCGAATGGCTTGCGCCAGCCAGCGGAAATAGTTTCGCAGCGGAATCAGGCGCTGATCTCGAAGTGCCCCGACGAAGCGACGTTCGAGCGAGGGCAATGGCAGGAGAGTGCCGTCCAGATCGAAAAATGCGGCGATGCGGGCTTGCGATTCGTTTGCGCTCATACCGCGTCCCTGACCGGAATTTTTGCGGTGCTCGGGGAGGCCACACTTCCGGCCATGTGCCGACAGCCTTCCACGAGAACCGGCAGTCCGCGTACGAAGCAAAATGCCGCCGTGGCCCAAGTCAGCGCGATGGCTCCGGCGCGAATCGTGGTGTGCGCATCGGTCGCAAGGTCGCCGAGTAGCGCGACCGGACCGCGTGTCAGCGCCAACTCCAGCCCCAGATAGCAGAAGCACAGGCACTTCATTGCAGCATAGAGGCCGCGGCTCCAGCGCGATGCTACCAGCGTGCGTCCCCACCAGGTTTGCAGCATGGCGTTCGCGCCCCATCCGGAATGACCAGCGCGCATGGCCAAGCCCCGCAGAAAATCGGTTGCGGCGCCGCGCGCGAAGAAAAACACTGGCAGCCACAGGGACACCATGCCCACCACGGCGAAATACGTAAAGTAGACGTTCTCGATCATCCGGTCTCCGAGGATGTCGATCTGCGCGCCGACGGGCGTGGCGAGGTTCCAGCGCCGGGCGATGTGCCCGTCCAGAGCGTCGAGCGCGACCGACGCAACGGTGAGGGCTACGGCGGTGAGGTTCATCCACGGTCCGCGGCCAAACAGGCACGCCGCGGAGAAGCCGACGACGACGCGAAGTGCGGTCACTCGATTTGGAGTCCAGCGCATCCTGAGTTCCTGTGGGACGTCCCGTGACGTCTGCATGGATTATGCACCGGCCTTGCCAAACAGAGGGTGCCTAACCTATTAATTATCACCGACTTAGAGGCCAATAGAATGACGTTCCAATCCTCTGCGCCATCGAAAGCCGTCATCTGTCGCCCTTTCGCCTACGTACTGACATCTAGCGCAATGCCAGGCATCTAGCAAAACAGTGCTTGCCAAAGGAATAAGCGGAGTGCGAAGCAGGTTTCCTTCATGAACGAACCGGAATGAGAGCCCAAGCAAACGCAGCGAATGGATTGGGGAGCAGTTGACAATTCAACGGCTTGGCTTCAACGGCCCGCGTTTGTAACTTGTGGAACCCCAGAAAATGCAAGAAAAATACAAGCAATTTGCGCGACATCGAACACACTTGTACACTTGCCGCCCCCTTTCGCGTGCAGACTAGTGAGGACTGACTTGGCATGACCGACGTCTCTTTGGCAGCGGCCTTTCTCGCAGGACTGGTTTCTTTTCTCTCTCCGTGCGTTCTCCCACTGGTTCCGGGCTACATCTCGATGCTTTCAGGCATCGGCATGGAGCAATTGCGCCAAGGGCAGCAACCTCGGGGCGGGCTTTTCGCCTCGGCGCTGGCGTTCGTGCTTGGCTTTTCGGTAGTGTTCATTTCCTTCGGGGCTTCCGCCAGCGCAGTCGGATCGTTTTTGCGGGAGCATCGTGGAACGCTCGCGCCCATAGCGGGAGCGCTGATTCTGCTATTTGGGTTGCACCTGCTGGGTCTGCTGGGCAAACTCACCATTCGCGTGGGATTGATCCTCGGCGTTGTGCTCGCCATTCTCGGGGTTATCTCTCTGGTGCGGGGCGGCACGTTGTTCGCAGGCTTGGGAGCGGTTCATTTCTTTTCCCTTTCGATGATTGGGTTTTTCGGGCCGGCGATGACGCGCTGGCTGAATCGCGATGTGCATCTGCGCAGCGGCGGCACGCAACCCGGCGTGTGGAGCGGATTTTTGCTGGGTTTCGCGTTTGCGTTTGGATGGACGCCGTGCATCGGGCCGATTCTCGCTACGGTGTTGGCGCTGGCGGCGGCGAGCGACACCATCGCGCGCGGCGTGCTGCTGCTGGCCGTGTATTCGGCGGGCCTGGCGGTTCCGTTTTTGTTGACCGCAGTGGGGATCGGGCAGTTCCTTAAATTTTATCAGCGCTTCCGAAAGTACCTCCACGCCGTCGAACTGTTTAGCGGCGCGCTGCTTCTATTTGTGGGTGGGTTGGTTTTCGTCAACCGGCTGACCTGGCTTGCGGGTAAGTTGAGCTTTCTGAACACGATGGTCTTGTGGCTGGAGCGGTCTTTGACCGGGGCGAAGTGAACAGCCCTGAGGCTATCCGCGACTGGATTTAGCAGCCGCGTTTCTGAGAAAATTGAATTTGAGAGACTGAAAGTTTGAGGCACTGAAATGAAGAAGTCCACTTTGATCGTTATTGCAATATTGACGGTAATTGTGATCGGCGCACATTACGCTGACAAGGCCACGCGGTTGCCGCATGCGACATCCTCGGTCTCCGCGGCCAAGATGGATGGTCCGGAGACTGGCAAATCCGAACCGGACCTCACGCTGAAGGGCTTGGATGGGAAGGATGTCAGCCTAGCGCAGCTCAAAGGCAAAGTCGTGCTGGTGAATTTCTGGGCGACCTGGTGCGAACCGTGCAAGGTGGAGATTCCGGAGCTGATCGAACTGCAGCAGAAATACGGAGCGAAGGGATTTACGGTGCTCGGCGTCGCGATGGACGACGAAGGGCGCAGCGTGGTCGCTCCATTTGTCGGGAAAGAACGCTTCGACGTGAACGGCGGACAATCCCAAATGAACTATCCTATCGTCATCGGCAATGACGCCGCCGCGGACAAATTCGGCGGACTGATCGGCTATCCCACGAGCGTCCTGATCGACCGCGATGGCAAGCAGGTCAAGAGCATCACCGGCTTAATCAGCTACGACGACATTTCCAAGGCGATAGAATCACATCTCTGATACGCTCAAACCATGCTTGAGGAAAAGGATTTTCAGCGAAAGGCTGACGGGGCCTTTGAAGAGTTGAAGCGCCGCTTGTTGACGCTGGGTGATGCGCACGGCTTCGACGTCGAGGGAGAGAGCGGCAAGCTTGAGGTTATTTTCGAGGAGCCTGAAGAGGCCAAGTTTGTGATTTCGCCTAACACTCCTGTACGCGAGATTTGGATTTCGGCGCTTTCCACAAGTTTCAAACTGGGCTGGTCCGACGCACGCAATTCGTTTGTGCTCGAAAAGACTGGCGAAGATCTGCACGGGGTAATGAGCCGCGTGATTTCCCAGCAATTGGGCGAGCAGGTGACCGTTTGAGATTCGGCGTCGCGCTTCTGGCGGGGTTTCTCGTTTGTGTCGCCGGCGCGATGCGAGCGCCAGCGCAGGTTCCTGCCGGCCGCGATGTCGTTGCTCCCAGCGCATTTGCCTCGTTCGATCCGGTGGCTCGAGGCGGATCGTTTCAGATTGCGGTGGTCCTGAAAATCCGCGAAGGCTTTCACATCAACGCGCGCGAAAAATCTGCGGACTACCTGATCGCGACCGACCTGCGCACCGAAGCACCCTCGGGGTTCAAGGTCGGCCAGGTGACCTATCCCAAGGGCGAACTGCATACCTTTTCGTTCTCGAAGACTCCTCTCAACGTCTACGAGGGCAAAGTTATTGTTCACATGGAAGTCACCGCTCTCCCGAATGCCCCCCTGGGCGCACAGCACATTCCCCTGAAGCTGCGGTATCAAGCGTGCAGCAGCGAGGTTTGCTTGCCGCCTACGACGCTCGACGTTGATGCCGTCGTGACGGTCGCGTCCGCCGCGACACCGGCACGCCCCGCGCATCCCGAGTTGTTCCAATCGCAACGCTGAAGCATCTAACTGGCACCTTTAAACGAATCGGCTAAGGACCATTGTTGCCACCCGAATCCAGCCCGCGTCGGACGTGGCCGTACGTCGTCGGCATCGCGGTCGGTGTGCTCGCCGGCCTGGTCCTGTTTGTGTTCTTGCGCACGCGAAATATTGAAGAGCGCACCCGCCAGTGGCTGGTACGCGAACTACAGCAACGCTTCAATAGTGAAGTTGAGGTGGAAACACTGCATGTAAACATCCTGCCGCAAATGGGTGTAGACGGCGAAGGGCTGTCCATCCGCTATCACAACCGCCGCGACCTGCCACCGATGTTCCACGTGCAGAAATTCTCTTTCAATCTGGGCTTCCTCGGAATTCTCCGCGCTCCGCGGCATATCAAGGGTATTTACGTCGAGAACATGACCATTACAATTCCTCCGAGGGGTGAAAAGAAACCGAAGTCACCTTCTTCCGACAAGCAACGTCTCCCGACCGTCATCGTCGATGAAATCGTGTGCAACGACACGGACCTGGTGATCGTGCCGAAGAAAGAGGGCAAAGAGCCGCTCGATTTCGACATTCACGACCTGGTGTTGAAATCGGTGGGCGCCAACAAGCCGTTCGACTTCCACGGAAAACTGACCAACGCCAAACCCCAAGGCGAAATCGCGACGAGGGGAACGTTCGGACCTTGGGACGCGGACGAACCGGGGGATACACCGATCACTGGCTCCTACAAGTTTACGGATGCGGATCTCGGGCCCTTTCCCGGAATTGCGGGAACGCTGTCGTCAACGGGCGACTATCACGGGCAACTGAACGAAATCGAGGTGGAAGGCAAGACGGATACGCCGAATTTTTCGCTGGATCCTGTCGGGCGCCCCGTTCCGCTGCACACGGAGTTTTCGGCGACGGTAAACGGCACCGACGGCGATACCTACTTGCACCCGGTACGCGCCACGCTCGGCCAATCACTGATTATTGCCGAAGGTAGCGTCGTGCGCGTGCCGGAAAAACAAGGGCATATCATCAAACTGGACATCAACGCGCCTAACGCCCGTATACAAGACATTTTGAGTCTTGCGGTGAATTCCGATAAGCCCTTCATGACGGGTCCCGCGAAGATCAAAGCGAGGTTGCTGCTGCCGCCCGGCAAGCAGAAGGTCCTGCAAAAGATGGTTCTGGATGGCCAGGTAGGCGTGGAAGATGCCCAGTGGTCGAGTCCCGAAATTCGCGACAAGCTCGAGTCACTGAGCCGCCATGCGGAAGGGCAGCCCGAGAACGAAGAGGCGGGCAGCTCGGTTTCCGATTTGCACGGCGATTTCAGGCTGGAGAAAGCGGTCATCCAGTTCCGCAAACTGAGCTTCGGCGTCCCCGGCGCTCAAATCAATTTGGAAGGCACCTACGATGTCGGTGGCAGTAAGCTCGATTTCAACGGGCATTTGCGACTGCAGGCGAAACTCTCGCAGACGGTGACCGGTAAGAAGTCGTTTTTCCTGAAGGCGGTCGATCCCCTTTTCCGCAAAGAGGGCGCGGGCACAGTCCTGCCCATCACGATCACGGGCACGCGTGACGCGCCTACGCTCGGCGTGAGCGTGTTTCACAAGACCATCAAAAGGCAGCTGGGCGGCGGGGATAAGGACAACAGTAAAGACTCGAAAGACAGCAAGAATCCGAAGCCTAATTCCAATCGTTAGGTGGCCGCTGTGTCGGGTCGACTAGATCAAGCGGTAGCGGTGGACTGGGACATGGCTGCCCGCAGGCGCCGCACGACCCGCTCTTGCCCCAAGGTAACCATCGTGTCGAAAAGCGGCGGCGCCACGGATTGGCCGACAATAGCGACGCGCGTCGCATTGATCAGCAGGCCGGCCTTTACGCCCGCGGCGTCCGCCAGCGCGCGCAACGCGTGATCGCACGCGTCGTGATTCCAATCGGGAAGAGCTGCGAGCGCATCCGCGAGCTTCGCCAATAGGTCGGGAACTTTCGGATCCTTCCAAAATTTCGCTTTCCCGGCCTCTTCGATGGGGAAGTCGTCGCTGAAAAACGCCCGCGACCACGAGGAAAAATCGGGTAGCAGCCGGACTCGCGGCCGCAGCAAATCCACCGTTTTCGAGAACCACTCATGCCCCGCGCCAGCGGCCCACTCTTCCTTCCACAAGCCGCTGCGCTTCAACTCCGCCTGTACCTGCGGCAACAGGTCCTCGATCGGCAGGTTCTGCAAATATTGCGTGTTGAACCATTCCAGCTTCGGCCGGTCGAAAACGCCGTTCGTGCGGCTCACTCCAGCCAGCGAAAATCTCTCGATCAAATCTTTCGTGCGCAAAAACTCCTCGTCGCCACCTGGCGCCCATCCCAGCAGCGCCAGAAAATTGCGAAACGCCTCGGGAAGAAAACCCTCGGTGCGGTACATATTCACGTCGGTGGCGCCGTGGCGTTTGGATAGCCTCGATTTGTCGGGACCCAAAATCAGCGGGAGATGCGCGAAGATGGGCAGTTCGGCTCCCAGCGCGCGGTAGAGCAGCACCTGCTTGGGCGTGTTCGACAAGTGGTCCGCGCCGCGAATCACGTGGGTGACGCGCATATCGATGTCGTCGACCACCACGCACATCTGGTAGGTCGGCATGCCCCACTCTTCGCCGTCCTTGCCTGAACGCAACAGCACGAAATCCTCGATCTCTTCATTGTCAAATTCGCGGTCGCCGAAAACGGCGTCGGCAAAGACCGTTTTCCCGGCCGGAACCCGGAAGCGGATCGCCGGTTTGGTGTCTGGCGACGAGGCCTTACCGTCGCGGCAAGAACATCGCGCCACCCGGCGCACCTTTTCCGTGGCGGCGCCGCCTTCCGAGGCATGATCGCCGCCCGCATACTTTTCGGCGGCGCAGTAGCATTGGAACGCGCTGCCATTCGCCAGGCATTTCTTGGCCGCCTCGCGATACAAATCGAGCCGCTGGGACTGAAAGAACGGGCCTTCATCCCAATCCACGCCCAGCCAGGTCAGGCCGTCGATAATTCCTTGCACAAGTTCCGGCTTGTTGCGCTCCGCGTCGGTATCTTCCACGCGCAGGATCATCGTCCCACGCTGCTGGCGCGCGAAGAGCCAGTTGAACAGAGCCGTACGCGCGCCGCCGACGTGCAAATACCCGGTCGGTGAGGGCGCGAATCGAACTCGAATGCCGCTTGCTGGTTTGTTATGGGATTCCGTCATCGTTTGCCGCGTTTGCCGCATAAATCACAACACTTCAGTGTAGCGAAAGCTCCGCACGCCGTCCAACCGGTCCGATTGCCCGCCAATCGGTCACTTTCCAGTTATCCGGCTAAACCGGAGTTGAGAACCGTTCCGGCAAATGTGCGATAAGATTCCTGTCATGCGACATCTGTGGCCAATTGTCGTAATCAGTGGCCTATTAATTTGCTTTTCCCCGACCTTACGCTGCCAGGAACCCGTACAAGTCTCGGTTTGCGAACTGAAGGGTAACCCTGCGAACTACAATCACAAGCTCATCGAGGTAACGGGATTCGTGTCTCACGGATTTGAAGATTTCGGATTGTTTGACCCGAGTTGTCCTTCGTGGCCTTATATATGGCTTGAATACGGAGGTACAAAGAAATCCGGCACGATGTACTGCTGTGGTGTCTCTGCAGACAGAAGTCGTCCCAAAGAGCTTGTAGTGGAAGGCATAGAGGCTCCGCTTACGGCCGACGAACAATTCGACACGTTCGACAAACTTATCCATAACCCACCCGACACGGTGCTCGGTACTACGCTTGTCGGGCGGTTTTTTGCGGGGAAGGAGACTAGATTCCCCAATGGCAAAGCAGCATGGCGTGGTTACGGGCATATGGGTTGCTGTAGTTTGGTGGCGATTCAGCGGGTCATCTCCGTTGACCCGCATGACCGCGAAGATTTGGATTATCGCTCCTCTCCAGACCAGCCAAATCTCGACAAAGTTGGATGTGGATACCAAGACTAGTTCCCCCGTGGCCATATTCGGATTGGGTTCAAGCGCAACAAGCGGCAGACCTCCAAGAGAAGGCGTTAGCCTTTGACAGTCCCAGACAGGTCGCGAGTTCTGCATTGATCCATTTGGCGAAGCTAGACGACCGGGATGTGGCGGAACTGAAAGAAGTGCGGCAATCGCAGGGGCGAGTAATTTACGAATTGAAAGCCGGTGGTGCGAGAACTATTTATATGATTGTGATCAGTAAACCGTATCCCCTGTCCTTTTATGCGAAGGACCCACGGAAGGTCGCGTGGGTTGTCATAGGCGCTTATAAATCGTCCTGCGACAAAGGCAATTCAGTTACTCGTATAAAGTGAAGCGAATCTGCCAAAGCCAGTCGGCAATTGTGGGTGAGTTAGGGAACGTGCCTGATTAACGGTCACCGGAAACTGACCACGACAGACTGCCCCCGCCTTCTTGAGGACACGCGTTGGCATGTGCTTCAATAGTACTGCCCCGCGCTGCTGTCTCTTTAGCCACCAGTACGCTGGTACGGTTGCCCGCAAGAAATTTGGTGGGCCATAATCTAACGCAAGTACTTTGTTTTCTGTGGAGACGTTTGGCTGCTCGGTGCAAAACGCCCGCAGCGCCTTGGACAGGTACGGGCAAACAACACAAGCGTCATTGAGTTTTGGTTTGATCGTGCATCGTCGCAATCCGGCGGCGCTATGGACGGAGAATTCGTTCGCCTTTGACTCACGAAGGCTTCATTGCGCTGGCGTTGCTGGCGGCTACCTCTCTGGTGGCCGGCTTCTTCGGGTATATCTACCACCTGAAGCGCCAGACCTATCTGCTGCTGTGGACGGCAGGCTGGAGCCTATTCGCACTGCACTATCTCAGTCCGGCGCTCTCCTCGTGGATTCCCCGCAGCGCGTTCCTTGAACCGCTCAACGACTGGCTCTATGCGCTGGCTGCTCTGTTCTTCTTTGTGGGCGCGCAGCTTTACGCGCAGCGCAAGGCGTGGATCGTGCCGTGCGCGATCACCGCTGGAGTCCTGGGTCTGTGGGCAGCGGCGAACGCGTTCCATTTTCTGACGGCAGCTCCTGTCGTGGTCCCGTCGGTCTTGCTGTTTTTCGCCGTTGGCGCCATTTTCTGGCTGGAGAGCCGCCGCCAGGAAACCCTTGCGGACCGACTGCTGGCGGTGTCCTTTTTCTCGTGGGCGGTCCTACGCCTAGCGGTCTTCTTCTTCTCTCCGAGTGCACCGGGAGCGGACGAGCTCGGCTTTCCTCCCATCGCCGCGGTGCCGTGCGCTTTTGTGGCCATGCTGATGGTCATGGCTACCTATGAGGAAGAAAAGCGCCGGATTGAACGCAACATGCTGGCGCTGTCCAACTTGAATCTGGCCACGTCGAGTTTCGTCGGCGGTGAGATTCAACGCATGCTTTCACAGGCGCTGGACCGCGTGCTCGGCGTGGTGCGGCTGCCTGCTGGCGCGTTGTTTCTGCATCACGGCGATCCGCAGGGTCCCACATCGGTGGTGGCGGCAGGGCTGAACGACGATTTCTGCCGGGTGGCGCAGGAAGAAGGGCTCGACGATTATCTCGTCAGCTTGGTCGCACGACTCGGCGGGCTGCTCGGGTTTCGCGACTTGCGAGATTCTTCGCTCGCGGCCCTCGAAAAGGAAGAATGCATACGCCGTTTTCGCCAACTGGCTCTCGCGCAGGGGCTGCGCAGCGTGGTGATCATCAGTCTGCAAGCGAAGGAACAGGCCTTCGGCGTTCTGCTGCTGGGAACGCCGGACAATCGGCGTTTTACTCCCGCGGAATTGCGCCTGCTGCTGGCTCTCGGACACCAGATCGGCATGGCAGTCGAAAACAGCTATCTCGTCCAGCAAACCTCGCGACGCTCCGAAGAGTTGCACGTCCTGAACGAAATCGGACGCGCGCTGAGCTCCACGCTCAACAAAGAAGACCTGCTCCGCAAAATCTGGGAAGAACTACGCCGCCTATTCGACGTGGAAAATTTCTATATCGTCGGCCTCGATCCGTTGCGCGACGAAATGCTCTTCGATCTCGAGATCATCGACGGCGTGCGCATGCCCAAGCGCACCCGCCCTGCGGGAAATCACCTGAATGAATACGTGATCCGAACGCGGCAGCCGGTCTTGATCCGGGAAAACTTTCTCGCGGAAGCCCAGAAACTTGGCGTGGAGCCGATCCGCTCCAAGGGTTGTCTGTGCGTCGTGCCGCTGGTCGCCTACGATCATGCTATTGGCGCGATGGGCGTCTTTTCAGACCACGATCACGCCTTTGACGAAGGGCACCTGGAGCTGATGCGCGTGCTCGCCAGCGAAGCGAGCATTGCCATCGAGAATGCCCGCCTGTTCCACGAAGAGCGGACCAAGGCGCGCCACCTTACGCTGCTCAATACCATTTCGCGAAACGCCATCGCCACGCTCAATCCCGACGAGATGCTCGCCAAGATCACCGAGCAACTGGAAAGCGGCCTGACTCACGACCACATCGGCATCGGCGTTCTGGATTACTCCACACGCGAATTGGTCATCCAGGCCGAATCCGGAGCGCGCCGCGGCGCAGTCGGCCAGCGAATCCCGCTGGGCACCGGGCTCGCGGGTCACGTGGCACGAAACGGTCACATGGCCGTATACAGCGCCGCCAAACCCGAGGACGCTGGCCTTAAGCCTCTCTTGCCGGATTCGCTCGCGGCCATCGCGCTGCCTATTTTTTATGCCGAGCAGCTCCACGGTGTTCTGTATGTGGAATCCTCGAGCCTCGCGGATTTCTCTGAAGAGGAAGTATTGCTGCTGCGCACGCTTGCGGACCTGATCGCAGGTGCGTACCACAACGCCACGACGTTCCAGAAGGCGCAGGAACAGGCGATTACGGACGGACTCACCGGCGTGAAGACGCACCGCTTCTTCATGGAAGCGCTCTCCGCGGAATGGAAGCGCTCCACGCGCGCAGGTCGCGCTTTTGCGTTAGTCCTAATGGACCTCGACCGCTTCAAGTTCGTCAACGACTTCTACGGCCACCTGGAAGGCGATCTGGTTCTGCAGCGCGTCGGACACATTCTGGAAACCAACTGCCGCCGTTCCGACGTTGTGGCGCGCTACGGCGGCGACGAATTCGTCATCCTGATGCCGGAAACCAACATGGAGCACGCCCGCCAGCTGGCCACCAAGCTGCGTGGATGGGTTTCCGCCGATCCGCTGCTCCGCGAGAAAAATATCAGCGCCAGCTTCGGTATCGCCTGCTACCCGCTCCACGGGTCTACGCCACAAGAGCTGATCCAGGTCGCCGACGCTTCCATGTACATCTCGAAGCACCAGGGTGGCAACGCCGTCTCCACCGCCGATCATTTCGATCCGAACGAAGCCAAGAAGTGGAAGCGCGACGTGTTGGAGGCCTATCTTGGCGTCACGCTAAAGCGCTTGTTCTCCACCGGCCCGGAAGCTTTTGAGGAGATCTATTCGCGGCTCAAGCAGTTCACCGAGTCGCTGGCCTCCACGGAGATCTCTACCGGCACCGCCGAAACTCCTGAGATTCCACAAGTGCTGCCGCAGGCCGTGCTGGATACGGTCACATCGCTGGCCTTCGCGATCGACGCCAAGGATCATTACACACAGGGCCACTCACAGAAGGTATCAGCGTATGCAGCGTTGATCGCCGAGGCCTTGGGCATGAGCGACGTTGAAGTAGAAGAAGTCCGCCTGGGCGCGGTTTTGCACGACATCGGGAAGGTCGCCATCCCGGAAAATATCCTGAACAAGAGCGGCCCGCTCAATCCCGACGAGTGGGACACCATGAAATCTCACGTCACCTTCGGCGCAAAGATTCTCGACCCGCTCACGCCACTGGCCCGCATCCGCGAGATGGTCCTGCACCATCACGAATACTTCGACGGCTCCGGCTATCCGGACGCGTTGAGCGGCGACCAGATCCCTCTGGGCGCCCGCATCATCGCCGTAGCCGACGCTTTCGATACGATCACGAGCGATCGCACCTACAAGAAAGCCCGCGCGGCCGCCGAAGCGCTCGCCGAACTCGAGCGCTGCTCGAACGCGCAATTCGACGGCAGCATCGTCTCCCTCTTCGTCCGGACCATGCGCCAACTCCCCAACCCCATAATCGAAGTCGCTTCACTAACCCGCAATTCGTAGCCCGTCCCGTAATTCGGCCCGTAATCCGGCCAATGTAGGCGCTGCGCTTTAGCGCGGCGAACCATCCGGTTCACGCCCGCCAATTACTTCACTCGTGATCTGCATGGCCTTAGAACCGCATTTCTCTTGCTATCTTTCTCCTCTCCGTTGCGTCCAAGAGCAGCAACGAGCTCTGTGTTCGAATCCCATTTCCGCATCTCAAGCCGGAAACCAAGGAGAGCCCTCGATGAAGAGACTTCCCCGCTTGCTCTTCCTCCTCCTGCTCATCCTGATCGCCATCGCGCCGCTGTTCGCTGGATCGAACTCGGAGTCGGCATTTAAGAAAATCCAGTCACTCGCGGGGGACTGGGAAGGAAAAGACGACAGAGGCAAACCGGTGAAAACGAATTTCAAGCCGATCGTCTCGGGCACGGCGGTCATGGAGACCCTGGCGCCAACCGGGATGGAAGACATGGTAACGGTCTACAGCCTGGACGGAGACGGTATCGCGCTCGTGCACTTCTGCCCGACGAACAATCAGCCTCGCATGCGCGTCGTCCCCGCCAGCAGCGATCCGAAGGAATTGGTTTTTGACTTCGTGAGCGCCGGCAATCTCCCGTCACCCGCGACTGGCCACCAGCATCATCTGGTCATTCGCTTCGAAGATTCCGACCACATCACCGAGACCTGGACCTGGCGTCAGGACAACATGGACATGCCCATGGTCTTCCATCTCGACCGCAAGAAAAACTGAAGCCCCTTTGCTCCCGACTCAAAGCTTGCCCGCGGGTGAGTCATGATGTAGTTTCTACCCACTCATGAACCTCACCTTGCAATCGCAATACACAACGGGCGTCGCGATAATTCGCTGTCAGGGGCGTATCGTCGTTGGCAAAGAGGTTGGTCTGCTGCAGGAAGAAGTGGAAAAGCATCGGCTGGAAACGCAGAAATACGTGCTGCAGCTATCCGAGGTCACCTACCTGGACAGCGGTGGCCTGGGTGCGCTGGTGCGTCTCGTGGGTTCGCTGCGGGCGCACCGCGGCGATTTGAGGCTCTGCGAAGTATCGCCTTTCGTGC
>Ga0210401_10002636_pt1 | contig 19732 bp, 19 predicted proteins | sample IncBWH32MmetaG_FD_150866 | JGI IMG/M metagenome (GOLD analysis project Ga0210401, IMG submission 150866) | Forest soil microbial communities from Barre Woods Harvard Forest LTER site, Petersham, Massachusetts, United States - Inc-BW-H-32-M | ecosystem: Environmental > Terrestrial > Soil >... | reverse complement strand
CACAAGCGCCAAGCTCGCCCGCACATACTCAAGCACAGTTTCTTACTGCAAACCAATTGACTGATTTAGTAGCGCCGATTGCACTTTATCCTGATGGACTGCTCTCACAAGTGTTGGTCGCATCCACGTATCCCCTTGAGGTTGTGGAAGCGCAGCAATGGCTACAGCGGAACAGCACCCTTCGTGGAACCAAACTGATAGTGGCCGCAAAACAAAAATCCTGGGACCCAAGTGTGCAAGCCTTGGTCGCGTTCCCGGATGTGCTGAATCTTCTAAACCAGGACATAGACTGGACCATGAGCCTGGGCAACGCCTTTCTAGCGCAGCAGGCTGATGTGATGGCAGCGGTCCAGCAGCTGCGCTCGTCGGCGCAAGCCAATGGACATCTGACATCCACGCCACAACAGACGGTAAGCACCGAAAATCAAGGCGGTCAAACGGGGATTGTCATTCAGCCTGCCAATCCCGATGTAATCTACGTGCCCGCCTACGACCCGACTTATGTTTGGGGACCGCCAGTGTGGGGTTACTATCCTTCGCTGTACTATCCAACCTTCGGATTCGGATGGTGGCCTGTCATTAACATTGGCTTCTGTTTTGGTGGTTGGAGTGGTTGGGGCGGCTGGGGTTGGGGCCCGAACTGGTTCGGCCATACCATATTCGTTAACAACGTTTTCTTCCACCAATACGGATTCCATGGCGTCTTCGGTGCTGGCGTCAACCGTTTTCCGTGGTCGCACGATCCAGCTCATCGACTCGGCGTTCCTTATCCCAACCAGCAACTGACGGGGCGTTACCAGGCGGCCTCAGTCGCTTCGCGAGCGAATTCTAGCCGACATGGCGGTTCCAATCCGACAAGCCCGTCGAACGGTGGCAGCAGGTTCCAAGGCGGTGGCCGACCGGAGAACTTGTCGAACGCCAATCATCCGGCGATCTCGGGAAACCCTGGCAACGCTCAAGCTTTCCGTGGCACGTCGCCCCAAGTTTCACCTCCAGGCGGAGCAACTCGGAACTTTCAGCTGCCTCGAAGCATGCCCATGCCATCAGCTCCACACGGTTACCCCAATTTCAATAGCGGTGCGATGCGTGGATTCGGTGGCGGCCATAACTTCGGCGGTTTCCCCGGCGGAGGCCACAGTTTCGGCGGGTTCCAGGGCCATGGCGGCTTTGGGGGCGGCCATAGTTTCGGTGGCGGAGGTGGACACGGCCATCGGTAAAAGGATCGACTAGACAACGGTCGCACTTCTTTCCGCATGCCTCTCCTAGGATGTCTCCCGACATGACCGTAATAAGCGCGTCGGCTGGAATGGTAACAACAGTTGACCAACGGGAGATACTTTTCGAACCAGACTGTCTGGCTCCCCAAATCGGTGATTCTAACTCTCGTTAAAAAGTTCTGGGATAAGATCACGCTCATTCATCGCTGCCGTTCATCGCATTTGTCTGTTGGATTGCCAAAACGCTTACCTTTCGGCACTAAGGTCAGACTCTACAGATATCGCCTGACAAATGTATGGGATAACGCTGTGTCAGAACCTTCTGAAAATACTTTTGGGCGATGCTCGCTCTGCTGGCGGTCGTCGGCTCGTTTGACCGCTACCGTGACCGCTACCAGAACGGAAATCCGCGTACAATTGAGTACGAGGTGGACATCACTTTTCCTTTAACCGAAGGAAACGGCACGCGGCGGACGCAGCACAGCGAACCGCATAATCCGGGACCAGGAAATCGCAGGTTCAAATCCTGCCGCCCCGACCACCATCAATAGCGTTGGTGGAACTGAATACCATGGGCGAATAGCGTCGACCCGACGACTCATCGCGACCCGAACTGCCGGCTCAGAGACCAACCTTCGACAGTCTCGACACCGCGATCCGGGATCCTAGCTGAACAAAAGCTTTCCAATTCAATCATCTAACCCGAGAGGTGGAGCTGGCTTACTCCGTGCTCACATTTTTTTTTGCTTGTTATTGCAAGGCTGGCAGCAGTTTCGCGCTCGAACGGGACGCGCCGATGAACTTCCGGGACATCGTTCATGTGCTTTAAACCACACCTCTCGTCATCAGTAAAGGTGATAGCCCGTTCACGATCCATGGGTGTAACCTCAAAAAGAGGATCTTTCCAAGTGTTGCCTGGCGGCCTCCGAGATCGAGGGCGAATCGGTGACCGTTTGAACTTACGCATGTCCGCAGGATCTGATCCGGCCTTCGCCGGAACATTCCGGCAATTAATCGCGCCGTCGCGGTTTCCGATTGACCGCGTCGGGATTGGAGGCCGAAGACGATGGTTATGAAGTCAGCATCGCAATCTCTCGCGCAAGAGCTGCCGACTCTCGAACGGGCACAGAACGAATCGGGTTTCTTCTCCAGCGAGTCCGTTCTCAACATACTCAAGTTGATTCTTGACGGATCTGAGTTGTCTGAGGTTCTGGCGATCATTGCTCAATTGGTCGAATCTCAGGGCAACGGCACGTTATGCACTATTTGGCTTCCCGACACCGATGGAAAGCAGGTCTATTGTGCAGCCGCGCCCAGTCTTCCTGGATTTGCCGCAAACGCGGGCCGCATGTCTATTGGCCCGAAAGGCGCCTCCTGCGGGACGGCGATATATCGGAGAGAGCCGGTCTATGTCGCCGACATCCTGCGGGAACCTATTTGGGACGATTATCGTGACCGGCTCACGCCTTACGGTATTCGCGCTGTTTGGTCGCGGCCTCTGTTCACGCGTGAAGGTAAAGTCCTGGGCACATTCGCCATCCATTATCGTGAGGTGCGCAATCCGGACGCCATCGACCTGCAGATGATCGAGAATGCAAGCCATATTGCAGGGATCGCGATTGAGCGGCATTTTCATCAAGAGGTGTTACGGCATGAACGCGACCGGCTGCGCTTGCTTCTGGAAATTACCAGCAGCGTGACATCCAGGTTGGACTTCCGGGAAGTGGTTGAAGCGCTTTCGACGAATCTATTCAGAGTAATGCAATGTGACGTGTCCGCCTTGCTGCTACCCGACTCCGAGAGCGGCGAGTTACGCGTCACTATCTTGTACAATCCCGACGCGAGAGGACCCTTCCGCGAGGGATCGTTGGTGCCGATGAATAGTTCGATCTCGGGTCAGGTATTCCGGAAGGCCAAGAGCGTCCGGATCGATAGCTTTGAACAGGTCCACGAGGATCCTGAAATTTATGGGAATCCTGACGGCCAGCGTCTTTATGAGAGCGTGATCCAGGAAGGCCTCAGAGCCGGCTGTTATCTTCCGCTCCTCGGTCGCGACGGTGTGGTTGGCGTTCTGATGCTCTCCAGGCGTTCGAACAATGCTTTCGAGAACGACGACGTGATCTTGCTCGAGCAGGTGGCTCGTCAGGTAGCGATTGCAGTCGAGAACACCTTGGAGTACGAAAAGGCGACAAAGGATCGAGATAAAGAAACCAAGCAGAGACTCTACCTCGAGGAGGAAATTCGTGCTCAGTGTGGGGCAATCGTGGGAGACAGCGTCGCTTTGAAGGCCGCGTTGCAGCTGGTTTCCGTTGTCGCACCTACGGATTCGAGCGTGCTGATCCTGGGCGAGACCGGAACCGGTAAGGAGTTGATTGCCCGCGCGATCCACGATTTGAGCGTCCGCCGCGAACGCCCCTTCGTCAAATTGAATTGCGCCGCCATCCCGCTCGGGCTTCTCGAGAGTGAGCTGTTCGGTCATGAAAAAGGATCATTTACTGGCGCGATCGCTCAAAAAGTGGGACGCTTTGAACTCGCAAACAAGGGCACGCTCTTTTTGGACGAAGTCGGCGACATCCCTCTAGAACTTCAGGCGAAATTGCTGCGCGTTTTGCAAGAGCGGGAATTTGAGAGGCTCGGCAGCAACCGTACTCATAAGGTTGACGTCCGGCTGATCGCCGCTACGCACCGCGATCTGTCCGGCATGGTGAAGCAGTCGACTTTCCGCGAGGACCTCTATTATCGGTTGAAGGTATTTCCCATCAACGTTCCCGCGCTGCGGCAACGCACCGAGGATATTCCGACGCTGGTTCGGCATTTCACAGAGCTCTACTCCCGACGATTGAACAAGGGAATCAACGAAATTCCCCCGGAGACCATGGATGCGCTGGTGCGATACCGCTGGCCCGGAAACGTTCGGGAATTGCAAAACTTCATCGAGCGAGCCGTCATTCTCTCTCCGCACTCTGTATTGCGCGCCCCTATCTCCGAGTTGGAGCCCTTCCACGCACACCGAGAGGGCAATATTCCGATGACGGGTCTCGAGGAAGTTGAGCGAGACCATATCCTCCGAACGCTCGAAGCGAGCAATTGGGTAGTGGGTGGCCGCAATGGCGCCGCGGAGCGATTGGGAATGAAGAGGACATCGTTAGTGTACAGAATGCGAAAGCTTCGCATCGGCCGTCCAGCGAACTTCCAGCAAAATCCCGTCCAACGTGGCGCTTCCCAAGATTGATTCGCCCCTCCCGCTATTCCCAACTCTGTCACTGATGCCCAGGCTCAATCGGCAAGTGCCGTTGGCACAGGTATTGGCCAGGTGGTGACCAACCCATGACCTCGAACATGCAGGCGCGACGAAAGTCGCGACCGATCCCGGTCAGTGTTGGAGATCTGCCGCGATTTTCGTCAGTTGCAGTCGAGATCCGGTCGCCGCTCGGGCAACGGATCTTGCAGGATCAGAACTACTTAGGCTTTCTCAATGATTCCGGATTGAGATCCCTTTGTGATGGCCTATCGGGTGCGATGCCAACGCTGTCCTGCCTCGCGACGAGGGGGAAACCGGTTAAGGAGAGTTTCATGAGTCAAGCTCGTTCTACCCAAACGGCGAAGAGTTCCGGATTCGGGAAAACACCGCAACAGTCTTCCGTGCCAGTTACGTCCATTCACACGGTCGAGGCAGATGGAGTCCGCGTATTCTACCGGGCAGCCGGCGATCCAAATGCCCCGGTAGTGCTGTTGCTGCACGGGTTCCCAACATCGTCGTTCATGTTTCGCGAACTCATTCCACGTCTCGCCGACGACTACCGCCTGATCGCGCCAGACCTGCCTGGTTTCGGATTTACAGAAGTTCCCGCAGAACGGAACTATGTTTATTCGTTCGACCGATTGGCCGCGACCATCAATGCGTTCACGCAGGCGCTCAAACTCAGGCGTTATGCACTGTATGTGTTCGACTATGGCGCACCGACCGGGTTTCGTCTGGCGATGGCCCACCCCGATCGAGTAACAGCCATCGTTTCACAGAACGGAAATGCCTATGAAGAAGGCCTTGGCGATGCGTGGGCGCCGATCCGAAAATACTGGGCGGAGCCAACTTCTGAGAACCGCGAGGTCATCCGCAAGAACATTCTGACACTCGACGGGACACGATGGCAATACACGCACGGTGTAGCTAACCCGGAGAGCGTTCCGCCTGAATCGTACACGTTGGATACGGCTCTGCTGGAGCGGCCGGGAAACAAAGACATCCAGCTGGATTTGTTCCTTGATTACGCATCGAACGTGAAGCTCTATCGGGCGTTTCAGGATTACTTTCGCAAGGCCAAGCCGCCGTTGCTCGCAATATGGGGTAAGAACGACCCATTTTTCATTCCCGCGGGCGCCGAGGCTTTTCGAACGGACATACCGAACGCGCGGGTGGAGTTCCTGGATACCGGGCATTTCGCCGTCGAGACGCATGTGCTCGAAATCGCGGCCGCGATGAAAGAGTTTCTCCGAGCTAATGGAGCAGTGCAATGAGTTCCTTTGCACAGAACGCGACAATCGTGTTGGTCCACGGCGCGTGGGCTGATGGCTCTTGCTGGCAAAACATAATTCTGCCATTGCGAAAGGAAGGACTGAAGGTAACGTGCGCGCCGATCCCCCTCACATCGCTTACCGAGGACATCGCTGCCCTCAAACGCGTGCTCGAGAGAACAAGTGGGCCTGTACTCTTGGCGGGACACGCGTACGCGGGCGCTGTCATTGCCGGTCCGAAGGATGACCGTGTAGAGTCGCTCGTATATGTAGCGGCGCTGGCGCCCGCCGAGGGAGAGACGGTTGCCGACGTTTTTTATCGCGCCAAACCGCATCCTGAAGCCCCGAATCTCGAGCCCGATGCGCATGGGTTTATCTGGATGCCCGAAGGGTTCTTTGGCCGCGCTGTCGCTCACAAAGCCTCGCAGGAGCAGACAGCGATCCTAGAAGCTGTGCAGCGGCCGATTGCGCTCAAATGCATTCAAGAGAAAGCGCCTGTGCCGGCGTGGCAAACGAAGCCGTCATGGTTTCTGCTAGCGGAAGAGGATCGCATGATTGCGCCAGAGACGCAGCGCTATATGGCGGAGCGCATGGGCGCAAAGATTCGGGCGCACGACGTGGACCACACTCCGATGCAAACGGCGCCCGAAGTAGTAGTCGGCGTGATTCTGGAAGCGGCACGGGAGACCCTCGCATCAGAACGCGAATTGTCGGGGAGGAGGCATGCCTAATAAATCCGTTGCCGTCGTCACCGGAGCGAGCCAGGGCATCGGCCGCGCTACCGCGATACGGCTGGCACGCGATTTCGAGGCCGTTGTTTTGGTCGCGCGGCAAGAGGATGAACTCGCCAAGACTGCCTGTGCGGTCCAGTCGGCCGGTGCCGAGCACCTGATTTACGCGCTCGATCTGCGCCAGCCTTGCTCGGCCGAGACCCTCGTTCAGGGCACGCTCGACCGCTTTGACAGAATCGACGCTCTGGTGAATATCGCCGGCGCTGTGCCTCAGATCGATTTGTTCGAGATGACGGACGCGCAGTGGGAAGACGGCTTGGCGCTGAAGCTGCATGGTGCGCGCCGGCTGACGATCCGAGCCTGGGATGCACTGAAGGCTTCCAAAGGCGCGGTGGTACTAATCTCCGGAAGCGCAGCTCTCGATCCGAAGCCGGGCTTCGCCGCGGTAGCGACCATCAACGCAGCCATCATCGCGCTCGCGAAGGCCTTTGCCGAGCAGGGCATTAAAGACGGAGTCCAAGTGAACAGCGTGGTGCCGGGTGCGGTTATGACGGGCCGCCGCCGATCTTTCCTCGATCATTGGGCGCCGGATCACGGAATGAGCGTGGAAGAGGCCATGAAGCAGTTTCCCGAGCAAGTCGGCATCGCTCGCTACGGGGAACCGGAGGAAATTGCGGGCCTGATGGCATACCTGGTTTCGAAGGAGGCTCGCTGGCTTACGGGGGCTTCCGTTCGGATGGATGGCGGCGAAATTAAAGGGATCTAGGACACAAGTACAGACAAAGGAGAATGATAATGTTTAGAACAATTCAGATTGCAGGTGCACTCGCAATGCTCACGTGCGTCACGGGTTTCGGCCAAGAAAAGGCGCAAGCTCTCGAAACCGGCACCTTCCATGGAAAGGTGCACAACACATCGGGCCGCGCCACGATTTACAAGGAGGCCGATGGGCGGTTGCTCCTTCGGCTGACAAACTTCAAGACATCCAATGGGCCGGATGTGCACGTGGTGTTGATCGCGGCCAAAGATGCTGACGACGACGCGAATTTTCTCAAGAGCAGCACCGAGAAGCTCGAGCTCGGTGCGTTGAAAGGAAATGAAGGGGATCAAAACTACGACATACCCGCTGGTACCGATCTGAAGAAGTTCCAAACCGTCTCTATTTACTGCGAGCGGTTTAATGCGAACTTCGGCGCGGCCCCGCTGCAGAAGTTTTGAGAGCAGTTGAGGACGGCCGAGATCCATGACTATTCATGCAAGCACATGGCTCGTGCGACGCAAATGGATACTGGCGGCGGTTGGTCTTCCGGTTCTGGTTGCACTCTGGTGGGCGTTCCGACCCGAGAAACTCTGGATCAATGAGAAAGTGAATGAGGCCGTACCCTTCGATACGACCGGCGGCCCTCAGCCAATCCTTACGGGACGATTCGAAGGGAAGTCGCAGCAAACCAGCGGGCGCGCCACCATCTATCAGAAGTCCGGCCGCGAGGAGTATCTTCGCCTGAGCGATTTCACAACCTCGAACGGCGGCGATGTTCACGTCTTGCTTGCGCGAAGCGGCGATCAGAGCCTAGCGCAAGACGCCAGCAAGGGTGACCTCGATAGTGTCGATCTTGGGTCTTTGAAGGGCATCCAAGGCGATCAAGATTACGATTTGCCGCGAGCCACAGACCTGAACAAGTATGATGCCGTGGTTGTTTACTCTGAGCAGTCTCACGCGGTGTTTGGCGTGGCGAAGCTCGAACCCTTCTAACGGAGGATTATGCAACGCCGTACCATTCTGAGAGCCGCCTCGGCCAGCGCGCTCATGGCAGGCGGGATGGCGAACGCGCAGCGCACTTCTGCAAGTGCCGTAAGATCGACCGGCTCGGCATCATTCACGACTGCTGAGATCGAAGTCGCCGCTAACAAGATCTTCGTGCGCCTCTGTGGACAACGTTGCGGGATTCTCATGGTTCACGCGTTTCCGCGGACCAGCCTTATGTGGCGATTCCTTGCGCCGAAGCTCGCCGACGCTCGAACGGTAGTCTGCGTAGACCTGCGCGCCTACGGCCGCAGCAGGACACCCCTTCTGCGGACGACCATTTTCCGTATTCCAAGCGAGCCATGGCGAAGGAACTGGTTGAGGTGATGAGCAACCTCGGCTTTCCAACCTTCACGCTGATCGGCCACGATCGCGGAGGCCGCGTTTCCTACCGCTTGGCGCTCGATCATCCGAAGAACGTGGAGCGTCTCGCCGTCTTCGACGTGATTCCGATTCTGGAAGCTTGGAGCCGGTCGGACGCGCGCTTTGCGCAGACCTATTGGCCCTGGATTCTGTTGTCCCAGAAACAGCCTCTCCCGGAGAGCTATTTGATCGGTGCCCCGGAAGCCGTCTTCCATAACCCATTCGGTAGGGTTCTTTCGGCCCTGAGATTCTCTCAGAGTATGTTTCCACTTATCGCGACCCGGCGCGCGTGCATGGAATCTGCGAGGAGTATCGGGCCGCGGCAACGATCGACGTCGAACACGATCGCGCCGACAAGGAAACATCCAAGCGAATCGAATGCCCGATGCTACATCTCTGGGCCGAGGGTGGTCTGCTCGACACCTTCTATGCAAAAGACGGCGCGGTCCGCTGGGCATTTGGCATCAATGGGCTCCGGGCGCGCACGGACAGGCGATGAAAGGCGGACACTTTTTCCCGGAAGAGAATCCGGATGGCACGGCGGCTCTCGTCAAACAGTTCCTCGCCGCATAAGGAGAAGAAACTCATGAATACACCGGAAAAATACGATGTCCTCGTGCTGGGCGGCGGCACAGCCGGCAAATTGGCGGCCTGGACGATGGCCAAAGAAGGAAGGCGAACCGCCGTGGTCGATCTGAAGTATATCGGCGGATCGTGTCCGAACATTGCCTGCCTGCCGAGCAAGAATGTCATTTATTCCGCCAAGGTCGCCTCGCTCGTGGCGCGGCAGCGGGAGTTCGGGATCGAGACCGGGCCGATCGCCATCGACATGGCGCGTGTTTACGCCCGCAAACGCGAGATGGTGGACGGCATCATCCAGGTTCATCTCGACAAATATCGCGCGGCCCTCGACAAACATCGCGGTGATGAGCTCATCTTCGGAGAAGGCACATTCGTCGCGCCTCGTACGGTTCACGTCGCATTGCGCGATGGGGGCGAACGTTCGCTGACGGCGGACTGTGTATTCGTGAACCTCGGAAGCCGCGCGACAATACCCGACACGCCGGGTTTGCGGGAGGCCAAGCCGCTGACCCATATCGAAGCACTGGACCTGCAGTGGCGTCCCGACCACCTGATCGTCCTGGGAGGCGGCCACGTCGGGCTGGAACTCAGCCAGGCTATGCGCAGACTGGGAAGCCGCGTAACGCTGATCTCCCGCGACTCGCAACTTGCCGCCAACGAAGATGCCGACGTTTCGCAGGCCATTCTGCAGCTGTTCCAGGACGAAGGCATCGATGTGATATTAAACACGCACGTGCTCAGTGTCAGCGGCATTTCCGGCCAACATGTGAGTCTTCAGCTCCAAAGCGGCGAGGGCCCGCGAACCGTGGAGGGAAGTGACATTCTCGTCGCGCTGGGACGTACCCCCAACACGAGCGGCATCGGACTTGAGAAGGCGGGAATCGAGGTTACGGAAAAGGGGCACATTCGAGTGAACGATCGCCTGGAAACAACCGCGCCGAACGTGTGGGCAATGGGAGATTGCGCCGGCAGCCCATACTTCACGCATGTATCGGAAGACGACTTTGCCATCATTCACGAAAACCTGAACGGAGGCGGGCGCAGCACGCGAGACCGCCTGATTCCGTCCTGCGTCTTCATCGATCCGGAACTGGCGCGTGTCGGCCTAAACGAGTCAGAGGCTCGGAAAAGAGATGTCGCCTGCCGGGTTGCGTCTGTGCCGGTCGACTCCGGCTGGCGGCCCTGGACCATTTCCGAGAAACGCGGGTTCATGAAGACGCTCATCGACGCCCACAGTGACCGCATTCTTGGATTCACGGCCTTTGGGCCAGAGGCCGGCGAACTCATGGGTACGGTTCAACTCGCGATATTGGCAGCCCTGCCGTATACGATTTTGCGAGACGCAATGTTTGCGCATCCGACGATGACGGAAGGCCTCAAGGCCTTGTTCACGAGCGTGCCCCAACATCTGGAGAACCATGCGGAGCAGCTACAACACGCGCGAAAGTCCACGGATTGAGCTCGAGGCTGATGGCGCTAACAAGAGCACGCTGAGCGCAGCCGACAGCTTGCGTCTTCACTGGCCTGAGTACCTGATGGAAGCAGGAGAGGCGGGCTTCTACTTGTTCTCTGCGTGCGTGGTTGCCACCTTGTTGTGGCACCCCGCTTCGCCTATCCAGCAATACCTGCCAGGCGACGCTGTTCGCCGCTTGTTGATGGGTTTGGCGATGGGCGCGACCATCATCGGGATCGTGCTCTCACCGTGGGGCAAGCAGTCCGGAGCGCACTTCAATCCCGCACTCACATTCACGTTTTATCGATTGGGAAGAGTGGCGTGGTGGGATGCGGTGTTCTACTGTGCCGCGCAACTCTCCGGCGCGGTCGCCGGCGTTGCTCTCGCCTCGCTGGCGCTCCAGGGCGCGCCGGCGCACAGAGCGATCCGTTACGCTGCCACCATACCGGGCATTTACGGCTACGCCATCGCGTTTGTTGCCGAACTGGCGATCTCGTTTCTCTTAATGAGCGCGATCCTGTTCGCGTCCAATCACGAGGCCCTGGCGCCTTATACACATTACTTTGCCGCCATGCTGGTTGCGGTATACATCGCTTTCGAATCTCCCCTATCCGGTATGAGCACGAATCCCGCCAGGACGTTCGGCCCCGCACTGTTTGCCAGCTATTGGCATGCTCTTTGGATCTATTTCATTGGGCCACCCTTAGGCATGCTGGGGGCGGCTGAGGTTTTTCTTCTGGCCCGCGAAGGCAACGGTCCGTATTGCGCGAAGCTGCATCACTCGAACGACAAGCGCTGCATCTTCCATCACTGGAGACCGGACCCGACGACGCCGGCAAGATGAAACGGCAGCGTACTTGCACGTGATTGTCAGGGGAAACAGCCAATGAAGAAACTCATTGAAGTAGTTCAGGAAGTAGGAAGAAACTGTGTCGCCATTGGGCACTTCAACATCGCCGATCTCGTCCTGCTGAAAGGTGTCTTCCAAGCTGCGCGTGAACTGAACGAGCCGGTCATCCGGTCCCGAGCTGGCTAAAAAGCTTAAGGCACTGCGGCCGGAAATGCGCGTGATGCTCATGTCCGGTTACAGCGAAGGTATGCTCATTCTCAATTACGGATGGTATTTCATCCAAAAGCCTTTCGTGCAGACGGCCTTAAGTTGAAATGCTGCACGCTGTTCTTCGGATGGGAGTCGATCGAGGGAGCAAGCGCTATATTTACAAGCGCTATATAAAATGGATGCTTCTTGCGTCCACCAGCAAGCACTTGAGCAAATCCGAACGAGCCTGTTGGTTGCATTTGGTTGCACTTAAACGCAGCTTTTCGAGGTGAAAAACGGCGTCGAGCTCAATTGATTCAATGAGATAGGATTGGAAAAGCGCAGCCCTGAAAAGGCTGGCGTCGGCGGTTCGATTCCGTCCCTGGCCACCAGATTCTAAAGCACTTCGTAGCAGCCAAAAACATCAGTTTCTAGTCGAGGGAACAATACGGGAACATTCAAGAACCCGTTTCGACCTTGCTCCCCATTTCTCCTTCCATCAATCTCCAAATCTCACGTGCTGTATTGCCGGTCTTGGCAATGTGAGTCTTGGCCAACTTCGCATAGCGCTCGGTCATCTTGATGTTCGAATGGCCCAAAATCTTGGCCAACTCGTAAAGGTCGCCCCCGTTCATCATGTACCAAGAGGCAAACGTGTGGCGCAGATCATGGAAACGGAAGTCTTCAGTCCCGGCCAGTTTCAGGACAGTCTCAAAGCTTCCTTCCACTCTCTGGCGCTCACCTTTGGCTCCCGCCTTCGGAGGAAAAATGCGATCTTCACCAAGCACAGCCGGGTAGCCACCCACTTTTTTTATGAATTATCAAACAATCATTCAAGATTAGGAGCAAGTCGATGAAAGCCATTGTGATGAACGGCGTGGGCGGTCGCGAGATGTTGGAGTATGTCGAGCGTCCCGAGCTGGTGGCGGGTCCGGGCCACGCGCTGGTCGAGATCGCCTTCGCTGGCGTCAACTTCATGGACATCGGCGTGCGCCAGGGCATGGCCTGGAACGAGACGCCGAACCCCAAGATCCTCGGCGTCGAAGGTGTCGGACGCGTGGTGGCGGTGGGCCCCGGGATCGAGGACCTCGAACCCGGCCAGCGCGTCGCCTGGGTCTATGCGCGCGGGAGCTATGCGGAGCAGATCGCGATTACGGCTACCTCGCTGGTACCGGTCCCCGACGCGATCGACGATCGAATCGCGGCATCCGTGATGATGCAGGGTCTCACTGCCAGCCACTTAGGGACCGAGTTCTACCCTGTGCAGCCCGGTGATGTCGCTTTCGTCCATGCGGCGGCGGGTGGGCTCGGTCTGCTGCTGACCCAGATCATCAAGCTGCGGGGCGGCCATGTCATAGGGCGCGTCTCGTCGGGGGAGAAGGTCGCCGTGGCCGAGGAGGCCGGTGCCGATCATGTGATCGTCGATGCCGAGGGTCGTTTCGCCGAAGAGGCGCTCCGGCTGACCCGAGGGGAAGGCGTGCATGTCGTCTATGACGGCTCGGGCGCCAAGACCTTCCAAGGATCGCTCGATCTGCTGCGGCGGTCCGGCACCTTCGGCTGGTATGGGCGGGGTCTCGGTGGGCCGGGGCCGTTCGACATCATGAGCCTGCCGAAGAGCATAAAGATCGGCTACGCGACCTTCTTCGATCACATTAATACGCCCGAACTGCTGCGTGCGCGTACGGCTCAGCTGTTCGACTGGATCGTGGAAGGGAAGCTCAAGATCCGGGACGGGGGCGAGTATCCGCTGAAGGACGCTGCCAAGGCTCATGCCGACATGGAGAGCCGCACGACCACCGGCAAGCTGCTGCTCGTCCCGTGAGGAACAAGGTCGCCATCGTGTTTGGGCGGACCACACGGCATGTTCAGTTTCTTGATGGCCGCTGAATGATCCGCATGGGCGCGTGGCAGCGCGGACAACGGTGAACCGCCGTAGGTATCGTGTTCGCAGTGGCGGATGGTGGACAAAGAACGCCAACTAATTTGCGGCACAGGGCAATAACAAACTGCGCCGCCGATTGGCGAGAAAGCCGAAGTAGCGGATTCGAGGGAATCCCCGAGGTAGAACGTGCTGCAAGAAGCGGCGAACTCTTCGTGGGAAAGCGTCATCACACGCCGCTTGCTGTGGTGCTTGTAGTCTTTCCAGGTGAACGAAACCTCGGTATCGGTGACGGTCAAGAGGCGATGGTTGGAGATCGGAGAAAGTCGGATTTGGGTGTCGGGGGACGGAAGTCCGGATCTGGGAAGTGTCGGACCGAGCTTCGGCCGAATCACGCGGCACTCGGAGAAAGCCAACGTTGGGGGCCCGACAGAGCGGATCGGGAACAATAAACGCTAGGACCAGCCGCCTTGAATAGCAACCGATAATACGAAATAACGGGTCACTTAACGCCCAGCTCAAGGGTCGGATTATGCAGTTTTCTCGGTCTAGGCTTTAGGCGTTCTGTCAGGCCCTATCCGCCATGCTGCAGATGTCAACAATGGCGTTACGCGGCCAAGTGGATTACTTCTGGTTTGCCCCGGATAACTGGCCAATCATCATGCTTGCGCGCAATTGGCTCGTGCGGAATCTGTATTTTAAAGACGCGAGCACAGATTGAATCATAAACGGCCCCAACCGTGGATGTTGATAGTAATCATTTCTACTTTGCTTTGTGGAATCGTTGAGAGAGCATTCGCTGAACCTCCGACCCCGAAGCACAGGCCAAGCGAGTAAAATGATAGCCTCCGTCTATGAAGCTCGAACATCAATTTGAGCAATTGCAGTTGTTGTACGAACTCACTCAAGCTGTCAACCGCGCTGATGAACCGGGCGAGATCTACCGTGCGGCGGTCGAAGGCCTTGTGCGTGCGGTGGCCGCCGATCGCGCGAGCGTGATGACCTTTGACGCCGATGGGGTGATGCGATACAAGGCGTGGAAAGGCATATCCGACCGCCACCGGGCAACGATGGAACGGCCCATAAGTATTAATTGGCGGCGAGGTGCTCGTAATGTTCAGGCTGTTACTGTAGCCGATGTCACGCAGGACCCCTCACTTTTGCCTCTTCTACCAGCGTTTGCAAACGAAGGGATACGGGCCCTTGCCCTCATTCCACTGCTGGGAAACGGTGGGCTGATCGGGAAATTCGTGCTCTACTACAACGCTCCCCACGAGTTTCTGACCGAGGAACTACAACTTGCCCAAACAATCGCCACACATGTTGCCTTTGCAGCTGAACGTCATCTAGCCGAGGCAGCGCTACGCGAAAGCGAAGAACGTTTTCGCAGGGTGTTCGAAGAAGGGCCCCTTGGACTAGCGCTCGTCGGCAAGGACTATCGGTTCCTGAAGGTCAATGGCGCGCTGTGTCAAATGGTGGGCTACTCAGAAACGGAACTCCTCCAGATGTCTTTCGTCGACATCACGCACCCGGATGACCTGCGAGCCAATGTAGAGCTTGCCGAGAAGGTTTTCAAACGTGATATACCTTTTTATCAACTACAAAAGCGGTATGTGAGGAAAAATGGTGAAATCATTTGGATCAAACTGACTGCATCTGTTCTCCACGACCAGAGAGACGAGACCCTATACGGCCTCGGGATGATCGAAGACATGACCGAAATCAGGCGAACGCAAGAGGAAACGCTCGCCCGACAAAAGTTGGAAAGCCTGGGAGTTCTGGCCGGCGGCATTGCCCATGACTTCAACAACCTGCTGGGCGGTATCCTCGCGGAGGCGGAACTGGTGGAAGCGGACCTGCCCCCGTATTCGTTTCCTGTTGAAGAGATCCAGAGAATCAAACAGAGCGCACTCCGCGGTTCCGAGATTGTGCGTGAGCTGATGATCTATGCCGGACAAAACCAAACAGTTCTCTTTGAAGCCGTGGATGTCTCGCGACTGGCAGAAGAAATGCTGGAGCTGCTGAAGGTCTCGATCTCAAAACACGCGGTTTTGAGGACGGTTCTTTGCGACAACCTGCCGGCTGTGCGGGGCAATGCAGCGCAGATCCGGCAAGTAGTGATGAACCTGGTCGTCAATGCATCGGACGCGATCGGAGAGAAACAGGGAATGATTTCCGTAACCACAGCGCAGGTGAGCGGGAGCGAGAACTTGGCTTTCAACGGTGCAACGACCGTACCCCATGGCGACTACGTGCGGCTGCAAGTCTCGGATACCGGCTGTGGCATGACCGAAGCGGTGAAAGCGAAGATCTTCGATCCGTTCTTCAGCACGAAATTCGCAGGCCGCGGCCTGGGTCTGGCTGTCGTTCAAGGGATCGTCCTCGCACACGATGGTGACATTCATTTGAGCAGTACGCCCGGGGAAGGAACGATCTTTCAGGTTTTTCTGCCTTGCACTCACCAAAGTGTTGCGAAGGTCCACCGGGCAATCAGTTCCTCTGGGGTTGGGCAATCCAAGGCTCGGACCGGGACCATTCTTGTAGTGGAGGATGAAGAAACACTGCGGTTGGCCGTCTCAAAGGCGCTTCGAAGAAGAGGCTTCTCGGTGATTGAGGCCAGTGACGGATCTGGCGCAATGGACCTACTGCGCGCACACAAAGATGAAATTGATGTAGTCCTGCTCGATGTCACGCTGCCCGGAATCGCCAGCCGGGAGGTCTTCGAAGAGACCCAGAGGATGCGACCTGAGCTGAAAGTGATTGTCACTAGCGCCTATAGCAAAGAAACGGTGGATGCCTCCTTCGCCGGGCTGGCAGTCGAGAACTTCATCCGTAAGCCGTTTCAACTTGGTGACATTGCACTTCTGCTCGGGGACGTTATGTCTAGTGACGCTAGGCCCGGCCGCACGACTTAGGAAAAGCATGAGGCTTCCTGTCCCTCCTCAGAACGGTCGCTTAGGCATCGAGCTACCCACAAATTCGGGGCACGCGAAGATACACTTCCGACAATGGCTCACATTAGGCTGATTTACCTAAACTTCCTGAAAAGACGTCTGGCCGCGTCGACCGCGCACATCCAACACATAGCGCGTTAGACGGCCAAGTGCCACATACGTCGCAGAAAGCCGTTTCCAGCCAGCGTTCGCATCCCAAGCGATCAGCCGGGATTCGTGCTCCTTTCTGGCGCAAGCAAGCTGGAGCAAGAGAAGTCCGCCAGGCTCTACCCGAACCAGTGAGTTCGCTTCCAGAACACATGCCACGGCTCACGTGCGTGCCGACAGACGAAGATATTCGTGCGATTCCCGATGGCGCTGTTCTCGATGCCGAATGGAATGATAAAGTGGTCGGCAAGTTCGCAGGACTCGAAAACAGTCCCGAGGTCGGCGCGCAGAAAACCCGCCGCGATGACGGTTTTCGGCGGCGGATTGCCGTACCCGCGCAACCAGTGCGAGTTGGAGCCACTGATCACTTCCGGCAGGCCTCGACCGCGGTCGTAAAGGTTGATGGCGGCGGCCTCACCCGCATCGCCGGCCAGAATGCCAACCGGCTCGCTGTCGCGCGGGAGCGAATCGCGAACGCGGACCACAGCGCTGGCCATCTCGGGCCAGCCGAACTCCTCGTTGAAATTGCCGTTTGCCGCGTCGGCGATTCTCCACCAGCGTGAGCCCGGCGGCGCCAGAGGCAGAACCAGGAGAACGACCACAATCCCGCCGACCACCAGGCTGGTCCGAACCACCCTGCGGACTGTGCCGGTGGCGACCGGGGACAGGGCTTCCGACCATCGCTCGCCCCAAACGGCGCCCGCGGCGAGCAGCATCGGGTACGCCGGCGAGAGGTAGTAGGGCTTGCCTTTGGCGATGAGAAAGAGCGCTAGAGGGATCACGTACATCGAGCCAATCATGCGGTAACGCTTTCCCTCCGGTTTGATGAGCAGGAAATACAACCCGGCGATCCAGAGCGGCACGGTGACAGGATTCGTCACCGACCAGACCTGCGCGGGCAGGAAGCCATTCGTGCTTCCCTGCTCGACATCGCGCGCATGAATGAACTTCAAAAAGTCCAGCGTGATGAAATGGTGCCGGATCTGCCAGACGAGATTGGGAAGAAAGGTGAGGAAGGCAATGGTGGCGCCGTACCACAGCCATCTGTTGAGCAGCCAGCGGGGCTTCGTCAGCACGATGCCGCCGCCAATGCCTGCCAGGAAGAACGCCATTGTGTACTTGGTCATCATGCCGAGGCCGACGACGACCCCCAACGCGAGCCACCAGCGCTGATCTTCGGATTGCACCAAACGGAAGGTAATCCATGCGGCCAACACCCACCACAGGTAGTCGAAGGAGACATACTGGAACACGCTCCCCAAAAACACCGCGGGTCCGGCGATCGCCGCCGCCCACGCAGCCACGAGCTGGGCTGGGCGCTTGCCGCCAATCTCGCGAGCCATCAAACCGGTCAGCACCATGGCGATCCCCGCTGCCAGAGCGCCAAAGAAGCGCAAGCCAATCATCGACGTGCCAAACAGCGTAAGCGCCACTCGCGCAATGAAGGGAGTGACCGGCGGATAGACCACATACCCCCAGGCAAGGAAACGAGCGTCGTCGATTGTCGCCAGCTCGTCGCGATGGAATCCGTACTGGCCGTTGGTTGCGGTGTGCAGCGCAACTACGGAGAGAGCAGACAGAACGAGGATGCCAGTATCGCTGGCGATGATCCTTTGGCTAGTGGCGGACAGCCGCATAAGTATCGAAATCACTATAACGCTGACCAGAGAACGCAGGATAGTGCCACTCATAACAGGATTGGCCGGTTTAAAACGACTTATACGGCCTATTTCTGCCCAATCCACTGCGGTGATGCGGCGAGTGACTGAAGACGACGTACGACCATTCTGCACAGAGAAGGCGGGCACTGCAAGAGATTTCTGCGAGAGCTGACCAGCAAACACCGGGAGCCCGCCCAGACGGGGCTTCTGGGCTATCTCTTATAAGAAAGCTCGAACGAAAAGAAGAAATGAAGGCCTATCCATCGAACCTTGAGCGCTTCGGACAAAGGACAACCTCAATGAAAGATTGGCCGGTTTAAAACGACGATACGGACAACCCGCGGTCGGGCCAAGTCGAAGCGGTAACCGCGCCGCGCACGGTGATAATATAATCCGCGAGCCTTTCACTGCCGTACGAGGTCACCTGCGGGCTGCCGATTTCGCCTCGAGATATTCAGGAGATTCGGTCCGCAGATTCATGTCATCGTTCTCGCAAGGGACAGGAGGACCCCATGCAGGCCAAAAGTACTTACATCGCCTTTTCATTATTGCTGACGTGCTGCCTGGCCCTCTCTTTGGCGAGCTGCCAGAATTCCTCCTGGCATCTGGCGGCCAGCAAAAAGGGCGGCACCGTCGAGCTTTGCCTGTCGAACGGAGACGAATGCCCACAGGCCGGCGGCGTATCCCCCAGCTCGATTTCCGTTTATCGCTGGGACAACATGCACGATAACGAGCTCGTATGGGACGCAGAGCCGAAAAATCCGATTACCGCTGGCAATATAAGCGGCGTGGTCACCTACGGGGCGGCGCCTAAAGACTGGATCAACAAGCTGACGCCGCCCGCCCTGACTTGCGGAAAGGCATATCTCGTTAATCCGGGAGCCCATTACTTCGCGCTGAAATGCGACGAGACCGTCGTCGTATTCGATGATCCGCATCTGGAAGAGTTTTTCAGGGAAAAAACACCCGCAGAACCGGAGAAAATAAAATCTAAGGGCCCGGAGACAAGACGCACCACCCACTAGCGAGACGTTGGCACAACCGTTGGCTTGAATCCGAAACATCTCTGGGCTTTAAACAGCCCGCCCCCCAGAGAAAGCTCGCCGTTCTCCGAGTGTCTGACGATCCGTTCAAAGCGAGGGTGTTTCCTCGAACGCCAGTTCCGGGGAAGCAAGGCCGATGGCCGGGGCGCTGCCGGGCCTTGACGCAGCGATGCCGGAAGGCTGCCGCGAAAAGAAGAAATAGTCGTATTCCCGCCGGCGCCGGAGCGGAAACAGCAGCTCCGCCGGATGATAAACTGTGCCTGCAGATGATGATTGCAATGCGCTTTGTTACGCTCCCCCTGGTCCTGCTGCTGGGCGGTTCATTCGTTCCCGCCAACTCGCAGTGG
>Ga0210401_10002635_pt1 | contig 19733 bp, 14 predicted proteins | sample IncBWH32MmetaG_FD_150866 | JGI IMG/M metagenome (GOLD analysis project Ga0210401, IMG submission 150866) | Forest soil microbial communities from Barre Woods Harvard Forest LTER site, Petersham, Massachusetts, United States - Inc-BW-H-32-M | ecosystem: Environmental > Terrestrial > Soil >... | reverse complement strand
TTCGGAAACAGGGAGATATGAGGCTTACCGGCTTTCCATTGCTTGTGGCCATTAATCTGCTTTGCGCTCTCGGCGGTCGGGTCGCCGCTCGACCGTACTATGGTGGAACTCTGCATGCTGAGATGCGGGCCGCGCCCACGTCTCTCGATCCTGCCGATGCCGCTCAAGCGGATTGGTCCGGGTGCCGTAATCTGTCCAGTCTGATCTTTGACACCCTGGTTTCGTTGGATGCGCAGGGCAAGCCTGAAGCAGCATTGGCGACTTCATGGAAGGCAGAATCGGGCGATCAACGTTGGCAGTTTTTGTTGCGTCGCGGAGTTACTTTCCAGGATGGAGCGCCAGTTACCCCAGATGCAGTCGCCGCTTCGTTGCGGAGGACGAATCCAACCTGGAAAGTATTCTCCGAGGGAGAGGCGGTTGTCATCGAGCGTGATTCCCCGGCTCCCAATCTTCCTGCCGAGCTAAGTTTGGCGCGCAACGCCGTTGCCAGACGCGAGGGCGGAAGGATTTCTGGCACCGGACCCTTTGCGGTTTCCCAGTGGAATCCGGGGAAACAACTTGCGCTGGTGGCGCGCGACGACTACTGGGGAGGTCGCGCATTTCTGGATGCGATCGAAATTGCATTGGGGAAAAGTTTTGGCGAGCAGATGATTTCATTCGATCTCGGTAAGACACAGTTGATAGAAGTGGCGCCAGAACAAGCGCATCGGGCGATCGCGGAAGGTCGCCACATCGAGAGTTCAGCCCCGATCGAGCTAATTGCGCTAGTCTTTGGGCGCGACCCGCAGTCGCCTGAGGATGCACGGCAGCGTCAGGCTCTTGCCCTCAGTATTGATCGCGATTTGCTGAGTACGGTCGTGCTGCAAGGCGGCGGAGAACCTGCCGGCGGCCTTCTGCCGAATTGGATGACCGGGTATGCTTTTCTTTTTTCCACGTCGATTGACCTGGCGGCTGCGCGTCAGGTGCGGAGCGAGATTCCACATACCACTTCATGGACCATGGGTTACGATCCGAGCGATCCCACGGCACGCGTGATCGCCGAAAGAATCGTGCTCAATGCTCGCGATGCCGGGATGGGAATGCAGATCACAACGGCGAGTGTCGCGGACCTACGGATTGTTCGGCTGCCGCTGATCTCGATCGACCCTCAAATCGCTCTTAATGAACTGGCCTCGGAGCTTGGATTTTCGCAGAGCAAATCTGCCTTCGGTTCTATTGACGATCTTTACGCGGCGGAGAACAGGCTGCTGCAATCACAACGTGTGATTCCTCTGCTGCATCTGCGGACGGCAAACGGGGTGTCTCAAACGGTGAGGAATTGGAAGACAGCCCGCGACGGAAGCTGGCGGGTGCCAAACGTCTGGCTTGCCGCGGAGAGACCATGATTTTCCGGCGTAGGCTTCTGGCGGTGTTCGCCCTGACCGTCCTGGTGTCGGTGATAGCGGTTGCCTGGAGTATTTCGTCGTTCACCCGCCAGGCTTTCGAAAAGGCCAATGAGGAGCGTAGCGCGGCTCTGGTCGCGCAGTTTCGCCACGAGTTCAATCGTCGGGGGGACGAAGTCGCGCATCATGTCGATACGATTGCAGCGAGCGAAGGCACGACTCGCATGGCTCTAGCGCTGATGCGCGGATCACCCGACTATGGCGCATACCTCAACGAAGCCAGGGCCGTGGCCGACAATCATCAGCTGGATTTTCTGGAGTTCATCGACAGTCAGGACAGGATCATTTCTTCAGCACAATGGCCGGCCAAGTTTGGCTACAAGGAAACTCTCACCCTCCCGGCCACAATTCCAAAAGATGCTTTCTTGAAGCAGGAGGAACTCCCGGATGGCGCAGCGCTGGGGCTGTTCGCGGTGAGAGAGGTGAGCCCGGGGGAGAAGCCGCTCTTCGTGGTCGGAGGCCGCCGCATTGATAAGGACTTCCTCGCCAGCCTGGAGCTTCCTGCCGGAATGCGGGCCATGTTTTACCAGAATCTGGGAGCTGGTTTCTCTCCCCAATTCCTGATTGACGCTGCAAGCCCGGCGTCACAAGCAGATCGGATTGCGCCAATTATTCAGCAGCTTCAGCTACAACCGCGGGAGACCACGAAGCTGGTGCATTGGTCCTCCAATCCGGCTGATGACGAGACCATTGACGCGATTCCGCTGACCGGACGGGATCACCACTTGCTCGGGGTCCTCCTGATTGGCAATTCGCGGCGTCCCTATGTCGAGCTTCGCCAACGCATCCGCAGGGCGGCACTGTTGTGCGGAGGCGGTGGCATCTTGCTGGCGATTCTACTGAGCGGTTGGGCGGCGGGCCGGGCCACGCGGCCCATAGAGCAACTTGCGCGTGCCGCTCGCGACGTCGCTTCCGGCAAGTGGAACACACAGGTATCCGTAAGTTCGTCCGACGAAATTGGTGAGTTGGCGGAATCGTTCAACAGCATGACTCGCGAACTGCTGGCACAACGAGAGTATCTCGTGCAGGCGGAACGTGTTGCGGCGTGGCGTGAGCTGGCCCGCCGCCTGGCGCATGAATTGAAGAACCCTCTATTCCCGCTGCAACTGACGGTCGAGAATTTACTGCGGGCGCGGCAGCAAAGTCCACAGCAGTTCGAAGAGATTTTTCAGGAAAGCTCTTCCACGCTGCTGGCTGAGATCGCGAATCTCAAAGCGATCATTTCGCGCTTCAGCGAATTCTCCAGGATGCCACAACCCCAGTTCCAGCGAATGCAACTTAATGACGTCGTCCAGAATATCGCTCGGCTGTTTCAGGCGCAACTCCAAGCTCCGGAGCGTGCGCCCATTGAATGTAAACTGGAGTTAACCGAACCCATGGATTCCATCGCCGCCGACGCCGACCTGTTGCACCGGGCACTCTCAAATCTGGTGTTGAATGCAATGGACGCCATGCCTCAGGGTGGCAAGCTCACGCTACGCACACGCCAGGACGGCGATCACAGCTATGTCGAGGTTTCGGATACTGGGGCGGGCCTCACGTCGGAAGAGTGCGAGCGCTTGTTCACTCCTTATTACACCAGCAAACCGCACGGCACGGGGCTCGGGCTCGCGATCGTTCAGTCGGTCATCAGCGATCACGGTGGCAGAATCACTGTTCGAAGTGAATCCGGACGCGGGACGATATTCATGATTGAATTGCCGCGCAATCTGGACAAGCTGCAAAGGAACGATGAGCCGCTCGGCGCACCTGCGAGGAGCCATTAGTGCCACGGAAAGCAAACCTTCTGATTGTGGATGACGAGCCTAACACGCTGGCCTCGCTCTCACGCGCATTCCGCCTGGCGGGCCACGAAGCAACGGTCTGCGACAACGCGTTGAAGGCACTCGAATGTGCCAAGACGCAGAACTTTGATCTGATTTTCTCCGACGTGGTTATGCCCGGGAAAGATGGCCTTTCCTTCTTGGAAGATCTCAGGTCGCAAGGAATCACGGTTCCGGTGGTCATGATGTCGGGCCAGGCACATATTGAAATGGCAGTTCGCGCTACGCGCTTGGGAGCTCTCGACTTTTTGGAAAAACCAGTTTCTACGGAAAAGTTGCTGCTCACAGTAGAGAACGTGCTTACACTGCGGCGTCTGGAATCGGAAAACCGTCAGCTTCGGCATCGCCTGGGGAAGCACGAAATTGTTTGGACCTCGGACGGCATGCGCAAAGTCATGGCACAGGTCGAGCGAGTGGCAGCCAGCGAGTCGCGAGTGTGCATTCTGGGGGAAACCGGCACGGGGAAAGAGCTGGTTGCGCGCACCTTGCATGAACGCAGCCCACGATCCGCGGGTCCTTTCATTACCTTGAACTGTGCCGCGGTCCCGGCTGAGTTGATTGAATCAGAGCTCTTTGGACACGAGAAGGGAGCGTTTACCGGAGCAGCCGCACGCCACACGGGGAAATTCGAGCAGGCCGAGCACGGGACCATCTTCCTGGATGAAATTGGCGATATGCCTCTCCCCATGCAAGCCAAACTGCTACGCGTGCTGGAGGAAGGCGAGGTAGAACGCATTGGCGGAGACAAGCCTATTTCCGTCGACGTGCGCGTCCTGGTGGCTACTCATCGAAATTTGGAAGGTCGCGTGCGCGATGGCAAGTTTCGCCAGGACCTTTTTCATCGAGTGTACGTGTTTCCGCTCATCCTACCCCCGCTACGCGAACGCCACGAGGACATTGCTGTGCTGGTGGAACACTTTGCCCGGCAGGTTTGCGATCAGAATGGTTGGAGGCCGATTCCCTTCACTGCAGAGGCGATTGAGGCGCTTGTGGCCTATCCGTGGCCCGGCAACGTCCGCGAGTTGCGCAACGTGGTGGAGCGGTTGATGTTACTGGCGACCGAAGGCGAGGTAACGCTAGAAACAGTTCGCGCCGCCCTGCCTTCTACTCCAACCGGCCTTCCTTCCTTAGGAACGAGTTCAGGGCCGCTGGCCGAGCGGGTCCAGAAGTTCGAGCGTGAGGTAATTGTCGCCGAGCTGAAGCGCTGCAACTATCACATCACGAATGCGGCCAAATCGCTCGGTCTGGAGCGGAGCCACCTCTACAAGAAAGCGGAGCAGCTCGGAATCGATATTCAGAAGCAGCGTCGCGAAGAAGATTCAGACACCTCCAGGATCGAATGACTAGCCATTCTTCCACTGCCATATTTGATTTATGCTGTCCCACTCAGACATTTTCTGGAGGGTCTAGTGATTCGATTTCATCGCCTCATTCCGATTTTGCTGGCTGGCGGTTTCGCCATTTCGCCGCTTGGCATCAGCCAGGCACAGCAGTATCCGGAGAGCATGTATCAGGAAATACGCTGGCGCATGATTGGGCCTTTTCGGGGAGGCCGGACGCGGGCGGTCGCCGGCGTACCGAACCAGCCGAATCTTTTCTATATCGGCGCGGTGAATGGCGGCGTGTGGAAGTCGGACGACTATGGGCGCACCTGGACGCCGATCTTCGACCAGGAGCCCAGTCAATCGATCGGCGCCATCGCCGTCGCTCCGTCGGATCACAACATTATTTACGTCGCGAGCGGTGAAGGGCTGCATCGTCCTGACCTCTCAGTCGGCAACGGAATCTACAAGTCCACGGACGCGGGTAAGACCTGGGTTCATCTGGGATTGCGTGAAGGACAGCAGATCCCGGCCCTCGTGGTCGACCCGCGCGACCCCAATAAAGTGTTCGCGGCGGTCCTCGGCCATCCCTATGGTCCGAACCAGGAGCGGGGCGTTTTTCGCTCGACCGACGGGGGGAACACCTGGCAGAAGATTCTGTACAAAGACGAGAACACAGGCGGTTCCGACATAGAGATGGACCTCTCAAATCCAGATGTCCTTTACGCATCATTGTGGGAAACACGCGAGGGGCCGTGGGAGGATAACAATCAGTTTCAAGGAATCGGCGGAGGTCTTTTCAAGTCCACGGACGCGGGCAATACTTGGCATCCTCTGACCAATGGTCTGCCCAAGAACGTCACGCAAATCAATGTGGCGATAGCGGCCAGTCAGCCAAGCCGCCTCTACGCGGCGGTGGCAACTACTGATCATGGAGAATACGGTTCCGGCGCCGGTCTTGGCGTCTATCGATCCGATGACACCGGAGAAACTTGGCACGTAGCTACGACCGATCCGCGCCCCGCCATGCGCATCGGCGGCGGCGACCTTCCAGTTATAAGGGTAGACCCTAAGAATCCTGATGTGGTGTACAGCGTGAGCATCGTAACTGTGCGCTCCACGGATGGGGGCAAGACCTGGATGAGCATTCGCGGCGCCCCCGGCGGGGATGACTACCAGAATCTCTGGATCAACCCGAATGACCCAAACATTATTCTTGTAGTCAGCGATCAAGGCGCGATTGTGACCGTCAACGGCGGGCAGACGTGGAGTTCGTGGTACAACCAGCCGACCGCGCAGCTTTACCACGTCGGAGTCACCAATACTTTTCCTTACCGCGTTTGCGCTGGGCAGCAGGAAAGCGGCTCGGTATGCATCTTGAGCCGCGGCAACGACGGCGAAATCACGTTTCGCGATTGGCATCCCGTCGCCACCATCGAGTACGGCTATGTCGCGCCCGATCCGCTTGATCCCGATGTTATTTACGGAGGCGGTCGAACCGAGGTTTCGAAATATCACTGGTCTACCGGGCAGGTGCAAAACGTAACACCCATTCCAATCCGCAGTGCAAAGTTCCGCACCGATCGTACGGAGCCCACTTTGTTTTCGCCCATTGATCCTCACACTCTTTATTTTTCGTCCAACGTGCTGTTCAAGACAACAGATGGCGGACAGTCCTGGCAAACAATTAGCCCGGACCTCACTCGCGAGAATCCGGGGGTTCCGTCGAGTGTGGGCGCACTTGCCTCCAAGAATCCCGATGCAGGCAAACAACGCGGGGTGATTTACGCTCTGGCTCCGTCATTCAAAGACATCAATACGCTATGGGCGGGCACTGACGATGGCCTGATCTGGATGACGCGGGACGGCGGAAAGAATTGGAATAACATCACGCCGCCTGACTTGACCGCATGGAGCAAGGTCACTCAGGTTGAGGCGTCGCATTTCGACGACCAATCCGCCTACGCGTCCGTGAGCCGCTTCCGCATTGATGATTTGCACCCCTATATTTACCGCACTCACGATAGCGGCAAGACCTGGAAGCTGATTACAGGCGGACTTCCCGATGATGCCCCGGCGGATACCGTGCGTGAGGACCCGGTCCGCAAGGGCCTGCTATTTGCGGGCACTGAAAACAGCGTTTGGGTCTCATTTGACGACGGCGATCACTGGCAGTCCCTGCAATTAAACCTGCCCCACACTTCGATGCGGGACTTGGCGATTCACGAGAATGACTTGATCGTTGCCACTCACGGCCGATCGTTCTGGATACTCGACGACATCACTCCGTTACGGCAACTCGCCGAATCCATGGCGAAATCAGATGCTTATCTTTTCAAACCCGAAGCGGCCTACCGCGTCCGGCGCAGCACGAATCCCGACACTCCGATCCCGCCCGACGAACCGGCTGGCCAGAATCCTCCGGACGGCGCGATTCTTGACTACTTCCTGGCGCAGCCCGTATCTGGCGCGGTAACACTTGAGATCGTCGATGCGCATGGCAAGGTCGTGCGGCGATTTTCCAGTGCGGACAAGCCGGAAGTAAGCCAAGCTGAACTGGAGAAGCAACTGATTCCGTTGTACTGGATCCGGATGCCGAAAACTCTTTCAGCAAGCGTCGGAATACACCGCTGGGTATGGGATTTGCACTATCCCTCTCCTGCTTCCTTGCAACACCAGTATCCCATCTCAGCCGTACCTTCCGACACGCCCAGAACGCCGCAGGGGCCAATCGCACTGCCCGGAGAATACACAGCTCGACTCGCCGTGAACGGAAACACCTTCACCGCGTCGCTGACGGTCAAGATCGACCCTCGAGTAAATACGTCACCCGGCGACCTCGAAAAACAATTTAATCTGGAGATGCGCCTGGCCTCCGAGTTGACTACCAGCACAGAAGCGGTCACGCAGGCGCGCTCAGTCGTCGATCAACTTCACAAGCTTGGAAATCAGTCCAGCGCGATGGCGGAATCGATCAAAGCCCTCGATCAGAAAGTGGGGACAATTTTACGAGGGCCGATGCCGGCGGTTCCCGGAACTTCGGAACCAACTCTGACTCGTGCGAGTGCCGCGGTCGACGCGCTCTATACCAGCGTTGGACAGGCGGACGCCGCGCCGACCACAGCGCAAATAAACGCGGCAGTGGATACCGAACGTGACCTTTCCGCGTTAACGAAACGCTGGGAGGAAGTCAAGAATTCCGACTTGCCGGCCCTGAATCGACAACTCAAGAGTGCCAACTTACCTGAGATTCATCTCGAGTCAAAGGCTCCAACGGATGAAACCCAAGCCGATCTCGAGTAGACCCATGATCAGAGGTCATTCGGCAATTAACAGGTTTTCAGCGAATGGCCATTCTTCATCAATCCACTGCGCGTCACAGCGGAAGCCGGCCTGCTCGGCAATTCGAAACACTTCGGCGAGAGAATATTTGTGACTGCTCTCCGTCCAGATGGTTTCGCCTTCGAAGAACGTAACGGACAAGGAAGCAGCAGGGATGCTGACGATTTGTTTCTTGCGGGAACGAAGGTGCATCTCTACGCTGCCCGCACCCAGATTGAACCGAGCCACGTGCTCGAATTGCTCAAGGACGAAGTCGGCATCAAGTTCCCGATTGATTCGTCCTAGCAGGTTCACATTGAAGGCCGCGGTCACGCCGAGCGGATCATCATAGGCATCGAGCAGTTGATGAATCGGTTTCGCGAGGTCGGTACCCAGGAGCAACGCGTCGCCCGCTCGCAGGATCTCCCGCATTTGACGCAGGAACTTTACGTCCGCAGGATGCTCAAAGTTGCCAATCGTGCTCCCCAGGAACAGCACCAGTAACTGCTCCCCGGCCTGGCGTTGAGCCGCCACCTCGAGCAAACCATCCAGATATCCACGCTCAAATCCGACAATGCTCACCGAATCAATGTCGCCGAGTTCGCGTTCACACATTGTGAGCGCAGCCCGCGAAATTTCGATTGGGCAATACGAAATGTGCTGATGCCGGCTCAGCGCTTCTAGCATCCAGCGCGTCTTCTTGCCGCTACCGCTGCCCAATTCGGCCACCACAGTCGGAGGAGTGAGTCTCGCCACGATGTCCTCCGAATGCCGGCGCAGCAGGCGCTCGTCAGCGCGAGTCAATCCGTACTCTGGAAGAACGCTGATGACCTCGAAAAGCGCGGACCCAACGCTGTCGTACAAGTATTTCGAAGGGAGTTCTTTCTGCCCGGACTTGGTCAAGCCCAGGCGCACATCGGTGATGAGATCGGAATTTGTGCCGGTAGTAAAAGCCTGCGTCAGCATGCGGTCCTCCGAAATCGATTAGTTGGTCACACAACGAAATCCCGCGTAAACATATTGGTAGCGGGGCTGGAACCAGTTGCGAAAAGAGCGGCGTAGCATGCACGCGCCGGTGCGCGCGGATGCACCTTTCATCACGTAGTGCTTGCCGTCAAAGAAGTCCGCAGAGTAGCCCGGATAAAATGAAAAACGCTGGAAGCCGGGAAACGGTTCGAACCGGCTCGACGTCCACTCCCATCCATTGCCCAGCAAATCAGCGACGCCAAAAGCGCTCTCGCCCTCGGGAAATTCCCCAACCGAGGTCGGATCCCAGCTGTGGAAATCAAAATTACCCCGGTTCGAGTTCGGAGCCTCAGGGCCCCATGGAAATGGTGTCTCAGTATCGGTCCCTGTTCCGTAGGCTGCTCGATGCCACTGCGCTTCGGTCGGCAGCGACTTCCCTGCCCAACGGGCGTACGCGCTAGCCTCGGCTTGGCTCACGTACACGGGCCAGTCCAGAGGCAAAGGGATCTCCTCGAACATGCTGCGGTAATACCAGCGGTCGCGAGTCCGGCTCCAAAACACAGGATGGAGAACGCCCTGCGCGGATCGCCAATTCCAATCTTCTTCTGTCCAGCAGGCAGGATTCTCGTAGCCACCTGCCGCCACGAAATCGAGGTACTGGCCGTTTGTCACTTTATACTTGTCGATTGCGAACGCCGTGACGCCGACGGTCTGCGCCTCATATTCGTTGTCCCAACCAAACGCGCTTTTATCGTCCCGGGAGAGTCCAAGCGTCACGCGCCCGGCGGGAATCTCCATCATTGTGGGTGAAATTGGGGGAACAATCAGTTTAGGTTTGCGTTGCTTTCGAACCTTCCGATCAAGCGGTAACTGGTGCAGCATGTAAGCCAGCGTTTCCGCATGCATCAGCCGATGCTCGATCGCCACGTCAAGCAATATCTCGGCAGAATAATCCGCGCCCACCGGGTTCGAGGTCCAATCAGCGGACGTTAATGCCGCCAGCCCTTCATCAATGCTGGCGCGGATTCGCTTGACGTAATGACGAGCATCCGCGACCGAAGGCCAATCGATCGGTTGGTCGGACGGAAGAGCTCCATTCACCGGATCAATCCCGAAGGCGAATAACCGGTCGAAGGCGGCATGGAAAGTGTTGAGGCCCAGAACCCGCTCGCGCAAAAGATTCCAATCGAAAGCTTCCAAATGCCCGAGATAAAAAATGATCCGATGTCTTTCTGGAATCGGCCGCTCGTACAGGGAGTCAGGTCGGACAATGTCAAAAATCTCATCCGTTCGAACCCGAGCCTCACACAGCCGCTCAAGCAGTTGGTGCGGAACTTCAACTTTCTTTTGCGCGACGAGCATCTTTGCCTCCAAAGTCGCTTGCTGACGCTAAGTTCACATTTGGCGCGCTTTCCGTCCGAATCAACGCGCAGCCTTCCCCAGCCAGCTCGTTCTGAGTGTTTACCCGCGCCATTCGGCGGGCTGTGATCCCGGACCTCTCGTCCTGCCATCCGGGTAAAATGCGCCTCAACCTTAGATGCCCACCGGAACAGGTAGGTACATTGATTTTGTGGCCATTGCGAATCTTTTCGAAATCGGCTGGCAAATGAGCAAGATACGCGGCGCTAATCTAGCAAGGTTGGAGCCCATTTCCCCTCGTCACGGCTCGCAGCGCAGTAAAATATATACTGCTTTTGCACATCGTGTTTTCTCCTCAGGAGGCCGTATGAATGTCCAGACCATAGCTCCCGGCCTGTGGCCGGAATTACCACTTGACGCTTGGAAGGACACCTACGCAACCCTCCACATGTGGACCCAGATCGTCGGCAAAGTCCGCCTGGCGCTGTCTCCAAGACTTAATCATTGGTGGGAAGTACCGCTATACGTCACTTCACTCGGACTCACAACCTCTCCGATCCCTTACAACAATGAGATTTTTGAGATTCAGTTCGATTTCATCCACCACAATCTGGTCATTCGGACGAGTAGGGATGAGGAAAAAGTGATGGCGCTGGCGCCGCGATCCGTCGCTGATTTTTACAAGCAATTTATGGAGTGCCTGAACGCACTCGACATTCACGTAAAAGTTTGGAAGATGCCGTGCGAAGTTCCCGACCCGATTGCTTTTGACAAGGATACAAAACACGCTTCGTACCACCCGGAATACGCAAACCGGTTCTGGCGGATCCTTGTCCTCACCGATGAGATCTTTAAGGAATTTCGGTCCCGCTTTATCGGCAAGAGCAGCCCGGTCCATTTCTTCTGGGGAAGCTTCGATCTTGCAGTTACGCGCTTTTCCGGACGAAGGGCACCACAGCGAGAAGGGGCAGACTCGATCACACGAGAGGCATATTCCCACGAAGTAATCAGCGCCGGTTTCTGGCCTGGCGGTGGGGATATAAAGGGCCCTGCATTTTACGTCTACGCCTCTCCGGAAGCGGCGGCCTTCGCCGAAGCCCGCATCGCCCCGGCAAAAGCTTTCTATCATCCACAGATGCATGAATTCCTTCTGATGTACGACGACGTTCGGAAAGCGTCATCTCCGAAGGCCGCGCTCCTGGAATTCTTGCAGACCACCTACGACGCAGGCGCGAGCCTCGGGAAATGGAATCGCGAAGAACTGGAGCGGCCTGCGGCTTAAACGATGGTCACATAGGCCCGGATGCCCGTCCTATCCGAGAAAAACTCGGGGCAATCGAGTCGTGCTATGAGAACGTTTGGGTGGGATGGACGGTCGCTCCGCTTCTTGTAAACTCGAATCTCAGAATCCATTCGCTCGGAACACGCCGCCCATCGACCTGCGGCGGATTGAATTTCCACTGCCGCGCCGCCTCCAGAGTCCGCTCCGCAAAATACTTGCTCGGACCTCGAGAGTCGAACTTCGCTAGCACCACATTGCCGGATGAATCCACCGTGACCTTAACGCGGATCTTCACCTTGCCCTGAACGGTTCTCAAAGCACTCTTCGACACCTCGGGCATAACCTGGTGGGCCACCGTACCCTGACCACGAGCGCCGGCGGAATTCTTGGCAGCGGTAGGCGGAGCTTTCGCGGACGCAGGCGAACTGGAATCTTGATCCTTATTTTTTGAGTTCTGCCCCGGCGCGTTCTGCGCGGACTGTCCAACTTCAGCGTTCTGTTGAGATGCTGCCTGCTCGCCACTCGGATGATGATGCAACACCTTGGAGCCCAAAACTGCCAGCAACACGAGTCCGGCTGCGACCGCCGGCGCCACATAACCCCACTTCGTAAAAGAGCTCTTGGGCTGAACAATCTCTTTTCCCTGAGCTGCGAGCGGAAGCTGATTCAACCTTTCCGCGATCTCAGGAACCGTCCATCGCTGCTGCGGGTTCCGTCGCAAACAGTGACTGGCAATATCGAAAAACGGCAAAGTTTCTGGCAACACCAGTTCCGCCTGCTCGGCTCCCTTCCAGACCGGCGGATTCTGAGTCAAAGCTTCGACCAACGTTACGCCCAGCGACCAAACATCGGCAGCAGGCGCCATGCCGGCACCGTCCGCAATCTCAGGCGCCGCGTAGCCGTTCGTCGCGCCCAGAACCCGGCTCGATTCGCCAACTCCGCAAAGTCCGTCGCTCGAAACCTTGATCAGATCGCCCACCGCCATGACATTTGCCGGCTTGATGTGGCCATGCACGAAACCTTTCGCGTGAATGTAAGCGAGAACATCGAGAAGAGGCCGGAGCGTGTCCCGTGCCTCCTCGGGAGCGAGCGGTCGATAAGGAAGAATCTGCGACAGGCTTTCTTCGGCGTATTCGGTTACGGCGTAAAGCAGGTGCGTACCCTCGATCTCACAGTGGCCCGTTTGAAAGAGGCGAAGCAAGTGAGGATGGGATAGTTTCGCAGCGAGTTCCCACCAAGAGACCTGAAGTTCAGGATTCTCAGCATTGGCCAGAATGAGTTTGATCGCTACGTCCTGAGGTTCGCGATCCGCGCGCTTGGTGAGAAACACAGCGCTCCGCTCCGAGCCGCCCAGATACCGCAGCAACGGGAACTCTTCATTGACGACTTGGCCTTCCCACTTCTTCCAGGCCTCGGGCATTCTCCTCCACAGTCTACCGCTTGTGCGGGTGAAGGTATTGTAACCGAGCAGACGTGCCGCGCCCGGATCAGCGTGCTTGCGTCATTTTATTGGCGGGGAATGCCGGGCTTCATAAGCGGCGATATCGGATTCATGCTGCAGAGTGAGTCCGATGTCGTCCAGCCCGTCGAGCAGGCAATGGCGGGTGAACTCGTCGATTTGGAATGCAGCGGACAATCCGTGACCGTCGTGCACCTTGCATTGCTCGAGATCGACCGTAATGTCATAGTTGGGATGCTCTGCCGCTCGCCGAGCAATCTCGGCGACTTCGTCTTCGCTCAAAACCACGGTCAGCACACCGTTCTTCACACAATTGTTGGCGAAGATATCAGCGAACGATGGTGCGATGAGGACGCGGAAACCAAAATCTTCCAACGCCCAGACGGCATGTTCCCGCGAAGATCCACAACCGAAATTCTTTCCCCCCACCAGAACGCTCGCGCCCGCGTAGCGTGGTTGGTTCAGAACAAATGACGGATCGTGCTTGCCGTCGCGGGTACGACGCCAATCGTACAATAGAAACTCGCCGAAACCGGTGCGCTCGATTCGTTTCAGAAACTGCTTGGGAATGATCTGGTCCGTGTCCACGTTAGCGCGATGGAGCGGGGCGACGCGACCTTTGTGGGTGCGAAAGGGTTTCATGTTTTACCTCAAAACTCTTCCAGCTCACTGCCGGCTTTCAGGTTTGCGACCTTCTTCCCTTGTGTACCTTTGTGTCCTTTGTGGTTGATGAAGTGCAAATGCTGTAACCACAAAGGACACAAAGGTACACAAAGGATGTTTATGAAAACTTCACGTCCTCGCCCGAACTCCATAATCAAATCTCCTCAACGAAAATGCCAATTGCGAATATCCGTAAAGTGTCCAGCGATCGCTGCCGCTGCAGCCATCATCGGACTTACCAGATGCGTCCGCCCCCCGCGTCCCTGGCGGCCTTCAAAATTGCGATTGCTGGTCGAAGCGCAGCGTTCGCCGGGCTGCAGAATATCCGGATTCATCCCCAGACACATCGAACACCCGGATTCTCTCCATTCGAACCCAGAATCCAGAAAAATCCTGTGCAGGCCTTCCTGCTCCGCCGCGTGCTTCACCGCTTGCGACCCTGGTACGACCATGGCCCGCACTTTGGGAGCAACGCGATGTCCCTTGGCGACGCGAGCCGCGGCCCGCAAGTCTTCCAGCCGCGAGTTGGTGCAAGAGCCGATAAAAACGCGATCAACAGAGATGTCTTGGATACGAGTGCCCGGTTCAAGTCCCATATATTCCAGCATGCGCTCGACCGCCGGACGGTCCGCAGGCATCTTCAAATCCCGCAATTCAGGAATACGTCCATCGATTGGCGCGATCATCCCCGGATTCGTACCCCAGGTAACAAACGGCGCCAACTGCGAAGCGTCAATTTCCGCGAAAGCGTCATATCGTGCCCCGTGATCGGAAACCAGGCCGCGCCAGCGGGCGACAGCTTCATCCCAATCCCGCGGGACAAAGCGTCGGCCCTTCATGTAAGCAAAGGTAGTCTCATCGGGCGCGATCATCGCGGCTCGAGCACCGGCCTCAATGCTCAGGTTGCACAAAGTCATCCGGCCTTCCATGGAAAGGCCGCGAACCGCCGCGCCCGCGTACTCGATCACGTGGCCAGTAGCGCCGTCGATTCCAATCTGTCCAATCACTCCCAGCGCGAGATCCTTTGCGCTCACTCCTTCTCCAAGCTTGCCACGAACTTCGATGCGCATGCTCCGCGGCTTGCGTTGGGGCAGACACTGCGTGGCCAGCACGTGCTCGACTTCCGAAGTCCCAATGCCGAAGGCCAGCGCGCCGAACGCACCGTGCGTACTGGTATGGCTGTCCCCGCAGACGATCGTCATCCCCGGCTGAGTTAATCCAAGTTCCGGACCGATCACGTGCACAATGCCCTGATCGGACGAATCCATGTCGAACAGACGCACGCCGAAATCCTTGCAATTCTGCTGCAAGGCCTGAATCTGCCGCGCCGCAATCGGATCAGTGATCGGCGTGCCTCGAGGCTCGGTCGGAATATTGTGGTCTACCGTTGCGATCGTGCGTTGAGGCTGCCGGACCTTGCGACCCGCCACTCGCAATCCCTCGAAGGCCTGCGGCGAAGTGACTTCGTGCACCAGGTGCAGGTCGATGTAAAGCAGCGGCAATCGTCCGGCAGGAACACAGACCACGTGCTCGTTCCAGATTTTGTCGAATAGGGTGAACTTCTCAGCCATGGTTTTGGATTCATCCAATCTAACTCGCAGGCGGTCGCTTTTCAAAGGGCAGAGCTTGAGACCCATTTTGGGACCTAATATTCGGCAACTGGGATCCACTACCTGATCTTTTGGAATGATAGGGTTAGAGCCAACCGCCCGCAGATCATCCGTGTGTTAATTTGTGCTAGCCACGATCGCCTCTAGCTCACGTTGTAGAGTCGCAAGGGAATACTGCGCTGTAGCGGAGGAAATCATGGTCAGTAGTGAAAACCTGCCAGCCCCGGCGAAGAGCGGCGGCGCAAATGAGGAAGTCGATCGCAGATCCAGCGATGCCTCGCGCGCGGCTTGATTGTTCAGTCGAGCGGCTTCTTCGTAATCGGCGAAGTCTAAGGAAGCCTGCTCAAAAGCTCGGAGTTGGTCCCGAAGCCTCTTGAAGCTGGCTTCTTCGCGCACCCGGAGAGCAATTCCTGGAGGACTGGGCCCACAAGTTGAACGCGCCCGTCCTGAATGAGTTCTCGCAACGCTTGAGTGAGGCTCAACTCCCGCGAGCTAAGATTTGCATCTTTGCGGCCCAGAGCAAGCGACCATATGGGCGTTTCCCCAGTACCAGCATGATCAGGAGCGCTTTCTGCCGCGCTCCGCTTTGTAGTCGTACTTAGGATCGAAGTCGTACGCTGCCGACGGCGGGCCTCCTCAATCAGGTTGTCGTCGAGAGCGAGATTCGTCGCATGTGTAGAGTATTACACAATTGAATGTGTAATGAAGACCTTACTCTCTGGTACTCCGCCGGCCGCGTACAGACAAGACCGAGGTTTTTTGCCGGCAGTCGCTCGCGAGCGGGTCTCCTCGTGGGGAGAAGACTCCGCAGCGCGCTTTTGCACCGTCCTTGTACGTACCGTCGCGAATTTGTTACCAAAGTAATCTGGCAGCCAACTCGATAGACGAGCAAAATGGTGGGCCTGTTTGAACGGGGCCCCCGAGATCGCGAGTTGATCTTTCCCCCCAGGGAGCGGTTTCATGATCGAGCGCAGAGTCGACCATCTGACGCGCAAGCGCGTAGCTGAGATGTCTCCAGAAGAAATGAGACTCGCCTTACTAGTCTCCGAAAAGACTGGCGGGCCGAACCGGCGCGCTTTTGATGACGGGCCCGCGAGCCCGTTCATCGCCATGAGCGATGTCGACGGCCTGAAGGCGTTGAATGACCAATACGGTTACTCCGCCGGCGATATACTCATCCGCAGATTTGCCGAGTTGCTCGCAAGCGTTGGTTTAGACGCGTATCACGACAAAGGCGATGAGTTCCTGTGCAAGGCAGAGTCTTATCAGGAACTGAACCTCAAACTGACGGAGGCACAGCAGCGTTCGCGGCACGAACCTTTTGCAGTTTGCGGATTGGATGGTCGCATTACCACCATCGAGGGAGCGGATTTTTGCTTCGGGATCGGAACCAATCTGGAGGAAGCCGAGGTTTCTCTGAAGCATCAGAAAGAGCTGCAGAAGGTATCGAAATAGTGCTTTTGCTCTTCTGGTGCGCCGCTAAACCCCACAATATCAACGGTTTTTACTGGCTTCCCCGGCTGTAACCGGGGCGCGGTGACCGTAGATTTCCATATAGCCTGAAAGTGCCATTCCCGCCGGAGCGGCCTACTGCTAGATTAGTCCTCGAGCAGACTTCGGGGGAGGGCTGCTTCGACGAACGTCCCAGAAACTCTAACGAGTGCTGGGGCGTTTTGTTTTGTGGGCGAATGTAGTCGCGCGGGCGTCCCCGCCCGTGCGAGCTCATGATTAGTCAAAAATGCCTTAAATGTTCCCGTTGAAAGCGGTATCTGCCGCGACGTTCCCCGGCAATCGTTTCCGCTACTTTCAGGAAGGCCCGGGCTGCGTGGGACAGGCTCGCGGACTTGCGATAGATCAATCGCAGCTTGCGGTGCAGCCGCAACTCGCGCACGGGGATGCGAATCAGTTCGCCGTGGGTCAGTTCGTTTTCCACACTGATCTCGGGGACAAGCGCGACTCCATTGCCCATTACCACGAAGCGTTTGATGGCTTGCAGGGTGGGTAGCTCGATGTCCATGTGCAACGGCGTCTTGTGCCGTTTGAAGGCCTGAATTACTTTTTCGCGATAGGGCGAGGCTACATTGTGCGCGACAAACGACTCGGCTCCCAGTTGCCGGATGCTGACCTGATGCGCACTAGCCAAGGGATGACTTGGAGGAACCACGAAAATCAGCTCGTCCAGGTAGACAACCGTCGAGCAAAGATGCGCCTCCTGCGGGTCGTAAGTGAGTACTCCCAGTTCGGTGCTGTGGCGCAGTACGTCGTCGGGAATGTGGCTGCCCAGCGAGCGCCGCACCGTGATTCTTATCATCGGGTGCAGTCGGCGGAATTCCGCCAGCACCGGCAGCAGGTACAGCGCGGTGAATTCATTGGCCGCAATCGCCAGTTTGCCCTTCTGCAGCTCCCTTAATTCCAGCAGCGCTTCACGGGCGTCTCCGCGCAGGTTCAATAATCTCTCCGCGTATTCCTGAAGCACGCGGCCAGCGTCGGTCAGCACGCCTTCCCGGGAGGAGCGATCCAATAGCGGCTCACCCAGTTCGTCTTCGAGTTTGCGGATTGACTGGCTTACCGCCGACTGCGTTCGGTAGAGCTTTTCAGCCGCGCGCGAGAATCGCCCCTCCTTGGCCACCGCCAGAAACACCTCGAGTTGCGCCAGATCCATTGCTCCATCCCTTTAGCAGAACTGAAGGCCTCATTAGCTCCGCTAATGATGATAACCATAACTAATGATAATTGTAGGATTATAAGCTTGCTTAATATGCCTGTCTACGTAGGATTGAGTTCTGATCTCCCCTAGGAGGGCCAGCCATGGAACGCATCACGATTTTCGACACCACTCTGCGCGACGGCGAGCAGTCGCCAGGTTGCAGCATGAATGTGCCGGAGAAACTGCGCATGGCGCAGCACCTCGACCGCTTGGGCGTCGACGTGATCGAGGCCGGATTTCCCGTCGCGTCGGAAGGCGACTTTGCCGCCGTGAAAGCCATCGCCGCTGCCGTGCGGCGTCCGATTATCGCGGGTCTTGCGCGCGCCTGCTTCAAGGATATCGAACGCGCCTGGCAGGCTCTTCAAGGCGCCGCCCGGCCGCGCATTCATGTGTTCCTCGCCACTTCCGACATCCATCTCAAATACAAGCTTCGCATTTCGCGCCAGCAGTGCCTGGAACAAGCCATTGAAGCGGTATGCCTGGCCAAGAGTTTGTGTGACGATGTTGAATTTTCTCCCGAAGACGCCACCCGCACCGATCCCGATTTCCTGTGTCAGGTCGTCGAGGCCGTCGTAGCCGCAGGCGCCAACACGGTGAATATCCCGGACACGGTCGGATATACCACGCCGGTGGAATTTGGCGAGCTCATCTGCACCATCCGTGAAAAGGTTCGCGGAATCAAGAATGTCACCATCTCTGCCCATTGCCACGACGACCTCGGACTCGCCGTCGCCAACTCGTTAGCGGCCATCGCCGCCGGGGCGCGGCAAGTGGAATGCACCATCAACGGCATCGGCGAACGCGCGGGAAATGCGTCGCTCGAAGAAATCGTCATGGCTATGCGGGTGCGCCCCGACCGTCTTGCCTATGAGACCGAAATCGTGAGCGAGGAGTTGTTTCCCGCAAGCCAGATGCTCAGCGAGATCACGGGAGTTGCGGTCCAACCCAACAAGGCAATCATTGGGCGCAATGCCTTTGCCCACGAAGCCGGGATTCACCAGGACGGCATGCTCAAGAATCCGTTGACCTACGAAATCATGACGCCGCAATCGGTCGGGGTGCCGGATTCGCAGCTGGTATTGGGCAAACATTCGGGACGGCACGCGCTGGGCTTGCGCTGCGAACAATTGGGCCATCAATTCGATCGTCATCAACTCGATGAAGTCTACCGGCACTTCGTAGTGCTTGCGGATCAGATCAAGCACGTCGAGGAGGTTCATCTGCTCGAACTCATCTCTGCAATTCAGAAGGACCGCACCGCTGCAACCGACGACCGGGCGCAGGTGAAATCAATTCCGCTCGATGTCCCGGCGCTCGCGGCGGCGCGCCCAGACAGCGGACATGGACATTCCAAGCTTCTGCGTTCGATGTCTGTTTCAAGCGGAGCGGGAAATGTGAGTTTCCCTCTGAGTCCGATGGCAGAACATCACGGCGATCAGGAAGACTATCTGTGGGGCGTATGACGTAGTAATGCCCACGTAGCCCCGGACGCCCCGTCCGGGCGCGAGCGAAGCTCGCCGCGATTTCGCGAGAGGGCACGGCTTCCCAGGTTGCGCAAAAATCGATTTTGGGTGGCGCAGCGCTTCCAGTGTGCGCGTGAGAACAGACTTGTTTTCGGGGAAGAAATAAGGCATGTAAAGAGGTATGTCACGATTTCTGCCGTACAGCCCGGATCAAGCCTATCTGCTGCCGCCCAGCGTGAAAGACGAGTTGGGCGAGGACCCTCTGAGTATGTTTCTGCACCGCGTGGTGGAGGGGTTGGACTTGCGGGAGTTCGAA
>Ga0210401_10002634_pt1 | contig 19739 bp, 17 predicted proteins | sample IncBWH32MmetaG_FD_150866 | JGI IMG/M metagenome (GOLD analysis project Ga0210401, IMG submission 150866) | Forest soil microbial communities from Barre Woods Harvard Forest LTER site, Petersham, Massachusetts, United States - Inc-BW-H-32-M | ecosystem: Environmental > Terrestrial > Soil >... | reverse complement strand
AAGTGCCGGATTATGTCTACTCCCGCACCATCGATCCCGAGAAGGCGCCGGACAAGGCGACCTACATCACCGTCGATTTCGAGAAGGGCGATGCGACCGCGATCGACGGCAAGAAGCTGTCGCCCGCGACGCTGCTGACTAAACTCAACGAACTTGGCCGCGCCAACGGCATCGGGCGGCTTGACCTCGTCGAAAACCGTTTCGTCGGCATGAAGTCGCGCGGCATGTACGAGACGCCGGGCGGCACTATTCTGCTCGGCGCCCATCGCGGCATCGAATCGATCACGCTCGATCGGGGTGCGGCGCATCTCAAGGACGAGCTGATGCCCAAATATGCCGAGCTCGTCTATAACGGCTTCTGGTTCGCGCCTGAGCGCGAGATGCTGCAGGCGGCGATCGACCACAGCCAGCAATATGTCACCGGCCGCGTGCGCCTGAAACTCTACAAGGGCAACGTCATCGTGGTCGGCCGCGAGAGCAAATACTCGCTGTACGATCAGGACCTCGTCACCTTCGAGGAAGGCGCCGTCGCCTACGATCACCGCGACGCCGCCGGCTTCATCAAGCTCAACGCGCTTCGCCTGCGCACCCTCGGCCAGCGCAAGAAGAAGCTGGGGCTGTAGGGCCGAGCGGATGGTGCGCTCCCTCGCCCCGCTCTTGCGGGGAGAGAGCTACGATGGCCGCTGTCAGGTAAATGCTATCAACGTCATTGCGAGCGAAGCGAAGCAATGCATCTTGCCACGTAACGGAAAGAATGGATTGCTTCCGCCTACGCACAAGAGCGCTTCAGCGGACTCCAAGCCCGCCATAGCTCGCATAGCGAGCGACGGCGGGTCGTCGCTTTCGCTCCTCGCAATGACGACCCAGCAAATGGCCGGGATTTCTCCCGACCGTTTTCATTGAGGGATCACCTCTACCGCGGAGGCGCGATGCCCGGCGGTGGCGGCGGCAGCGACGCCGTGCCGCCGTTGAGCAGCGGGGTGATGCGGCGGATGGTGACGCGCCGGTTGATGCGGCTCGGTCCTGACGTCTGCTCCTTCAGATATTGCGAGCCATAGCCCTGCGAGGTCAGGTTTTCCGCAGGAACCTGGAATTGCTGGGTCAGCAATTCGGCGGCGGATTCCGCGCGGCGATCCGACAGCGAGAGATTGTCGACGTCATTGCCGACCGCGTCGGTATGGCCCTCGATCAAAAACACCTCGCGCGGGTTGCGCTGGATCGCGCGGTTGAGGCCGTCGGCGATCACCTGCAGCTTCGAGGCCTGATCGGGTGGAATCTCCCACGATCCAGTTTCGAAGTTGATCGAGTTGAGGTCGATGCTCGGCATCAACTGCCGTACCGCCGGGCTGTAACGGATCTCGTCGAGCGAGTAGCGCCGCTCGATCCGGTCTACCGGCGGTGCCTCCATGGTGTCGTAGATCACCTCCGGTGACGCGACGTCGGCCTCGACGATGTAACGGTCGAGAGGAATGCGGATGATCGGCGGCGGCAGGTCGACATAGAAGCCGCCGACCGCGCGAGGATCGCGATAGCTGTTGTCGATGATGATGATCTCGCGGCCCTCTCGGTCCCGCCTGATGCGGCGCAGCAACTGGCCGTCACGGCCGACCACGGTGATGACCTGCGATCCGTCCGGGCGAATCACGACGGTGCGGGTCTCGCCGCCGACCACTTGGGTCTGGATGTCGCGCGCGCCGTAGCGGAATCGATCCTCTTCGTTGTGGCGAATGAAGGACTGGCCGGAGGGATCGACCACGATGACGCGGCCGGGTTCGGTGAAGACCTTGCGGCCGCCTTGATCGCTCTCCTGGCGCGCTCCGCGGAAATCGTCCATGCGGCGCGGCCCCTGTGGCGCCGCCCCCTGCGGGACAGGCGCAAGAGCCTGGGCGGGCGGCGGCGGCAGCGGCGCCGTCACCGTCGGCGGCGCGCGGCGTACCAACGGAGCGGCTCCCGAAGGCGCGGCGCCCTGTTGCCCGCCGGGTGCGGCTGGTGCTGGCGTCGCGTTCGGTGCGGGCGGAGCGCCGGTCGGTGCCAGGTTGCCCGGCCGTCCCGTCGGCGGCGGACCGCCGCCAGCTGCGGGCGGCGTTGTCGGTGTGGGCGTCGGCTGCGCTTGCGGAGCGGTCGTCGGCGCCGGTGTCTGTCCGGGCGCGGGCCCGGTCTTTTGCTTTTCCCTTTCCCGCAACTGTTCCTTCGGCGCGCCGGCGGGCGGCGTTGTCGGTGTGGGCGTCGGCTGAGCCTGCGGCGCGGTCGTCGCCGGCGGCGCCTGGCCAGGCGCTGGCCCAGTCCTTTCCCGCTCCCGGAATTGCTCCTTCGGCTGCCCTACAGGTGGTGGTGTCGGCGGAGTAGGAGCCTTCGGCGCGGCAGCCGGAGGGGGCGGCGGCGGGGGTGGCGTGGGCCGCGGTGGGGCTGCCGCCGGGGGTGGCGGTGGCGGGGTCGGCCGCGGTGGGGCTGCGGCCGGAGGTGGCGGTGGCGGGGCCGGCCGGGGTGGTGCCGCAGCTGGCGGAGGCGGTGGTGGCGCGGGCCTCGGCGGCGGCGCGGCGGCGGGCGGAGGTGCCTTCGGAGCGGCCGCGGGCGGCTGACCTTTCGGCGGCTGTTTGGGTTTTCCGTCGGGACCGAGCTCTTCCTTTGCCTGCGCCACCACCAGCGGCGCGCCTTGCGCATGCGATGGCGAGTAAGCGAATTGCATCGCTGTAAGGGCTGTCGTGGCAAGCAGCACGAGGCGAAGTTTTGTCATGATGATCTTGGTCTCCGGGAAAACCTTGGCAGGAAGTGTCGTTGTGCCGAACCTGCGGGGTGTTGCGATCAACAGCCAGCCATTAGGCCGGATTGTGGCGGGTTACACACGCAAAACGCTTTTTATTTCGTTCATGCAATGGGTTGCATGCGTCCCGTTCATTGCCCATTCAGACCAGGGCTTCAAGTCGAGATACATATTGTCCCCCTGCGGCATCTTGAGCGAGGAAAGGTAATCGGCGCCACCGGCGCAAGTTGCGGAAATCGACAACGGCGTGGGGATTGGGATGTTCCCTTGTGCATTCCTTGTGCGGCAAATATTGGAACGTTATCACTCCGGCTTGTGGCACACCGCCTCGATGTTGTGTCCGTCGGGGTCGAGCACGAAGGCACCGTAATAATTGGCGTGATAATGGGCGCGAATCCCTGGCGCGCCGTTGTCGCGGCCCCCCGCGGCGATAGCCGCCTGGTAGAAGGCGTCGACGGTGGCGCGATCCTTGGCCACGATCGCCACATGCAATGGCTTGTCCAATCCGCCTTCGCCGCCGATCCAGAAATCCGGCTTGCCCTTGGTGCCAAAACCGGCGGCGGGGACCTCTCCGGGCGGCCGCTCCTGCATCATTTCCATCACGAGGCTATAGTCGAGCGGCGCCAGCGCTTTCAGATAGAAAGCTTTCGAGCGTTCAAAGTCGGAGACCGGAAAACCGATATGGTCGATCATTAAAACCTCCAAACCAGGGGATGAAATCTCAGCCGCGCAACAACAGCGTGTTGCTGCGGGTCTTGCCCGTCTCGGCATAGCCGCGCACGAGCATGTCGGCGATGCAGTCTTCCTGCCATTCGCCGCGCGATAGATGCTCGATCACCATCGCGCGGGGCCAGAGCGAGACAGGCGCGTCTCTGAAAAAGCCGGCCAGCACGCGATCCTCAAAACCCTCGACGTCGATCTTCAACGCATCGACCTCCGATACGCCGGCTTCGCCCAAGATACGCTCCAGCCGCCATGATGGCACCCTGATGGCATCGCTTCCGGCGGCACCCGTGACAATGTGGCTGGCGCCGAGATTGCCGCCATCGGTCTCGATCATCAATTCGCCGTCGGCCGGCCCGGCGGCCGCGGCGACAAGATTGACCTGCGTGAAGCCAGATGCGGCATTGTTGAACGAAAGCCGAGCGAAGGTGACGGGATGCGGCTCGATCGCAATCACCCTGCCATTGGCGCCGACGTGACGCGCCAGCACCATCGCGTAGGTGCCGACATTGGCGCCGACGTCGACGAACACCCCGCCGGAGGGCGTGTGCGCGCGCAAGAATTCCAGCTCTTCGAGATTGTAGTTGGGATTGAACAGAGCGCCGCGCTCGGTGGCGCTGGCCTGATGATGGAAACGGAACGAGGCGCCCTGGTACTCCACATCGAGCGGGCCGGCGCGGAGCAGATTGACGAGCCGCGACAACATCGGGCGGAACGCGCCACGCTTCAAGCGGGTGCGTTGCGCCAGCGAGATAACAACGGCTTGCGCCGCATTCGGCGCGAGCGCGCCAAACGGCGCGGGCAAGGGATTATCGTCGGGAACCAAGCGGAACCTCGTGAAGCGGCGGAAACGGCGCATGCATAGCCGGTTTTGCCCATGACTCCAACGAGGAGGGGCTGCAACGATGTTTGCTCCCACGAGGTCAGAGGGGGAAGCAACTGGTTTCGCGGCGAACTGATCACGCCGCCGCGGCCGGTGCGGCCTTACGATGGCGCAGGAAACGGCCAAGCAGCCGCCGCTTGCCTTTGCGCGGAATGAGATCAACGTCGCTGACGAGCTTTGCACCACCCTTGCGCCGTTCCAGCACGATCTTGCGGCTGTGGAAGGCTTCGAGTTCCGTGCGATGCGCGACGCTGACGATGGTTGCCTTTGGCAATTCCTTGGTGACCATCTCCATCATCTTGTCCTGGCTTTGGTCGTCAAGCGCGGATGTCGCCTCATCCAGCACGACGATGTCGGGTTTGTGCAGCAGCAATCGCGCAAACGCCAGGCGCTGCTTTTCGCCGCCAGATAGCGTCTGATCCCAGGGGGCATCTTCATCGATTTTTTCCTTCAGATGATCGAGGCCGACTTTGTGAAGCGCCTCGCCGATCTGCTCCACCGTCCAGTCTTCGGCGGCGCCTGGATAGGCGGCCGCGCGGCGAAGCGTGCCCGAGGGCACGTAGGGCCGTTGCGGCAGCATGAACAGACGGCGGTCGGGGTGGAAGTTGACGCTGCCGCCGCCCCAAGGCCACAGCCCGGCAATGGCCCGCACTAGCGTGCTCTTGCCGGTGCCGGATTCACCGGCCACCAACAGCCGTTCACCCGGCTCGACCACGACCTCGGTTTCACCGACAACGGCCGTGCCGTCGTCCAGCGTCACCGAGAGATCGTTCAGGCTCAGCACGGCCTCGCCCTCGGTCTCGCCGCGTTTGATGCGGCCGATGCCGTCGCCGCGCTCGGCGCGCTCGAGCCCGTCGAGCGACAGCATCAGCGAGGCAATACGTCGCGCACAGGCGTTCCAGTCCGCGAGCCGGGGATAGTTGTCGACCAGCCAGCCGAATGCGCTTTGAACGATGGTAAAAGCGGATGCCGCCTGCATCACTTGTCCGAGCGTCATGCTGCCGTCGAGAAATTTTGGCGCGCACAATAGCACCGGCACCACCGGCGCGATCAGGCTCGAACCCTGCGACACCAGCGTGGTGCGCATGTGTTGGCCGGCAAGCCGCGCCCATTGCCGAAGCACGTTACTGAAGGTCTTGTCGATGCCGTCGCGCTCTTCGTCCTCACCGCCGAGAAGCGCGATGCTTTCGCCGTTCTCGCGTACGCGCGTCAGCGTGTAGCGGTATTCGGCTTCCGCCTGGTTTTTGTCCTCGGAGATCTGCACGAAGCGGCGTCCGATCGCCATGATCGAGCTGGATGCGATCGCGGCGTAAAGTACGGCCGCAATGACAAGAAAGCCGGGGATGGTGAGGGTCGATCCCCCGATCGTCAGCGTCAGCGCGCCGCCGATGGTCCAGAGCACGACGATGAAGGTCGAGGCCGACAGGAACGCCGAGGTCACGCCAGCCATGAAATCCACGGGCGAATCGGTCGCGATCCGAAGGTCTTCGGCGATGCGATATTCCGGGTTCTTATGATCGCCGCCGACAAGATTGAGCTGATAGTAGCGGCCGTTCGCCAGCCAGCGCGACACCACTGAATTGGTCAGCCAGGCGCGCCAGCGGCGCTGGATGGACATGCGCGCGTAGACCTGCGCCACGCCCAGCACCACGCTGCCCACGGCGAGCGGGAAAAATACGGCAGTCATGTAAAATACGGTCGCCGAATCGCGCTTCTCGATGGCATCGAAGATCGCGCGATTCCAGACATTGATGCCGTATTGGATGCCGACATTGGCGACGATCAGGATCAGAAGTCCGATCGAAAGTAGCCACGCTAGTCGATCGCCGTTGTTGCCCCAATATCCGCGCGCGCTGATCCAGAATCGCGTCAGCAAATAATCCCTGCGCGCCTGCTCAGCTTCTTCCGGCGATAGGTCCGGATCAGTTTCGACGATTTCAGGCGGCGGTGGCTCGACATGATCGCCGTCCTCGGCGACCACCTCAACGAAGTCAGATTTCGTTGCGGGCGACGGGGACTTTGAAGCTGGCTTGGCCATAGCTCAATAACGTTAGGGAAATCAAAAGGTTCCCCTTAAAGCTCCATTGCCGGGCTCACTCGGCCGCGCTGTCGGAGACCTTCCTGTTGCGGCCGATCTTTTGCAGGATGCGGGAGAGTTGATCCGCGGAATACGGCTTTTGCAGCAGCTCGAAGCCGTAAGCGCCGCTCTGCGACAGCATGTGGCTGTATCCGCTGGTCAACACGATCGGCACATCGAATTGGCGGCGGCGGATTTCCTGGGCGAGATCGAGGCCGGTCATCTCCGGCATCATCACATCGGAGAACACGACATCGAACGCACTGGCGTCGCGGGTCAGCTCGGCCAGCGCATCCATCGCATTGTCGACGAGCGTCGTGGCATAGCCGAGCTCGGTCAGCGCGTCCGCCGCAAACCGGCCCACCTCGATATTGTCCTCGACCACCAGCACCGACATGCCGTCACCGCCGAGCGGCGGCGATTCCTCGGAATGCAGCCGTTGCGAACGCTCGATGCCGGGGACGCGCGGCAAATACAGCGTGAAGGTGCTTCCCTTGCCGACTTCGCTTGTGACGATCACTTCGCCACCGGATTGTTTTGTGAATCCGAACACCTGCGACAGCCCGAGCCCGGTGCCTTGCCCGACTTCCTTGGTGGTAAAGAACGGCTCGAAGATGCGCTCGAACCGCTCCTGCGGGATTCCGACGCCGGTGTCCTGAACCGATACTGCCACAAAGCCGTGCTGGGTCTTTGGCTGCACGGCCGGGCTGGGAACGGCGGCCACCGCGTTGACGTCTATGGTGAGCCGGCCTTCGCCGTTCATCGCGTCGCGGGCATTGACGGCCATGTTGATCAGCGCGGTCTCGAACTGGCTGGCGTCGGTGTAGATGAAGCAGGTCTCTTCAGGCAGCCGCATCACGATCTCGATCGGCGAGCCCGTCAGCGTTCCGATCATGTCGCGCAGGCCTTCCACGCATTTGCCGACGTCGAACAGTTCCGGTTTTAGAGTTTGCCGTCGCGCAAAGGCGAGCAGCTGGGCGGTCAGCTTGGCGGCACGGTCTACCGTGTTCGAGATCGCATCGACATAGCGTTGCCGCCGTTCCGCAGAAAGATTGGGTCGCTGCAAAAGATCGACGGAGGAGCGGATCACGGTGAGCAGATTGTTGAAGTCATGGGCGACGCCGCCGGTGAGCTGTCCCAGCGCCTCCAACCGCTGGCCGTGCTTGAGCGCCTCTTCGGCTTCCATCCGTCGCGCCGCCTCGGCGTGCAGACGTTGCGTTCGCCGCAGCGCCATCGCGAGCAGCAGAAATAGCAGGGCGGTCGCCGGTACGCCGAAAATCAGATGCTGGCTTATGGTGGTAAGCCAGCGCGCGCGGATTGCTGAGGTTTCCAGGCCCGCGCTGACATAGACCGGATATTCCGACAGCCGCCGATATCCGACCCGGCGCTCGATGCCGTCGGCCGGCGAGGTCACGGTCATGAGGCCGGTCCTTGGGTTTGCGGTAACCTTTTGTCCGACGAGATTAAGGTCGCGATCGATCGCCGGGAAACGGACCAGTACCGTGCCGTTGGTCAGGCCGAGCGCGAAAAAGCTGCCGGGATCGCGGCCGATCCTGGCGTAGAAATTTTCGAAATATTCGGGAAGTACCGAGGCCTGGATCACACCTGTAAAGCTGCCGTCGTCGGTCAGCCGCCGGTGGCTGACGCTGAAGAAAGCCGCGCCCTGATAGGGCACGCGCGGCGTCAGGGTGTCGCCGATGAAAATCCCGATATCCCGGTCGATATGGGCCTTGAAATAATTCCGATCCGAAAAGTCGACGACGGGGGGCGGCGACGCCAGGCTGTTGACCAGCGCGTGGCCCCGCGCATCGAAGATCCACACCGACTTCAACTGCGGCAGCGAATCGGCGAGCTGTTTCAGCCGAAAATGCAATGCCGGCTCGCGGGATATGATGCCTTGGTCGGGAATGCCGCGGATGATCTCATTGATCTCCGACAGGCTGCGGTCGATGGTCTCGAACACTTTCAGCGCGTGCTCATGCGCGACGTCGAGCGTGCGCTCGATTTGCTCGTCCGCGGTGTCGTGTGTCGAGAAGTAGGAGATCGTCGCGGCAAAGCCGAACAATGCAACCGGCAGCGCCAGCGATGCGGCCATCATCCACTGTAGCAGTCTCAGCGAATTGCTTTGCTCGGTCTGCACGGCCGCTCCGACTAGAGCAGGATGACTTTTCTCCGAATCGTCATCCAGCTCTATCTCTTTGTTTGAGCATGATCTTTTCGGAAAACCGGTGCCCACTTTTCCGGATCATGCTCTAATGGCTTCGAATCCGAAGTTCGCATCATTGTGCAACGACTTCTTTTGCGAACTTCGGATTCGAAGGACACCAGAAAACCTATGATTCTAGTGTGATTTTGGTCAGAAGTCGCCTGGCGAACTCGCGGCAACCTTGGCGCGAACTTCCGACCCACCACACCAGGGAGCAAAGCTTACTTCAAACTCTAGTGAGGGACAAAGCGCTGTGGTGCGGAACTTTTACCCTCCCCCTGGGAGGGGGAGGGTAAAACGTCAATCCGGATCGACAAACTGATAGTCAATTCGAATGCGTCCGTCGTCTGCAAGCAGTGCGACGATCAACCCGGTCGCGGCGATCGCGCCGCCGCCTTTGCCCACCATGCGCCAGTTGAATTTGACCATGTCGCGCAATTGCTCGACGCCGCCATCGACCTCGAACCAGTAATTGCGCTCGGCGACATTGGCTTGGTGCGAGGTCGCGACGCGCACTTCCAGGTCGATATGGCCGTGCACCTCGCGGGTCCGCACATAATGGGTAGCTTTCTCGATCCAAAGTGCTTTGACCTGGGCGCGGCGGGCGGCTGGGTCGGCTTCGTTCCAGATATGGACGTAACGGCGGGCGAGATCTTTGGCGTGGGACATGACAGGCTCTCTTCCGGGTTTCTCTGGGGTTTCGATGCCGGCGGACCGGCTATGCCATCCGACATAGTGCGATCCTCTGGACGATGAATGGTCATTTGGCCTAGAATATTGTCCGAACGTCCATTTCCGGAGCGGGAATTACCCGATGGATCCCCTCGACGACGCCTTTTCGGCGATGCGGGTGCGCGAATCGCTTTATGCGCGCGTCGATGGCTCGGCGCCCTGGGCTATTCGTTTCCGGGAGGGAAAGGCCGCACGGTTCGGCCTCGTCATCTCAGGCGCGTGCTGGCTCATCATGGAGGCGCCGGCCGAATCGATCCGGCTGGAGGCCGGCGATTGCTACGTGATCCTCGACGGCTCGGCCTACACGCTGGGCGATGATCCGCGCTCCAAGGCGCTCAACTGCTTCGATGTCGTGCCAAAACTCGTCGATGGTGCGGTCAGCATCGGTGGCGGCGGTGCGGCCGCGACCGTCGTGACCGGCTGGTTCGTCTACGACGAACTCGGCGCGCGGCCGTTGACAGCGTTGTTGCCGCGCGTGCTGCATACGCGCGCCGATCGCTACCGGACCGATATCCTGAAGGCGACACTGGAATTGCTGGCGAAGGAAACCGAGCGCCCGGGCGTCGGCACCAGCGTCGTCATCTCGGGCCTTGCCGATATCCTGTTCGTGCAGGCGATCCGCAGCCATCTCGATCAGGCAAACGAAGGCGATGTCGGCTGGCTCGCGGCGTTGTCCGACCGGCGCATAGGTGCTGCGATGCGCGCGCTGCATGGGGCGCCTGCCGAGGGCTGGACGGTGGAGAGGCTGGCGATGGTCGCGAACATGTCGCGCTCGGCCTTCGCCGCGCGGTTCAAGGCAAAATTGGGTGAAGCGCCGCTCGAATATCTGACGCGCTGGCGCATGTTCCGCGCCGGCGTGCTGCTGCGAAGCACCGAGCGCTCGTTGGCGTCGATCGCGCACGAAGTGGGCTACGAAAGCGACGCGGCGCTGAGCAAGGCCTTCTCTCGCGCCGTCGGCATGGCGCCCGGTGCGTTCCGCAAGCAGAAAGCGGATGTATCGACGAACCCGCGCGCGGCGGCTTAAGCCGGAAGCACCAGGAAGCCGGCGCGCGGAAAGTGCACGACCACCTCGCCGGAGCGCGGATCGCGCCTGCGAATTGCGATATGCTGCGACGAGAGCGCGACGATCTCGCCGCTGACTTTGATCTTGCCATAGTCGTCGGGCATGACCTCGACCCTGTCGCCGGGCTTGCGGCCGTTGGGGTCATTGGGATCAGACAGCTCGGCGGTCTGCGGCGTGGCGCTAGCCGCAATGTCAAGCGCTGCGGAGGTCGATATTTCGCTGGAGCGGCCGTGGCCGACTGCGCGCAGTCGCGCTTCCCACGTCCGGGTGTTGCCGAACTCGGCCAGCATCTCGTCGGCGTTCGGAAGGTGCGCGCGCACATACCAGATGTTCATATAGGCGTTGACGTCGCAAAGACTGGCCTTGTCGCCGCTAATCCAGGTCCGGCCATCGGCGAGCTGGGCCTCGATCCATTGCACATGCGCGCGAAACTGATCGCGCATTTGCGGGATTGCCGCAGTCATGGCCGGGACATCGAACTTGGCGCCGCGCAGCTTTTCACGGTCGGCGATGAAATCCTGCGGGACCTGGTCGGCGAGAGAACCGAACACGAGATTCACGCTGTTCTGAAAGAACGACCGATCGGTCCACATCGCGGTGGCCGAGGCGAGGCCTTCGTATCCGTTCGGGAACAGCGTGGGTTCCGGGAAACGCCGCTCCAGTTCGCGAATGATGCACTGCGTGTCGCAGTAGATGTCGGCGCCGACCTGCATCACCGGCGTGCGCCGATAACCTCCGGTCAGCGGTATCAAATCGGGGCGTGGCATGATTCGCGAGATCAGGACGGACCTCCATTCGATGTTCTTTAGCCCGAAGACGACACGGACCTTTTCCGAGAACGGCGACTTCTCGAAATGATGCAGTATGATCGGGGGCGCAATCGTCATGAAGTTTGCCAAGTCATTGCGACCCGTTGGCTCCTCGCAATGAGAAGCGTCAGATCTGCCGCTCGACCAGCTTCAGTTTGAGCTCGGAAATCGCTTCCGACGGATTGAGGCCTTTCGGGCAGGCCTTGGCGCAATTCATGATGGTGTGGCAGCGATAGAGTCGGAACGGATCCTCGAGGTCGTCGAGCCGTTCGCCGGTGGCCTCATCGCGGCTATCCTTGACCCATCGGGTCGCTTGCAGCAGCGCGGCCGGCCCTAGGAAGCGATCGCTGTTCCACCAATAGCTCGGGCACGAGGTCGAGCAGCACGCGCAAAGAATGCATTCGTAGAGTCCGTCGAGCTTTTCGCGGTCCTCGTGACTCTGCTTCCATTCCTTCTGCGGCGTCGGCGAGGTCGTTTTCAGCCACGGTTCGATCGAGGCATATTGCGCATAAAAATTGGTCAGATCCGGCACCAGGTCCTTGACCACAGGCTGATGCGGCAACGGGTTGATCTTCACCGCGCCGTCCTTCACGTCGTGCATCGATTTGGTGCAGGCCAGCGTGTTCTGGCCGTCGATGTTCATGGCGCAGGAACCGCAGACGCCTTCGCGGCAGGAACGGCGGAATGTCAGCGTCGGATCGACGTGGTTCTTGATCCAGATCAGGCCGTCGAGAACCATCGGCCCGCATTCATTGGTGTCAATGTGATACGTATCGACGCTCGGGTTTTTGCCGTCGTCCGGATTCCAGCGATAAACATGGAGTTCGCGCGTTTCGGCCGCGCCCACAGGTTTCGGCCAGATCTTGCCGCCGGTGATCCTCGAATTTTTCGGAAGCGCGAATTCAACCATTGGTCTCGCCTTTTTTGGTTCAGTTCGTCATTGCCGGGCATAGCCGTCTGAAGGACGGCGTCGCTTCCGCTCGCCTATGCCCGGCAATCCATCACCTTTCGAAGAAAGATGGATGCGCGGGTCATTTTGGCACGAAGACGGCGCTTCGAGCCTTTTGCCCGCGCATGATGAGTAAAGCATCAATACACCCGCGCCTTCGGCGGGATGTACTGAACATCGTTGGTCATGGTGTAGTCGTGCACCGGGCGATAGTCGATCGAGGTGTTGCCGGCCTCGTCGATCCACGCCAGCGTGTGCTTCATCCAGTTCTTGTCGTCGCGATCCGGGAAATCCTCGCGCGCATGCGCGCCGCGGCTTTCCGAACGGTTGGCGGCGGAATCCATCGTCACCACCGCCTGCACGATCAGATTGTCGAACTCGAGCGTCTCGACCAGGTCGGAATTCCAGATCAGCGAACGGTCGGTCACCGCGATGTCGCTGATGCCGCCATGTACCTTGTGAATCAAATTATGGCCTTCGCTCAGCACTTCGCCGCTGCGGAACACCGCGCAATTGGTCTGCATCACATGCTGCATGCTGTCGCGCAGTTTCGCGGTCGGCGTGCCGCCGGAGGCATGGCGGTAATGATCGAGCCGCCCGAGCGCCTTGTCGGCCGAGCCTGCGGGGAGTTCCGGCTGCTTGCCGTTCGCGGTCAGCTTTTCCGCGCAGCGCAAGGCCGCGGCGCGGCCGAACACCACGAGATCGATCAGCGAATTGGAGCCGAGCCGGTTGGCGCCATGCACCGAGACGCAGGCCGCTTCGCCGAGCGCCATCAGGCCCGGCACCACCGCATTGTCGTCGCCATTCTGCTTGGTCAGCACTTCGCCGTGATAATTGGTGGGAATGCCGCCCATGGTATAATGCGCGGTCGGCACGATCGGGATCGGCTCGCGCGTCACATCGACGTTGGCGAAAATCCGCACCGATTCGGAAATGCCCGGCAGCCGTTCGTGCAGCACCTTGGGATCGAGATGGTCGAGGTGCAGGAAGATGTGGTCCTTCTTCTTGCCGACGCCGCGGCCTTCGCGGATTTCGATGGTCATTGCCCGCGAGACGACGTCGCGCGAAGCCAGATCCTTGGCCGATGGCGCGTAGCGCTCCATGAACCGCTCGCCTTCCGAATTGACGAGATAGCCGCCTTCGCCGCGGGCGCCTTCGGTGACGAGGCAGCCCGAGCCGTAGATGCCGGTCGGATGGAACTGGATGAACTCCATGTCCTGCAGCGGCAGTCCGGCGCGCAATGTCATCGCGCTGCCGTCGCCGGTGCAGGTATGCGCGGAGGTGCAGGAAGCGTAGGCGCGGCCATAGCCGCCGGTGGCGAGGATCGTGGTCTGGGCGCGAAAACGATGCAGCGTGCCGTCATCGAGCTTCAGCGCGATCACGCCACGGCAGGTACCTTGGTCGTCCATGATCAGGTCGATGGCGAAGAATTCGATAAAAAACTCCGCGGAATGCCGCAGCGCCTGGCCGTACATGGTGTGCAGCATGGCGTGCCCGGTGCGGTCGGCGGCGGCGCAGGTGCGTTGCGCCTGGCCCTTGCCGTAGTCCAGCGTCATGCCGCCGAACGGCCGCTGATAGATCTTGCCGTCCTCGGTGCGCGAGAACGGCACGCCCCAATGTTCCAGCTCATAGACCGCCTCGGGCGCGTTGCGCACCATGTATTCGATGGCGTCCTGGTCGCCGAGCCAGTCGGACCCCTTCACGGTGTCGTACATGTGCCAGCGCCAGTCGTCCGGATGCATGTTGCCGAGTGCTGCGGAAATGCCGCCTTGGGCGGCCACCGTATGCGAGCGCGTCGGAAACACTTTTGTGATGCAGGCGGTGCGCAGGCCCGCCTCGCCGCAGCCGACGACTGCGCGCAGGCCGGCGCCGCCGGCGCCGACCACCACGACGTCATAGGTGTGATCTTCAATCGGATAGGCGTGTCCGTTGGTGGCCGGGCCACCGCCGCCGTTTGCGGCCTTGCCGTTACCGTCCGCGGCCATGGGTTACACTCCCGATGACAGTTTGAGGATGGCGTAGATCGATGCCAGCGCCACCGCGAACGAGAAGAAATTGTTGGCCATGATGCTGGCGAGCTTCAGCTTCTCGTTGTGAATGTAGTCTTCGATCACGACCTGCATGCCGATCTTCATGTGCCAGGCGCTGGCAACGATGAACAGCAGCAGGATGACCGCGATCGGCAGCGATCCCAGGATTTGCGCGGCTCCCGCCTGGTTGCGGCCGAGCAGCATCAGCACAATCACGATCACCGGCAGGATCAGGAGCGTCATCGCCACCGCGGTGAGGCGCTGGCGCCAGAAGTCGGACGTGCCCGAATGCGATGCGCCGAGATTACGCACCCGCGCCAAGGGCGTGCGCATGGATTTGCCGGCGGCGGGCGGGTCTTGTGCACTCATCGTCCGCCTCCGATCGCGTAAGCCGCGATCCAGACCAGTACCGTCAGCGAAACGCCGCCGATCAGGGCGCCCCAGGTCAGGGCCTCGCGTTCCGCGGCCTTGAAGCCATAGCCCAAGTCCCAGACGAGATGCCGGATGCCGCTGAGCAGATGGTGCAACAATGCCCAGGTGTAGCCGAACACGATGAGACGGCCGATGAAGCTTCCGGTAAAAGCCTGCACGTTGGCATAGGCGCCCGGTCCCGAGGCGGCCGAGATCAGCCACCAAGCCAGCAAAAGCGTACCGAAATAAAGCGCCACGCCGGTGGCGCGATGGACGATGGACAGCGCCATCGTCAGCGTCCAGCGATAGGCCTGTAAGTGCGGCGAAAGCGGTCGTTCGATCCTGACGGTCATTGGCGGCTTTGACGGTTTGCGGACCCGCAGGGGCGGTTCGGCGATCGCGAAAGATTCGAGTTCTATTTACGTAGTCGAAACAGCCAGCGCAACGGCGAAAATCGGCTATTTCGAACGATCGTTCATACCTAGAGGTGAGAGGGTTCACCGGTACAGATGAGCCCTGCAATTGCGCACATTGACAACGACAGGTCGGTGCTGATGGCTGGTATACCTGAAGCACGATTCATGAACGCGTCCGCGTGGACGCGCGCGGCAGGGAATTGACGTGACATTCGCGGGGTTTGATGTCGCCGAGCTGATCGAACTCGCGCTGTTGCTGGTCGCGGTCGGGGCATTGGCTGGCTTCCTTGCCGGCGTGTTCGGAATCGGCGGCGGCGCGGTGCTGGTGCCGGTATTTTACGAATGCTTTCGGCTCGCCGGCGTGCCCTTGGAGGTGCGGATGCCGCTTTGCGTAGGCACCTCGCTCGCCGTCATCATCCCGACCTCGATCAGCTCGTTTCGCGCCCATTACCTCAGAGGCGCGGTCGACATGGCTATTCTCAAAATCTGGTGGCTGCCGATCGTGATCGGCGTGATCGCCGGGAGCATCACCGCGCGCTACGCACCGGAGCGGCTGTTCAAATACGTCTTCGTCATGGTGGCATGGTCGGCCGCGGTACGATTGTTGCTGGCGCGGGAGGACTGGAAATTCGGCGATGACGTGCCGAAGGGGCCGCTGATGAGGCTCTACGGTTTCCTTGTCGGGATTCTCGCGACCTTGATGGGCGTCGGCGGCGGATTGTTCTCGAACCTGTTGATGACGTTCTACGGCCGCCCGATCCATCAGGCGGTCGCGACCTCCTCGGCGCTTGCCGTGCTGATCTCGATCCCCGGCGCGCTCGGTTACGTCTATGCCGGCTGGCTCGTAGCGGCGCGCTTTCCCGATGTCGCCGCGCTGCAGCTGCCGCTCGCGCTCGGCTATGTCTCGCTGATCGGCGCGGTGCTGGTGATGCCGAGCAGCCTTCTGACCGCGCCGCTTGGCGTCCGGTGCGCGCATGCGATGTCGAAGCGGATGCTGGAGATCGCGTTCGGCATCTACATGTTCATCGTCGGCGGCAGGTTTGTGATAAGTCTGTTGTAGTTGCCGGGTTGGCCAGAAGCGCGCGGTGTCGACGTCGCAAACGCAACACAGCTAGATCGTCCCGCTGCGCGCTAGTTCCTCGACCTCACCCGCGCTGTAGCCAAGCAGGCCGGTCAAAATCTCCCGCGTATGCTCGCCTAGTCTGGGCGGAGCCACGTAGGTATCGAGCGGCGTATCGCTGAGATGCATCGGATTCTTGATGTTTTTGACAACACCGACGCCGGCGCTGGCATGCGGCATCTCGGCGATCATGTCGCGCGATTTCAACAGTTCGCTCTCGCAGACTTCGCCGACGGTCCGGATCGCGCCGCTCGGAATGCCGGCGGCTTCCATCAGGGGCAGCCACTCATCGCGCTTGCGCTGCTTGATGATGTCCTTGACGATCGGCACCAGGATATCGCGGCTACGCACGCGATCCGCCGCTTTGGCAAAACGGGGATCATCGGTCAGTTCGGTTCGCTCGACGGCCTTGCAAAAACGTTTCCACAATTCGTCGTTGGCGACGCCGAGGCTGATCCAGCCATCGCTGGCTTCGAACGTCTCATAGGGCACGATGGTGGCGTGGGCATTGCCGCGGCGCTTCGGCGATTCGCCCGTCGCGTAATAGATGCTGGCGTTGAAGGTGAGCAGCGAGGCGACGGCCTCATACATCGAAACCGAAACATGCTGGCCGCGTCCGGTGGCCCTGGCGGCGTAAAGTGCCGCGAGAATGGCCTGCGATCCGTTCAATCCGGAAATGAGATCGGCGATCGAGGTGCCGACCTTATAGGGCGCTCCGTCGGCAGGACCGGTGATGTCCTGAATGCCGGCTTCGCCCTGCACGATGACGTCGTAGCCGGGGCGGTCTTTCATCAAACCGGTATTGCCGAATCCGGAAATCGAGCAATACACCATGGCGGGACGACGCGCGCTGACGGCGGCGTAACCGAAGCCGAGACGGTCCGTCGCGCCAGGCCGAAAATTTTCGACCAGCACGTCCGAGTTATCGATCAACCGCCACAGCACTTCGCGGCCCCGCTCGCTTTTCATGTCGAGCGTAATACTTTTTTTGTTGCGGTTGACCGACAGAAAATAGGCCGCTTCGTCGCCTTGATACGGAGGTGCGAACGCTCTTGTGTCGTCGCCTTCGACCGGCCGCTCGACCTTGATCACCTCGGCGCCGAGATCGCCGAGCTGCATGGTGCAGAATGGTCCCGACAGCACTCGGGTGAGATCGACAACACGTAGTCCTTCAAGCGGGCGCATGTGCTTCTTGCCTCATTTTGCCGCTAACGCAATTTCGGGAAACTCGACCGACCCCAATACCACGGCCTCAACTTGCATTTCAAACAGGCCGGAAAACGGATTGGCGTTCATGATGGTTTTCTGGGCCGCATTCATGCATCATTCCGGTGGGCGGGCGCGGCTCCAAGGCCGCATATCCAAAGGGGTTCAATAACAAGAACGCCCTTCACAAAGCAACGGAGACGGTTTGCATGACAAATGGCGGGAAACGCGTGGCCTGGGTGACGGGCGGCGGCAGCGGCATCGGTGAGGCCGGCGCGGAAGCGTTGGCGGCGGACGGCTGGACGGTCGTGGTTTCGGGACGCCGCAAGGACGCGCTCGAACAGGTGGTGGCGAAGATCACGAAAGGTGGCGGCAAGGCCGAGGCGATCCCGCTCGACGTCTCTATCGCGGCCGATGTCAACAAGGTGGCCGAGCAAATCCTGCAGCGTCACGGCCGCATCGATCTCCTGGTCAACAGCGCCGGCGTCAATGTGCCGAAGCGAAGCTGGGCCGACATGGAACTCGAAGGCTGGGACAGGCTGGTCGATATCAATCTCAACGGCGTGCTGTATTGCATGCGCGCGGTGCTGCCGGCGATGCGCAAGCAAACGGACGGCTGCATCATCAACGTCGCGTCATGGGCCGGCCGTCACGTGTCCAAAATGCCGGGCCCTGCCTACACCACCACCAAACATGCGGTGCTGGCACTGACCCATTCGTTCAACATGGACGAATGCGTCAACGGCCTGCGCGCCTGCTGCCTGTCGCCCGGCGAAGTCGCAACCCCGATCCTGAAGTTGCGCCCCGTCGTGCCGAGCGAAGAAGAGCAAGCCAAAATGCTGCAATCGGAGGACCTCGGCCGCACCATCGCGTTTGTCGCCGGCATGCCGCCGCGCGTCTGCGTGAACGAGATCCTGATCTCACCGACCTGGAACCGCGGGTTCATCCAGACGCCGCATAGCCGGGACTAGGGGACGTCATTGCGAGCTAACGGGTCGCGCGAATGCGCGCCCCCGACGAGCGCAATAGCGCTCGCGCTGAGATGACAGGCTCCGCGAAGCAATCCATAGCGCGGCATAGTGGCCGTGGATTGCTTCGTCGCAAGTGCGCCTCGCAATGACGGGCAAGCTCATCGTCGCCTTACACGATGATCTCGTTCAACTCCTTGCCGGAATGTTCCGGCACCGTCATGGTTACGCCGATCGCCATCGCCGCCATCAGCACGGGAATGCACAGGAACGACAGCGCGAACGATCCGGTGTGCTGCTGGAGCGCGACGGTGACGAACGGGAACAGCACGAAGCCGACGAAATAGGCGATCGCCCACACCACGCCATTGGCGGCGCCGCGGATCCGCGTCGGAAACACCTCTGCCGTCAGTGTTGTGCTCGGTCCCCAGAAGCCGAGGAAGCCAAAACTCCAGGCCAACCCGAACACCCACAGCCATAGATGGCTTTCGGTGTAGACCCACAGTGTTATGAAGATCGCGCCCTCGAGCAACATCACCACGAACGCAAGCCTTCGGCCGATCCTGTCGGCGAGCCAGCCGGCAACGCAGAGCCCGAAGAAGCCGGAAATGCCCCAGAACACGTAGAACAGGCTGTATTCGGCAGTCGACCAATGTTTTTCGGTCGCAAGGTAGAGCGGCATCCAGCCGCCGACCGTGCCGAAGATGCAGGTGCTGCAGCACGCTACGAACAGCGCGACCAGCGTCGCGGGCAGCACATCCGGCAAGAAGACCTGGCGGATGCCGACCGTTTTGGCCTTGCCGAACCAAGCGCTGTCGTCCTTGCTGACGCTGCCGCCGCTTGCCAGCGTTTCGGCAATGCGCCGCTTGCGGTCTTGCGACCGCACCCAATAAGGCGATTCCGGGCAGGTGGCGCGGACATAGATCGCGAGCAGCGCGATCACGCCGGGCACCATGACGGCGACGCGCCAACCGAAGTCGGCCGCAACCAGTCCCGTGATGCCGCCTGCGAGCGAAGCCCCAAGGCACCAGGTCGCGCGCGTCGCGCTGATCACCCGTCCGCGCAGTCGCGCCGGCCAGGTCTCGGCCACCAGCATCGAGCCGAGCGACCATTCGCCGTTCAGCGCAAAGCCGACCAGCGACCGCACGATCACGAAGACGGTGAATGTCGGCGACAGTGCCGCGACCGGCATCAAGAGCGAGAACAGCGCGATATTGACCGCGAGCAGTGTGCGCCGCCCGAGGCGGTCGGAGAGCCACGGCCAGAAATACAGGCCGGCGATACCGACGAACAAGGCGACCTGCAGGCCGGAACGATATTCCGGCACGGTGAGCGAAAATTCCTTGATCACCAGCGGCGAGATCAGGGCGAAGATCACGCCGTCC
>Ga0210401_10002633_pt1 | contig 19739 bp, 18 predicted proteins | sample IncBWH32MmetaG_FD_150866 | JGI IMG/M metagenome (GOLD analysis project Ga0210401, IMG submission 150866) | Forest soil microbial communities from Barre Woods Harvard Forest LTER site, Petersham, Massachusetts, United States - Inc-BW-H-32-M | ecosystem: Environmental > Terrestrial > Soil >... | reverse complement strand
GGCGTCGGGGTGACCAAGTCCACCGACCATTTGCTGGCGAAGATGATTCTGGGATACCGGTTTGATTTTTAGGGGCTAGCTGCAAAGCCGGTCATTGCGCGCAACATCCTGCTGCGAGAAGATGCATCGACGCTATGGTGGTGCTTGTTATGAGTTGGTGGGATACCGATCCAAACGTTGAGATGAATTTCACTTCGGGGATTTTGCGCGTAAGGGTACGATCCTCGCCGCGGTTGCTCGTCCTGCTTGTCGGCGCTGGGGTGCCCATTGTGATCCTGGCCATATTTTTGCCCTACTGGCATGGGTTCTCATTGTTAGTCCGAGGGGTTATCGTCCTAGGATTGATCGGGCACTTCTGCACATTTATCTTTAAATTGTTCGGGACCGAAGTTATCGAATTCAGTCAAGGCAGCATCGTGGTGTGCAAAGAAATTAGTGGTTGGGAACGAAGGCACGAATACCCGATAGCGGAATGCCACGAGATGCAGTGGGATGAAGGCGAGGGCACTGAGGGAGACCCGCAGGGAGTGAAGTTCAAAGCTGGAAGAAAATGGGCACGATTTGGTGCCGAGATTTCTGAAAAGCAGGCCAACGACATTTTCGTAGCATTACAAAATAATTGCCAGCGGCTGCTGCCCTGGTATTTTCGTACCCCGAAGAAAAAAGTTCCTTCTTGAAACTTGGCCTTAGCAAGTAGCTATTTTCCTTAAATTCCTTGAAAATAGGCTGGTTAGCGGGGCATCGGGGCGATTCGCGGGAATTGATGCATTGACGGTACTGGGAGTGGGCAAGTATAATTATGGTTTGCCTTTAGGCTTTGGAGGAGAGATGTACGCCGTTATACAGACCGGGGGAAAGCAATATCGTGTCGCACCGGGCGACACCATCCGCATTGAGCGGGTCAAGGGTGATGTGGGCGAGCAGGTGAAATTCGGGACCGTGCTGGCGGTACACACCGACGACAAGAAAGTTATGGCGGGGTCGGATGCGTCGACGGCCAGCGTCACGGGCAAGATCGTTGAGCAGGGCCGGGCGAAGAAGCTCACCGTTCTGAAGTTCAAGAAGACCAACCAGTACAAGATTCAGCGGGGCCACCGGCAGAATTACACGGCCGTGCAGGTCAGCGAGATCAAGCTGTAAATCAACGAGAGGAATTGAGTCATGGCACATAAGAAGGGCGGCGGCTCGTCCACAAACGGGCGCGATTCACACGGGCAGAGGCTGGGCGTAAAGCGGTTCGGCGGGCAGTTGGTGAACGCGGGAACGATCCTGATCCGGCAGCGCGGCACGAGGCACCAGCCGGGCGTGAACGTGGCCAAGGGCAAGGACGACACGCTGTTTGCGCTGGTACGGGGCTACGTGAAGTTTGAGGACAAGGGCAACCGGGGACGCTTTATCAGCGTGACACCGGCGGCGGCAGAAGCAAAGGCCGCGAACTAAGTCCGAAGGCATGCGAGCGGCCCCGGCGCGAGTCGGGGCCGTTTTGTCTTTATGGGTGAAAACAGGACGCGGAAGAAAGAGCTTTCACCACAGAGGACACAGAGAGCACAGAGGAAGAGTTCAGAGAAGAGTTAAGAATGTTTGTTGATGAAGCGAAAATTTCGGTGAAGGCGGGGGACGGCGGAAACGGTTGCGTGGCGTTTCGACGAGAGAAGTATGTGCCGCGGGGCGGGCCGTCGGGCGGAGACGGCGGGTGCGGCGGCAGCATTTACCTGGAAGCGAATCCGAACGACAACACGCTGCTGCGTTACCGGTATAACCGGGAGTTCAAGGCGGACCGCGGGCGGCACGGGGAAGGCTCGAACTGCTCGGGCGTTTCGGGCGACGATACAATTTTGAAAGTGCCGGTGGGCACGCTGGTTTTTGATGCGACCGGAAATGTGCTGCTAGCGGATTTGAAAAAGCCGGGGCAGCGCTTGCTGGTGGCTCAGGGCGGGCGCGGCGGACGCGGCAATCAGCATTTTGCGAAGCCATGGCATCAGGCGCCGCGGGAAAAGGAAGAAGGCGAGGCCGGGGAAGAACGGAACCTGCGGCTGGAGTTGAAGCTGCTGGCGGACGTGGGTTTGGTGGGATTTCCAAATGCTGGGAAGTCTACGCTGATTTCGGTGATCAGCGCGGCGCGACCGAAGATTGCGAATTATCCGTTCACCACACTGGAGCCGAACCTGGGCGTGGTGAATGCCGACGGCGGTACCGGCGGACATGGGACGGAGTTGGGCCGTACGTTTGTGGTGGCGGATCTACCGGGACTGATCGAAGGGGCGAGCCAGGGCGCAGGGCTAGGAATTCGCTTTTTGCGGCACGTAGAGCGGACGCGACTGCTGGTACATTTAATTGACACGAGCGACATGGCAGAGATGGATCCGGTGAAGGCGTTTGAGATTATCGAAGGTGAGTTGGGGGCGTTCAGCAAGAAATTGCTGGAAAAACCGATGATCGTGGTGGCGACGAAAGTGGATGCCACGACGGACCGGACGAAGCTGGAGGAGTTGCAGAAGTTTTGTAAGAAAAAGGGATTGGAGTTCCACGCGATTTCGGCGGCGGCTGGCGAAGGCGTAAAGGAGCTTGTCCGGGGGATCGCGGACGAGCTGGATAAGATTCCGAAGGAATCGGTCGAGGACGATGACGCGGAGGTTGGAGAAGCAAAAAAGGTTGATGAGGTAGAGGTGGAAGAGGGCGCGGAGGTTTTGGGCGAGCAGGAAAATATCGAGGAATGATGCGGGTCCCGGAAGCAGGATTTCGTGAGAGAATTGGGTTGGGGAGCATCCGGGAGGCGGATTGACGACTGCGCAGGCTAACCGTACGGCGGCGAAACACCATCCACGGAGAATTGCAATTTTTGGCGGCTCGTTTGACCCCATCCATTCCGGCCACCTGGCTGTAGCCCGGGCGGCAGACCGGCGATTCAATTTTGACGAAGTGCATTTCATTCCCGCAAGCCGTCCTCCGCATAAATTGAAGCAGCATCTGGCGCCGTTTCCGCACCGGTTTGCGATGGTGGCGCTGGCCGCGACGGAGCATCCGCATTTCGTGCCGTCACTGGCGGAAGCGGGAGAAGATTTCAGCGGGACGCAACTGCACTATTCGGTGGATACGGTGCGGTATTTCCGGCACACGTATCACGGCCAAGGTGACCGGATTTTTTTTATTATCGGCGCGGACGCGTTTATAGATATCCCGATGTGGAAGGAATACGAAACCCTGCTGGGACTTTGCGATTTCGTGATTGCGAACCGGCCGGGAATTCGATTGGAAGCGCTGCGGCTGGTGATTCCTCCCGACCTGCACGGCCGTCGGGATGCGAAGCGTGAGAAGGAGGAGGAGACCGTCGCGCACGGCTCGCCGATTGTGGCGCGGCTGGATAAGACGACCGTGTACCTGTTGGAGAACGTGGCCAGCGAAGTTAGCGCGACCGATATTCGGCGGAAGGCTAGCCGCGGGCAATCGATTCACGGGCTGGTTTCCGCGCGAGTGGAAGAATATATTTTGAAACAGAGGTTGTACCGGTGAAATTCGACAAACTACCGAAGGGCGTGCGGCTTGCAGTGGGAGCCGCGCAGGAGAAAAAAGCGGGCGCGATTACCGTGCTGGACTTGAGCGGTTTGAGCGCGTTCACGGAATATTTCGTGATCTGCACGGGATACAGTACGCCGCAACTGCAGGCGATCTGCTCCGAAGTAGAAGACGTGCTGTATAAGGAAATGAAGCGTTCGCCGGAGCACCGCGAAGGGCGGCGGTCAGCGGAATGGGCGCTGCTGGATTTTGGCGGATTTATCGTGCACGTGTTCGGCGAGCAGGCACGGCGTTTCTACGATCTGGAACGGTTGTGGCGGCAGGCGCCATCGCTGGTGCTGCCGGACGAGCCGGAAACGCACCGGCGGAAAGAGCTTTCGGAAAAGGCGGGATAGGGCGGCTCCAATCACTTCAAAGGGGCCACCTGAAGGTGGCCGCTACGCAATCGACGGAAAAAGATTGGAATGGCGGGCTAGACGCGCTTGATCAGGACGGCGGTCAGGTCGTCCTGCTGCGTGGTGCCTTTCGAATGGGCCAGGACAGCGTCGTATAGCGACTTAATGATTTCATAGGGAGGCAAGTCGCGAGACGCGCGCACCGTTTCTTTCAATCTGAGCTTCCCAAACTCTTCCTGCGCGGGATTTTCGAATTCCACAAAACCATCGGTGATCAAGAGGAAGATGTCGCCCTGCTTCATCTGGATTTTTGTCGGAGGGCCGGAGCTGAATTCCGGCAGGATTCCGAGCGGCACGCCCTGCGATTCGATCTCGATGAAGGCGTCGTGCGACGCCGAATAGAGAAGGATGGGACCGTGGCCCGCGGACAATATTTCCAATTCACCGGTGCCGGGTGTACAGGCGACTCCCGCAAAGGTGACGAACCGGCTGGGATCGAGATCGCGAGCGATGGCCGCATTGATTTGCTTTAGTGCCGCCGGCAGATTCCGGTTGGCGCCGAAGCTTGACCGGGAGTAAGCGCGGCACGCAGCGGCGAGCAGCGCAGGGCCGATGCCGTGGCCGGTGACGTCGCCAAGTACAACGATAAGCCGCCCATCGGGCATGGCATCCCAGTCGTAGAAATCGCCGCCGGTGTCGTCGGCAGGCTTGTTCCATCCAGCGATGGTGAACCCAGGAATTTCTGGAGAAGTTTGAGGAAGGAGAGCTTGCTGGATGTCGCGCGCGGTTTGCAGATCATGCTGGACGCGATCGAGTTTCCGCTGGGTTTCGGCTTCGCGCAGAGCGGCTTCTACATGCTTGCGAATTTCGCCGGCGACGCCCCCAGCGACAAAACCACTGACGAGCAGAATGATGGCGTAGAGGCTGACGTCAGTTTGTGTCACGGGAGCAGGCTTGCCGGGAGTGGGGGGAATCCAGCCGAGATAGACGGCGGCGGCCAGGTAACTGATGGTTGCAGTGATGCCAGCCAGTCGGCAAATCCAGGGATCGAGGCGCAGGATCGAAAGAATGATGAAAACGAAAAAGAGCAGCGTGGCCGGGCTGGCCAGGGGGCGATAGGCCAAGTCGAAGCCGGTTGTAGTGAGCCACGCAACGCCGATAGCCGGAACCGCGGTCTCGATAATTGTGCCGGTGAACCAGATGAAGCGAGGGAATTCGCGATCCTTGGCGAGGGCGCGGTTGACCGCGCGCAACATCAGATATTCGTAGAGCCCGATGACGGCGGCCAGAACCAGATTCCAGCCGGCGTGACTGTTCAGAACCGTGGTGTGCAGAAGAAAGACTCGAATCGTGAGAACCATCACCACGACGGCGAGGAACGCGAGCACGCCAAAGATGCGAATGCGTTCGCTGCGAAGTTCCGCGGCGTGGAAGGCAGGCGATTTGATATCAGTTTGAGGCACGGGTCAGAAGACGGAGGGCGGCCGCTGCGCAATCATAGATGGGAAGCCGCCGGATTCCCAAAGAAAAAGATGCGAAAGCGGGCGAGACACCCGGCTGGGGAGGAAGGTAGACTCGCGGGATGAAGATTTGCCTGCTGATGCTTGGGAAGACGCGGCGGCCGGAGATGGTTGCGGCGCTTGGCGACTATGTGAAGCGCATTTCGCGGTCGTGTCCTACGGAGATAGTTGAGGCGCGGGATGCGGTGGCGGCGCTAAAGCGGCTGAATGCGAACCGCGCGGCGGTTCCCGTCCTGCTGGACGCGGGCGGCAAAGTGTACGACTCGGATGTGTTTGCGAAATGGCTGGAGGAACAGCGGGACCGCGGGATACGCGAGGTGATTTTTGTCTGCGGCGATGCGGACGGATTTCCCGATAGCCTGCGGGAACGCGTGAAACAAAAACTTTCGCTGAGCGCGATGACTTATTCGCATGAACTGGCGCGGGTGATGCTGGCGGAGCAGATTTACCGGGCATTTACGATTCTGTCGGGGAGTCCCTACCCAAAGTAGCTTGTGCTCGTGACTGTGTGGGCGAATAGTCCCAGCGGGCAGGTGCGTTTTGCGGCGTTCCGTGAAATGATGTGCAGCGGTAAAAACTATGCCCATACGCATCGCGGCGGATAAAGATCAACCTTCGGTGGCGATTGAAATTCCCATTGAAAAGCCGTTGCCGGACTATGACCTGGAGCAGGTCGAACAGCCGACGCCACGGGATATCGACGGCCTGCTGGTGTCGCAGGGATTTCGCGACCTGGTGGACGACGCGCGCGGCGTGCTGACGGAGTTGATGTGCAACCCGCCGCCTTTGCCCAATACCACGCATCTGGTGGACCTGGGGCTGTCCCACGTTCCCGATTTTGAGATTACTCAGCTGACGGGCGCGATTTGCCCCGGGGGAGACGAAGTGTACCGGCCGGGGCTGTGGATCGTGTTGAAAGACAGAAAATCACCGACGAAGCAGACGTTGGGCGAAGTGGCAATGGAGCACGCGCGAATCGTCGCGCACGAACTGGTCAAGCGCCTTGGGATTCAATAACAACAATCTCTGTTTTCCGCTCTAAACTTCACTTGCGGATTTGAAGCGGCTGAACTTGACGTTTCTGGTGCGACTCCGCAGACTGGAGTCATCCACACGAAATTGTGCGCCTGACGAGGAATTGGAGTATGCCGGAAGGAAAAGGACTGTTGATTGTTTATACCGGCCCGGGCAAGGGCAAGACGACTTGCGCGCTGGGCACGGCGTTTCGCGCGGTGGGGCAAGGGTTACGCGTGCTGATGGTGCAATTCATCAAGGGTTCGTGGCATTACGGCGAGCTCGACGCCGCGAAAATGCTGGGCGATGACAAGTTTGAAATCCGGCCAATGGGGCGGGGTTTCGTAAAAATTGGCGGCGCGGAGACGGATCCGGAGGACATCCGGATGGCGGAAGAGTGCTGGGTATCGGGGCGCGCGGCGATTTACAGCGGGACATACGATCTGGTGGTGCTGGACGAGATCAATTACACGATCAGCTACAAGATGCTGGACGCGGAGAAAGTGGTGGAGGCGCTGACAGGGCGGCCGGAGCAGGTGCACGTGATCTGCACAGGGCGAAACGCGCATCCGAAGCTGGTGGAGGCCGCGGACTTGGTGACGGAAATGAAGGAAGTGAAACACCCGTATACGAAGGGTATACTGGCGCAGCGGGGGATTGATTACTGAGGGGAAGCCGTAAGCCATAAGCTGTAAGCCATCAGCTAACAGGCGACTGACAACAGAGACCGGCTTAGGACTTACGGCTTATGACTTTAGGCTATCGGCAAAAAAAGGACTGAGAACTTCTCCATGTCGTGGTTCAAACGGGATAAAAAATCGATCGACCAGGTGACGCCGCCGGAAGAGCGGCGGGTGCGCACGGAAGGGCTGTGGATGAAGTGCGAGTCCTGCCGCGCGATCGTGTTCCGGAAGGACCTGGAAGAGAACCTGTTTGTGTGCCCGAAATGCCAGTTTCATTTCCGGGTGAACGCGAAGAAGCGGCTGGAACTGCTGTTTGACGGCAAGTGGACAGAGCACGACGCGGGAATGGTTTCGACGGACCCGTTGAAGTTCGTGGACACGAAGCCGTATTCCAAGCGAATTAAAGAGGCGCAGAAGAAGCTGGGGATGAACGACGCGGTGATTAGCGCGGAAGGGCAGTTGAACGGGAAACCGGTGATCTGCTGCGCGATGGAATTTGGATTTATCGGTGGCTCGATGGGCGCGGTTGTCGGCGAAAAGGTGACGCGCGCGATCGAGATGGCGATGGAGACGCGGCAGCCGCTGATCGTGGTGTCGTGCTCCGGCGGCGCGCGCATGATGGAAGGAACGATCAGCCTGATGCAGCTGGCGAAGGTGTCTGCGGCGCTGGCGCGGCTGGATGAGGAGAAGTTACCGTACATTTCGGTGTTGACGGACCCGACGACCGGCGGCGTGACGGCGAGTTTCGCAATGCTAGGCGATTTGAACATCGCGGAACCTGGCGCGCTGATTGGCTTCGCGGGACCGCGCGTGATCGAGCAGACCATCCGGCAAAAGTTGCCGGAAGGATTCCAACGCTCGGAATTTCTGCTAGAGCACGGATTCCTGGATGCCGTAGTGCACCGCAAGGACATGAAGGCCTTCATCTCCAGCGCGATTGACCTGTTGACCTCCTGAAATGAATTACGAAAGCGCGGTTCGCTATCTACTTTCTTTGGGCCGTGAACTGGCGGCGCCGACGCAGGCGGCCGCCGCGAAATTCAATCTCGAAAACATTACTATTCTGCTGGAGCGGCTGGGCCGGCCGGACCGCGCGTATCCATGCGTGCATATTGCGGGGACGAACGGGAAGGGTTCGACAGCGGCGTTTCTAGAGAAGATTTTGCGCGACGCGAGCTTCCGCACCGGGCTGAACACTTCGCCGCATCTGGAGCGAATCAACGAACGCATCCGCATTTCCGGAGAGGAGATCGCCGATGAACGATTCGCGGAGATATTCACGCGTGTTCACGCGGTGATCGAGGAGTTGCTGGCGGAGGGAAAGTTGCGGGCACATCCGACGTACTTTGAGTGCGTGACCGCGCTGGCGTTTGAAGCGTTTGCGCGCGAGCACGTGGACTTCGCGGTGATTGAGGTGGGATTGGGCGGGCGGCTTGACGCGACGAATGTGGTTTCACCGCTGGTGTCCATCGTCACGCGTATCGATTTCGATCATGAGAATTTCCTCGGACATTCGCTGCGGGAAATTGCGGGGGAGAAGGCAGGGATTTTGAAGCCGCAGGTGCCGGCGGTATTCGCGGCACAACTGCCAGAAGCGCGCGAGGTGCTCCTGGAGCGAGCAAAGGAGCTGCGGTGCCCGGTGGTGGAGACGGGCGAAGTATTTAGCGTCGAGAACGAGGCGATGGAGAGTGGCCTGGCGCGTGCCACGGCGGTGGAAATTGCGAGCGGAAAAACATTTTCGCTGGAGCCGAGGCTGGCGGGCCGGTTTCAGTTGCAAAACGCACTGAATGCCGTTGCGGCCGCACGGATTCTGCAGAATCGCAACTATCGAATTACCGACGAAAATATCGAGACCGGCATTGCCACGACGGAGTGGCCCGGACGGTTGGAACGGCTGCAAACCCGGCCGGATGTGTATCTGGATGGCGCACACAATCCGGGCGCAGCGAAGGAACTGGCGCGATTTTTGGAAGAGAATTTTGTCGGGCGCAGGGTGTATTTGATTTTTGGGGCGATGCGCGACAAAGCGGTGGACGAAGTGACCGGGATGCTTTTTCCGCGCGCGCAGGAAGTGATTTTCACCCAGCCGCGGACGCCCAGAGCCGTCAGCGCGAGGCAGCTTGCGGAGATGGCTGGTGACCACGCGAAGAAATTTGCCGTGATCGAGGATGCGGAACACGCGCTGGAATCGGCGTTGTCTAAAGCCGGGCCGGAGGACGCGATTTTCATCACCGGGTCACTGTACCTGGTGGGCGAAATGCGGCATGCGTGGAACGCGCGCAGAAAAGTCGCGTCGCGATAGAAAAGGCCGTAGAATGGGGCTTCTTTCGGGTTGTTGCCGGCCACACGGCCGGCGTTCTGTTTTGTAGGAGCGGAGAAATGCCGGGGCGAACATTGAGCGCATGAAGAAAACGAGAGCCTCAAAGGAAGAATCAGGAGCGCCGCTGGTGGGAATTATCATGGGCTCCACGTCCGATTGGGAGACGATGGAGCACGCTGCGAACACGCTGCGCGAACTCGGCGTGCCGCACGAGACTCGCGTCGTTTCGGCTCACCGCACGCCGGACCTGCTTTTCGAGTATGCGGCCAGCGCCGAGAAACGCGGCGTTGAGGTGATCATCGCCGGCGCGGGCGGCGCAGCGCATCTACCGGGAATGACCGCGTCGAAGACGGTGCTGCCGGTGCTGGGTGTGCCGGTGGAATCGAAGGCGCTGAAGGGATTGGATTCGCTGCTTTCAATTGCGCAAATGCCGGGAGGAATTCCCGTGGGTACGCTGGCGATTGGGAAAGCCGGGGCGATCAACGCGGCTCTGCTGGCTGCGGCGATTTTGGGGAACAAGCACCGGGCGATTCGCGAGGCGCTGCGTGCATTTCGAATTGCGCAGACGAAGAAAGTTCTCTCGCAACCCGATCCGGCCGCGGCGGCGCGCAAGGCGCTAAAGGCAGTTCACACGCAGCTTTCCGGGAAGAAAAAGAAATGACTGTCGGCATCCTGGGCGGAGGACAACTCGGCTACATGCTGGCGCTGGCCGGTTATCCGCTGGGACTGCATTTCCGATTTCTGGATCCTTCGCCGGAAGCGCCGGTGGGCCGCATCGCGAATCGAGTTACCGCCGATTTCAGTGATGAGCAGGCGCTGGGAAAGTTTTCGCACGGCCTCGAAGTGGTGACCTACGAATTTGAAAATGTGCCCGTGGCGGCGGCGAAATTCCTGGCGGAACGCGTGCCGGTGTATCCGCCGCCGGCGGCGCTGGAAGAGGCGCAGGAGCGTTTGCGGGAAAAGCGGCTGTTTCGCAGGCTGGAGATTCCCACGACGGAATTTGCGGAGGTTGCGAAGCGGGAAGATTTGGACGCGGCGGTAAAGCAGGTTGGCTTGCCGGCGATGCTGAAGACTTGCCGGATGGGGTACGACGGGAAAGGGCAGTGGCTGCTGCGAACGGCGGAAGACGCGGAGAAAGCGCGACTGGAGTTGCCGGACGTGCCGCTGATCCTGGAGAAATTTGTGCCGTTCACACGGGAGCTTTCGATTTTGGGTGTGCGGGGACGTAGCGGAGAAATCGCGTTTTATCCGTTGATTGAGAATCACCATCGCGGCGGGATTCTGCGGTTGTCACTGGCGCCGGCGCCGAACCTGCCGGCTAACCTTCAGCAGGAGGCGGAGTACGCGGCGGGGAAAGTGCTCGAAGATCTCGGCTACGTGGGCGTCTTGTGCATCGAGTTTTTTGAAATTGGCGGACGGCTGCTGGCGAATGAGATGGCGCCGCGGGTTCACAATTCCGGCCACTGGACGATTGAAGGCGCGGTGACCAGCCAGTTCGAAAATCATTTGCGCGCGATTCTGGGGATGCCCCTGGGATCGACGGCGGCGATGGGCGTCTCCGCGATGATCAACCTGATCGGTGAAATTCCGGAAAGTGCGGAGGTGCTGAACGTTTCGAATGCGCACCTGCACCTTTACGGCAAAGAGCCGCGCGCGGGGCGGAAATTGGGACACGTTACCGTGCGGGCGGATCAGTTCGAGAAGCTGCAGCAGCGGTTGGGCGCGTTGCCGGATTTCTTTCGACGCCCGGATTATTGTCTGGAGAAGGCGTTGCCGGAATTGCTGGCGAAGCGGGCATAGGGCAGCGCGTAAGCAAGAGAAATCCAAGAGGGCGGGCAAGCCCCGCCCCTACAAAAGTTAGGCGTGTGGAGAGCGAAGCAGGGAATTACTGGTTCAGGAGTGGGATGGATTTTAGAGGCGGAGGTGGTGGAACGGATTTGAGGAAATTATAGATTTCGGCGAGATCCTCGTTGGAGACCACCTTCGCGGTGTAGGGCGGCATCTGGCCGGTTGGTTCGCGGACGTAGCTGACGAAGGCGGAAAGCGGAATCTGCGGCGGGCCGAGACGTGTTCCTCCGGTTGACGTGGAACCCTGGCCCAGATAACCGTGGCACTCGTAACAGCCGTACTTGACGAAGAGCCGTTGGCCATTGCTGGGATTCGCCGCAGCCGAGGGCTCCTGTTTCGCGGGCGGCTTCAATGTTTGCAGAAATGCGTAGACGTCGGCCAGGTCGGAGTCAGAAGCTCTGTCGCTGCCGAAGGGCGGCATCACGCCTTTGGGCTTGCGAACCAACTGAATGAAAGCTGGCAGTGCAAGCGAAGTGGAGGCGATTCGCGGCACACCGCCGCCCTGTCCCGAACCGGCAACGCCTTCGCCTTCCGAGCCGTGGCATTTGTTGCAGCCGAGGTTTTCGAAGACGATTTTTCCCTTTTGCGCGTTACCTGTCGAAGCCTTGCTCGATTGCCCCTCGCCACGGGTTGCGCGTGGTTCAGCGGATCGCACCGCAGTCGGTATAACCGCCAGCATGGCCGCAATTACAATATAGCTGCGGACTTTTTCTGCCTTCATCATTTATCCTCTAGCGCGGCTGCGTGTGAACGTCCACCAGCGCCGGCTCTCCGCGTTTGACGACATCAAGCGCCCGGTGAATTGCCGGCCCCAGATTCTTGGGATCGGAAATCGGGCCTTCCGCATACAGGCCCATGCCTTGTGCGAGTTTCGCGTAGTCAATGCCGGGATCGTCGATCGCCGTACCGACCTTTACGTGGTCCACGCCGCGGCTGTGTCGATCGGCCATGATCTGCACCTGCATCACTTCCTGATGATAGGCGCGGTTGTTGTGCATGATGGTGAGCAACGGAATGCGGTGATGCGCTGCGGTCCAGAGAACTCCCGGCGCGTACATCAGGTCGCCGTCGCACTGGATGTTCACCGACACGCGGCCGTGTTTCTTGTTGGCGAGAGCCGCGCCGACCGCGGACGGCGCGCCATAGCCGATGCCGTAGCCGCCCGAGCCGCCGATGAACTGGTAATACTTGTCGAATGTCCACAATTTCGTGGGCCATCGGCTGACAAAATTAATGGTGGAGACGAGAGACCAATCTTCGTCTTTGATTTGGGTCCAGAGTTCCGCGCACATGCGGGCCGTGCTGATCGGGCTCGCGTCCCAGGCATAGGTGGCCGACTCACGCGCGTTTTGCAAAGTTTGCTGATGCGCGGCGGCGAGCCTGGCGCCGCGATCCTGCAACGCGCTCTTGCGAGATGCGGGAAGCTGCTTTTTCACGGCTTCGATCAAAGAGGGAAGCGTGGCCTGGGCGTCGGCGGCCATGTCCAGATTCACTTCGGGATAGCGCTGAAAATTCTGGTAATTGCTTTTGAAAAACAATCCGGTGGAGCTGATGCTGATCAGCTTTACGCCGGGTTTCGTGATGGGCCGCGAGGTGCGCTCCATCTGGTCGCGGTAAGAATGAATCGCGCCCCAGTAGTCAGCGACCTCGAGGCCGAGAATCACATCGGCGTTGGAGATTTCTTCGCGCCCTCGCCGGGTCTGGTTCAGAGGATGGCGAGTCGGAAAATTCATGCGGCCGCCCATGTCCACGACCGGGGCTTGCAACGCTTCGGCAAGTTCGACGAGCAGCGTCATGCCTTCCGCCGTGCGGGCAGCGCGGTCGACAATTAGGACAGGGTTTTCGGCGGCTGCCAGCAGACGCGCGGCTTCCGCTACGGCGGCGGAGTCTCCTTGCGGAGGCGTGGCCAGCGCAAGGCTCGGTATGCTCAGCTTTGCATCGGTGGGGATGGGATTTTCCTGCAACTCGCCGTCGGCGATGAGCACCACCGGCATCATCGGCGGCGTCATCGCGATTTTGTAGGCGCGGACGGCGGACTCCGCGAATTGCGGCAGCGAGATCGGAAGGTCGTCCCACTTCGTGTAGTCGCGGAGCATGGCGGCGGCATCCTGCACGCTGTGCGTCCATTCGACGGGCGGCATTCTCTTCGTGGCGTCAATAATGTTTCCGCCGATGACGATTAGCGGAACGTAGTCGCAATACGCGTTATAGACAGCCATCGAGGCGTGCTGCAGGCCGACGGTTCCGTGCGCAAAAACCAGCAAGGGCTTCCCCTCAATTTTTGCGTAACCGTGCGCCATGCCCACGGCGGATTCTTCGTGGAGGCAGGTGATGAATTCAGGATTTTTGTTCCCGCCGTAGTTGATGACCGATTCGTGCAGGCCGCGAAAACTGGAGCCGGGATTCGAGCAGACGTACTCGATGCCAAGCGACTTGATGACGTCGACCATGAAGTCGGAACCGGTGCGGTCCGCGGTGAGCACTTCGGCGGGCGAAGGTGTTCCGACTTCGGCCGCCGCGGACATCGCAGGGAGCGGGGTAGCACCACGTCCAGGCACCGGCTGCTTTGCGGGCACGGTGGGCGCAGCAGCGAGCGCCGCCGCTCCTGCTGCTGCATTGCGCAGAAAATCGCGCCGTGGAATGCCTTTGTTTTTTTGTTTTGCCATGGATGAGACCCTTCTCGTGGGACAACTTCTATCACACGTCCACTCGCGGAGCCAGCGAGAAGCGTCGTTACACTTGGAGGACATCGCCTTCGCGGGCGACGAGTTCGTAAAGAACCGGGTTGACGAAGAAGCCGAGGAACAAGCGGGAGAGAAGTCCCGCGACGACGACGATAGCGAACGGCTTTTGGGTGTCGCTGCCAACGCCGGTGGACATGGCGGCGGGGAGAAGGCCGAGGCAGGCGACGAGCGCGGTCATCATGATCGGGCGCAGGCGAAGCAGCGAAGCCTCCAGCGTTGCTTCGCGGACGTTTTTGCCTTCGAGGCGCAGTTTGTTGATGTAGCTGACCAGAATGACGGCTGTTTCGACGGAGACGCCGAGCAGCGCGAGAAGGCCGAGGGCGCTGGATACGCTGAGCGGCGTGTGCGTGAGCTTCAGCGCGATCAAAGCGCCGACCGGTTCGGTGAGTACAACGCCGAGGGCGATAGTAGTCGGAAACTTGAAATTGCCGTAGAGCGCGAAGAGGATCATGAAGATCAGGAAAATCGCAAGCGGGCCGATGATGAAGAGCTGCGCTTTGGCGTCCAGCAATTCGCTATACTCGCCGCCCCAGTCGAGGCGGTAACCTTCGGGGAGATTCACTTTATTGGCGATGGCCTGCTGGCCCGACTTGACGATGCCTTCGAGATCCCGTCCCTCAATCGAAAACTGGATGCCAATGTAGCGCGAATTGTTTTCGCGATAGATGAAAGACGCGCCCGTGGATTCCTTCAGCGTGGCGAGTTCGGAAAGTGGAATTTGCTGCCCGGCGGGGGCGGGGACGAGCAAATTGCCGATTTCGCGGGCGTCGGAACGGAATTTCGGGTCTGCGCGCACGACAAGGTCGAACAATTTTTCGCCTTGAATCACCTGAGTGGCGGCCTGTCCACCGATCGCGGCTTGCACGACCGCCTCCACGTCGGCAACGTTGATGCCATAGCGCGCGATTTTGGCGCGGTCCGCTTCGATGAGCAGGCTTGGCTGGCCGAGTTCGCGCACAACGGTGAGCTCTGTAAAGCCCGGGGTTTTGTCGAGCATATTTTTGATTTCGACGGCTTTCTTCTCGAGAACGTTGAGATCGGGGCCGAAGATTTTCACGGCCAGCGCGCTTTTGAGGCCCGTGAGGGCTTCGTCCACGGCATCTTCAGCGGGTTGGGTGAAATTGAAGATCACGCCGGGGTAGGCGTCGAGCTTTTTCTGAAGATCGGCGATGAGCTCTTCTTTTGTGTGGATTGAGGATTGCGACCAGGACTTGTCGTTGTACGGCTTCAGACCAACGTAAAATTCACAGTTGAAAAAGCCGGTGGGGTCAGTGCCGTCATCGGGCCGGCCGAGTTCCGAGCCGGTGACCGTGACCATCGGGTACTTGATGAGCAGGTCGCGGACTTGCGGCGCGAATTTGGCGGCCTCTGCGAACGAAATCGTATACGGCATCGTAGCGCGAACCCAGGCTGCACCTTCGTCGAGGTGCGGGAGGAATTCTCCACCGATGAGCGGCACGAGCAGGAGCGTGGCGACGAAAATCGCCAACGCCACGACGAGGGTGACCGCGGGATGATTCAGGCACCAGTGCAGGCGGCCAGCATACTGGTCACGAATCCAGTTGTAGATGGGGTTCTGTTTTTCCTTCACACCGCTCTTGAACCAGTAGGAAGCGAGGACGGGAACGACCGTAAGCGTGAGAACCAGCGCGCAGATGAGCGCGAAGCCCATGGTGTCCGCCATCGGATGGAAAAGTTTGCCCGCGGGCCCGGTGAGCGCATAGATAGGCAGATAACCTGCGATGATGACGGCGACGGAATAAAAGATTGGGCGGTCGACATCGCGCGCGGCGGCGAGGATGACGTCGGTCAATTTGTAATCGGTGCCGTGGCGAAGGCCGAGTTCGCGGTAGATGTTCTCGACCATGACAATTGTGCCGTCAATGATGATGCCGAAATCGATCGCGCCGATGGAAAGGAGGTTCGCGGCTTCGCCGGTCAGGTGGAGAAAGATGAAGGCGAAGAGGAGAGCCAGCGGAATAGTCAGCGCGGTGATGATGGCGGCGCGGAAACTCACCAGGAAAAAAATCAGGACGATGAGAACAAGAACCATGCCGCGAAGAAGATTTCCTTCGACCGTGTCGGTGGTGATGCGGACGAGATCGCTGCGGTCATAAAACGGCCTGACTCTTATGTCCGGCGGCAGCAAGGTCTTATTGATCTCTTCGGTTTTTTTCTCGACGCCTTCGAGGACGTTCTGGGTTTGCTCGCCGCGGCGCATCAGGATAACGCCCTCGACGGCGTCGTCGTCCTTTTTTTGCTTGGTCTGAAAGCCGAAAATGCCGAGGCGCGGCGCGTGCCCGATTTCCACGCGGCCGATGTCCTTGATGCGAACGGGCACGCCGTTGGAACTGGCGACGGCGACTTCGCCGATGTCTTCCGTGCTTTTCACGAGGCCGAGGCCGCGCACGTAATAAAACTGTCCCCCCTGGGTGTAAAAGCCGCCGCCGGTGTTGGAGTTGTTGGCGTTCAGCGCCGCCACCACCTGCACGACGGGCAAGTGATAGTTGTAGAGCTTCACGGGATCGAGGAGGACGTGATACTCCTTCGTGGGCCCGCCAAAGCCGGAATCATCGGCCACTCCCGGGACGCTTTTATATGCGCGCTCGATAATCCAAGCTTCGTAAGTGTGCAGCTCCATCGGCGAACGATCCGGACTTTCGAGCACGTAGCGGTAGACGAGGCCGCTGGGGCTGAAGAGCGGCGCCATGCTGGGTGTTACGCCCTGGGGCAGCGTGGCGTCGCTGATGCGCTGGAAGACAATTTGCCGTGCGAAATAGGGATCGACGCCTTCGTCAAAGGTTAGTCGCACGTCGGAGAGGCCGTAGAGCGAGATCGAACGCATCACCTTCAGGCGCGGCGAACCGTTCATCGCGAGTTCGAGCGGGAGCGTGGTGAGGCGTTCGACTTCTTCCGCGGCGTGGCCCGGCCACTGGGTGATTAGTTCCACCATCGGTGGGGAAAGGTCGGGGTAAGCATCTACAGGCATCTGGCGAAAGGACCAGGCGCCCGCGACCACGATCAGTACCGTCAGCATGAGCACCAGGAAGCGCTGCTGAAGAGCGAATTGGACGATGCGATGAATCATCGAGGAGTCTCCGGAACGCTCTTCCTAGTGCTGAATGGAATTCTTGAATTGAAGGAACAGGCTGCCGTCGCCGACGACCTGTTCGGATTCTTTCAGGCCGCCGGTGATCTGCGTGCGGCCCTTGACACTTTGGCCCAGGGTGACCAGGCGGCGCGCGAACTGGTTGGGGCCCACCTGCACGTAAACAAACGGCTGATTTTCCGTATCGCGCAGGATGGCCCCGTCGGGAACGGTGATGGCGTCGGGTATGGAGCCGGCCTTGACGGTCGCGGTGACGTACATATCTTTCTTTAGTTTCTTGCCGGGATTTTCGGTGACGATGCGCGCCTGTAGCGTGCGCGTGTTGGGATCGAGCGCCGGCGCGAGGTAAGAAATTTTTCCGTGGAAGAGTTCCGGGTAACTATCGGTGTTGATGTCGACCGCGTCTCCGAGGTGCACGAATGGCAGATCGCTCTGGTAGACGTTCACGAGAACCCAGATGGTGTTGGTGTTGGAAATTGTAAAGCATTGCGTGACGCCACTTTGGAGCAATTGACCCGGGCCGACGAGCCGCTCCACGATTTCGCCCGTGACGGGAGCGAGGACCGGGCTTTCCGACGTGGGCTTGGCGGCGTTCTTGATTAGCGATTCCGGGTCCTTCACGCCAAGCGCGTGCAGAGTGTCGGCGGAAGATTCCAAGTCCGCGTGAGCCTGATTGCGACTGGTCTCCGCCTGCTGGAGATCAGCTTCGGCGATGGCGCCGTGAGCGAAGAGGTCCTGCGCGCGGGTGAAGAGCTTGTCGGAAAGGTTATAGGCCTCGCGTGCTTTGATATACGCCGAGCGGGCGGCGGAGTAGTCCGGGCTGGTGACGGAGAGGAGGGGTTCGCCGGCGTGGACGAATTGGCCGGGAGCCACAAGAATTTCATGGACCGGCCCGCCAATCGCGGCGAAGACGGGTGTGGTCTCAAACGCGTTGTAGGCAACTGCGCCAGCAAGGCGAAGCGTGCGCGGCAGAGGGCCCTTCTCCGCAGCCACGATTTGCAGATGGGCAATCTGCTCTTTTGGAACGGTGAACAGTTCGGCAGTGTCGGCCTTCGACTCGCTGGAGGTGAACGAGGTCATCTTGGATTCGGACTCGGCGGGGCCAGAGCCGCAGCCGGTTAGTGCAGCGACGAGCGGAAGCGCGGCGAGCGCAATCCTCATCGAATAGAAGGCGGCAAAAGTAACAAGGGTTTGTCGGAAAGGGTTCATGGCAGATTCCTTGTGCCTACAGCCTGGCGCATCTGTTCGAGCGCGAGCATGTAACTCGCAAGCGCCTGGCGGTAGGCAAGCTGATTGGCGCGATAGGTTCGTTCGGCGTCGAGATAGTCGAGAAGGCTGGCGGCGCCTTTGCGATAGGCGTACTCGCTGATGTCGCGGGACTGCTTGGCCTGCTCGACGTAGCCGCCCTGGTAAAGCTGAATGATCTGGTCGTTGGTCTGCAGATTGGCGAAGGCTTGAACGACGTCGGTGGAAACCTGCTGTGTGGTTTCGCTCGCTTGCTCGCGCGCCTGGGTGATGGCGAATTGCGCGCGCGCGATCTCTCCCTGATTCCGGTTAAAGATGGGCAGAGGCATATTGTAAAAAAACGAACCGCTGCTAGCTCCAGCCGTGTGGGAGTAGTCAAAGGTGCCGGTGATGTCCATCTTGCCGTTGGCCTTCTGCAGGGCAAGCTGGCTTTCGGCCGCGGTGACGGCTTGCTGGGCGGCGCGCAGGTCGGGCCGGTTCATGGCCGCAACGTTTTTCAGGCCGTTCAATTCGGCGTGCACCGGCTGGTAGTCGAGCGTGCCTTGCACGTCGTAATCATCGGGAACGGTTTCGAAGCCGAGCAATTGGCGCAGCGCCGCCAGGCTTTGCAGCTTGGCGAGTTTCGCGGCGGAGACGTCGCTCTGAAATTGCAACAACTGGAGTTTAATCTTCAGAAAATCGCCTTCGCTGATGTCACCAACGCGAAAGCGCTCTTTGCTTATGTCCACGGTTTTCTGGAAGCTGTCGAGGTCTTGCTGCGCAAATTCAAGCGTGGACTCCGCGAGCAGCACATCCACAAATTGCAGGCTGACGTTGAAGACCAGTTGCCGCTCGCTGTCGGAGACCAGCGAGCGCACGACGGCGGTCTGATCTTTCGCGGCCCGCAAACGGTGCTGGCGTTTTTTGCCGCGTTCAAAGAGATAGCCGATGCCGGCGTCAAACTGCGCCGACTGGTCGAGATAGTCAGCATCGAGCTTGTTGGGCTGGAAGATGGGCAGGAATTGCGCGTCCAGGCCCAGCGTGGGGTTTGGACGAAGGTTCGCGGTGATCTCTTCCGCGAGGCTTTGCTGGATGGTGGAGCGCATCGCCTGCAACGCGTGGTTATGCTGGAGCGCCAGGCGGATGGCGTCCTCCAGGGAAATGCGTGCCGAGGCGGAAGGTGGCGATGCCGGAGGAGTGGGCGTGGCGCTCTGCTGGCCGGCGGCAAACGCCGCAGACAAGAGCAATACGAAAATCAAAAGCTTTACTTGCTTCAAGTGACGACTCCTCGCGCGTCGCGGTGGGAGCGACGCACGACAATGGTGATTGAGAGATTGGGGCGGAGTGGGGACTGCTAGGCAGCGGGAGG
>Ga0210401_10002632_pt1 | contig 19741 bp, 11 predicted proteins | sample IncBWH32MmetaG_FD_150866 | JGI IMG/M metagenome (GOLD analysis project Ga0210401, IMG submission 150866) | Forest soil microbial communities from Barre Woods Harvard Forest LTER site, Petersham, Massachusetts, United States - Inc-BW-H-32-M | ecosystem: Environmental > Terrestrial > Soil >... | reverse complement strand
CGTACCCCCGAGAACGTAAGTCATCCTCTATGTTCCGCGTGCTCGCGTTCACGGTTAAGCCTCGAGAGTCGGCTGATACACGATACCGCATTCTGCAATATCACGCGGTTGCCGAACGGGAGGGGGTGTTGATCGACCATCGCAGCCTGATGGGGCCAAGATTCTTTCGATGGCAGATTCAGAATGTTCACCTGCTAATCAGATTGGCGCTCTACCCCCTATTACTGCTCGTCCGGCTATGGCAGGTGCTGTTCGTGGCGCCGCAGTACGATGCCGTGTGGATATCGCGCGAGATGGACCCGCTTGGTCCACCGGTGCTGGAGCGCATCCTGCTAGCGCGATGCAAACGAGTCATTCTGGACATAGACGACGCCCTGCATGTTTACGACAGAAAGAGTGCCCGCTTCATTCCGAGACTGCTGCGTGATCGCGGTAAGTTTAGCCGCATGGCTCCTTCTTATACCGCGGTCGTCTGTGGCAACAAATATTTGGCGGATTTCTACATGGAGCATTCCGCGGCAGTGCAAATCATTCCTACGGTGGTGGAGATAGACCGGTATGAAGGGTTGAAGCGGATTCCGGCGGACACGGTGCGAATCGGTTGGATCGGCACGCCGTTGAACGATCATCACCTCGAAGCGCTGTATTCGCCTCTTGCTGCTCTCGCGCGTGAACGAGACTTCGAACTGGTCATTGTGGGGCTGAATAAACCGCTGCAATGGGATATACCGCGGGTTCGCTACATCGACTGGCAGCTTGCCAATGAGTTCGGCTACTTTGCCCATTTTGACATCGGGATTATGCCGGTTACGGACTCTCCATTCGCACGCGGAAAATGCGCGTTCAAGCTAATTCAATATATGGCCGCCGGCCTGCCTGTAGTGGCGTCGCCGGTGGGCGCGAACTGCGAAGTGGTAGAACACGGAAAGAACGGATATTTGGCAGCTACGCAGGACGACTGGTATTTCATGCTTCGGCAGCTGGTTGACGATCCCGAAATGCGGCGCCGCATGGGGGAACACGGGCGTGATCTTGTGCGGCGTCGCTACACCGTAGATGCAGTATGGCCACGCTACGCAGCCCTCCTAAGGGGTACCGCTTGTCAAGGTTGAGAATCTGCACTCTCTTGGTGGTTTCCATCGCAGTTGCAGCGTCACCGTTGCAGGCTCAGGGTGCACCGCCGCCGCGAATGCAGTTGGGCGTAGATGCGGATAACTGGAGCGGACAGATTGCTAACCCTGCGTTTGAGAGCAGCCTGAGAGAAATGCAAATCGATTTCATATCCTGGCACATTCTGCCCGAAGAAGAAGCCGATCCCGAACGCTTAAAGGCAGTGGTCGAGTTTTGCCGCAGAAATCATTGGCATTACCTTTTCAACACAGAAATCGCGAACTATCGGCTCGACGAAAACCGATTCCGGCACCAGGACGGGACCTACCGCTACGATCTGGCGGAGACGACCCTGGAGTCGCTCAAGGATGATCCACTGTTTGTGGGGCTGGTCTACGACGAAGCCGATGTAGTGCAATCGCTGCTCGGCATGAGCATTGACAAGGGCAAACCCGTACAGCCGTACTTGGTAGATACGCGAAATCTTACCGCTTCCGAGGCATTCCTCGCGGTCGCGAATAAGGTGGCTGAACTGACGCGGCATTATGCTGCGTACAAAAAGTCCATCGTTTTCGAGATGACATTTCCCGACTATCCGTTTGCTTTCGCTCGCGGCGGCGGATTATTAGCGCCGAAACTGTTGAAAGAAAATTACAACGATCTTATGTACGACGTCTACCGGGGTGCAGCCCTGGAATATCGCTCATCGGCGCTGTGGGCCTGCGTGGATCTCTGGTTTCTTGACAAATTTCCTTTTGGAGGGAAATACGGACCCTCTGATCACACGCCTGAGCAACTGTTGGAGACGCTCGAGTTCGCGTACTCGGCCGGGTTCGACAGCGTGTACATCGAGCAGGTTAAAGGGCTGATGGATGAAAGTTACCACCTGACTGAGTATGGCCGGAAGGTAATTGAGTTTCAGCATTGGCGCGAAGCACACGGACAGGGCAATTGGCGAACCGCTCCGATCCAGTATTACGTCAGGCGCTTTCCAGACGGATATTGGGGGCAGTCGTATTCCACCTTCATCCCCGATCATCCCTACGGATCCTGGCAAAGCAATTCGTATCGTTCGGAAGACGTGGCCTGGTTTGGGTTGCTGCACCAGCTTTCGGGCGGCGCCATACCGATTGACGCCGACACCTGGAATGCTCAACGCAGTCCCGATTTCATGGGGCACCCCTATCAGAGCATGGCCGGCCTTCCACCCATGGTTATTTTCGATCAGTACGGAACGCTCCCGGCCCACACGAAGGCTAAAGTATTTGACCTGTTACCGACGACCCCGAAGCGCTGACTTGCCGACCTGATTCGAACACCACAATATGCGGATCGTTCAACTTGTTACGGGAACGCCATTGTTCGGGGGTTCAGATGCGCACGTCCGCGATCTCTCAATCGGGCTGCGCGCGCGCGGCCATGAATGCATCGTCATGGCGGGCCCCCCGGAGGGCCTGTTGGCGGAACAACTGCGCGGGAATGGCGTGACTGTACTTACGATCCCGGCGCTTCGTAAGCCGATTCGGCCATTTGCCGATGCCATTTCCCTCTTCCAGGTGATTCGCGCATTGAGTGAAGTACAGCCGGACATAGTTGCCACGCACACTGCGAAGGCCGGGTTTATCGGGCGAATCGCCGCGCGAGCGATAGGTGTGCCGGTTTTTTTCACTCCGCACGGTTTGTCGTTCGTCGATCGAAAAAGCGGAGATCTGATCGGATTCCGCCTGCTGCTGGAGCGAATGGCAGCGCGTGTTGGAGGCGAGATGATCGCCGTGTGCGATGCGGAGAGGAACATTGCTCTGAGATATCTGGGATCAACAGGGATCCGCATTTCCACCATTCGTAATGGCCTGCCGGACTGCAAAACAAGGGGTGAGAAGGGCCGGGGACCAGTGGTGATCACGATGATTGCTAGATTCGTCCGCCAAAAAGACCATGCGACGCTAGTTCGTGCATTGTCAACGCTGAATCACCTGGAATGGGAACTCCGACTCGCCGGAACCGGGCCGCTGCTTGAGTCTATTCGGCAGCTTGTGGAAGAATGCGGACTTACCCCACGTGTTTGCTTCATGCATGAATGCCGCGACACGCCACGTCTACTTGCCGAAAGCGATATTTACGTACTTTCCTCCAACTACGAAGCCTTTCCCATCAGCATCCTTGAAGCTATGAGGGCCGGCATTCCGGTGGTTGCTACCGACACCGGAGGAGTCCGCGAAGCCGTGCAAGATGAATATAACGGCTTTCTTGTTCCTCCCCGAGACGTGAGCCGGCTTGCCGAAAGGCTCTCTGCACTCATACGTTCCGCTGAGTTGCGAAAAAGCATGGGGTTTCAATCTCGGCGGCGGTTCACCCAAGAGTTTGAGTGGCGCAGCATGCTGGACAAGACCGAGGCGCTGTACGCGAGCACTCTTCGGAATAAAATGAACTGCGAAATGGCTCCCTCGCGATAGGCGACGCTGGCTTCCAGATCACGCGATGCTGAGTCCCGCTTTTGCGGATTTCTGACACCTCTTGTAAACGTTGTTCGTAAACCTTGGACCGTACGAAATTCGAGTTGGAACTAGGCCCCCCTATGACAAACTTTCGTCGGCAAATCCCCCGCAGGGTATTTAAGCTACTCGATCCGAGCTTGCTCACCATGGCATACCTGGTGGCCGCTATCCGGACTTGGCATCTGACGGGGTTCAACTCTTTCGCCTCGTTCCTCTCGATGCACATCAAATTGTCGGATGTTCTTGTGTTTCTCGGCCTCTTTTATTCCTGGCAAGCTATTTTCTCCGCGTTCGGCTTGTATGAATCCAAACGGCTCGGGGATCGAAAGAAAGAAGCGGTAGTCGCCGTCAAGGCTAGCTTGGCGGGGACGCTGCTGTTTGGTTTTGTTGCGGTCTTCTTCCGAGTGCGAATGATCACTCCCGCTTTTATCGCGGTGTTCTGGTTTGTGGCTACTTCCACAATTATTGTTTCGCGATTGGCGTTACGAGAGTTTCTCCGGCAAATGAGAAAGCGTGGACGCAACCTTCATCATTTGCTGATCATCGGCACCAATGCGCGCGCCGTGGAATTTGCCCATGCGATTGAGGGCAAGCCTGAATTGGGCTACCGACTGCTTGGTTTTGCAGACCAAGAGTGGTCCGGGAACCCGGAGTTTGGCAAGAACGGCGAATCGATCGTCACCGATCTGGAGCACTTTCCAGACTTTCTGCGGGAGCGCGTCGTCGATGAAGTGGCAATCACGCTTCCAATGAAGTCGTTCTACTCCCAGGCTGCTGGCATCGCAGCAAAATGCCAGGAACAAGGAGTCAACGTCCATGTGCTGGCGAGTATTTTTGATTTTCAGAAGGGCGCGGTAAACAACCGTCGGTTTGACGGAATGGCGATATCAACACTTAGTCTCACACCATCCGAAAGCTGGCCGATGCTCTGCAAACGAATACTAGATGTATTTGTTTCTTCGCTCGCTCTGATCGGCTTAGCCCCTCTATTGATGCTTGTTGCGATACTGATCAAATTGGAGTCAGCTGGTCCAGTATTCTTCGTTCAAGATCGCGTGGGTCTGAACAAGAGACGTTTTCGAATGTACAAATTCCGTACCATGGTCGGCGACGCGGAGAAGAGGCAATGTGAAGTCGAATCCTTGAATGAAGCTGACGGCCCGGTTTTCAAGATCAAGAACGATCCGCGCATCACCCGCCTCGGAAAACATCTTCGCAAAACCAGCATTGACGAACTGCCCCAGCTGCTGAATGTCTTGAAGGGCGACATGAGCCTCGTAGGGCCTCGCCCTCTTAGCCTTCGCGATTACAACGGGCTGGACGAGGACTGGTTGCGCCGCCGGTTTAGCGTGCCACCAGGAATGACGTGCCTCTGGCAAGTGGGCGGCAGAAGTTCCGTTTCCTTCCAAAAATGGATGGAGTTGGATTTGCACTACATCGACCATTGGTCCTTCTGGCTGGACTTGAAAGTGATCGCCAAGACGATCCCCGCAGTGGTGAAAGGCGCCGGAGCCGCGTAAGCGCGCCTCCAAACATCGAGGAAAAGAAGGGGGGACTGATATGAAAGGCGTTGTGCTTGCAGGCGGGACAGGTAGCAGGCTGAGTCCGCTCACACGGGTCACCAACAAGCATCTGCTTCCCGTCTACGATAAGCCTATGGTTTATTACCCAATCCAGATTTTAGTGAATGCGGGAATCCATGAAATCTTGGTGGTCACAGGCGGCAAGAACGCGGGCGACTTCCTGCGGCTGCTGGGTAACGGCCGTGATTTCGGTTTAAAGCACATCAATTATACGTATCAAGAGGGAGAAGGGGGCATCGCGGAAGCACTCGGATTGGCTGAGTATTTTGCCGCCGGCGACTCAATCTGCGTTGTGCTGGGCGATAACATCATTGAGTTTAATATCCGGCATGCGGTCGAGAATTTCCAAAAGCAGAAAGAGGGCGCAAAGATTTTGCTTAAGGAAGTCAGCGACGCCCAGCGTTTTGGAGTGGCCGAAATTCGAGGCGAGCGCGTACTCAAGATCGAGGAAAAACCAAAGAACCCAAAGTCGAATTACGCAGTGATTGGGATCTATCTTTACGACAGCACCGTCTTTGACAAAATCCACTGTCTGAAACCATCCGAGCGAGGGGAACTCGAAATCACCGATGTAAACAACGCTTACATTGAGCAGGGAGAGCTCACCTACGAAGTTTTGAATGGCTGGTGGACGGACGCTGGCACTTTTGAATCTCTGCTTCGCGCAAATAATTTGGTGGCAGAAACGGGTGCCAACAAAATGGAAATCGCCCGCCGGCGTGCGGCCCGATGAGAGTATTTGTGAATTTTGCCGTGGACACCTCTGGTCCCTGCCGCGCGCCACACTTCCTCACCTGAGCGGTTTCCTCGCCCACGCAAGAAATTCCCCGAGCAACTCCTCTCTCAGAAAAGGAATTTTGCTCCCAACTGAAGGGTTCTCGGACTGTGCGCGTCAATCGGGTGCAGAAAGGGAGTTCCGGCGCAGGATGGATCGCCGGCGGAGTTGTTTGGTCCGCCGTAGCAGGTAATCACATTGTTGCCGGGATTGCCGGGGCGAGTGGGGTCGTAAATCCTGAACTGGGTGTGGTTGAAGACGTTGTGGGCCTCTAGGCGAAGCTCCAGCGACGTGGACTCGCTGGTCTTAATGTCCTTTATCAACGACATATCGAAATTCAACCGGCTGGGATTGTTGAACGAGTTTCTCCCCGCGTTCCCGAAGGTCAATCCCACCGGAGCCACAAATTGCGACGGATTCCCGAGGAGCGGGCCGATGATGGTCGTCCCGCTGGGAATACCCGGCTTGGGGCCGACGACCGTCGCCAGATCGGGAAACGAACCAGCGCCCGTTCCGCTCGCCACGCCCGCATTATCCGGAAAAGAACTGCCGTCGCTGCTTCCCCCATTGATCACGCTGAATGGCGTGCCGGACTCGAAGATCGTAATCCCGGAAAACGACCAACCGGCCAACAACTTAGGGTGGGCATTCGGTGCCAAGAAGTTGTCGCTTTTAAACATATAGTTCACGATACCGACCAGCGGAATATCGTAAACGTAATCGATGCTCAGGAGGTGGCGCTCATCAAAATTGGAATTCGCGGTGTTCTGATGCAAGTTGAAGGAATTCACCAAAGGATCGGTGCGGTCCGACGAATCGTCGACGGAATGACTAAAGCTGTAAGCAATGCCAAGGTCCAGCGGTCTTCGACTGTGCCGCAGGGTGATTTGGAGCGCGTTGTACCTGGAGTCGGCGATATTTTGCAAAGAGAAAATCTCACCGAGGGTCGGGTAAGACTCTCGGAGGGAATTGGGAACGGGGAATTGTGTGCCTTGCAGTGTGGGCGTACCGTAGCACGCGGCCTCTAGGTTCACAAAGGCGGGGTCCCCCTGATTCACGGCGGGCAAGCCCGTACCCTCGTTTGCGAAGCGGGCGCCGTTGAATGAGCTGCACGTTTGGACGGTGAGCGGCAGTCCTGACTGAACGAAGGGGTTCTGTGAGGGGCTCAGCGGGTTCAACTGATTCTCCTCCAGAGCCGCAGTCAGGTGGGTCCCCTTGCTGCCGACGTAGGCGAACGTAGCAAGCATGTCCCAAGGCAGGTTGCGTTGCACGCTCAAACTCCACTGCTGGACATACGGCCATACCGCCTTGGTCGGAATGGAGGTTACGTTTAGCGGGTAGGCTAACGGTCCGCCAAGGCAACCCCCTGCAGCTCCTCCCTGGTTTCCGATGCACAACCAGTTGCTCGGCGCGATCTGCGTGATATCGACAACGCCGTTCGGCGCGTTGGCTGTGCTCCCTTCCAGCGAGCCCGTGTTCGCTTCATTGCCGACGCCGTGTTCGTAGAAGAGCCCATATCCGCCTCGAATGGAGGTTTTTCCCGTGCCAAAGGGATCCCAAGCAAAACCAATCCGTGGCGCCGGATTAAAGAGGTGGCCTTTCATGCAACTTGCAGGAAGCCCGTTCGCGCCACAGTGGACGATCCCGTTGACCATGGCCGGGTTCAGGTTATTGGGATCCAGCAGCACGGGCATTGGATTCTGTCCCGGTCCTGCGGCCGGGAATTGCAAGCTCCCATCTTGGGCATTCACTTGGACTTGCGACGCCAGTGCGGCGCTGAACGCAGAGGGTTCCCAGTTATAGGCGTTCGCGTATTTTTCGTGCCACGTGCCAAACAGGCTGACCCGCAGGCCCAGGTTTAAGGTCAGGCGGTTCGTGACGTGCCAGTCGTCCTGGGCATATACCTCTCCGACCGTGTAGTTGTTGTGGTAGCTCAATTGAGCGCTGTCTTGCTGATAGTTCTGGATGTCGCCCTGCAGGAAGTCCGCGAAGGCGTTGCCGGTTGAACTGGGGCTATTGAGATTGTCGAACGTGGCGATGCCCTGCAAGTCTCCGGTGTTTGCGCCCACCGGAGGATTAATCTCGTTCCTTTGAGCAATGGTGAGGATGAATCCAAACGTCAGCGTGTGCTTGGCCAGGGCCAGCGTGGCGTCATCGCGAATGTTGTACGTCGGGTTGGAATGCTTCCACGGCATGTACGCAGGGTCCACCGCAAATCCTATCCCGCCGTAGGCGGCATTTGTGCCGCCAATCACGATTCCGGGTATTTTCCCCCCGAACCCGTTGTTGAAAAAATAGCCCATGGTCAGGTTCGACGGCCTCTGAAAATCTGCGCCGGGACCATTGATGTCAGTCAGAGAGATGTGGTCTGTCGAGTAAGAAAAAGAGGCGTCATTGACCATCCGGCTCGAAATCGTGTCCGTCAAGTGAGCAATCATGCTCAGGCCTGGCCCCTGGAAGTTATTTTGGATGGTCGGAAAGCTGTTCTTGAGGGCGGCGTACGGGGGTACCAAAGCATCGGTCACCCAAGCGTCGTGAATGTATCGGAATGAGACTTTTGTGTTTTGAGTAAAGTTGTGGTCGAGCCGGAAGAGTTCCTCGCGCCAAGTCGTGAGTGGCGATACGACCGTGTTGTAGCACGAGTTGATCGTCGAGTTGCAACCGGAAGTCGAATTTGGTGCCGGGATGACTCCGGTACCGAGAAGGACATATGGCGCCGACTGGGCCGAGCCAGGAGCACCGGCGGAGGTCGTGATCCCCTTCGCCGAGATGGGCACGAGGTTTCCTGGGAACGTCGCATACGTAAGAACGCCGCCGCTGTTGACTGCTGATGACGCCGGGCAGTCTGGGAAGTACGGAAGACCTAATTGTTGGCTGAGCTTCGGGGAACGCGCAAACCCGGATTCACTACCCGGTCCCGCAGCCGGACAGACGTCGCTGAAGTCCCCGAAGAGGTTACCGTTCGCCCCCAGCACCGAGCAGAAGAAGCTCGGATTCGCTGCCGCCATGCAATTGCGCTCCGGCATGCTGGGCACTGCCTGGTTAAAGTCGCTCGGATCGCGCTCGTGGCGGTACTCCTCCGAGAAAAAGAAGAAAGTCTTATCCTTTTTCGTATTGTAGTGCCCTGGAATATAGAGAGGCCCGCCGATTGTCGCCCCCGGGTTATATTTCTGATATAGAGGCGCGTGAGCGGTTTGATCGAAGTAATTGCGCGCATTGAAAACGTTGTCGCGGCCAAAGAAGTAGACGTCGCCGTGAAACGTGCTCCCGCCGGACTTGGTTGTTGCCAGAATTGTGCCGGAGGCAGTCCGGCCATACATCGCTCCGTAGTTTGAGGTCAGCACCTGCAGTTCCTGGATCGCATCGGGACTGGGATAAACGATAAGCGTAGTCGTCGTGGCATTGAGTGGATTGAGGACATCGCCCCCGTCCACGTCGAAGCTGTTGTACTCTACACGACCTCCGTTGACGCTGTATCGCACGCTGCCCTTGATCCCCACGGACGCTTCATCCTGGCCGGTCTGATTGCTTACGCCGGGCGCCAGCGTCGCAAGCGACGTGAAGTTGCGCCCGTTCAGAGACAAAGTCGTAACTTCCTCCGCTGTCACCGTTCCCTGGATCTGCGCGTTCTGCGTTTCGACCTGAACGGTCGATTGTGCCTGGACGCTCACATCCGTCGTTAACCCGGCAAGGGCCATTGCCGCAGTCGTGCGCGAGGCCTGACCCGCATCCACCTTGATGCCCTTGGCTTCAAAATCCCCAAATCCGGTTGCGGTGACCTTCACGTTGTACGTACCGGGAGGCAGTCCTACGACTTCGGCTTCCCCGTTTTGTCCCGTAGTCGCCTTCTGGGCGAAACCCTCGTTGCCGCTGACGGTAACCAGCGCCCCGGGGATCGTCGCACCCGTTTTATCCGTCACAGCTACTGTGAGCGAACCAGTTCCGGCTACCTGAGCCAGCGAGAGGGTTGGAAGAGCGACCAGCAACAGCGCGAGGCGGGATAACCAAGCGGCAAGTTTCAAACGAGTGTCCCCCTTTGGATGGGCCCGCGTACGTTACTGTGCGTACTGTTACTTCAGGATTAGCGCAATGTTGCTTTCAGATAAAGAAGCTCAGTGTCGCGGCCGAGTCTCGCTCCCGTTCTCGATCCGCGCAAAACAGGCCAATTTGCTTCGATTTCGCGGGTATTTGCGGACCGGCGCCCGCGGCCCTTGGCTGCGGCCGTTCATATCTTCGCGCGGGAGATACCTTTAGAAAGTGTTCAAAACTCGCGGGTGTCACACTCGTTTAGACGATCGCAAAATTCCAAGGAGAATCGCTCAGCAATCTTATAGGTCCAGTTACCCGAAGCACTTAGCTCGTTTGCGGATCGCGACAAATTGTCGCGATTGGGGCTCTCTGTGAAAGACACGCGGCAAGAATTTCGCTTGAATCGAGTTGGTCACGAATGCGCAACAACTTTCATGGGAGTTTACATCCCAGTTGATTCGCTCGTAACAAACCCAGTCGAGACTCGCCCCCTGTGCAGCTCCAGCTCCGCTGCCTCAACCATCAATTCCGTCAGTGCTCCACAAAATCGTTTCCTTTAAGGAGAAAACGAAAGATGAAGATTGCAAAGTTGTTAGGAACCTGTTTGACCTTGTGCTTGGCAACAACGATTCTCGCTCCCAAGTCCAACGCCGCGAACCCGCCCGCTCCTCAGATTGTACTTGTGGGATCTTCGGGCGCATGGTACTCCATGGCGGTTTCCTCGGTCGAACCTGACCCAATCACCCTCGCAGCTTCGCCGTGCACCGGTGCAACTGCCACCACCAGCACTCCTACAAACTTCTGGACGCAAAAGAACGGCACTGCCAGCCCGGTCCTAATCGGGGGGTTGGATTCTCGTGCGCTCACTCCCCACGAGGGAGGCAACGTCTGGATCTCTTGGAACAACGACGCCACATTAGTTCCCTACGGACCCAACCCAATCGTGTGCGCGTACCTCTCCGTTGACTCCGTTGTGGGGCAGCGGATGCTCTTCGGAACCCACGGTGGCGCGACAGGCTCACTGATCCTTGACGCTTCGGAACCAGCCGTCGGCGTACAGCCGACGTGCAACCCCGGCCCCGTGAGCTGCGGCGTCCCGTGTCCTACTGGTGTTGCTCTCGGCAAGGTCGGTGCTAAGGCAGTGCCGCAGTTCAACGACTCCGCCAACACGCTGCCGTGCACCGTCTGGAACATCCTGAACAGCACTCCCACATTCAACGGGGCCGCCACCGATATTCGTCCTGAGGACGCCCTTTTCGCCAATTCGCGGGCGCTGGTGCCCTGCACAGGAGCATGCGGCACAGACGTCTCCAAGACTGGTTTGGGATACGGGCCCTATCCAACTGGCATTGCCGTTCAGAGTGCTATTGACGCCACATCTGCAAACGTCCTTGCCTACAACCTTACCGGCAATGACCCAATTTCGACCGCCGACACTGTGACGCCGGGCGCCGTGATTCAAATCGGCGCTTACCCAATCATCATCTTTGCCAACGTCACCGCCACCACCAACCCGGGCGACTTCGGCAACGCTGCTGGCATGCCAACCAACATCCTCAGCCACGTATTTGGCGAGGTTTTCTCCTCCACCAGCCTCGGTGGCGCATCTCGCACGTCCGACGTGACAGGTTCGCTCACAGTTGCTGGCCAGCCTATGAACATCCTCTCACGCGAGCCTGTCTCGGGGACGTGGAACACCGTCGAATGGCAGCTTGTTAGAAATCAGGGATTCTTCCATAGCCAGGAAGAGGGTGTAGATCCCGCCAACTCTACCGCTCCGGCTTGCACCCCGCGGCCCGTGGTTGCCAACTGTGGCGACCCCTTCTTCATGAGTTACCCCGACGGTGCCACTCGTCGCCGCACAATCGGTACCGGTCAAGAGGTCGGCGTGGCGGGTGGTAAATCCTCGACTGCGCTCCCTACTTGCACGGGAACGCCACCATACACCGGAATTCCCGGTACGGGAATCCCGAACAGCATTGGCTATGCGTTTTGGAGTTTCGCAACGTTTGCTGATGCCTGCGTCCACGCCGACCTCCACTACCTGCAACTCGATGGCGTGGACCCACTCTTTTCGTCCTATAGCGCCAACCCCACTCCGGGGGTCTTGCCGACGTGCACAGCGATTCCCTGCACAGCGCTGACGATGCCGAACGTGGTCAACGGCAACTACCGAGCTTGGAACATCATCCGCATGGTGATGAAGAACACCTACGTCGCACCGGCATCTGGGCCAAGCGTTCCAGCCCTGGTGCTCGCGGCTCAGAACCAGGCGCACGTCAACATTCCCGATTTCGTTCCATTCGTATACTGCGCAGTCGCGTCTTGCACTCCGGCAACGGTCAACACAACGCAACCCCTGTGGGTCACCGCGCCCACTGGTGTAACGTCGGGCCTGACTGCATTCCGCTCTCACTTTACAAGTCCATGCCAGACTGTGGCCACCGGCGTCACCGTCTGCCCGCAGATGGGAAACTCAGCAGGGAACCTTGCTATAGACGGCACCAACCAAACCGCATTCTTTGCCTTTCCGCCTTGGTCTGAGAATGAGGCCGATATGGCTGGCGCGGTCCTAACCGTCACGTCCGATGTCGACTCCCTGTCGGACTTTGGCGCCTCTCAACTGGATCTCATTCAGTAGGCGGCTTGAGGTACACAAGAAGGGCCAGCAGGCGGCCGAGAGGCTCGGCCGCCTGCTGTTTTTCTCTGCGGAATCCAAGGTGAGGAGGAGACGACAGGTGTATAGCGCCTCGCGTGTTTCATTTGCTCGATTCCAGGCACCAGTTCTCGCCGCATTGCTTATCCTGATGTCGCCCACGGTCCGCGCGCAGCAATCTTCGAAGGAACCAACCAAGCCCGACGTTAGAGATCAGGAAGATACCTCAACTCTCCACGCACCGCCCGTGCAGGAGGACTGGAGTTCGATCACACTGGCGAGTAGCAGCCTAGTGGCCGCGGAGCCGTTCTTAGGCTCGACGGAAAATCTGCCCGACAAACCTTTTATCCGTGAGTTGTACCAGCTTCAATGGCGGGCTGGGGACCCCTTAGACCTTTACGTCATTCGTCCAAAGGGAGTCGCGCGTCCACCGGTCATCCTCTATTTATACAGCTACAGCTCGGACACCGACAGGTTCAAGAACGGCGACGCGTGGTGTAAGCATGTGACCAGTGGCGGATACGCCGCTGTTGGATTCGTCGCCGCGCTCACCGGACATCGCTTCCACGATCGCCCCATGAAACAGTGGTTTGTCAGCGAACTCCCGGAAGCGCTCGCAACCTCGACGCACGACGTTCAAATGATTATCAATTATCTCTCTACGCGAAAAGACCTGGACACGAGCCACCTGGGGATGTTCGGGCAAGGAAGTGGCGCGACCATTGCTGCCCTCGCCGCCGCAGCGGACCCCCGCATCAAGGCCGTCGAGTTGCTCGATCCCTGGGGCGACTGGCCGGACTGGCTTGCGAAGTCAACCGTCATTCCCGAAGGCGAGCGCACGAAATATGTCACGCCAGAGTTTTTGGCAAGTGTGGCGCCGTTCGACCCGGTGCATTGGCTGCCTAAGCTTACGGATCGCCGGGTTCACCTGGAGGATGTGAGGGGCGCCTACGGGATACCTCCTGAATCGCAGGCGGCAATCGAGGCTGCCTTGCCGGAGACGGCCGAGCTCGATCAGTATGGCGATTCGCGAGCTTTCTTGAAAGTTGCAGCCGGCAAGTTCTTTGATTGGATCAAGGGAGCGACGAGTCCGGGTTCCGATGGGAAGCCCGTCATGGCGCAAGCGGACAATCGCAGGGTCCATTCGGCAGCAGCGAACGATTCGCGCGGTTCAGCCCAGGGCACAGGCCTTCACTGACTCACCCGGAGGCTTGGCAGGCCGCTCGTGGGCTTCCCCCAAGACGACGGAATGCGCAATATACTGATGCGGGAGTTCTCGGGCGGCGCTGCTACGACCGCCATGAGCCCTGATGGGGCCCAACGCTGATTAGAACTCCGATTAGCTCCGGTAACTCGGTACTCGCCATTCTTGGTTACCACAAGATCGGCGAACCGCCTGCGGGTGCTCGGTCCACTCCTTGGTATATACCGGAAGCAACTTTCAGGAATCAGCTGCGCTACCTCTCCACGAACGGTTGGGAAGTAATCTCGGTCGCCAGTTTTCTCAGGGGTCTTTCCGAGCCGGAAACTTTGCCTCGGCGCGCGGCACTTTTGACTTTCGATGACGGCTACAAATCGATGCTTCGTGTGGCTTCTCGGTCCTTGAGCGAGTTTGGCTACCCCTCGGTGGCTTTTATCCCTACGCACTTTGTCGGGGGATACAACGACTGGGATCGTGGACGGGAACCGTTGGAAGAGATCTGCGACTGGGATGGATTGCGTGAACTTGAGCGCCGAGGCTGCTCGATTCAATCGCATGGAGTTCGACACAAATCTTTTTCTCGCCTGCCTCCAAACGAGCAGCACGAAGAACTGTACGAGTCCAAAAGAATCCTCGAAGAAAAACTCGGGAAACCGGTCGAAGTGTTCGCGTATCCGTATGGTCTGGTAGGCAGAGATCGAAGTGCTCTCAGCGCACTGCTGGAAAGAAATGGGTATCGAGCTGCCTGCCTATTTCCAGGAGGCATTAGCAAGCTGCCCGTAGCCAATAACTATTTTTTGCCGCGAGTGGATATGTTCCCTCACTCCGATTTGCATACCTTGCTGGGTTCAAGGAGTCGCCTCACAATACGACGGTTGTTACAGGCGCTCAAATGACCCTCCAACGGGTAACGCCTCCCTGTCAGCTATAGGTCGGACCCGGAAATCGTTGGTCAGAGGATTGATGTCATGAATGCCGACGGATTTGCTTCGGCCGAGGAAACTGCGAATGTAGCTTTGAGTCCGGGCCTCGACACCTGGGAATCCGAGCTGCACCGACTCTTTGCGAACGCGCGCAAGATCACGAACGCGCAGCCCTGTCCGTTTCCGACCGAACGCCAAAACAGCGCGGTGCCAACTCCGGCGACGCGCGGGATGGCGGTTTTTTTTACCGGTTTTTCAGGGGCGGGCAAGACCACCATCGCGAATATGGTCTTGTCGAAAATTGTGCGGATCGGACGCCGGCGGGCAACTCTCCTGGATGGCGACCTCGTACGCCGGCATCTCTCCTCCGATTTGGGATTCTCGAGACAGGATCGCGACACGAACATTCGTCGTATCGGCTACGTGGCGTCGGAAATCACGAAGAGAGGCGGGATCGCGATCTGCGCGGCGATTGCCCCTTACGATCGGCCGCGGAAGGAAGCGCGCGCGATGGTGCAACCATCCGGCGCATTCGTGTTGATCCACGTGGCGACGCCGCTGGATGTTTGCGAGCGGCGCGATCCCAAGGGCCTCTACGCCAGGGCGCGCTCCGGCGAGCTTCAGCAATTTACCGGTGTCTCGGACCCTTACGAACCTCCGGACGATGCCGAATTGGTGCTCGACACGGCCCAGATGGATGTGGAAGCCGCGGCGCAGGAGGTTTTGTTGTTTCTTGACAGGGCTGGCTACGCGGCCGGCTCAGATTGCTTTCCGCCGTCGCCCGAATTCAGGTTCGGCGAGAAAGCGAACAGCGCGGAGACGGACAGCCCGAGTTGGCCTTTGAGATAACGCTTACTCACGATAACGGGTCAGCGCATCCCCCAAGCTGTCCTTGAGCGGGCCCAGCCACGGCTCGTAGTTCCGCCACTGGAGAAGTCCATCGCGGAAAATCGGCTGGCGGACCTGTTCGGAGCTCGCGGTACGAACACTGCGTTCTGTCTTGTGAAACTCGACGCAGGCAGGCTCGAATTCCAGGCCGCAGAATTCTAGGATGCGCCGCACATTGCCCTCGAGATCCTCCACGACGTGCTCGTATGAGACCCGCAGTACACGCCCGGGTAGCACCGCGTCCCAGTGGCGCATCAGCTCGAGATAGGTCCGGTAGTAGCGGGCGATATCCTCGATGCTGTACGTGAACTCCTGGCCGCTGGCAAACTGCTGCTTCAGGTTGCTGAAGCAGCAGGCCATGGGCTCGCGCCGCACGTCGATGATCTTGGCGTTCGGGATCATGAGGTGAATGAGTCCGATGTGCCGGAAGTTGTTCGGCATCTTGTCGATGAAGAACGGCTTGTGCGTACGGTAAGCGCGCGTGTCCGCGAGATATCGCTCGCCGAGCGCGCGGAAATCCTCAGGCGCAAGTTCGGCGAGTACGCCCGGATAAGAATTCTCTTTCCCTGTTGGAAAGCGCGGATCATTCAGGTCCGAATGCCTCCCCCGCATTTCAAGCACGATGCGCTGGATGTCGGGGAGCTCCTGCGTGCCCTCGACCTGCGAGTGGGAGGCGAGGATCTGCTCGATGAGCGTGGATCCGGAGCGCGGCAGCCCGACAACGAAAATCGGATCCCGGTCCGGCACGCCGAAACCGGCGCGAGCGGCGAAGAATTCCTCCGTGCACACCTCGATCTGTCGGCGCGTGTTCGTTTCGGTGATTTCGGGACGATAGCGGCTTTCGGCGCGCTTGAGCGCGTTGCCGCGCTCGTAAAATTGCCACGATTCGGCAAACTCGCTTCGGTCCTCGAACGCCTTGCCGAGAGCGAAGCACAGATGGTATCGATCGACCGGACGTGGGTCCGCTGCCGCTTCCTCAGTGCGCATGCGCTCGATCTCGTCCTGCGAAAAGCGATAGGTCTTGAGATTGGCCAGGCTCCACCAGGCGTCGCCGAAGCTTGGTCTCGTGGCCGCCGCCGTCCGGTAGGATTCGGTCCCCTCCTTCTGCTTTCCGACGGCCTTAAGCGAGTGGCCGAGGGACACGTGCAGATCGGCGGACCGCGGCGACTCGGTTAGCAGCCCGCGATACAGCGCGATCGCCGGCTCGTGTTCTCCGAGGCCGACACACGCGCTCGCCTGTAGCGAAAGATAGCATTGGTTGCCGGGTTCGAGCCTCAGCAGGGCGTCGATATCTTCCCGTGCCCGCAGATATTTCTGCCGGTCAATCAGGACACGGGCGTAGTCCAAACGCGCCGCGAGGTAATTCGGCGCGACCTTCAGAGCGGCTTCCAGCAGCAATTCCGCTTCAAACAGTTCGTCCCGTTGGTGCGCGATTCTGGCCAGCAGCCGCAGCGCCTCGGCATCGTCGCTGGACTCGAGCAGATATGGCCGGAGGATATTCTCCGCGGCAGACAGGTCACCGTCCGAGAACAGGCTCCCGGCGCGCACAACTTCGGGCGCCAGGCGTTGCAGGCTGGAGACGCGCTCGGCCGCAGCCGCGGCATTTTTTTCATCGCCCGTCGCGCGATACACGCGTTCGAGCATGGTCCAGCTCGCCGCCAGCGCCGGGTTGATATCCACGGCTCGCAGAAAAGCGTCGATTGCGCGCCGCGGATCCCGCAGGGTCATGTAGCAATAACCGCGCTCCTGGTACAGGAGGCTGAAATTCGGATGGTGCCGCTCCAGGCGCTGCAGCATCGCGAGCGCTTCGGGTATCCGGTTCAGGCACCGCTGGTTCGCGGCGATGAGGTATAGGACGTCGCGATGCTGCGGAGCCGCCAGCGCCAGCGCCTCGGCCTCAGCGAGCGCTTCGCTGTGCCGGCCGCCCTTACTGAGTTCGCGGACGCGAGCGACCTCGATTTCGATCGACCCCAACGGATATGCGGACGCGCTTGCCATGGAGCGCGATTATAGCGTCAGCCTCGTCCGGCAATTGTTAACGCTCTCTCAAACAATTTTTATCGCCAATTCACCGCCGCTTCATCGGACTGCGACAGTGCCCGCCTAAGTTTGCAGCCTGCGGCGTGCGCATCGGCCCCCAAGCGACAGCTCGCGACGGCGATTTCCGAACCGCACAATCTTGAGAAAGGGGATTTAGCTCATGAGCCATACCGACCGGCGTACATTTTTGCAGTTGATGGGCGTGACCGCCCTGACCACGCTGAAAGCGAACATTGCTAAAGCGATGGCGATTCCGGCAAACAACCGCACAGGCACGATTGAAGATGTCGAGCATATCGTCATCCTGATGCAGGAGAACCGTCCATTCGACCATCATTTCGGCACTCTTCGCGGCGTGCGCGGCTATAACGACCCGCGCGCGGTCAACATCAATCTTCCCCTGCAGGGCGGCGGCACCGCGCCGGCATCGGTCTTTTTGCAGCCGGCCGGCACAAACGGCGCGACGGCAGCGCTAGGCTTCTCAGTTCCGCCAGGCACCGTCGGCGGGCCGTCGGATGGTGTTGAAGTCGTCCCGCCGTGGCGCGTGAATCCCGACGCCGTCAGTCCGGGTCTGAAGAGCTTGGGTGGAATCTATCTCCCGGGAACGGATCATGGTTGGAATGCCACTCACTCCGGGTGGAACAGCGCGCAGTACGACAACTGGGCCAACCAGAATAGCTTCCTAGTCATGTCGTATATGACCCGCGATGACCTGCCGTACCACTACGCTCTCGCGGACGCTTTCACGGTCGGGGACGCCTACCACTGCGGAATCATGGGGCCGACCAACCCGAATCGCATGTACCTTTGGGCGGGCGGCGTGGGCAACCTGAGCGGGCTGGGCCCCGGCGGCACTGACGGCCTCGGCGCCGGGCCTGCCACTTACAATGGCCTGAGCCTCAACAATGCGTACTGGAACTTCCCCACTTTCCCTGAGGTACTAGACGCCGCGGGTGTTAGCTGGAAAATCTACCAGGACCTGGCCGGCCAGACCTTCAGCCCGGACTTCGGCGACGGCGGCGCTGCCAATTCCTTCGATGGCAACTTCACCGACAACGCGCTGCTCTACTTCAACCAGTACGCGACCGCCCCGACGATTTCGCCTCTCTTCCAAAACGGCTGCACCGGTACTGCACTCGTCAACACGATCCCGAGCTCCACAGCGCCGGAATCCGCATGGAGGGCCTGGGCCGAGTCCCAGTTCGATCAGCTCCGAAGCGATGTGCAGGGCGGAAAACTGCCGCAGGTTTCCTGGATCGTCGCGCCGGCGGGCTACACGGAACACGCGGACTATCCGCTCAACTACGGCGCGTGGTATATCTCCCAAGTCTTCGACATGCTGGTGTCTAACCCCGAGGTCTTCAGCAAGACCGTCTTCATCATCGACTATGACGAGGCCGACGGAAGCTTCGATCATATCGTGCAACCGACACCGCCGCCGACGCCCGGCGCGGGAGACTCGACGGTCAGCATCGAAAACGAGATCCTGACGCCGGCCGGCGAGCCCGCAGGCACCGTGAGCGGCCCGATCGGCCTCGGCACTCGGGTGCCATTCCTTGCAATCTCACCCTGGAGCAAGGGAGGCTACGTCGTGTCCCAGGTCTTCGATCACACCTCGGTGATTCGGTTTATCGAGAAGCGGTTCGGGGTGCGCGAGAATAACATCACCCCCTGGCGCCGAGCGGTGGTTGGTGACTTGACCTCGGCCTTTAACTTTGCCAACCCGAATGACGGCCACGTCCATCTGCCGGACACGCACGGTTTTCTGCCCTCGATATTCGAACTCAATGGTGGAGGCGTGAACGACTTCAGCCTCAGCCTGGCGAGCTCGATCGTCGGCATCCCCGCGCAGGAAACGGGCATCCGCCCCTCGCGAGCGCTGCCGTACGAGCTGGACGTTCGAGCAGACGTCAATGCGTCGAGCAGCACGGTAACGCTGACCTTCATCAACACCGGCGATGCGACCGTGGTGTTCAGCGTGCGTGCTGGCAATCCTTCGGATGCGGTGCGTACGTACACGGTCGAACCCGGAGATCGGAAG
>Ga0210401_10002631_pt1 | contig 19748 bp, 20 predicted proteins | sample IncBWH32MmetaG_FD_150866 | JGI IMG/M metagenome (GOLD analysis project Ga0210401, IMG submission 150866) | Forest soil microbial communities from Barre Woods Harvard Forest LTER site, Petersham, Massachusetts, United States - Inc-BW-H-32-M | ecosystem: Environmental > Terrestrial > Soil >... | reverse complement strand
GTTGGTTGATCGCGGTCGCGATTCGATCCAGGCGCACGGAATGCAGATGGACAACATCGCCCAGCGGGTCGAATTCCTGGCCGACGTGGTCGACACGATCACTCCTCAATCGAGAAAATGACCCGCGCACAACCCGCCCGCTGGGGCCGGCTGCTGGTACTGGCTGCCTGGCTGGTACCTTTGCTCGCAGGCGCAGAGCGCGCCGACCGCAATCAGCCGACTCTGATCGTGGCCGATCACCAGACGGTCGACGATTTGAAGCAGGTCTCGGTGTTTACGGGTCACGTGATACTGACCAAGGGGACGATTCGGGTCACCGGGGAGCGGATGGAGTACCGCGAGGACCCGCAAGGCTACCAGTACGCGGTGGTGACCGCGGGCGAGGATTCGACAGCCACGTTCCACCAACGGCGCGACCCGACGCGGCCGGGTATCGAAGAAACGATCGACGGCGTGGCCGAGCGGATCGAGTACGACAATCGTGAGGACACGGTCAAGCTGTTCACGCATGCGATTGTGCGGCGCTTCGAAAACGGCGTGATGCGCGACGAGTTCACCGGCGATCGCATCACCTACGACGCCCGCAACTCCCATTACGACCTGACCGGCACCGCGTCCGGCCCGGGTGCGCGCGTCACCGCGCGCATCGCGCCACGAATCAGCGAATCCGCGCCCGCCGACGTGCCGCCCAAGGCGGCCGACCCGCCGCCTGCGCCCGCGCCAGCCCGATGAATGCCGCCACGCCTCTGCCGGTGACCCTGGACCCGGAGACGGACCGGGCTGCCGCCAACGCTGCGACCGAAACGCTGTCGCGCGGCTTGATCGTCGAGAAGCTCGCCAAGCGCTACGGCGGGCGGATGGTGGTGAAGGACGTGTCGCTGTCGGTCGAATCGGGCGCCGTGGTGGGGCTGCTCGGACCCAACGGAGCCGGCAAGACGACCTGCTTTTACATGGTCGTCGGCCTGGTGCCGCTCGACAGCGGTCTGATCCACCTCGATGGGCGTTCGATCGCGCACCTGCCGATCCATCGGCGCGCCCGGCTGGGTCTTTCTTACCTGCCCCAGGAGGCGTCGGTGTTCCGGCGCTTGACGGTCGAGCAGAACATCCGGGCGGTGCTCGAACTTCAGCGCGATGAAAACGCGAAGCCTCTGACCGAAAAAGCGGTCGAGGAGCGCCTGGTCGAATTACTGCGCGATTTGCAGATCGAGGAAATCCGCACCAACACCGCTCTTAGCCTGTCCGGTGGCGAGCGCCGCAGGGTCGAGATCGCGCGCGCCCTCGCCGCGCGCCCGCGCTATGTGTTGCTGGACGAACCGTTTGCGGGAGTCGACCCGATCGCTGTCATCGAGATCCAGCGGATTGTCCGGTTTCTTAAGCAACGTGGCATCGGAGTTCTGATCACCGACCATAACGTGCGCGAGACGCTCGGCATCTGTGACCACGCCTACATCATCAATGAAGGCCGCGTGCTGGCCGAAGGTCGGCCCGACGAAATCGTGGAAAACGAGTCGGTTCGGCGCGTTTATCTGGGCGAACACTTCAGGATGTAGCGGCGATGCTGCGTTTCGGGTCCTAGCGCTGCCGGTGACGGCAGGATCGAGCGCCTTTCGAAGCCGAGCTTCCGAGCATGAAAGCCTCCATTCAGCTTCGCTTTGCGCAGCACCTGGCGCTGACTCCTCAGCTGCAGCAGTCGATCCGTCTGTTGCAGCTGTCGACGCTGGAGCTGAACCAGGAGTTGGAGCAGGCTCTAATGGACAACCCGTTGCTGGAACGCGACGACGATCCGCTGGCGGGTCACGCGCGGCTGGCGGCCGACGGGGCGATTCTGGACGGCGGGCACGGCGCCGAGGTTGCGCCTGCGGCCGACGGCAACGCCGAAGCCGAACCCGCAGCTCCGACATCCGAATCCGCCTCGCCCGCAGACGATCAGGGCGACTTCGCTTCGCCGACCCTGGATTGGGGCAGCTCCCGCGAGGCGCGCGACGATGACGATGAGCCGTCCGCGCTGGCCTGGGCAGCCGCCGAGACGACCTTGCACGACCATCTTCGTCAGCAGCTGAGTTCGACCCAGGCGTCCAGACGCGACCGCGTTTTAATCGGGTTGCTGATCGAGGCCGTCGATGACGATGGCTACCTTAGGACGTCGCTGGAGGAGATCCAGGCAATGTGCCCGGCCTCCGAGGCCGTCGACCTCGACGAGCTGTCGGCGGCCCTGCGCCTGCTGCAGAGCTTCGATCCGGTCGGGGTCGCGGCGCGCTCGCTCGACGAGTGCCTGGTACTTCAGATGGAGGCGAAGCTGCGCTCAATCATGCCTGGCACCGAAGGGGTGCAGCGCCACCATCTCGAGCTGGCCAGAAAGGTCGTTAGTGAACACCTGCTTTTGTTCGCAAACCGGGATTTCGTGAAACTGAAGAAGCTAACCGGGGCCAATGATGAAGAGATGCGAGCGGTACATCATCTGATCCATGGACTGAATCCTCGGCCGGGGTTAGGCTTTGCAACAACGGCTCCGGACTATGTGGTACCCGACATCCTGGTGCGGCGACAAAAAGGCCGCTGGACCGCACAGTTGAATCCGGACGTCATGCCACGTCTGCGCGTGAACCAGGCTTACGCGACGATCTTCAAACGCGAGAAGGGCCAGCCTTCGCACGCGACGTGGTCGGCGAGGCTGCAGGAGGCTCGCTGGCTGATTCGCAACTTGCGCCAGCGCTTTCAGACGATCCAACGCGTATCGCAAGCGATCGTCGACCGCCAGAGCCATTTCTTTTCCCATGGCGCAATCGCGATGCGGCCGCTGGTACTGCGCGAGATCGCCGATGCGGTCGGGTTGCACGAGTCGACTGTGTCGCGCGTGACCGCAAACAAGTACATGGCCACCCCGCTGGGTGTCTTCGAGCTGCGTTATTTCTTCGGCAGTCATGTGGCCACCGATGCCGGAGGTGCGGCCTCGAGCACCGCGATCCGCGCGCTGATCGGCCAGCTGATCGCCGCCGAGGATCCAAGCAAGCCGCTGTCGGACAGCCGGATCGCCGAGTTGCTGGGCGGTCAGGGAATCGTCGTGGCGCGTCGGACGGTCGCCAAGTACCGCGAGCTGCTGCACATTCCGCCGCTCGCCTTACGCAAAACGCTTTGAAGCAGTCCATCATCGACGAAAGGGCGTTGCATGAACCTGAACATCCACGGCCATCACCTCGAAGTCACCCCGGCGCTGCGCAGCTACGTGCTGGACAAGCTTGCGCGAATTCGCAGGCACTTCGACAACCTGATCGACGTCGACGTCGTTCTGTCCGTGGACAAGCTGCAGCAGAAGGCTGAGATCACATTGCGGGTAAGGGGATCGGCTTTGCACGCCGAGTGCTGCGAACCCGACCTGTATGCCTCGATCGACGTGATGATGGATAAGCTGGACCGCCAAGTGCTGCGTTACAAGGACCGGGTCAAAAGCCACGCGCACACGCCGCTGAAACATAGCGCCGCGGCCGGCCAATAAGTCACCTGCGGCCGGCGCGGCTGCCTTGTTGCCGCAGGGCAACACGCGGTTCTTGCCGAGGGCACCGCGCGTATACTGCAGCGCAAATTCGGTCTATTTCGGCCGAAATAAGTTACACTGTGTAAGCGATCACTCTGATAGCACCGTAGTAATGGCAGTGAGAGGGGTAAAACGGTTGCCCATCGAAGGTAACCCGGGACCCGGTTGCGGATAGCCTGTATCGAAGCGGCTTGCAACCGAGCTCCTGGCGTAAGGGGCGTCGAACGCCCATGAATCTGCTCTCGAACCTACTGTCTCTTTCGAACGTCGCGCTGGACGTCGAAGCGCGCGACAAGCGCGACGCGCTCGAGCGCGCTGCCGAGGTGTTCCACCACGACCAATCGTCGGGTACGTCGCGCGTGTTCGATTGCCTGACGGCCCGCGAGCAGCTCGGGTCCACCGGCCTGGGCAAGGGTGTCGCGATCCCTCATGGCCGTCTGCGCGGACTGAAGCGGGCTGCCGCGGCAATCGTCCGCCTGAAGAACCCGATCGAATTTGGATCGCCGGACGGCCAGCCGGTCCGACTGCTGGTGGTTCTGCTCGTTCCTGAGCACGCGACGCAACAGCACCTGGAGATCCTGTCCGAGCTGGCGCAGATGTTGTCCGAGCCGTCGATGCGCGAGCAGTTGCAGACGATCGCGCAGCCGGCCGCGTTGCTCGCTACAGTGGCCGCCTGGGAGCCGATTCGCCCCGCCGCCTGAAATGCTGACCTTCGAGTCGCTGTTGGAGGACAACGGCGCGGCACTCGACTTGCGTTGGATCGGCGAACCGACCGCCGGGCAGCGTGTGATTCCGGACGCCAGCGGCAGCAGCGTCCAGGCCGCCGATCTGGTCGGCCACCTGAACCTGATTCATCCGAAACGCATCCACGTCCTCGGCGCGGCCGAGGTCGAATACGTCGCCCGCATTCCGTCCGGGCGCCGCGAGCAGGTGCTGCGCGAGCTGATGCAGGGCGGCCCGCTCGGGCTGATCGTCGGCGAGGGGCGCACGCTGCCGTCCGACCTGGTCGGAATCGCCGGTTCGGCCGGGCTGCCGATGCTTGCCAGCTCGCGCGATGCCGCCGAAGTCATCGATGTGCTGCGCATCTATCTGGCAAAACAGCTGGCACGCCACTGCTCGATCCACGGCGTCTTCATGGATGTGTTCGGCATGGGCGTGCTGATATCGGGCCAGTCGGGGCTTGGCAAGAGCGAGCTCGCACTGGAGCTGATCAGTCGCGGCCACGGGCTGGTGGCCGACGATGTGGTCGATTTCGCCAGGGTCGCGCCGGACACGATCGAAGGCCGCTGCCCGCCGTTGTTGGCCAATCTGCTCGAAGTGCGCGGCCTCGGCCTGCTGGACATTCGAGCGATCTTCGGCGAGACCGCGGTGCGTCGCAAGATGAAGCTGCGATTGATCGTCGAGTTGATGCGACGCAGTGCCGCCGACAGTTTGGAGCGGCTTCCGCTGGCGGGCACCACGCAGGAGGTGCTTGGATTGCCGATCCACAAGGTCGTAATCCCGGTCGCGGCGGGCCGCAACCTGGCGGTGCTGCTCGAGGCGGCCGTGCGCAATACGATACTGAAGCTGCGCGGTATCGATACGATGCAGGACTTTCAGCAGCGCCAGCGCGAAGCGATGGAAAACGACGACGAGTCCTGAGCGCGGCGACCATCGACACGGGAGGCGGGATCGGGTCTACCGTGATCGGCAGAGGCAGGGCAGCTGGTGCATGATCCAATCCCGGTGTCGGTTTACGGATGGACAACGACCGGCTTCCAGGGCTGAGCGAATCAAGAAAGGAGAACCTCATGTTCCAACGACCCACGTTTCAATCCCCCACGTTTGAATCTCCCAAGTTTCAATCTCCCAAGTTTCAATCTCTTGTAATCGCGGCGCTGCTGGCTATGCCTCTTTGCGCCTTGGCGGCCGATGACAAGCCCAGGACGCCTCAGCAGGAAAGGATGGCCACTTGCAACAAGGAGGCCGGCGACCAGGCGCTCAAGGGCGACGAGCGCAAGAAATTCATGTCCGATTGCCTGAAGGCCGCCAAGATGACTCAGCAGGAGAAGATGAAGGCCTGCAACAAGGAAGCCGGCAACAAGGCACTCATGGGCGATGACCGCAAGAAGTTCATGTCCGAGTGCCTGAAGGGCCCGGCCAAGAGCTGAGTAATCCAGGCGGGTAGAACGTGAAAACCCTCCGCCTCTATCGGGGGAGGGACTGAGGGTCGGTTAGGGTGCTTCCCCGCGATCATCCGCACGCGGCATGCAACAATGGCTGATACGCCCGATGGTTGCCATCCCCTCTTCCCTAAGTAGATGCGCCTTGTCCTTGTGTCTGGAATGTCAGGTTCCGGAAAGTCAGTCGCGATTCGGCTGCTCGAGGACATCGGCTACTACTGCATCGACAACCTGCCGTCGCAGTTCCTGACCGACGTTTGCGCCTACCTTTCGGCCAACGGCCACCCCGAGGTCGCGGTCGCGGTCGACGCCCGCTCCGAAGGACCGATGACGCATCTGCCCGGTGTGCTGAGCGTGCTGCGCTCGTTCGGCTATGACGTGCGCGTGCTGTTTCTGACGGCGTCGACCAACGCCTTGGTGCAGCGATTTTCCGAGACGCGTCGCCGCCACCCGCTGTCGCGTGACCTGACGGTCGACGGGCGGGAACCGACTCTCGAGGAATCGATCGCGCAGGAGCGCGAGCGCCTGGCGCCGATCGATTCGCTCGGACACGTGATCGACACGAGCGACCTGCCTTCGAGCACGCTGCGGCAGTGGGTGCGCAGCTTCGTCGACGGCCCGCGCAGTGACCTGACGCTCGCCTTCGAGTCCTTTGCGTTCAAGAACGGCATCCCGGTAGCCGCTGACCTCGTGTTCGATGTTCGCAACCTGCCCAATCCGCACTACGATGCGAGGCTTCGGCCACTGACGGGACTGGACGCGCCGGTTGCCGAAATGCTGTCGAGGGTGCCGGAGGCGCTGGCGATGATCGATGACATCGCAGGATTCATTACACGCTGGTTGCCCAGCTACGTGCAGGATGCGCGCAACTATCTGACGGTGGCGATCGGGTGCACCGGGGGCCGACACCGTTCGCCTTACGTAGTCGAGCAGCTGGCGCGGCGTTTTGGTGGCAAGGAGCGTGTTTTGGTGCGCCATCGCGTGCTGGATCGCTGACAGGCCCCGTGCCGAGGCGCTGTGCGACTCGATTTGCGACCCTACGCGAGACGAACGGCGTCGCCCCAATCCGTTCCGACCCTGGGTCGTTGCCAGGCACTGGTTGCGACGCTCATCGCCGGACTGTCGATCACGCTGCGGGGAGGATTCGCCATGACATCGGAGCTGAAGCTCGTGTCCAGCGCCTTCGAGCGCAACGGCAGTATTCCGAGCCGCTACACCTGCGAGGGCGATGACCTGTCGCCGCCGCTCGCCTGGTCGGGAGTTCCGGCTGAAGCCCGCAGCCTGGCTCTGATCGTCGATGACCCGGACGCGCCGGATCCGGCCGCGCCGAAGGTCACGTGGGTGCACTGGGTTGTGTACAACTTGCCTGCGGGAACCACGCATCTGGATCAAGGCGGGGCGCCGTCTGTCCTGCCCGCGGGAACTCTGCAAGGGACGAACGACTGGAAGCGCACCGGTTACGGCGGGCCATGCCCGCCCATCGGCCGTCACCGCTATTTTCACAAGTTGTACGCGCTCGATATCCAGCTGCCCGACCTGAAGCAACCGACCAAGGATCAGCTGCTCAAAGCGATGCAGGGGCACGTGCTCGCTCAGGCAGAGCTGGTCGGAACGTATCAGAAGCAGAAGGCACGCTGACGTCGGGACCGCAATGGCTCAGATCAAGAAGCTGGCTCCAGCACGCGGATGCGATCCGATGAAGCGGCTGACCGGCGTCTCGGTGCTGCTGGCGGAGGACAATCCGGTCAACCAGTTGGTCATTGAGCACATGCTGGCCGCCGAAGGAGCGGCCGTGGTGGTCGCTGAAAACGGCCGCGCGGCGGTCGATCAGATTGCGCGGGCCGGTCCGGTCCGGTTCGACATCGTGTTGATGGATATCCAGATGCCCGAGATGGACGGCCTCGAGGCGGCACGACGCATCATCGAGCTGGCCCCCGGGCTGCCCATCGTGGCTCAGACGGCTCACGCGCTGCCGGAAGAGCTGTGCAAGTGCCTGGAGGCAGGCATGGTCGAGCACCTGACCAAGCCGATCGACCACGAAACGCTGGTCACAACCATCCTGCGGTATGGGAGTGGGTCGGGCGCGGTGCGCGGCCGCGATTGAGAGCTACCCGCTGATCCGATCGCGCAGCTCGCGCAGCAGTGCCCGGTGCGGCGCCGGCAGCGCAGCCTGATCGATGTCGCCAAAGGATACCCAACGCGAGCGCCCGGTCTGGTCCGCTCGTGCCGGGGCGCGAGCCAGTGCCACGTACGGTTCGATCTGCAGCGTCAGGTGCGTCAGCCTATGGCGTCGAGGCTGCAGCGACCTGAGGGGCGCACGGCCGGCGCCGAGCGCGCGGGCGCGCCGGATCAGCGCCGCCTTCGATTGGAATTCGGGCAAACACATCAGTCCACGCCAGATGCCGTCCGCATCGCGCCGCTGCAACAGCACCGCCCGCCCGTCGTGTGCGACCAGCACATGCGCTTGGCGCACCGGCCGGTCGCGGCGGGGGCGAGTTGCGGGCAGTTCGTCGGTGCGGTCGGCGAGGTAGGCGCGGCAGGTCGCTTGCACGGGGCAGCGCCCGCAGGCGGGCTTGACTCGGGTGCACACCGTAGCACCGAGGTCCATGATCGCCTGCGTGTAGCGGGCCATGCCGGGCGACGCCGGCAATTCGAGGCGAGCGCGCTCCCAAAGGTGTTTCGATACTCGCGCGGAGCTCGGAACGCCCTCGATTGCCCAATGGCGAGCCAGCACCCGTTTCACGTTGCCGTCCACCATCGGCGCCCGTTCGTCGAAGCAGAACGCGGCAATCGCGCCCGCAGTCGAGAGCCCGATTCCGGGCAGCGTCGCGAGCGTCTGCGCAGTTTGCGGAAAGCGGCCGCCGTGGCGCTCCACGACAACGCTGGCGCAAGCGTGCAGGTTGCGCGCGCGCGCGTAGTAGCCCAGCCCCGACCATGCCTCCATCACGTCGCCGATCGGAGCTCGCGCCAGCGATCGCAGGTCGGCAAAGCGCTCGATGAAGCGTCGGAAATATGGCACAGCGGTCACGACCTGTGTCTGCTGCAGCATGATTTCGCTGATCCAGACGCGATAAGGGTCGCGCTCACCGACCCACGGCAGATCGGTCCTTGCGTACCGGCGGTGCCAGCTCAGCAGGCGTGCAGCGAACCCGGGGTCAGATCTCGACACGCAGGTACGGGGGCTGCAGCTGGCCGTGCGTTTCGGACCGGGGTGCCTCGATCGCGGGCCGAGCGGCGGCGTGCGGCCTGACGATCGCTTCCGACATCTTCTTCAGCTCGTCCAGATGCGCCTGCACGTCCTGCAGCGCTTCCTCCAGCTGACCGATGCGCCCGTCAAGCGACTCCTGCGCGTCGCGAATCCGCACCACCGCATCGGTGCGCTTCTTCAGCTGCTGACGCTGCTCGCGCACCTGAGTCTCCAGCGGCGGCAGCAGCGAGCGGACCCACGCCTCCGTATCTTTCTCGGCCGCGGAGAAGATGTTGCGGGACTTGCCGACCACGGTCTCGAAAAAGCGCTCGATCAACGACCACTTGTCGCGCGTGAGCACGGACAGGGCCCCGAAGTGGCTGACATAGGCCGCTTCGACCCGATCGATCTCGCCCAGATAGGTATCGAGCGTGAAGCTCATCGGCGGCGGCAGGCTCCAGCCCGTTTCTTCCGCGAAACGGTGCTGCACCCCTAACACCATCCGCTCGATCTCGGCCAGCGACGCGTTGGAGCGGCGGATCATCTCGCGTATCGCCGCGAAGTAATCCTTCACCACGCCCATGAACTGCGGCGTCAGGCGCACCTTGCGCATCCGGTCGCGTGTGGCCAGCACCGCAGTGCGCAGCGTCTGCAAGCGAAGGTTGGAATAGGCGAGATCGGCCAGACGGGCCAGCACGACCCGCATCGCGACCACCTTGCGGACGTTTTCCTCGAAGTCGCGCTGCTCGGTCTGCGCCCTAAGCAGCATCCGTTCCACGGCGCTCTGATTCTTGCCCTGGAGCGCCCGCAGCTCGTACAGTTGCTCGACCAGGCTGCGTTCGCGCGCGCCGAGCGCCTGGCGCACCTCGTTGGCCACGCGCGAGCTGACCGCCAGCGTCTGCTCGCGGATGATCTGCTGGCGCGCTGGCACCAGCAGATCGACCAGCGCGGCCTCCAGCGAGGGCAAGCGGCTGCGCTCCAGCAGCTGCGCGTCGCCGGTGACCTTGGCGACCAGTCCCTTCTGTGCGGACACCGCGAACACCTGTTTGCGGTCGATCTTCAGCGTTTCGGCCACGCTGAGGATCTGGCGCCGCACCTCGGCTTCGATTTCAGTCTGAGCCTTCAATGCATCCCACAGGCCATCGATCTTGTTCAGTACCGCGATGTGGTTGGCCGCCTCGGGCGAGTCGCCCATGATGTGGCGCCAGACGTCCAGATCGCTCTTCGTGACGCCAGTGTCGGCCGCCAGCACGAACAGCACGGCGTGCGCGCTGGGCACCAGCGACAGAGTCAATTCGGGCTCCGTGCCGATGGCGTTCAACCCCGGCGTGTCCAGGATCACCAATCCCTGCTTCAGCAGCGGATGCGGGAAATTGATCACCGCGTGCCGCCAGCGCGAGATTTCGACCAGACCCTCCTCGCCTTGCGTGATTATCTGGTCGGGCTCGTTCGGGTCGAACAAGCCGTACATCCGCGCCTCGTCGACGCCGACCCGCACCGTCTCGGCCACCAGCTGGAAGGCCTTGAACATGCCGTCCGGCGAAGCCGTGTCGACCGGAAACACGCGCCACTCGCCCGAGCTCTTCTTGAAATCGGCCATTGTCCCGAGGCGCGCGCGGGTCTCGATCGGCAGCGCCCGGATACAGGGCGGCAGCGATTCGTCGTACATCAGTTCGGTCGGGCACATCGTGGTGCGGCCGGCCGACGACGGCAGGATCCGCCGACCATAGTCGGCGAAGAAGATTGCGTTGATCAGCTCGGATTTGCCCCGTGAGAACTCCGCGATGAACGCGACCACGAGGCGGTCGCCATTTAGCCGCTCGAGCGCCAGGTCCAGGCGCCGCGCAGCGTCGGGTTCCAACAGATGGGCGTCCTCCAGCCAGCGCCGCAACTGCCCGACGGACACCGCCAAAGTATCGCGCCAGGCACCGTACTGTTGGAAGCTGGTGGCAAGGTGCGACATGTACGATTGCTCGACGGTCGTCCGCTGATCGGTCCGCTGTTCGGCCGGAGGCTTAAGTCAATCTATCACACCCGCCTACGCGGCTGCGCCGCCTCGGCGGGCAAGCCCGCCTGCAGCCCGTCGACGTTGCGTAGCAGCTACGGATAGCAGGTCCGCCTTGGTTGCTCATCAGCTAATCAGCGCCGCTGGCAGCGCCCGCACCAGTATGTGGCGCGCTGACCCTGGACAATCCTTCGAATTGGACGGCCACAGACCGTGCAGTCCGAGCCATCACGTCCGTAAACACGTGCTTGCAATGCGTACCGTCCCTCGCTGCCGTCGGCCGACGCGTAGTCGCGCAAGGTCGATCCACCAGCCTCGATCGCCTGGCCCAGCACCCGGCGTATCGCGTCGGCCAGCCGGGCGTAACGCGCAGGTCCCAGTCGCCGCGCCGGAACGCGCGGGTCGATACCAGCGTCAAACAGGCTCTCCGACGCATAAATGTTGCCAACCCCCACCACCACGTCGCCGGCCAGCAGCACCTGCTTGATCGACGCCGATCGCGCCCGTGTGGCCTGGTACAGGTGGGCCCCATCGAAGCCCGGGTCCAGCGGCTCGACACCCAGGGTTGCGAGCAACGGGTGGCGCTCGACGTCCCCATCGGCGGCCGGGTGCCACAACAGCGCTCCGAAGCGGCGCGGGTCGGTCAGCCGAGCCAGCGCCGTCTCGAAACCCAGGTCGACGTGGTCGTGATGACCCCGATCCGGGATCAATCCGCTCGGATAGACGCGCCAGGACCCGGTCATGCCGAGGTGTGAGATCAGTACGCCGTGCTCGAAGCGCCATAGCAAGTACTTGCCGCGTCGATCGATGCTCTGCAGGCGGCGTCGGGCCAGCGTCGCGCCCAGTGTGCGGGGCACTGGCCAGCGCAGGCGTGGTTCGTACACGCGAATGGCCTGCACTGCCCGACCTTCGAGTAAGGGCTTCATGGACCGTCGAGTGACCTCGACTTCGGGCAATTCGGGCATCTCAGGCGCGGCTAAACTGTGGACTTGGCAAACCTAATGCGCCCGACGGGCGCTCCAACGATGTTCAAGCAGGCAAGACCCCCCCAAGCGGCGGCTCGGGCATGGGCTACCGCGTCCGTGCTGACTGCCCTCATTGTAGGGTGCGCTTCCACGCACCACGCCGAGGCTCCGGCGCCGCAGGACGAGGCGACCCCGGCTCCGCAAACCGCGCCGCCGGAGCAAGCCCCGCTGGCGGGCCCACCGCTGCCCGAAGTCGAGCTGACCGGTCCGCTGCTCTTCGAGATCGTAACGGCCGAGGTTGCTGTACAGCGCGGCGAGCCAGGTGCTGCTTTCCAGACCTTAATGAAGGTTGCGCGCGAAACGCGCGACCCACGTCTGGCTCGGCGCGCGACCGAAATCGCTCTGGGCCTGGGCTCCCGGGCGACGGGGCAGGCGCTCGAGGCCGCGCAGTTGTGGAGGCAGCTGGACGGCGGATCACCCGAAGCTGACCAGACCTACTCCTCGCTGCTGGTGCTGGCCGGCCGCTACGACGAGGCCAAGCCCCTGCTCCAGAAGCAGATCAAAGAAGAGGAGGATCCGCTGGGGATGCTGGAGCGAGTCCAGCGCCTGCTGTCGCGTGCGACTGATCAGCCGCGGGCGATGGCTTTACTGGATTCGCTGGCCGAGCCGTACCTGAAGGATCGCAAGCGCGCGTTCGACGTGCACCTGATCCTGGCGCGCGGCGCCCACGCCGCGGGCGACGGCACGCGTGCGACCGAGGAGGTCCGCGCCGCGCTCGCGATGAAGCCGGACTCCGAACAGGCGGCGATCGCGGCAGCGCAGTTTCTGCTCGAATCCAAGACCAAGGCCGAGGCTGCCGGACGGGCTGACGCAATTGCGCTGCTGTCCGACTTTCTGCAGCGCAATCCAAGCGCGGCCGAAGCACGGCTGGCCTACGCGCGACTGCTGATCGGCGACGGCCGTAACGATGCCGCGCGGGCGCAATTCGAGGAGCTGCTGCGCCGCGATCCGCACAGTCCCGATCCGCTGTTCGCGCTGGGAGTTCTTTCTTTGCAGGCGGACCTGCGTCCTCAGGCGCGCGACTACTTCGAGCGCTACTTGAAGGCGGTCGAAGACGGTGCCGACCGCGAACCCGATCCGGCGTATTTGAATCTGGCGCGAATCGCGGAGGATGAACAGAAGTACGACGAGGCTTTCGACTGGCTGCATCGGGTTCACAGCCCGGAACAGCTGATGACGGCCCGCATCCGCGAGGCGTTCCTGCTGGCCAAGGTCAACCGCCTCGACGACTCGCTGAAGATGCTGCACGAGGCGCCGACCGAATCGGCCGAGGATCGCACCCAGATTACGCTGTCGGAAGGGCAGATCCTGCGCGATGCGCACCGCTATCAGGAGTCCTACGACCTGCTCGCCGCGGCTTTGGAGGCGGCGCCGGACGACCCGAACCTGCTGTACGAGACGGCGATGTCGGCCGAGCGCCTCGATCGGCTGGATGTGATGGAAACGCACCTGCGTCACCTGGTGCAGCTGCGTCCGGACTATGCGCATGCGTACAACGCGCTCGGCTATACGTTTGCCGATCGCAACATCCGTCTGAAGGAAGCTTACGAACTGATCGACAAGGCGTTGCAACTGGCGCCCGACGACGGCTTCATCCTGGATTCGATGGGCTGGGTGCAGTACCGCCTCGGCAATCTGTCGGCGGCGCGCGATTATCTGGGTCGCGCCTACCGGCTGAAGCCGGAGGCTGATGTGGCGGCCCACCTTGGCGAGGTCATGTGGCGGCAGGGCGATCATGAAGGGGCGCGCAACATCTGGCGCGAAGCGAGCCGCCGCGAATCGGACAACGAGACGCTGAAGGAGACGCTGCAGCGGCTCGACGCGAAGCCGTGACCGTGCGCGGCTGGCTCGCCGGGGCGCTCGGCGTGCTGGCGGCAGCTTGCGCGTCGCTGCCGCCCGCCACCGGCGGCGTCAACTACACCGGACGCTTCTCGCTGGTGGTCAATGGAGACGATCGGCACGAAACGGCGAGCGGGCGCTTTGCGCTGACGGTCGATCGGTCCGATCTGACGCTGGATCTGAGCACGCCGCTGGGCAACACCGTCGCGCGCGTGCAATCGGGTCCCGGCGGGGCGCGGGTGACCGTGCCCTCCGGTAGCGGCCTGCGGACCGCGGAAGGGCCTGACCCCGAGGCTTTGAGCTTGCAGGTTCTCGGCTGGACCTTGCCGGTATCCGGCATCCGCGACTGGATCGAAGGCCGGCCGGTGCCCGACCGCCCTTATCGACTGGACCCCGGCGAAGCCGGTGCCGCGCAACTGGAACAGGATGGCTGGACGATCCACTTTCCGCCCCGTGGCTCCGATGGGCGCATTCATCGCCTTGACCTGAGCCGGCCCCAGCAGCCCGACGCCCCCGCGGTGTCGCTTCGCGTCGTGCTCGACCAGGAAGCCGGATCGTGACGGCACCGGCGAGGATGTTGCTGGGGCTGCCAGCTCCCGCCAAGCTGAACCTGTTTCTGCGCGTGCTGCGGCGGCGCCCCGACGGCTATCACGAGCTGCAAACGGGGTTCGTTGCGATCGACCTGGCTGACACGCTCGATTTCGAGCTGCTCGAAGACGCCCGGATCGAACGGCGCGGCGACTTGACCGGCCCGGTCGAGCAGGATCTGGCTGTGCGGGCTGCCCGCCTGCTACAGCTGGAATCCGCTTGCCGCTACGGCGCCCGGATCGACCTCGAGAAGAAAATCCCGACCGGCGGTGGCTTGGGGGGAGGATCCTCGGACGCGGCGACGACGCTGATGGCGCTGAACCGCCTTTGGCGGTTGAACTGGAGCCGCGAGCGCCTGGGTGGTCTGGCGCTGAAACTGGGTGCCGATGTTCCTTTTTTTCTGCAGCCGGGACCGGCACTCGGCGAGGGGATCGGTGAGCGGCTGTCGCCACTGGCCGTTGCGCCGCGCTGGTACGCGGTGATTCACCCGCAGGTTCATGTTTCGACAACGGAAATCTTCAACTCCGCTGAATTGACAGCGCATCTCGAACAAGCCAAAATCAAAGGCTTTCCCGAGGGTGGGCCTGATCGGGCGGGGAGCGGAGAGCTGGGATCGTGGGCGAGTGGTGGCGACCTGGGCACCAACGACCTGGAGCCGATCGTCAGGAGCCGGGTGCCTGAAGTGGACGCTGCGCTACGCTATCTGGCGGGATTCGGTAAGGCGCGAGGTCGGCCGCAAATGAGCGGATCCGGTGCGTCCGTATTCGCCGCGTTCGAAACCGAGTCACAGGCGCGAGAAGCGATCGCTGCTGTGCCCTGCGGGTGGGATTCGTGGGCCGTATCCGGACTGAGCGAGCATCCGTTGGCTTCGTGGTGAGTTTCGCGCTGGGGAGTCGCCAAGCTGGTTAAGGCAGCGGATTTTGATTCCGCCATTCGAGGGTTCGAATCCTTCCTCCCCAGCCATTCCCGATAGGTAACTGAGAGCAATAAGGGTCGGCGATGGTTGCGGCAGTCGTTTCTGACAATCTGATGGTGTTCTCGGGCAACGCCAACCCGAAGCTTGCGCACGCCGTCGTGCAGCACCTGAACATCCCGCTGGGGCGCGCGCTGGTATCGCGCTTCTCCGACGGCGAGGTGATGGTCGAGATCAACGAGAACGTCCGGGGCCAAGACGTGTTCGTGCTGCAATCGACCTGCGCACCCACCAACGACAACCTGATGGAGCTGGTGATCATGGTCGACGCGTTGAAGCGCGCCTCGGCCGGACGCATCACCGCCGCGATTCCCTACTTCGGTTACGCGCGACAGGATCGGCGGCCGCATTCGGCGCGGGTCGCGATCAGCGCCAAGGTGGTGGCGAACATGCTGCAGGCGGTCGGCGTCAACCGCCTGCTGGTCATGGACCTGCACGCGGACCAGATCCAGGGCTTCTTCGACATCCCGGTGGACAACGTGTACGCGAGCCCGATCCTTCTGGGAGATGTTTGGAAGCACAACTTTCAGGAGCTCGTGGTCGTGTCGCCCGATATCGGCGGCGTGGTGCGGGCACGGGCCCTGGCCAAACGGATGGAGACGGACCTGGCGATCATCGACAAACGTCGCCCGAAGGCCAACGTGGCCGAGGTGATGAACATCATCGGCGAGGTCGAAGACCGGACCTGCGTGATCATGGACGACATGATCGACACCGCGAACACCCTGTGTCAGGCCGCCAAGGCCTTGAGCGAGCGCGGCGCGCGCCAGGTCTTCGCCTACTGCACGCATCCCGTCCTGTCGGGCAAGGCGGTCGAACGGATCAACCAATCGGTGCTGGACGAGGTGGTGGTGACCGACACGATTCCGCTCGATCCGGCCGCTGCCGCGTGCCGCAAGATCCGGCAGCTGTCGTGCGCCGCGCTTCTGGGGGAAACGATTTCGCGCATTTCACGCGGAGATTCGGTGAGTTCCCTGTTCATTGAGTAACGGCGGAGTGAGGGCACGTGGGAGCGCAAGAGCGACGCTTGTGAAGGCCGCGGGGGGTGCTCGAGGGGGGTCGCAGACCCCACTCGAAGCCGATCCTCCCGCTTTTCGATTCCGAAGCTGCTGGTGCGGCAAGAGACAACGCTTTTCGAAGCCGAGGTTGTGATATGAAGGTTGTGGCAACGACACGTCAGGCGCAGGGTACGGGTGCGAGCCGCCGTTTGCGCCATCAGAACAAGGTGCCCGGCATTCTGTACGGGGGCAAATCCGACGCGGTGAACATCGAGCTGGATCACAACCCGCTCTTTCATTCGCTCAAGCGCGAGAAGTTTCACGCCTCGGTGCTGGATATGGAGCTGGATGGTCGGTCCGAGAGGGTGCTGCTGCGCGATTTCCAGATGCATCCGTACCGGCCGCAGGTGCTGCACATCGATTTTCAGCGGGTCGCCGAGGATCAGAAGATTCACGTCCGCGTGCCGCTGCACTTCGTCGGGGGTGAGAACTCACCGGCCGTGAAGTTGAGCGGCGCCATCATGGGTCACGTACGTTCCGAGCTGGATATCTCGTGCCTGCCGCGCGATCTTCCGGAGTTCATCGAGGTCGACCTGTCACACCTGACCGCGCAGGACACGGTGCATGCGCTCGACCTGAAGCTCCCCGCGGGGGTCAGCGTGGTGCTGCGCGGGAAGGAAAACCCCGTCGTGGTCAGTGTGACGTTGCCGAGCGTGCAGATCGAGGAGGTCGCGCCGGCCGAGGAAGCGGCTGGAGCCGCGCCCGCCGCAGGTGCCGCGAGTGCGCCGGCTGCCGGTGCCGCTGCTGCGCCGGCCAAGGGCGCGCCGGCGCCGGCTGCCGGAAAGGCCGCTGCGGGCGCGGCAGCAGCCCCTGCCGCCAAGCCGGCCGCCGACAAGAAGAAGTAGGCAGCGAGCTTTTCGACCGCCTGCTGTGAGATGGCCGATGACAGCGCGGCAGCGCGCATCCGCATGCTCGTCGGCCTGGGAAACGTCGGCGGTGCTTACGTGCGAACCCGGCACAATGCTGGGTTCTGGCTAGTCGACCGGTTCGCTTCCAGAATCAGCGTCACGCTCAGGCCCGAGCGCAAATTCTTCGGCGACTTCGCCCGGACCACCATCGGTCAGCATGAGTTGATGCTGCTGAAGCCGACGACTTTGATGAACAGATCCGGCCAGGCCGTGGTCGCAGCGGCGCTCTTCTATCGAATCCTGCCGGACCAGATCCTGGTGGCTCACGACGAGCTGGATCTGCCGCCCGGCGATGCTCGCCTGAAATTGGGCGGAGGCACGGCCGGCCACAACGGCCTGAAAGACATCAAGGCGAGGCTCACGCACGCCGATTTCTGGCGGGCGCGCATCGGGATCGGCCACCCGCGATCGCTCGCACTGGAGCAGGACGTGGCCGATTTCGTGCTCGACGTGCCGCGTCGCGACGAAGAGACGGCGATCGAGGAAGCCATCGGTCGGGTCGACGACGTGGTCGAACTGATGGTCCAGGGGCAGTTCGAACGCGCGATGATGCGGCTGCATTCGTCCGGGCCCAAGGGGTCGCCGCCACCCGACGACCCTCAGCCCCGCCCACCTCCAGCTGAATGAGAGGAGCGACGATGATCGTCGTCGTCAGGTGGCGGAGAGCCTCGGCGAATGAACTCCGCAGCTGATCCGCGCCCGACCCGGTTCGGGTTCGTGCACGACCTGGTGTGCAACCTGGTGAGCGGATTTGCGCTCCTGCTGCTGCGCCGGCGCGACGTCGAAGCGTGGAGGGGCGACGCGACTCAGCTGGTTGGCCTGTTCGCGGTGAACCTGGCTGCCGGCCTGACTTACGACATCTACGCAGCCTTTCCGGGGCCGGGGCGCTTCGACTGGGATGCGTTGCCTGCGGCAAGCTTTTGGGCACTTCCTTTGCTGCTCAGCGCGTGGCTGATCGCGCATATGGTTCGTCAGCCCGACGCTGATCGGCGCGTCCTGCCGATGGCGATCTGCGGATTCGCCCTGGCCGCACTCGGGTCCTGCGCGAGCACTGGCCTGGCCGTGCTGGCAGATTTTTCTCCGGCGGTCGATCGCCAGTACCAATGGCTGGTGTGGCTGCCGGTGGTATGGGTGGCGCTTGCCTGGGCCATCGGTGCGCCGAGGCTGGCGGGCCTGAGCGGGTGGCGCGCGATTGTCGCGGCCGCCGTTGCGGCCGTTCTGGTGATTGCTCCGCAATCGACCGCCGATGTCGGGGCGCGGCTGTGGGTGGCGGCAGGTGACGACCGGGCAGATGATTCGGCCAGCGCCACCGTAACCGAACAGGCGCTGTACGCACAGGCCGACCTGCTGGAGGACTCGCTCGATCGAATCGCACCAGGTCGACCGGGCGTTACCGAGCTGTACTCGATCGTATTCGCGGGCAGCGGGTCGGAGGACGTCTTCCTGAACGAAGCACTGGGCGTCAACGAGATCATGGCGGACCTGTTCGATACCGGCGAGCGCAGCATCGTGCTGGCCAACAGCGAGAAACATCCGGGCGAGACTCCGTTTGCGACCGTGACGTCCCTTCAGAGGGCGCTCGCCACCGTGGCCGAGCGGATGGATGAGAATGAGGACATCCTGTTCCTGTTTCTCACTGCGCACGGCACGCCGGATCACACGCTCGACGTTTCCCTGACACCCTACCGGATGGAACAGCTGACGCCCGTGAAGCTGCGCCAGCTGCTGGATGAATCCGGCATCCGCTTTCGGGTCATCGTGGTGTCGGCTTGCTATTCCGGCGGGTTCGTCCGCACGCTGGCCACCCCGGACACGATGGTGATCACCGCCTCGAGTGCCGATCGCACCTCGTTCGGTTGCCGCGATGGCCGCCAGTGGACCGATTTCGGGCAGGCGTACTTCAAAGAGGCTTTGCCGGCGACCGGCTCGTTCGAAGGCGCGCTGCAGCGGGCGCGCGAGCTGATCGGACAGAGGGAAAAGGCCGCGAAACTGCCTGCGTCGGAGCCTCAGATCTTCGTAGGCGACGCGATCCGGGAACGATTGCAGTCCGTGCACACGCAGAAGCTTGGCCAGCGCCTGATCGTGCAGTCGCGGCCCGATGCCATCAGCCCTCGACCACAGCCCGAAACCTGCGGCCACCGGGGGTGAGCGCGTGAGTGCCGAGGACCTGATCGCGCTGCGACTGACCGTTGCGCTCGCGCTCGTCACGACGATGCTCCTGCTGTTGATCGGCACCCCGATCGCGTGGTGGCTCGCGCGCACGCGCTCGCGCTGGCAGCCGGTGCTGGCCGCGGTGGTGGCGATGCCGCTGGTGCTTCCACCCACGGTGCTGGGCTTCTACCTGCTGCTGCTGCTGGGGCCGCAAGGGGCGGTCGGGCGGCTGACGGGCGCACTCGGGCTTGGCACGCTGGCATTCAGCTTCAGCGGATTGGTGCTCGCGTCGATCGTGTATTCGCTGCCGTTCGTTGTGC